>PPYF01026641.1_pt1 | contig 79903 bp, 74 predicted proteins | sample 1559871 | NCBI WGS metagenome assembly PPYF01 (sample SAMN08240021, study PRJNA423297) | Human gut metagenome, whole genome shotgun sequencing project.
GCAATATCCGAAAGCTTATTTCACATAAGTGCCCTGATTTTTTACTGAATTTTAGCTAAATCTCATGCGCCAGCCCTGATTATTCCCATTACTCTCTAAAGATTCTCGGGGATTTTTGTTAATTTTGTAGGCAGAAGTTAATTGGACAATCTTTGCACACTGCCTTTACCTATCACACACACAATATATGCCGAGATATGATAATTTTAGGCTCAAAAATAAATTGAGCTATTGTGTGTTTATTTGGTTTCTAATGTGTATATTTGCGGTGCTTAAATGGTGCGCAGAAAATGGTGCGCACCAAAATCCCACAGTTCACGCATGAAAAAGAAACCCGTCAAAGAACTTGTGTATCTTAGAAGCAGACCTCGAAAGAATGGTACGCAAGCACTATTTTTACGCAGTAGTATCAATGGAACCCGCAAGGATGAATACCTGAAACTCTATCTCATTCCTGAGCGCACCAAACAAGACCGGGAAAAGAATAGGGAAACCCTTGAAATTGCCGAAGGCATCAAAGCTCAACGCGTTGTCGAACTCCAAAGGGCTAAGCTCGGGATTGACACTCCCGCCGCGGACAATATTCTGTTTTATGACTACCTTCAGATTTTGATTGACCGCAGGGAGGGCAAAACTAAAATCACTTGGAATAACTGTCGAAAACATCTGATGATATACGAACCTAATCTGCGAATCCGCCTTGTTGATATTACGCCGCGCTGGGTAGCCGGCTTTCGCGAATATCTTGAAAAGGCAAGATTTCGTGGGCGTCACCGAGAAGTCCCGCGGCCTGACGCACCTTCTCTCTCGCAGGGGACGAAACAGGTCATGATGAGTAAGCTCTGCTGCGTTTTCGCCACCGCTGTCAAGGAGGGTTTATTGTCGCGCAATCCAGCTGTCAATGTTGAGCGCTTCAAGAAGTCTGAATCAAACCGTCAGTTTCTCACCGTCGATGAGATACGTCGGCTTTCCAGAATCCCCGCACCTAATGAAGCGCTCGGGCGTGCATTCTTTTTCTCGTGCCTCACCGGTTTGCGTTGGTCTGACGTCGAGAAGCTGACGTGGGGCGAAGTGCAGACTCTCGGCGAAGTGACGCGCATAGTGTTCACTCAAAAGAAAACCCGCTCACTGGAATATCTTGACATCAATGAGCAGGCTGTCGGATTTCTCGGGCAGCGACAAAGTGACAATGAACTTGTATTCGCCGGTCTGCCAACTTACACATTGGTGAGCTATACGGTAGCCGGTTGGGTAAAGTCCGCCGGCATCAACAAGCACATCACGTTTCACTGTGCTCGGCACTCCTTCGCCATCATGATGCTTGAAGCCGGAGTAGATCTCTACACCCTCTCGAAACTGATGGGCCACAAGAGTATCGAGACAACGCAAATCTACGCCAAAATTCTCGACAAGACCAAACGCGAGGCCGTGGCGCGTATCCCGAAGATTTTCTAACTCGGATTGTCAGGGAAACCGTCGCCCCATACGCTTCAAATCGGCGCAGGCATCGACGAGAAAGTAGTAGATCCCCACAGCCGGTTCAGTAGCGAACGACTCGGCCCACTCGCTGAACTTCTGCTCGATGCCCGTCTTCGGATCCACATAGTCACGCTCCCATAAGTCAGCAAGCCCGGCACACACCTCTGCCGGGCTGCTGCCCAGAGCGTCCACGACCTCTGCCGGATAGTCAGAAACCAATCCCTGCTGCCAGTCGCCGAATTCAGTCCCGGGATTGAGCAGCAAGTATTCGAAAGCAGCCTCTTTCAGCTCCGCCAGCGAATCACACGTCTGCATATCAAATTCTTCGCTTGTCATGACAATCTGAATATTCAATTGATGAAATATTTTTTCGCTCTCCTAAAACCCTTGCTCGTGGCTTCCTTTACGGTCATTGCATAAAATTCACCTTTGTTCTTAATCTCCGTCCGATGATATTGCTGATCAAACGGAAGATGATAAATCTTCTCGTCGCCATTAATGTTGCATTTTATCATCGGATACTCACCCATTGGGAGTATGTATACCAAGACTTTAAGATACGCTGCGAACTCTTTGGCGGTTTTAGTCAATTCGGTTGTGGTTACAAGCACAGGCACGACATCATCTTCGATTAAGCCCTTATTCCTTAACATATATTCTATCGCAGTTCCAAATAATTGGCAAATCGTATTTTCGTGGATTGACTTCTTTTCTGACCATCTTTTACACTGAATAACATAGATGGTTTTACGTCCGAATAGATCTACTTTTTCAGCGATTATATCTCGCCCAAGGTCAGCAAGTCCGTTCAACTCCCCAAACTGCGTGACATGGAAATTTCCACTGAAGGGTGGCCTGCCCTCCCTCAATAGATAGCCGACATAGTGTTCGTATTCCACACCTAATTCCCAGTTTGATTTATTCTTTTTCTTATATCGATCCAATGCCAACTGGTTACGGTCATCTACATCCAACGCATTCCATTCTTCAGAACTTAAGTAATCCTTTGCTCTATCACGTGCTTCTTTGAAGTCGTCGAAACTATCAGTCCTACTTAACGAGATGGTAGCCATATCGTCTTCAACATACTCCTTAAGCTCAGGGAAAGTAGATAATAAGAATTCATATTTGTAACGCATTTCATTGCACTCTTCAATTTCCTTATTCATAATCAGTTTCATCCTTTTCACTTCATCTGCGGCCCTTCTCGCTGGAGGTGATTTATGTCGTAGGTAAAAAGCACTCTTATCGTATATAAAAGTGCGAATATCCGCTATCAAATGCGCCGAATCCTTGAAAGGTGTCGAGGATACCGATAAAGAATAAATTGCTTTTATCATTCTATCTTTTTCCCCGATTTTCTTCTCATGCTCACTTGAAATTCGCGTCAATGTATTGTCATGATTTCTTTTCATAAGACTAATCTCTGTTTCCTTCTTCGAAATGACCTCATCATAGTTTCTCTTCATTGAGCCAAGAATCCAAATGAAGATCTCAATCAAAATACAGACTAACGACAGAATGACAAACCACAAAAATTCCTCATTTACTCTTTTAAGAGCCCTAACAGAACTCCCTAAATTAATAAGAAAACAATATACAATATAGCATGATAACACAAAGGGTAGCAGTCCGATCCGGCCTATCTTATCGAAGACATTTTTTTCTTTACTCATTGAATAATTACGCTAATAAAAAACAGTTACAAATGTATGATTTAAACCCCTCTTCTGTCGTAAACTCTTCTATGTCATACTTTTCGCTATATCTTTTATTCTTTATCTCCTGCCATGCAAGATAAGGCAATTCCAGCGACAATATTCCCGGCCCAAAACAGTAAAGTGGACACTACATTAGCTTTTGTCGTTAAGGATATGAGACAAAAGCCAACCATGCAATTAGAATAAATTGCACACCGTAATTCGTCACGACTATGGAATATCACGCGCCCAAGGATAAGGGAAATAATCAAAAGTGGGATGGCCGAAAGATACACGTCGTTATATGTCAGCACCTTGCCGACACCCTTAATCTCTATCAAAGACAAGTCCTCATGTTCTTCACCGTCACTGTCAGTATAGGTGTATTGCTCCTGTTTTGCATAACCCAAGCGCTCCAAGCTTTCTATGTCACTTCTCGATAGCAGAGCTGCCCCCACAACAAACATGACAATGGCGTAGATCACGAGCCAACCCGGAGAGAAAAGCTTTATCTTCAAATCAATTACATTGTCGGGTAAAACTTCGACTGAGCTAACACGCGGTAAATGCCGCGAATCGACTCTTTGGGCACATCAAACGGCGGATATTCGGGATTGATCGAGCGCGCCTCGACAGCATCGCGGCTATTTTTGCTCGGGTAGATACGCTTGACGACCGCGCCGTTTTCGGTATCCAGCACCATCACATTGCCCCAGGGGATAAATGCGGCATCGTTGATGCGCGCCAAAAACAGTGTCGAGCCGTCGGGAATGTCCGGCGACATGGAGTCTCCGCTGACAGGAATAGCAAGTTCGGCACCTGAAACGGGCGTCACAACTTTACGGCAATCCTTTTCTCTGACGCCATCCACGATATATCGCTGTATTGGCCCGGCAAACACCTCGACCGGAACTAACGGCACGGTATGAACCGCTGCCAATGCAATTTCGTCTGGTTCGGATTCGGAACGTAGCATCTCTCCCTCGCCGGTAAGGAGCCAATCAGGGTTTATGTCAGTATTCGCTATGATTTTATCAATTGACTTCTTTGAGATATTTTGCTCATTTTTAAGCATTTTAATAAGGTTAGAGGGGTCGATTCCACACGTGATGGCAAGAGACCGGCTTGTAATACCCTTCTCTTCTAAATAGATCTTTAGACGGTTAACAAGATTCATAAAAGTTAAATACTATTAAATTACTACGAAATAGTTGTAATTACTATGGTAATACCATATCTTTGCATCGTGATAACAAAATCTTATCGCAAATATAAAAAACGAACACCGTAATTACAAATAAAATATGACACTTAAAGAGCTTTATGACAACGCAAAAAAACAGCCGAAGCCTCTGACTCCGCCTTATGCTTTCGTTCTGGAGGTTGCCCGTGTGACGAAGAGATCTGAAATAACAGTACGCAAATGGATCGCCGGTGACGCAATCCCCGACGCCCTGGCGCAGGAAACACTCGCCCGCCATTTCAAAACCTCACCTGAAGCTCTGTTTCCAACCCGTTAACCCATCATCGCTATGAACGAACGTCTCGAAGCACTTTTCGGCGAAATCCGCGCGACCCTCGACGGTATCAAAGCCGACGTCGAGCAGAGCAACCGCCGCACCGAAATCCTGAAAAAGAACGTGTGGTCGATAGAAGAGCTATCCCTCTATCTGCGTCGCTCGGCCGACCGCGTCAGACGCATGGCGCAGCAGCGCGAGTTCCCATCCTACAAGCAGAACGGCCAATACTACTTCAAGCGCGAAGAGATCGAGCAGTGGCTTACTACCAACCGCATCGCATCGGTCGACGAGATCAGCTCCCGCGCAGCCCTCCACGCCATCAGACACACATAACCCCCAACACCATCAGCAATGACAGACTTCGACAAGAAACTCATCGAGAAAGCCGGATCGTTCCGCCGCTGGGACTATCGCAAAATCGATACCCTCATCTCTATCGCCGACACCGAAGAAGCGCGACAGCGTCTGCGCGGTCTCCGATGGGAGCTCTACGATCTCATAAAAGAAACCCTCTGAAAATCCGCAACAATGAACATAAAAGTCTCGATAACCCGCATCGCGATCCTATCCATCCTCGGAATATTCGCAATGGCACTCATTCTCGTAACCGAAACCAGTGAGAATGCTACCGCATGGACTTTGCAAGTCATCATCGATAAAGGCCTCGGCGTCGCCGCCTGCTTCGCCGTCGGGCGCCTTTACAGGCGTTGGCGCCGGGTCGACCCGTGGATCAAAGCCTACGACCGCTTCTGCAAAGAGGTCGATAAAGCCCCCAACCCCTCGCAACTCTGAAACAGGAAGCCTCTCGGTGTGTTGGTCGCACTACAGATTTTGGTTCTGTCGGAGAGGGTTCGAACCCCTCAGAGGCTGCAAGTAGCGGTAGTTGCTACATGATTGATAACCCGGAGGCTGCGCTGTCTGCCTTAACGCCAATGGCGCAGCCTCCATTTTCAATCCCGGCAACCCGCATATAATTCAAACCATTTTAACACCATCAATCATGTGTAACGTTAACCAACAGCAACAGGCACCCTCTTCCGCCTCCACAAAAGAACTGACCGCTATCGACGTCGAGTTCAAGAAAGCGGAAACTAAGATGAAAATTGCCGAACTGCAGTCTGCCACAGCCTACAATCAATCTCTGGCCGGTCAGATGCAACGGCAATTCGAGACCTATCAACGCATTGCAAAGCCCCTGTCTGAGTCAAACTTTGTGCCGGCTGCCTATAAGGGCAATCTCGGAGACTGCGTCATAGCGGTTGAGATCGCCTGCAGGCTTCAGGTCCTTCCTCTGACAGTCATGCAAAACCTCTGTGTAGTAAATGGCAATCCGACATGGAAGGCAAAATTCCTGATCGGCTGCGTAAACACTTGCGGACGATACACAACGCTCGACTACCACTTCCATATCGACGGCAAGGTCGGCGAAGTTCCCTATAAGACATGGGCCAAGGGCCCCGACGGCAAAAATCGTGAAATCCTCAAACCGTTTGAAAAACCTGAACTTGACAATATCGTCTGTGTCGCATACGCCATAGAGAAAGCCACAGGCCGGGAGTTAGTGTCTCCCCCGGCATCAATACGTATGGCCGTTGGTGAGGGATGGTATTCAAAGAACGGTTCAAAGTGGCCGACCATGCCGGAACTGATGCTGCGCTATCGAGCAGCATCTTACTGGGTGTCGAGTTTTGCGCCTGAAATGGCAACGGGCTTCCGCACAACCGAAGAAGCTCAGGACATCGTCGACGTCGAATATGAAGAAGTCAGCCCCCGCGAATCCGCTCCCAAGTTCAAACCTACAACTGAGTCTATGGAGAAAGCCAAAGAGAAGCTTCGCGCACGTGAGACGAAAGCGAACGTGAAAAGCGCCTCCGGCCAACAGGCGACAATTGATATGCCATGAAAAGAGCTGTCAACAAATACTCGCTTTTGAGAGGCGACGAGCTTGAGGATCATTTCTCCAATTTCCTAATCGACTCATGGTCATACTCAGGCGTTGCTACATTCGCCCGCAACGAAAAGGAGTTCGAGCGCCGCTATATCTATCGCGAGCCCTCACGCAGGTCAGCCACTACGGTGGCAGGCACAGCATATCACGCCGCGCTCCAGCTCTATTTCGAGACGCTCCGTGACACCGGCGCGGAAGCAAACATAGCGGAAATGCAAGAGGCGGCTTTTAAGTCTATCGACGAGATGAAGGCCAATGACTGGAAGCTCGGAAAAAAAACGCCTACGGTTGAGAAGTGTATCGAAGTGGCAACCAAGACTGCAGCTGCCCTGATCTCGAATTTCTATAAAGAGCGCTCATTATATACCTCCGACATCGACGAGATCTTAGCAGTGGAAATGCGAACCGACCGATGGCTCGTCATCAACGGAGTGGATATACCTCTGCCTTGTCATGGCCAGATAGACCTCGTTGTCAGGCTGAAAAACGGCATAATCGCAATAATTGACCATAAATCAAAATCAGCCTATACCGATGATGCAGAACTCGCTTATACCGGGGCTAAGCAGGCCATTGTCTACGCCTTGTCATGGGAAGACCTCAACCCGGCATTGCCGATCGACGAGGTCTGGTATATGGAAAACAAACACAGCGCCAACAAAGACGGCTCTCCCCAGCTCAAGAAGATGGTCATCGCGCTTGATTCCGATACCCGCAGGCTGTATGAGGCTATTCTCTACGAACCTCTGCGACGCGTCATGCAAGCGACACAAGATCCCGACTACCTCTACACGATAAACGATGCCGACCCGATGGCTGACCGTGCCGAGCTCTATGACTTTTGGGCACGAACTATCATCGCTGATATCGACGACTTCAACATCCCCGAAAGCAAGAAAATACTCATTGCCCGAAGACAACGAAAAATACGCGATGCCTCGACCGCATCCATATCTCCCAAAGTTATATCATCTTTCCGCAAAAAAGCGGCAACATTCATTTCTTACGAATTACGCGACGACATGACACAACAAGAAAAAATAGAACACACCCTCCGCTCTTTCGGCATCATGGTAAGAGTGGCACACGTACTCGGTTCCTACTCATCGGTCTCATATCTGCTTGAAATCGGAGCCGGAGTCAAAATCGCCAACATCGCAACCCATGCGCTCGACATCGCAAATGCGATCGATGTTCCGTCCGTGCGAGTCCTGCCTACACTCTCAATGCACGATGGTCATTCATATCTCTGCGTGGAGGCTCCCCACCGCTCCGGGGAAACGCTAATCTGGGATGCAAAGTATCTTCAAGGCTCACGGCTTCCCATCGGACTTGATAACTTTGGCCGAACAGTAATATGGGACATCGACAATCAGTCTACCCCACACATGCTCATCTGCGGAGCTACAGGTTCAGGTAAATCAGTCTGTATCAAAAGTACAATCGAATACGCTAAACTTGCAGGCGTATCACGTATCATAGTGCTCGATCCGAAATATGAGTTCATCGGTAAATTATCCGGCTGCGAGATTATCTCAGACATCTCCGACATCGAAAAACGAATGAAAAAACTCGTCGCAGAAATGCAACTGCGCGCAAAAAACGGATCAAGCAGCAAAACTCTGATTGTCTTTGACGAATTTGCCGACGCTGTGTCCGCTGCCCGTTCCGGCAAAGAGCTTGATATTCGCGAAAAAGTCGAAGTCGGAACCAAACGGGGCCCCATGGGATTTCCTATTCCTAAATATGAGATCCGCACTGTGGGACGCGAGAAGTCCCTCGAAGAGAATCTGAAAATGCTCTTGCAAAAGGGCCGTTCTCTCGGCTATCGTATCGTTGCCGCTACTCAGCGAGCTTCAACCAAGATCATAACCGGCGACGCAAAAGTCAACTTTCCCGTTCAGATCTGCTTCCGTGTGCCAAAGGCTGTGGATTCCAAAGTAGTCCTTGATGAAGAGGGTGCCGAAACTCTCTCAGGCTGCGGCGACGGTCTTATCAAATCTCCTGAATATTTCGGAACTGTGCGTTTCCAAGGTTTCTTTAAACCTTAACCCGGCAGCACCATGCCCGATATATGCAAAACCGACGTTGCCGTGATAATCTCCCATCTCGAAGCGCGTCGCGATGGAATGCTCGCCCCCTTAGCATCTTCGTCTACGAAAATGGCCAATAGAATCAGAATGATAAACAACCTCATAACAAAACTTAAAACGAAACTCAATGACAAAAAATGACATCGTCACAGATCTCCGCAACCGTATTCCGGGGCTCGACAAATTTACTGCCGCCGACGCCGTCGACGCTGTAATCGAAAGCCTTTCCAACGCCTTCATGCGCGGCGATAACGTATATATTCGCGGCTTTGCGACTATGGAAGTCAAGACTACCAGAGAGAAGAAAGCCCGCAACATAAGCGCCGGAACCTCCATCGTTATTCCCGCGCAGCGCACCGTGAGATTCAAAATCAGTAAGCAACTCAAAAACCGCATGAACAATGGAAAATGACAGAAACGCCTCCTACGACATGAGAACCTATATCGGAACAAAGACGGTTCAAGCCATGCGAATGAATGCAGCGGACGCAAAAAGAGCCGGTGCCAATGTCCCCGACAAGTATTTCGACATCGGCAACTCCGAATATAACCCCGGCGCAGACGGCTACCTCGTCATATACGATGGTGGCTACCGCTCCTGGTCCCCGATGAGAGTATTTGAACAAGCATACAAGATTGCTGAATCTGAGGAAGACCTTGTGCGCATAGAAATCATGAATCTCGGTAGACGTATTCAGAAAATATGTGAGCAGATCTTTACACCATACACACCCATTACAGAGCATCAGCGCGAACTCTTGCTTATGCAAGATAATGCAATGAGACGCTACTACCGCCTCCTGCGTATTCGTCTTGCCGAAATGGAGCAATACTCCAACGAGATAGAACGACAACGCATACAATCCGAGGGAGCTACGACAAATCAAAAAAACGAATAACTATGGCACACATGTTCTTTGAATGCTCCGTCCGCTACGACAAGATACAACAGAACGGGTCTGTCAAGAAAGTGACCGAGAAATACATCGTGGATGCCTTATCCTTCACAGAGGCCGAGGCTCGCATCATCGCAGCCATCACTCCCTATATCTCTGGCGAATACACTATTCCGGCTATAAAGAAAACAAAGATTGCCGAGATATTCAGGACCTCGCAGGTCTGTCTCGCCCTCGGAAAGTCAAAGTCTGACGCAGAAAAGGCCATAGCGAGAAAGAGTGTCAAAGACCTCGAAAGATCTACTTCGGTAGATGCGATCTTTGAACAACAAGACTCCCGCTGGTTTCTCGTCAAAGTTGCCTTCATTACAATAGACCAAAAGGCCTCAGTCGAAAAACGGTCAGTATCTCAGATACTCGTAGAGTCTACTGATGTAGGAGCTGCGCGCGAACGTTTCAACGAGGGCATGAAAGGCACCATGGCCGATTACGACATTGAGTCTATTGTCGACACAAAATATATGGATGTATTCATGTCTACAGATTTTGTCAAAGATGACAATCGATGAAACCGTTTCTTCGAAACGCTTTGGCACCATTTGATATATGACCATCAAAGAATTTAAGGCCATGCACGCTGTCTCGGCGTCAAAAAAGCGCAACAAATACGGCGCCCGAAGGTCCGGCGGCTACGACTCCCGGAAAGAGCATTCCCGCGCCAACGAGCTTAAGCTGATGCAACGCGCCGGTCTTATCTCTAATCTCCGTGAACAGGTAAAGTATGTGCTTATCCCCACGCAACGCGACTCACAGGGCAACCTCTTGGAAAAGGAGTGTTCCTACTACGCTGATTTTGCCTATGACAAGGACGGTGTTACTGTGGTCGAGGACACAAAGGGCTTCCGCACAGCAGAGTATAGACTGAAACGGAAGTTGATGCTCCGCGTCCACGGAATATCAATAACAGAATTATAAACAGCTATGGCTCGACCAAAAAAATCAGGACTCGACTACTTCCCTTTCGACATCGACTTCTTCTATGACGAGAAGGTGGTTTGTGTCGCCGGGGAATTCGGCCTGAAAGGAGAGATCTGCCTGATCCATCTGCTTTGCGCGGTATACCGTAACGGATACTTCGTAGAGTGGACCGACACGCTGAGATTCAAACTCCTTAAAGAGCTGCCCGGCATATCAGCCGGCCTGCTGCAACAGATTATTGAGGGCTTGGTCCGATGGGGATTTTTCGACAAAGACCTGTTTGACTCGGCTCAGATACTGACCTCGCGCGGCATTCAGCAGCGCTACTTCGAGGCAACGCGCCGACGCCTCAATCCCAATGAGCCTTTCCCTTATTTATTGGTTAATGTCGACAGAAACCGAGTTAATGTCGACAAAAACTCAATTAATGTCGACATTAATCCCCAAAGTAAAGTAAATAAAAGTAAACTAAAAGAAAATATATCCCCCCTAAATCCCCCCTCGGGGGATCGGCGCGCCGAAGCGCGGGGTGGGGGAGATTATTTGAAAAAGATTTTAAACGACCTTTTGGCCTCTATGCCCCCCGAGTCAATGGAACGCCGACTCTCCGCTCTCGGCCTCTCCCGGGAACGTTTCGACGAAGTGGCCCTGATGGTTCTGGCCGAATGGGAAGATCTCGGGGAGAAACAGCGTAACCTCAGGCATCTTTTCAATCACGTGCGACGTAAAATTGCCTCCGACGCTACTCTCAGAAATATCCCTCTTAGCGAAAAGCAGAAAGCCTACCGGGAAGCACGCAATGCCGAACAACGCCAACGCGACGCTAATGCCGACGCCGTCCGCTCAACGGGTAAAACGAGCTGGCAACTCTACTGCGAGGCCCGCGGACTCGACCCTGCGACAACCTCGGCCAACGACCTCGTAGCGCAATCAGACACTTCGGTTTAAACGCCATCAAAACAACCATTTTAACCTATCACATAATCATGCAAAAAGCAATCAACCGGCTCCATAAGCTGATCCTCGCCGATGCCAACAAAGGAAACGGCACGCTCGGAGCACTCGTTATCGTCGGCTCTGTATCTGCACCCGACCACGGCTCGGTAACATCATTCTCCGGTGGCAACACTGCTCCATTAGTCATGGGACTCGTCAAAGAGATGCGCCGCGATCCCGGCATCATAACATCGGTCCGCATGGCGCTCGCAATAGTAGACAACAACATCATCGAACCGAACTGACATGAACATTGACAACCTGAATCTCACGTCCGATCCGGCCGTTCCATACGGGCCCGCACTGTCACGCGACATCCCTGCGGTCAGCGAAGAAGAATTCGACGAAACCATCCGGCGCGCAATCAAGACCTACGGTAAAGACTCCCGGACACAAATGCTGTTTGAGGAAATGGCCGAACTTCAGGACGCGTTGTGCAAGCTGGCCCGTGGCCGTGACACTCGCGCTCATGTATGCGAAGAGATTGCCGACGTCCTGATCATGTGCCTGCAGATGGCGCAGATCTATGGTCCAAAAGCTGTCGAAAACTGGATCAACATCAAAATCAACCGCCTCAAAAACCGCCTCGACAGTTCCCATAACCCGCAATAATAATTTAGCAAAGCAAATGAACAATACTCTTTTTGAATCATCCGAAATTCCAATAACTCCACCGTCTAAACTGACAAAGTTCTGCCGGACATGCAAGAATCGCGAAAGGTGGGCGTGTGGCGGTTCTATCATACAATATTGCGGCGCGCGCAAAAGCAACAGGACACACAATGGCCTTCTGAAAATCAAGGTCACGAATCCAGCTTGCGCCGCATACGAAAGTGAATCATCAAATTAGGAGAAAGAGTATGAAACTGAAGAAGAAAGGCTTATACCGCACCAACAAGGAAGCGAAAGTTGGCGAGATTATTGAGTGTCCGGTCTGCCATATAAAGTTCAGGAAAATCCAATGGGCGCAGGCTTTCTGTTGCGGACATTGCAAAGATAAGTTTTGGAACAGACAAAATCCGGATAGGCATAAATATGCTGACTGCTCAGCTGATGATGGATGTCCGACCATGATTGGGACGAGACTTTCGGGGTAGCAGAGTATAACGATGCAGAATAAGCCGACTCGGATATGCTTAATCCGACAACGGACTGCAAGTAGATGAATATCAAACAATTTAAAGTGTAAAATAACAAATGAACACAAACATAGCAACTACACAAGATCAGAGCCAGCGCCTTCTACGCTGCGGAGTGTCAGCTGACACGGCGGATATGTGCTGGCATGGAGCGATTGTGCCGAGAGTTGGAAGTTTAACCTCTATGCCCGAACCGTCCGAGGAATGGGATTTATGGGCAGACCCTTACAGCAGTATGCCCGAAGAAATGCAAGCGGCAAAATTAATGGAGGACTACTACGAAATTCAGCCTGCGTGGAGCCTCAGCACGCTGCTCGGACTTCTGCCGTTCAAAATTCACGGTGGCAAATACGAATATTGGCTCGATATAGCCCCGATGGACTACGGCAGGCAATGGAGCATCGGCTACTACTGTATGGAGAGGCCAAGAGTAATAAAGGGGCTTACGCATACCGACAGCCTTATAGAGTGTGCCGTGCAAGAAATTGAATGGCTCACCGCCAACGACTACAAACTGAACGACTGCTCATGTCAAGAGAAAGGAGGGAAAGAGCAATGACCGCTGATGAATTTCGCGCCAAGTTACGCTATCGGATAGAGCATCCAAAATGTAAAAGGTGTGGCAAGGAACTTTACATTCCTCAGCCGCCGCAGGGGCTGTATGAATCATGGGGCATATTGGCGTGGACGGCCTTCGTCAAGCAATACGCCAAGCACCATGGTTGGTATGAACTGGAAAACCTCAACGGAAATCTCGTATGTGGAGAGTGTCTAAGCCCCAAGGATAAACCAAATACCATCATGCTTGGCAGCTACGATAATTGGATTGAGAACTATGCAGAATGGAGAAACAAAGATGCCAACAAAGAATTATGATACCCGAAACAACCTACACCCCTGCCGACCTGCACCACGGCGTATGCGAATGGTGCGGCGAGGAATCCGACGAAATAATCACAACTGAAGACGGCGAAAAGTGCATCGAATGCATCGAAGAAGAAAAGTTTTACCAACAAACAATGAAAGGAATATGAAAACCGCCCTCGTTGATTCGTTTGAAATATTCAAGCGCCCCAAATACGAATCATTCCGAATAGGCAAACTTTTCGGCTTCGTTAACCAAAACGCCTATATCAGCGTAGTCGCAACGAACAACTGCCAATGCAACTGTCCCTACTGCATCAACTCCGCTACCGACCGACAGAAGAATCTGCCTATCGAAAAAGCGCTGCACAATATCGGAGAGCTGACAGACTACATCAACAACGAGCCAGAGGTCATAATCCTCGGAGGCGAGCCCACTCTTCACCCTCAAATCTTCGAGCTTATCAAAAGACTGAAAGAACTGAAGAGATATGGGTTCAAGGCTCTCGGCAAGGTCAGAATCACTACCAACGGAATACGTCTTAAAGACCCTCAATTCCTGCAAGATCTTCTTGATTCGGGAATAGACGGCATCAACATATCCTGGCATAACGAGAAAGAATTTATGTCGCTGCCGGAGTTGCGATACATAGTTGAGGGCATTCACTATCGCAGAAAAGACTGCAAGGTGCGCATCAACACAAACGTTTGGCGCGGCAACCACGATACCGTGCAAGCTCTTCGTTTCCTTGTAGAATCTCTCAGCTTTGCCGACTCAATCCGTGTCAGTAACATCATTCCGAAAGATTCATTCTCCGTCAATTCCGAGAACTTCGGCGCTGACATGATATTATCGGATGATGAATACAAAAAGCTGTTTCGAGGCTTCATAAGAATCTATGAGAACAACTACGCGATATTTGAGAACCCAAACACACTCGGATTCGTCCCCTACTACCTGATACCGCGCCCATGCCCCATCATCGTCAACTGGAATCTCGGAAGCACAGTATCGGAACAGATATGCGAGAATGAGATAGGTAGCGTAACAGTCAACACTTTCAAGTGCCTCGTCAGCGGCGACATCTCCCTCTCCTGGAACACTAATAACATCATCGAATTATGACACAACAAGAATACGAACAGAAGCGAGCCGAGTGCTGGATAGAGTTTTGCAAAGAACATCCAATCCAAACTCCAAGCATGTCAATCGGCGAAGCGTTTGCATACGCTTTCGGCCGCGCCTACGCCCTCGGCAAGCAGACAGAGACAATCACGCAGGAGGATGTTGAAAAGGCCGCAGAGAAGCACGCCGATGAACTAAGGGTGCCATCTACCATCCCCGGTGTAATCGTGCCTATGTTACACGACATAGCCAAATCCTCCTATATCTGTGGAGCGCAAGATACACTCGGCAAGCAGGAGAGGGATGAGGGCACCGTGATTAGCGGATGGGTGGCGAGAGATAAGGATGGCGATGTGCCTCTCTTTGTCGGAGAAGGTAAACCTTATAGAAATAAATATGGGGACTTCATAAGCGTTCCAACTCTATATTTACCTCGTAATGAGTTTCCCGACATAGTAAGCGACCGAGAACCAATCGAAGTAGAAATCATCATCAAAAGAAAGAAGAATGGAAGAGTTTAAATGCACTCACTATTGCGAGGGCGAATGCTCCTTATACCATCTGTGCATCTGCGAAATGGCGGCATTTGGAGATGCTTGCCCCGATTATGAACCATCAAAAGATGAATGATTATGACAAAAGAACTACAAGGCGTTGCTTGGTCAGTCCTCCCGAAAGAGTTCAAGGAGGAAGTGAAATATGAATACTGCCGTGTTGCGACAAAAGCAAGCAAAGATGAGTACGACTTAGGCTTCATGCACGCCCACGAGGGGATATTCGGCATCCATAACCTCACCTCTGACGCTGACGGAGCGGAAATACTCTGCGTGTTCCGTAAGCGAGTGCAGGAAATGTATGCCGCCAACGAGCGGATAAAAGCCGATTTTCCCGACAAGGAAACCGCTCATATATCTGATCATATCAATCACGTACTCAAGCACCTTTTCGGCTCCAAATGCCTGCCGGATAATGTTGAGAGCTCCGAGCCTAATGTTGACAGCTTACACGATAATGTTGACAGCTTACCTCAGAATCCGACCGAAAATTGCGATAACAAAAGCCATATCTCAGCCGACTGCAACAAACCAGCCGAGCCGAAGTTTAAACCGAATGATAAAGTTATATTTGAGAATGTGGTATGCACGATAATGCAGGTTTGCTATGAAGATTATACATATTCTCTTAAGAAAGATAAAACAGGTGCGTTTTTCGCTTGGATTGCAGAATCCGATCTCGAACCCTACACCGAACCGACCGATTTTGGTAAGGAAGTTAACTTCTCTACCAAAAAGCAATCTCGCAATTTATCGCAAGAAATCGAAAATTGCGATAATCGTCTCCAGATTGCAGCAATGGCGATGCAGGGAATTCTTAGTAATGAAAATGCGATCCAATATGCCATAAATAATTTTAGACTTCAGGATGGTTCGCGTAATCGCTATCAAGCAGTAGCAGAGTGTTCACTTGCCTTTGCCGACGTCCTGATCGCCGAAGTAGAGAAAGGAGCCGAGAGATGAAGCAGATTCTCTACATTGACCTTTTCTGCGGAGCGGGTGGCACCTCTACAGGAGTCAACAGCGCAAGGCTCGACGGTGAGCCATGCGCCGAAGTCATAGCCTGCGTCAATCACGACGCCAAAGCGATAGCATCTCATGCTGCAAACCATCCAGACGCATTGCATTTCACTGAAGACATCCGAACATTGGAATTATCCCCTCTGACAGCCCATCTTGCCAGATGCAAAGAAAAGAACCCCGATGCACTCGTATCATTGTGGGCCTCTCTGGAGTGCACCAATTTCAGCCGGGCAAAAGGCGGACAGCCACGCGACGCCGACAGCCGCACGCTTGCCGAACATCTGTTCCGCTATATCGAGGCTATCGACCCCGATTATATTCAGATCGAGAATGTCGAGGAATTCATGTCATGGGGATCTCTTGATGAAAACGGGCGCCCGCTGTCGAAAGACCGTGGCCGCAGCTACGTGCGTTGGGTCAACAAGATAAAACGGTATGGCTATGACTACGAGTATCGGATAATGAACGCGGCCGACTATGGCGCCTACACCTCCCGCAAACGCTTCTTCGGCATCTTTGCCAGACATGGTCTTCCGATAGTCTTCCCCGAACCCACCCACAGCAAAAACGGCGAACGCGGTTTGTTTGGAGAATTGGCAAAATGGAAAGCCGTGCGTGATGTTCTCGACTTCTCCGATGAAGGTAATTCGATCTTCGGCCGCAAAAAACCATTGTCGGAATCAACACTCGAGCGCATACATGCCGGTCTCATAAAATTTGTTGCCGGAGGCAAGAAAAATTTCCTTGTCAAATACAACTCGATGAATCAAAACGGGAAATATCTCGCGCCATCACTCGACAGCCCATGTCCGACTGTAGCCACTCAAGGACGTCTCGCCCTGGCGTCAGTATCATTCCTGTCAAAACAATTCGGAGGATCGCCTGAAGGAAAAACTATTTCTGTCGACGGCCCTGCCGGTGCGCTGACTACCATCGACCACCATGCCTTTATATCCGTTCACTACGGCAATGGCTTCAATACATCCGTCGACAGCCCCGCAGCCACTCTGACTACGCATGACCGAATGGCAATCGTTCAGACTCAATTTATTGACATGCAGTATGGAAATAGCAAACCATCTTCCGTTGACTCTGTTGCCGGAACTATTACCACCAATCCCAAACATCATCTCGTCACAGTGAAACCATGGATTATGGATACAAGCTATAACAACGTCGGCAACTCTGTCGATGATCCGTCGAGAATCATAACCGCCAATCGCAAGCAGCACTATCTGATGAATCCGCAGTTCAACTCAGCCGGTGGCTCAGTCGACGATCCATGTTTTACGCTGATTGCGAAAATGGACAAACGCCCTCCATACCTCGTTACAACTGAGACTGGTCAGCTTGCCATCGAGATATATGCCGACGACAGCCCCATGACTGTAAAAATTAAAGAATTCATGGCGCTTTACAATATCATCGACATCAAAATGCGTATGCTCAAAATTCAGGAACTGAAACTGATACAGGGCTTCCCGGAAGACTACGTCCTCATCGGCACTCAGGCCGACCAAAAGAAATTCATCGGCAATGCAGTTGAAGTAACCATAGCCCGCGTCTGGTGCGAAGCACTGTGCTCAGAAGTTGAAAAACACCTGAAAAACAGAGTCGCATAATCCTACATCACCCCCATCAGCCACATCAGCCACACAACCCACAACTTAAAGAAACCTCTCAATCTCTCATCCTTATCTTTGCCCATATGACCTATATGAAAAGTATGCTGTCAAACTCTCGCAAGCATGATATATCATTCCACGCCTCAGGCAAGATTGATATATCGGCTCACATTGCCCGGAAGTTATCGCTCTCTCCGGGCGATGTTATCGACATCGTGCAAGAAGCCGGCGAATGGTACCTTTACGTCAAACTGCGCACCGGCGCATACGTCGGACGCCATGACGGCCGCGTATATGCAACGGCCAACGGCAAAGGCACCTTCCGCACCTGCTCAAAAGCCCTGACTACTGCTGTGCTTGCAGCGGCGGGTGTTTCGGGGCGTCTGCGTTGCCCCTGCGGCATGGAAATAGAGCGCGACAATATCAGATACATCACCATCATATACCGCTGCTCACTATGATTAAAGAACTAAACTACGGCGGCTATACGGTTGAGCCCTCTGACTACGAATGTCAGGATGGCCAGCTTGCCGCTTCCCTCAACCTCCTGAGCGAAGACGGCCATCTTAAACCACTCTTTCAGCCCATACCTGAATCTATTGGTTTGTCAGCTTCACAAAAAGCCGTATACATCCATGAGACATCATCTTATAAACATTACATTTTATTGGAAGAGAAGACCGTCAGTTGGATAAACGGCAATGCCGACAGCGAATCTCACTCACCTGTGCCATTGGATGCCTTCACCAAACTGGACATCTATCAGTTTAATTCGATAGGCAATACACTGCTCATCCTCTGCTCTGACGGTATGCACTATTTCCTGTGGAAAGGAGAAGAGTCCGGCTATCTCAATCTCGGCACGTCAATGCCGGAATGTTCGCTTTCATTCGGGTTACAGGGTGAAATGAAGAGATCCGACGAGTTTGAAATATCTTTCAGTATAAACAAAGACAATGTCTATTCGGAATTCGACGACACACAGAAGACAAATATCACCAATCAGGTATTGGCGAAGGTAAACAAATTCATCGCTGAAGAATCAAAAGAGAAAGGAAAATTCATATTCCCTTTCTTTGTCAGATATGCCTACCGTCTCTACGACGGATCGCTCACAAGGCACTCCGCGCCGATTCTAATGATATGCAGTTCTGAGAATACGCCCCGCGTCTTTTGGTTTAGCATCCATCCCGACGGCGATAATTACATCTCTGCAAAACTCCGAGTCGTCGCGCCGGTACACGCCCTTGACTATGCGCTTAAATCCGACCTGAATACGCTTAAAAACTGGAGCGATATTATTAAGTCGGTCGACATATTTATTTCCGCTCCGATCTATACCTATGACCAGAACGGCGAATGCGAAAAGTTCATCAACAGCGGTGATGATATTAAGAATTTCAGCGTGTGCAGGCATACGAATCAGGCTGCCAGTACGTCTACATATCCTCTACGATACCAACTCAATGACTTTGGCAAACTCTATGCCTTTACTTTTACTCCCGATGAGTTGGATCGCCGTCCCGGAGGCGTTTTGGTAACGCCGAAACGTAGCGCTGATGCTGTCAAAGAGGATATCCGCAATTGCTCTCAGTTCTACCTCCTTCACAGCATACGCGTTGAAGATCTCAAAACCGACCGCACTGTCATTCCCGTTAAAGATGATTACCTCCAGTCTCTTGTCGCACGAGAGGCTATGACAGACGATTACGACAGCCATGATGGAATCATCCCTCATCAGTCTTTCGCCTACAATTCACGCCTTAATCTTTCGGGAATAAAGAAACAACTGTTTCAAGGTTTTGACGGCTATTCACTTTTCAACTATTCCGACGGTTTCGTGATGAATTTTTCTGATGCATCTCCGACTGTCTACGACAGGCAGATAAGCGTAATGGTTGCTGTTTACATCAAACAGGACGGCAGAGACATAATTGTCTATGGCAACGCAGGTACCTGTGGATATAACGCTCCGCTCCTGTTTTTCTATTATCCGAATGTCAACGCATATAAAGCTGTAATTATTCGGACAGATTACGCTGATATGCCACATCTTGTCCTGACGTTAGAGCCTCACGGGTCCCTCAATGGCGCTTTCTACTTCGGAGGATGGACAGAACCGGCGACCGTTTCGCAAAGCAGACCTACGGAATCTTCTGCCAATGACAGAACAATCGACGTTCTCAACAAAGTCTACACCTCTGAGGTCAACAACCCGTTCTTCTTCCCTCTGCTCGGTATAAACACAGTCGGCACCGGCCGTATTAAAGCGATCTCGACAGCAGCGAAGGCTCTCTCTGAGGGGCAGTTCGGACAGTTCCCGCTCTATGCGTTTACAGATGAAGGCGTCTGGGCTCTGGAGGTGTCAGCAACAGGCTCTTATTCAGCCCGACAGCCTATAACGCGCGACGTCATTCTTGATGGGACGAGGCCATTGCAGATGGACAGTGCCGTTCTTTTCGCTACCGACCGTGGTATAATGCTTATATCAGGGTCACAAACACAGTGCATTTCCGACATCATCAATACCAATGAGCCTTTCAATGTTATGCAGCTTCCTCAGATGAACAAACTTCACGCCATGCTTGGGCACACCACCGACTCCTGCCTACCCACGGTATCATTCCTGAAGTTCCTGTCAGGAAGCGGTATGCTCTACGATTATGTCCATCAACGCGTGATCGTCTATAATCCTGCCTATACTTACGCATACGTTTTCTCTCTGAAATCTCGTGAATGGGGCATGATGTATTCAACTATCAAGGCCGGCATCAATTCATATCCTGAGGCATTGGCTGTAGACTTCTCCGGCAAGTTGCTGAATTTCTCTGAAATGGAGGGCATCCCTGCAAAAGGGCTCCTGGTTTCGCGCCCCCTCAAGCTCGACGCGCCGGATATTCTGAAGACTGTCGATGCCATAATACAGCACGGCAACTTCGCAAAAGGCCATGTGAGCTCTGTTCTCTATGGTTCGCGCGATCTCTGCAACTGGTTCCTCGTATGGTCGAGCAAAGATCATTATCTACGCGGATTCCGCGGCACGCCATACAAATACTATCGGATCGCCTGTGTGACGTCGCTCGCAGCCGAAGAGAGTATCACCGGCGCTACCGTGCAGTTCACGCCACGACTTACTGACCAACCACGATAATGAAGCGACAACATGATTGCATGCAGAGAGCCGGAGCGCGTGATGCGTCCCGGCTCTCGTTCTTATCGGGTAATGTCCCGGGAAGCCCGGTAGGATGACAGTTTAGAATGGATGTGAAGGACGCCTCAGAGCAACAATGCGCGTATTTTTGATGTCATTGATCTCTTCCTCTGTTTCCATATATTTTCCGAGCCAGTTGCGGGCCGCCTCGGGATGAGTTATGCTGAGCCAGTCATATATAACGCGGGCTACCATATACTCGTGTATGAGCTTGCTCAGAAGATGAAGAGTCGTGCGCGACATGGTATTCGGTATTGTCATTTCGATAACATAATCCTCCGGCTCCCATATCTTGTCACAGATGATCTCGTTGTCAACAGCGTCCTGTTTGGTGTAAGGGCTTAGCATCTCTACAACGGCAGCATGAACGACGGCGAGTATTCGGTTGACCCGGTCAACGTTGCCATCTTCGCATATCTCTTCGAGGGTATGCTTGGCGTGGAGGATCTCTTCTCCTTCACCCCAGACGTGCCCCTCGATATAAGCGTAATTCCTGATGTCGTATAACAGCTGATCGCGGTGAAATATCAGTGTCACATTCTTTGTGCCACCACTGTTATTGGCGTCACTGTTATAACAGTTCTCGTTACATCCTATATGTTCCATTGTCTTGATCTGTGTGGATGGGTCGTGTAGGTCGCAGTCTCTTGTATAGAGCATGCTTCGCTTGGGCCAGCGCTCCGACAGCCATGCCGGCATAGTCCTGAGCATCCTCTTTGTCGGTTATGACATACCACTCCGACAGTGTGCGGTTTACGATATACTCATGAAGCATCCCTCCGAGGCTGTCACAGGCGCTGTTGTCAAAGTTCGACGGCAGCATGAACGTCAGCTGAAGCTTTCCGCTCTCATCTACATCCTTATTGATTCGGTTGTTGGAGGTAGCGCCCTCTTCATGTAGATACTCTGCGAGCTCGGTCTTGATATGCGAGAATGCGTTACAGATCGAGCGCAACATCTGATAGTCGGGCCCTGCATCTTCGCTGGCCTGCATATGGGAGGCGGCGCGATAGTCTTTGCCTTCGGATTCCTTGACCTCGCCGGTGATGTGCGATCTGTTCATGATGTCATGCTTAAGCTCGCGAACCTCAAGTGTGACTGTTATCATCTTTTTCTGTGCCATAGTTTCGTCACTTTATCAATCTTCATAAACTGGCCGCACAGGGCGTTTCTTCCACACTGCCTTGCGGTGTAAATCGTCGAGAATGGTTGATGCTTTGTCGGCGTATGCCCCGGCTTCATCTTTGTTGGTGTAGACATACCACTTGGCTGCTATACTGTGAACAAAGAAACTGAAAAGGCTCAGCTTCATGCTCGGGAGCAACGCTTCGTCAAAAGAGTCCGACACGTCAAGTTTCACTTCATACAGCGACGGCGAATTTTCGGAGGCGTCGACATTCGCCGGACCGTCAGATTGCTCACTGCTGACGGTCATGCCTTCCGACGCAACGAGACCGATAAGCTCCTGACAGAGGTCTGCGCGACTCTCGTCCCAGAATCTACAGAGATGATCCTCGTCCTCGTCGACGGTCGATATGCGATCAAGCGCTTTCTCGTCACCGACCATCTTGCCGGCAGTGTAGGCGGTGGTCACGGCGACTTCGCGCATCACGTCATCTTTGCTGATCAAAAGTGTTATCTTCATGCCAAAAGACGATTAAAATGAGAATATCGAATAAGTGAGTCCGACACCTATATAGGGTTGGAAGCCTTTCGGGCCATAACCGTATCCGGCGCTTACTCCTACATGCCATCGCTTGGGAGGCTTCCATTCGCGTTTGGTAATTACAGTATTGCGCGCATATACTCTCAGACTGTCGAGCTGTGGATCCACCGGGCCGCTTACCCATGCCTCATAAGCGCTGTCGGCATAATGGCGTTGTATTACGGGCAGCTCCACAATTGCGCTGTCGCGACTACATCGTGGTTCCCCTCCGGCGCTCGCTCCATAATGAATAGTAGCAATGGGATCCTCACAAATACTGTCATGACTACCTCGTTGTCGCGGCTCGCCTCCACTTCCACCGCCGAGAAAACGATAGACCGGCAGGGAATAACGATTTGTGCCTAACGCCAACTCCGACTGCGGCGTCGGTGCGCAGTACGGGATGGTGTCCACGGTCGTTTCTCTTGTTTCCGTCACGGTACCCGGCGGCTTCTCCGTGCGGTCTTTTCCGATAAACAGCCCGAAAAAGAACGCTATCAGGCCCGTGATGACTAACAGAATGTAGTGTTTTGTTTTCATACTTATAGAGTATTGATGTATTGAATTATTGAATTGACATGCAACGCTACTATCGCTTTTTTACCTTCTTCTGAAAGCAGGAAATCCACCTCATTCTTATTGTCTTGGAAAAGATTTTCGGTCAGTACGGCGGGACATGCGGTGTCGCGTGTCATGGCAAGCGACTGAACCCAATACTTCTCCGGAGGTACGGCGCGATTCCCCATCAGGCCCATATGCGTAGCCGTTTCTGTGAAGATACGAGCAAGGCGTTTCGAGTTGACCGATGCATTATTGCTGACGAATACCGAGAAGCCCGAGGCACTATGCCACTTCCCGTCAGAGCCTGCAGCGTTGTTGTGTATCGACACCAGCACAACGTTTTTTTGGCCGAGCTTACGGGCCCAGGCGTTCGCCTTGCGCACACGCTCCCGAAGCGGCGTATCGGTTTTTTCCGGCACAAGAAGCAGTGAGTCCACCCCTCGAAGCGTCAGCTCACGGCTGACACGTTGGGCTATCTCACGGCAATAGTAATACTCTTTAAGGCGGTTATCCGGGCTGCATTTGCCGCCGGTCAGTGGCGGATCGCCGTGCCCGTTGTCAATCAAGACTTTTATCTGCTGTGACTGCATTGTTATTTGAATTATTGATTTTTGGTTCTGCGGTTTTGTCTTCAAACAGATCTTCCTTACCGACGAGCTTGAAGAAATTCCACTTTTTCTTGATGCCTTTGTATTCAAGGTAGTTGTTGACACATGAATTTAGCTCGATGCCATAGATAATGAATAACATTGCGATGCTGACAACGGGAGCTCCGATTGTTATTCCGAATGTCCGGCTGCACATCTCGGCCAGCGTAACCCAACAGAGGTAGTCAACCATCTTGTTTAGCGTGCGGCGCCATGCTCTCGACGGGCGAATCTCTTCCCTGCGGGCCTTGGCGGCAAGCAGCCCGAATCGGAGATCGACAAGCACAAGCCCCATCCCGAGTAGCAACCACGGTGCAAGGTGGCCGTAGAAATCCGCGAGAACCATGCCTAATGCCGCCATGACAGCTGAAAAGAGATTATTAGTTTCGTTCATTACAGTATTATGATTGGTTTCTCGACAAAGGTATGCCGCGCCCGGGGCTTCGTATCTTTATCTTTTGACTCATATTGCGAATCATATTTTTGGGATTATTGGTTGCTCAGAACAGGAATTTGCCGACATGGCCGCAGACGGCCGAGCCGTCTGCCCATATCTTTATGCCGAGTTTCGACAGCTCGTTACAGAAGAAGATGTCCTCAGAGATGTAGACTTCTCCCTGAACGAACCTGAACGGCACGCCTTTGGTCGCCTCGACAACCTTTCTGACGGCGTCGCGACTGAGCAGTATGCAGCCGAAGCCGCAGGCTGTGATCTCGAACAGTGTCTGAGGCACTTCTGCCGTCGGGTAAGCCTCGAACCGCTTCCCGTCGGCTATGCGGTAGACCTCGCTTTGCTGAACCGTCATCGACTTTTTGTGGTAGATTGCCGTGACGGCCTCCTTGTCGGCCTCTACGAGCTTGTCGACGACAGCCTCGTTGACAACAACATCCGAATCGACAAACAGCAGATAGTCGCACTGTGTGGCCAGAAAAGCCTCGACGCTCTTCGTCCGCGCGACCTCGGCCGTGTAGCCCGAAACGAGCCGCACGGTCAGGTCATATTTGTCGCGGAATATACCGACGAGGTTGATTACCGACTCCATGCACTCGGGCGTGGGGTACTGGTAGACAGGTATCGCTATAAATATCCGTTTCATATCTATTGCCTTTTATCTGCTGAGCGCGCTTTTCAGTGCATTGATCCAGTCCTGATTGTCGAGCAACGGATAGAGTGCAGTGCCGGAAACAAGCTCAGAAATCCAAGCCTCCGATGACACAGTCCGGCCGATAAACTCATGATTATTGGTAAGCATCTTAAGGAATGTCGAATTGACAGCCAAAGCTGTAGTGAAAGAGCTATTGAGAGGCAAAGCCGTCGCGAAAGCGCTATTGTATAATGCCAGAGCTGTGCCGAAATAGTTGTTCTTAGGAAGCTCGCCTGCGGCCAAAGCGCTGACAAACGAAGAGTTTGACGCCAGCGCGGAAACAAAACCCGGATTGCCGGTCGCGAGTGCCTCACCAAGTTCAATGTTGTTGCCGAGAGCCTCGCCCAGCAGCCCATTGTCTTTCAAGGCGTCTTTAGCTACGTCGGTTTTGCCTAAGTCTTTGCATAGCTTCTCGATGAATCCGTCGCTGTATGAGAGGCCGAGGTTGCCTTCCTCGTCGACAGTCAGATCCTCGGTCGTTCCGCTTGCCGTCAGCTTCGAGTTGAGATCGGCGTAGTTAGGTATATCACGGGATCTCAGCACCATACTGCCGGCCTGAAACACAAGAATGTATTGTGTAAGCCTGACGCCCGTACCGGCTACGAATATAGCCGAATGGCCGCCGTCGCTGTCGACGGATATCACGAATGCTTTTCGTGTGGGATCTCCGTTGGAGAAAGTCAGCGTGACACTGTCACCGGCCGCAATCTTTGACCAGAACTCCGTGTTGTCGGCGACTGACGGAGCGACAATGGTTGGCGTCGCGCCGTCGACATTGATAGTCCAGTCGGTGGAGCGCCACTGTATCAGTCTTCCGATCAGGTGCTCCAGCCCTGATAAATCAAGATATTTCATGATGATAAAGAATTATGGCAGGGCGTCGGACAGTCCCGGCGCCCTGCCGTTGGTAAACGGGTTATTCAGCTGCGATCAGAGCGTCGATCTCGGAGTTGGTGATAGCCGTGACGTCGCTGCTGTTGAGCTTGCCGGCGAGGGCGGTGTTCATTTCGGAGGTCTTGGCGTAGGCCGCGAGGCTCTGGTGCTCGGTGAGCGGCGTGATGGACTGGGCGCCCAGCGTGACGGTGCCGTCTTCGATCTTGGCGTCGGTGATACCGTAGCCTGCGAGCGTTGTCGATTTGTCGGCCTTACCCGAAAGAATAGCGTTGAGCTTGTCGTCGCTCGACACGCCTGCCAGAAACGCGAACACCTCGTTGAGCTTGTTGATGATCTTGTCGCTGTCGGCCGTGCCCTCCTGATTGATGATAGCGACCAGACCGTCGACCTTGGTCTGCAACGCCGACAGATTGGTGTCGGTTGCGACGCCCGACGGATCGAAATCCTTCAGCTTGTTGTTCAGCGCTGTCAGCTGGGTTTTCAACTCGGTCGTGAAGTCCTCTTTCGAGAGACCCTGACCGTTGAAATCACGAGTTTTGAGCTTGTTGATGATGTGGGTCAAACCCGCATAGTCAAGATACTTTGTTGCCATAAATGTGGAATTTAAAGAGTTAATAAAAGAGTTGATAGTTGGAAATATACTGTTCAGCCATTGATAATGGCGTCAAGTTCATCGGTAGTAAACGGCTCGAAATCCGCCGGCAGCTCATCATCGCCGCCCGAATCAATAAGCGCGTCAATCTCTTCGGGCGTAATCGTGCCGGCATCAGGCGAGGGGGTGGTTCCCGAGCCTGTAGCAAGCCATTCGAGGCTGAGCGTGCCGTCAAAGTTGAGGAATAGCTGCTGCGCGACTCCGGTCGGAGTAGAAATGTCGTGTATGATGCATAAAACGCCGGCGTCGTTGCATGAAATCACGGAAAACCTGTCAGCCGGAGATATTTCGATAATGTCACCCGGTTTCACCTGTTCTCTGAAATCGACGAGATCTCCTGTGGTACCGTCAGCCTCCTGCCAGATCCACTGCGAAGCACCGAGATTCATTTCAACGGGCCATGTGCGCGGCAGGCTTTCTTTATTTCCATCCTCTGTCGAGCTGTCGGCGTCGGCGAAGAGCGGGAGCAGAGTAGTAGCTTTGGCTGACACCTTTATTCCGAGAAAGAGGCGGTCGCCGCAGCGGTAGAACTTATCAACGACGGCCGCGCTGTCTTCCGGCACCTGATAGGGCGGATCGTCGCCGATCCTTATTTCCAGAAACTTGTTGAACTGTGTCGACCAGACGCGGGTTGCGTTGAGTATGTCGGGGATAGGGTCGTCGTCGGGGTCGGTGGTGAGGACAGCGGCGAACGACTCGACCTGTCCGCGCCGGTTCAGAATCGTCAGTGCATCGGTGTTGGCGCGAATATCGGCGGCGTTGTTGGCGACGTCGTTTTGCAGATTGTTTATGTCGTCGAAAACGAGATCGAACCTGTCGTTGACTCTTTTGTTGAAGTCGACAAGGTCGGTGCCATCCCAATAGTAGAGGCCGCCGTCGGTCGCGCATCTGTAGAGTTTGAATCCGACAGGTTCTCTTCCATATCCCTCGGGCGGCTCCGCTCCGAAGATGTCTTCGTCCGCCCAATAGCCATAGCCCTGAATCAGTGTGACATCGGCATTCGGATTCTGCTGCCCGGTGGCCGTCAGATAGAAACGTTTCCTTTCCGGGTCATAGACAACACCGTAGCCGTCATCCGTAGATTTGTGCCCGGAAGTAATGTTCAGGATTGCCCCCACATGAAAGATAGAGTGAAACACCGCAACCTCAACAGTCCGAAGTGGCAGATTGGCAAGCGGCACCTTAGCAGATGCATCGAGCGGAGCGATACCGCCCGCTTTCCCTTTTTCGTTCTCAAGAGACTGCGTATAGATGTCCATACCCTCTTTTGTCGGCGCAACTCCACCTGTGGCGACCCATTCTCCCCCTTCGGCCACATACACGTATGCCGGCACCGAAGTTCCGACCATGGCCCACCAGCCGTCATGCGGCCGGGGAAAGCATTCCTTAAGCATGGCCGCGGTTTTGAACAGTCCCTTACAGGGGCTTTTTATGTTTTTCGCATCAAGGTAGCCCTCCACGACGAGGTCATGTCCTACACGTGCGCTTCCCTGAACGTTGGCGTCGCCTCCGGCGGCGATATTGCGGCCGACAGCTACATCGCCGTCTATCTGTTTTGTTGGTATGCGTCTCATTTTAACGCAGAATTAGAAAGTTCAGAGAGAGCCGATGCTTTGTCGGCTTCCCCCAATGTCAGTGATACTAACGACGCTGCGGCATAGACAACCGCAGTGTAGCAACGCTCGCTGATGTCAATACCTCCCTCTTCGTCAATTGCAGGATAAGGAAGATATTGCCCGCGGCGAACATACGCATCTTCGCTCTTACAGGAATAAAATTCCAAAGCGCGCCCTTCGGGCCGCGTCGTCAGAACGCATACCGGCCTCTGTGCCGTTCCGCGCAGGGCCTTGACACGTTGTCGTTGTAGTACATATTCAGGTGCCTCAGGTGTGATGGCATTGAAGACCGCGCGCTCCCAGTCGCTCATCTCGAAAACGATCAGACGCAGAAAGTCATGCGGCAAAAGCACCCACCCGCTTTCGAGGTCACCCCAGAAAATTGCATCTCCGAAGTTGTGGCCTGCCTCAAGAAGATGAGTCGGCGCAACAGTGTGCACTCTGACAACAGCATCCAAAATCTTGCTCCTGACAATATCGTCAAGAGAAAGTGTATCTATGTCGCCGGTTTGCAACAGCTGCTCACTCGTCATATTCTGATCGAGGCAAACGCGGACGTCGCGCATTATGTCTTCCACCTTGTATACCATAGCGCCTGAGGTTTATTCCGTCTCTTCCGCAGTTACGTCGGCAGGCTTGCTCTCATTGAGAGCGTCGAATTTTGCACCGGTGAATCTGACGCCATGTTCCGACGCCGCACGCTGAGCAGCCTCGCAGGTGCGCACTTTATACGATGATATGCCGAATTTTTCCTGAAGATAGGCCTGTGCGTCCTGAAGACAGTTGACTTCGATTTTTGGTTCTGTGCCGACAGCTTCAGCGTCAGCCTCTACCTCGGGCGTCTCGGCAATCTCGGTAGCCGCAGGTACTTCGGCAACTTTCGGTTCTTCGGCTTTAACGATCTTTGTAGCCTTAGGCTTGGGAATAGCCATACGTGGATGATTGCCGGCAACATCCTGCGACATTACCTGAATGATCGTGCCATTCTTGAACTCTTTGCTGTTCTCGACGATGAATTGCGTGATGGGGTCTTTGGTCACAAAGTAGGCCGGTTGCGCTCCGCTTGGCGACGAGGTGCCACCGGTAAACGAGACTTGTACTTCGATGCTGCCCGCCTTAAGCTTGCCGTGCCATTCGGTCAGATTGGGAACTCCATATGTTTTGATCTTCATGATTTATGCTGTTAAAGAAGGGGCGGACGGCATTGTTTCGCGTCCGCCCCTCCGGTTGTTAATAATTCGATGGTTACTCCGCTGAGATCGGGCCGTAGAACTTAGTCCAGCCACCGGCGCCGCTGTTGGCCGACGATGAGTACTTGTAGGCTTCACCTGCTTCGACGTTTACGGTCTGAACGGTTGTCGATGGGGAACCGCTTGTCTTAACGGTCAGTGTCAGGGTGTTGGCAAACACATAGATCACGCCGTCTTTGAGGTCGGTTGACTCGGGTGCACTCTCGCTGCTCCAAAGCAGAAACTTGTCGGCGTCGGGAGCGATCTCGTCGTTGTCCTCGCCATCTACCCAGATGTGACAGTTACCTTTGAGGCCGAGAGCATCCGAAACGAGCACGCCATTGCGGGTGGCCTCTTCGCCCTCAACATCTTCGGTGTAGTTCGACTCACCTTTGCGCACATAGTGCACAAGGCGGTCTTCGCCAATGATGATACCGCTGTTCTGATAGCCGCAGTCGTCGAGAGTCTCTTCAAGCTTGATCTCGATCTCGCCGAAGATACAAGAAAGCTTAGTGACTTTCCAGCCCAGACGCTCGTTGGTGTACGGCATCATCTTGACTTCGGGATGCTTCGACCAATCGATGAGCTGCAGGTTCTGACCGAGGTTCTGACCGACGAGGAAGATGCCGGTCTTGGGTTTGTCAGCACCGCCGTAGTAGGTCTTGATCAGGGCCATAACATCTTCGAACGTCCACGGACCGGCGTGCTTGATCTCGCGCTTAACCTGCCAGCGGACGCCGTTGGTGGTGTAGTCCCACTGATCGTCTCCCATGCTCGAGCGCACCATCATCTTGTTCTGCTGAGAGATCAGAAGGGTGCGGTTACCGGCGGCCTTAAACTCGCGAAGCTGGGCCTCGGCTTTGACGGCTTCGTCGTAGGGGATTTCCATATTCTGGTCGGCAAGGTATTTCGAGACGATGCTTGTCATACCACGCTTCTGCAGATACAGAACGTCGGGAACGGGGATGACGGTGTTGGGGTCAACCCATTTCTGAGTCTCGTACATGGCGTTGGCCATACGCACAAGCTTGGTGCCTGCGGCGATGATGTTGGTGTTGTTTGCAGCGGGACTGCTGGCGGTAGGGAGGCTGCCGTACTGGTCGGTAGCGGCCTGCTTGACGCCGTTGGTGGCTACGCAGGTGATGGTATCATCGCTGTTGACGCTCTTGACAAAGAGCTGCAGGGGACGATTCGACTTGACGTTGCCTGTGCCGGTAACGTAGTTGTATCCGTAGACACCTTTCACCATGAGGGTGTCGTAGGCACGAACCTTACCTTTGTCGGCATTGACGAGAGTGATGTTATTGCCGCTGACCGCTGAGACAGTAACGATAGGTGTGCCCTGATCGATGGCATAGTGCTTGACTTCCATCGAACGAACGTTGACACGCTTGGCAAGTAGCATGAGCTGCATCAGAGCGTTCTGATCACGCTCGAAGAGAAAGATTCGCTTGTCAATTTCGGGAAGTACTAACTCGCCCATGCCGCCGCTGGCGTTCTGCACGCCTGAAACAGTTGTGGGCGCACCTCCAATGTGGGTCTCGAGACCGGCGCTACCGGTGCCCATGGTCGGAGTTACATCAGTCGGAGTGTTGGCACTGCCGCTGTTCTGAGTCTGAGTGGTTGTTACTGATTCCATTGTATAAACAATTGATTGAGAATTTATTTAATGTTATCCGATACTCGGCTTGACGAGTCCGGGGTTAGTGGCGGTCGAAGCTTCTCTGAGTGCACTGACTGTAGTGCAACACCCGCCGAGAAGGGTGTGCAACCCCGCGGTGCCTTTGGCTACCTGCATGGGCTTAGGTTCGGGAAATGTCACCTTGACGCTCATGCCTTGTTATTTTGCTGCATCAGCGTAGTCGAAGATGTTCATAGGCTTTGTGCTCTTGACGGCAGGCGAGTTGTTAGCACCGGCAAGTGTCGGGGTACCGTCGCCGCGAGTGGGTTTGCGGAGCTTAGCTTCGGCTTTGGCGTTTTTACCCCGTATCTCACCCTCTTCGCTTGCAGTGGCAACGTCGGCGTCATGGTTGATCGCTTTGAGCGCCATGTCGACAGTCTCAGGTCTGATGATACCGAGAACGGCATCGTTGGTAACATCCTTGACCCAGTCGGCGACAGCATCAATCTGTTCGTCGCTCAGTCCGAGCTCCTGCTGTTTCTGTTCGAGCATCGATAGGGTGACTTTCATATTCTTCTCCCACTCTTCCTCGAGTCCTTTCTGCTTGGCCATGCGCTCGACATACTCCTTGTTGCTCGCGGCGAACTCGTCCATCTTGTCTGGGTCGTCAAGCATCTCCTTGACGCCGTCGATTCCGATGCGGCTGATAAGCGATGCCCACGGGTCTTTACCCTGAGCCATATCGGTAATGAACTGGGCGCTTCTCGGGTCATGAGTGAACATATCGGTAAGCTTACCTTCGCGCTCTTTATAGCCCGAAAGCTGTTTGTCATATTCGTCATAATCGTCATTGATTTGACCGAACAGAGCTTCGTCGTCGGCATATTCCCGGTCGGGGTATTTCTTTTTCAGACGTTCGCCGAATTGGTCGCGTCTGGACTTAACTTGCTTTTCCTCAGCCATAATGTCTGTTTGGGGTTGATTGGATTCATATTTCACTGGCAAAGATAAACGGCTGCAACACGACGTCATCTTTATCTTTTGACTCACTTACACTAACTTTATATCAAACTAATACCTTATAGCGCAGCGCAATGAAGTCTTTCGGAGCAGTTTTGGCCTTTACCCGCGAACGAAATGCGGCCCTGCTGAAGGTCTACCGCGAACAGGTCTACGCGGCCGGATACATACGCCTCGACGAGATCGGAGAAAAAATTGTCAACTCGCCGTCTCCGCGGTTCTGGGTCTCCGAAGAGAGAGCAACCGTCGTCGTCTCTGCCATAATGCGCGGCAAGCCGGTATTGAAAACCATGCGGCCGTCCAAACGCGAGATGTTTGAAGAGATCCACCGGCGCGTCGTGGCTCTGAAAAAGGTTCACCCCGACTGGTACCTGTGCGAACTCGTCATGGAGGTTGTCAATTCCCCTGCCCCGAAGTTCTATATGAAGGCTTCATCCGCGCTCGAGCGATTGTTCAAAATACGCAACGGATGGTATGGCAATGGAAAAGAAAACAACAGTATCTGACATCATAGCTGAAAACGACAGGCGCCGCGCCGAGTTGTTCGCACGATTCAATCCAATCACAGGCGAGGGATCTATAGGCGAAAGAGTCGTCATTGACATCCCTGACTTCCCGATTCCTAAACAATGGATTCCTGCATCGATGGTCGACAATCCCTTTGTTAAGGCTCTGGTCAGAAACAAAGGAATCAGCAGTTTTCTGCGCAATGACATGAATGTCGAGCCTGACGCCGAAGCCCGTGAGGCTGTCATAGACAGGTTTGTCAGGCTGAGATCACGTCATGACTTTCCTTTCTGGGCCGCGACCTTTGTGTATATCAAAAATAAAGAGGTCGGCCAGCCCGATTGCCTCTTCCGGTTGTCATATCCTCAGAGGCGCTTTGTCGCCCTGCTTGAGCGGCTGAGACTCGCCGGCAAGCCTATCCGTATAATCTTGCTGAAAGCCCGCCAGTGGGGTGGGTCCACGACTTCTCAGTTATATATGGCATGGCTGCAGCTTATGCACCGCACCGGCCTGAACTCTCTCATAATATCCAACTACAACGAGGGCGCCCGTAAGATTAAGGGAATGTTCAAAAAGATGATTCAGGAATACCCTGTAGCTATGCTCCATGAGGCGGGCGATGTCTATTCTGAAAAAGAAGATAAACTCGTCGGAGTCGAAGGTTCATCGTTGACGCAGCGTGTTCCACAGCGCAACGCAACTATTTCTATCGGTTCCGCAGAGTCGCCGGACTCCTGCCGTGGCGGTGATTATGCGCTGGTTCATCTCTCGGAGGTCGGTCTATGGAAAGCTACACAGGGAAAGAAGCCCGAGGATATGGTGCGCTCCGCCTGTTCGGGTGTTCTATACCGGCCATATACTATGATTGTGTATGAAAGCACCGCAAACGGAGTCGGCAATTTTTTTCACAACGAATATGTGGCGGCCAAAGACCCCGAGGCAAAGTCGCAGTTCGAGCCTCTGTTTGTCCCCTGGTTCCATATCGAGCTTTACCTTTTGCCGTTCGACAGCGACAAGGAAATGCGCGCTTTCGCCGCCAACCTATATAAGAACAGACTCAATGCGTCAACGCGTTCCGACCGCGAGGAATGCGGCAAATACCTATATTGGCTCTGGGAGATAGGAGCATCTTTAGAGGGCATCCACTGGTATGTCGAGGAACGCGCAAAATACCACGATCACGGCTCTATGGCGTCCGAATATCCTTCGGATGATGTCGAGGCGTTTGTCAACTCAGGCGCCGCAGTTTTCGACAAATATTGCGTCGAGGCGTTGCGTCCTACCACAAAGAAGCCCCCTCGGTATATCGGCGACATATATGCCTACGGTGATGAAGGCGAGGACGCGCTGCGCGATCTCCGATTCAAGGCCGACGCTCAGGGCCTTCTTTACATCTGGAATCTACCTGATCCTGTTGATCCGAAAGACACCGAGATGGTGACGAACCGCTATCTGACTGTCGTCGATGTCGGCGGCCGCTCCCACAAGGCCGACTGGTCTGTCATCGTCGTGTTCGACCGCCTGCTCATGATGGATGGCGGCAAACCATCTGTCGTCGCTCAGTGGTATGGCCATATCGATATGGATCTGCTGGCATGGAAAGCAGCTCAGATAGCCGCTTTCTACGACAATTCCCTGCTCGTTATCGAGAGTAACACTCTTGAGACTCATGACAAGGAGCGCAATGTCGACGGCGATCAGTCTGCGGCAATACTGAATCAGATCAAGGGCATTTATCCGAATCTCTATGCACGCAAACAGTCCGAAGATGCAATTATTCAGGGCCTGCCGATCCGCTACGGCTTCCACACGAACGTTGCAACAAAACCAATGATCATCTCTACTCTGGTCAAGGTTATCCGTGAGGGGCTTTATGTCGAACGCGACAAGCGCTGCATCGACGAATATCTCAACTATGAGAAGAAGCCTAATGGCTCTTTTGGCGCGAGACAAGGCACTCACGACGATCTGCTTATGACACGCGCGATCGGTCTGCATATCTGTTTCTATGAAATGGAACTGCCGCAGGTCGTAACCCGCGGCAGCAATTCTCTCAAATATGCCCCGAAAGTAATTTCGGCAGCATCCTTCTAAAACATCAATCACATTAGTCACATCCGAAACATCCGAAACATCATGCCGCGCCCGACTGTCCGCCCTTCATTGCAGCTTGCAGCTGATTGACTGCGTCCATATTCGCGCCCTGCTGCGCCTGTGCCAACAGTTGTGGCGATACACCCTCAGGCACCTGTCCGGCTTCCAACTGCTGTTTCTGCGATTGTATCGACTGTAACAGTTCATCGGCAAACGGGAAGTTACCTGCCTGCAGTAGCTGTTCAATCGAGATTGCCTGTCGCTGCCACAGTTGCATGAGAAAATCATTGGCCATGGCACGGTAGGCAGGTGTCGCCGTGCTCGGAACGATAGACAGATCAAACTCTACATCACAGACTTTAGAGGGCTCGCAATCCAACTTTACTCCGGCGTTACCAGCAATATTGAGTATTTTTTGAGAGTCGTAGAACTGCTGTATATTCTTGACATTCTTATAGGCGGCATCACGCACAAACTCTCCGAACGAATCCAGCAGGTCGAGCAGCGAGGTAGTAGCGTTCTGTGTCTGCTGATTGTAGAGCGCTGCCGACATCCCCGAATAACCCGGCTTGCCCTGCAACGCACCGTTGACACCTGAAATATCCTCGAAAAATTTCAACTGAAGGTTCAGCAGCTCGTTGATGCCTATATTGGTGGAGTTGGCCTGAATCTGTTGAGGAAGGTTGCGGTGCTTCTCTGACGGAGTATAGACAATGACTCCGTCGTGTCTGCTCCACATATCGGCGAAGTCCTCAGGCGACATCCCTTTTGGGATGCAGTCGGTCGGTATCATCAGCACTCCTTTGGCCGACGCCCTCATTATCCAGTCGTAGAGGGTTATAAGGCGATTGGTATAGCGCTGTTGGTCGATGACGTCGCTGACAAATGAATGTATCTCGCCATCGATAAAGGGATAGGCTTTGAAAACGTATGGATGGCTTTTGTGCTCGTAAGGCGTCTCTCCCTCCTGAAGAATATCGCCGAAGGGTGTCAGGTAATAGTAATACCAATAGGAGTCCATGAACCACTCGGCCCGTATCAGCGGAATATCTTCCTGGGCCATCCCCGCGCCGACACCCTGCATGACCCGTCGGGCATTCTCATCAATCACCATCTCCCTGTAGTCTTCAATATCTATCTTGAACACATCGCCGTTGTTGTAGTCGTGACACCAGTAGCGGGGCTTCGTTTCCTTTCGCCACACCTCTATGACTCTACAAAGGCTCTCATCGCGCGGAACAAGAAAATCCATCTCCGGGGTCTGAGAATAACCGAACTGTTCCCAAACCTGCGTAAACACGCTCTTCTCCCTCGCGAAACGGTATATCTCAGCAAGTCTGGCATAGTCTGACGGCGACTTCGCGAACTGATGGCACACGTCCTCAAAACTTACGTCGTGAATCTCGCCCACACATGAGCAGTCCCACATGCGGAAGTCGCGCATATTGTTGTCGATGAAAAAATTGTTCGGCTGGACATATTCTGTCCAGCAGTCCTCTTTATCGTTGAGCCGTCCGAACCATTTGCGGTGCACGATCATGCCGGAGATCAGAAATTCCTCCATCGTGCGCGCATACACCTCCGTCATGCGGTTCAGCTGCATATTGTATTGCAACACAGTCGACATCGTTTCGGCAAGTTTCTGCTCGTCGCGGTCGCGCGCATAGCACGTCGACTCTGTCGCCTGACTGCGGTAGACACCGATGACATTGCGCACAAGCCTTCGGATGAGGTTATTTTTAAGCGGGATGTTACCCTGCTTCATAATATATTGTTCCTCGGTCATCTTACGCCCGTTGACACATACTATGTCGCCCCATTGGTCGCCGTAATTATAGCGCTTGCAACGCTCACGGTCTCGCCGGAAACGATACATATTCTGATAAAGCGTCTGCGCCTGCAGCAACACATCGGTCGCCCGGCGCATATCGTCAGACTGCGACCGCGCACGCGCAACGCTGTCCATCTCCGCGCTACCCGCCGGTTTGACTTTACTTAGTCTGTTGAGTTTCATCATATCCTATTGGTTTGGTGTCGGCGGCGAAGTTAATCACCGCCGACACATCCGTAACTTTATCTCTTGGTTGACCTCATCTCATCCTCTTTAGTCCTGAAGTCATGAATCAGCGTCGAGAGCTCTGATATCGCAGCTTCCTGCTCGGCTTCGCTGTCGGTTTGCATGGCGTCGACTATCAGGGCGCGGTATTTAGCCATTGTATCGGCAATAAGTCGGGCCTCTTCAGGCGTCTCGGCCGTGAAATATTTATTGGCAATGCGGTTGAGCTCTCCTGTGAGCGACACTTTCTTCTGCTCGGAAGTCTTGATGTCCAACTTCGATTGCGGCACGCCGGCAACAGTGCTCTCAAGCCTGAGGTCTTTGACTCGCTCTCTTCTCTGGGGCGGCCATTTCCTCATAGCTTTGTCGAGGGCTGCGTCGAGTGCATTGCGCTTCTGATAGATTTTGAAGTCAGGATCGTTCTGCAATTCGGCAGCTTCCTGTGCCGCGGCGATATAGTCTGTGCCCATCATCTCTTTGACAGCGCCGATTTTCTTTGTAAAGGATTTATAGCGGTCGTCGAGATCTTCGTAAGTGGCAACTACTTCATCATCTTCGCGGCCGGCGAGACGCTCTTTGATCTTCTTCTGAGCACTTTTCTCATATTTAGACTGTTGCTCTTCGTCACCCCACGTCCATGGGACAAACGGTGTGCCGCGCATTATTCTATATTCTGCGTAACGCTGTGCAAGCTGCCCGGGTGTGTATTGGCTGATTTCCCTTCCACTGAGTCCGACTTCGTCAAAATACATCTTGTCGAGCTGGCTTTGGGGAACTTGAAGAATACGCATAACGCATATAGCCGCCTCATGGCTCAGTCGCGGATCATCGCCGCAGGCGTCGGTAATAGCAACGACTACGTCCGTAATACTCTGTGGGTTCACACCGATACCCGACTGAACGGCTAAATTGACAATATCATTGATCGCCTCAATGTTCTTGCCGCCTACGAATTTGTTGATTATGGTACTGATGTCGCTTGCCAGTGGCATATCTTTGGTAAGTTGTCGATCATTCCATTCACCGCTCGCCCACATATTGCCGAAGCTGCTCATCACATCGCCGCCGGTCAGACCCTCAACACTACCGAAATAGGCGTGCGTCAGTGCGTCGTCCCACATCTTATCCTTTTCATCTTCGTCATCGCCGAAGATAATATAAGGCAGATAAGCGCCGAGATTCCATGCAAGCGGAAGAATGAAGCCGAATGTTGCCAAACGAACAACGTCTTTCTTTAGCTGTCTGCGGAAACGTTTCTTGGCTGCGCTCTGTGCTTGATCGCGCTCTGCATCCGTAGCGGTGTCGGGGTCAATATCCCAATCACGAAGTATCTGTTTGGTCATAAATTCAATGCTCTTGGCTCTCTGCCCCGGTGTCAGATTCCGTTTCAGATTGCGCAGAGCGTCATACTCCTGCCGGGTATACGACATTGACGAGTTGCGGAACACCGTGAAGAGCACGCTCAACCATGAACGGTCTACCTGCATTGTTGACAAGAAAGGCGCCTCCGACGATTGCTGAGTCTGATTGAACAGTATTGTGGCATCTTGCTTGGCGCGATTCTCAGCCTCTTCACTCGCATAGCCTTCTTTGATGTAACGTTTCAGTCGTACCTGATACATCGCTCTTGCCCCGATGCTGACGGTCAGAGCGTCAACAAACGCATTCGGCGTCATACCTAAGCGTGCTGCCACCGCCACGATACCCTCACGCCATGTCTTCCAATCATGGTCGGTCTTAAGCAAACGCGGGTCGCCGCTGATACGCGAGTGCCAGCGCTCATAGAAGATAGGCAGATTCTCCATGCACCATTTGAAGTCACCGTATGGATTGGCAAGACTCTTGGCTATTGAAGCGGTGCTGACTTCGGGAATATAAGCCGGAGCCGAAAGGAACTGTTTCAGTGCTGTGAATATTCTGAAGCTAACTTTCGCGGCGGTCACTCCCTTGGCTATATTGACTGCAGCCTTGTCAAGCATGGCAATAGGCGGACGATATTCACCGGCCCCCATAAGGCATAGGTCGTTGAAGCGCTTCCACAGTCTTTCCCCGCCGCCGTATGCGGTGGTCATATTCATCACCTGATTGCGGAAGCGTTTGTAGGTGCGTAGGGTATTCAAATCTCTGTTCCACTCGGCATAGGCGTTCCAATGTTCCATCTCGGTGATATGATCAAGAACAACACTTAGAGCGTTGGAACCCATGATGTCAAGCGCGAGACTGTTAGTGCGTCGCTTGATAATGCTGCCAGTCTTTGTGGTGATACCGTCGGGGCGGCCTTGCTGATTGACGTCTTCTTCTTTGTCTGTACGAGCGTTAGAGAGTATCTTCAATGGGAAGTAGTTTTCAACTGCGGCCATTGATGCGCCGAATATCCGTTTGTGAGTCTCGTTATATTCGTTGCGGGTGTCAACAAGAAATTCCTCCTGAAGCCAGTCGCCGAATTCTTTGAATCTCGGATCGAGTGCTTTTTCGACGTTGGCAATATCCTCTTCGGTAATGCCCATGCGACGCAGTTTCATGCGCCCGTCGGTCATTTTGTCGACCATATAGATGTATAGCAGATTACCCTGCGTGAGTTCATGCTCGCGCATCTCACCACCGTCCCAGAATTTTACGGTAGCCGTCGGCAACTTACCGTCCAGCTTTATCATGTCCGCCATATTTTTAACCTTGCGAATGTTTTTTGAATCGCCCCGAGCTTTAGCGAGGGTGTTATAACGGTCGCAAATCTCTGCCACTTTCTCGTCGAGGCGCGCGAATTTATTCTTGACTCCAAGCAATTCCTTATTCCGGCAATCTACCCACCCGCGCATGAAACGATTCCAGAGATAGCCTTCTCCATTAGCGCTCTTACTGCCGAATGTGCGCAATATCTGGTCAAAGGTACCCAATGGAGCGAGCACGAACTGAACGAATCCATTATTGGCCATCTTGTCTTTCCAGTCATCTTTGTGGTGCTCGTTACTCGGACGCCCCTCCATGTCGGAGTTGGCATTGTGATGTATATCGCTAATGCGCGCTTTCTCCGATTCTCGAAAAGCACGGGCATTCTCAATGCTCTCGCGCAAGCTGCCCGACAGACGTCCGACGAGATTAAAGTAAGCTTCCGCCCGTTCAATTTTATTTTTGCGAATAGCTTCATCAATACTATCGACAAGCTGTTTGTAGGCATTTTCGGTAAGGCGGCCGGCTTTCTTATCCTCATTAGCGGTCTTCAGGTCGTAACGCAGTGCGTTTTCCTCAGCCTTGCTATTGGCAATGTTCTGCGCGTAGTCCAGAGCCATATTGAGGCCGGCATATTCTATGGCGGCATTGTCAGCGATGATTTTGTCAGAATCGCCCATACGGTCGCGGGCATCTTCCATGAGCGAAGTGATGTCATCTTCATTGAGATTAATCGTTCTCTTGACAACCTCAATGGTTCGCTGTCCGTCGATGTCGAGCTCGCCCTGAACCTCAACGCCTCGCGAATCGACTTTACTTCCGCGGATCGACAGCAGCGAGTGAAGAGCATCTTCGGCATTGCGAAGCTGATTGCCGATCATAATGTCCATGATTTTATCTACGCTCGATTCGATGTCATTACCCCCGACTGAGTTCTTGAACGCCGACATCAGTCGCAATATCTCACCTGAGGTCATGTCCGACAGATAGCCGGTTTGCATGAGAATGCGTGCAAGGTCTCCGACACGCTTCACCGTCGAGCGGTCATATCGCAACTGCGCCGCCTTAGCTTTGGCGATATCCGCCTCTACCTTGTGATCGGCGCCCGCAAATTTTTGAGTAGTGCCCCTGCGATTGCGCATATCATGCAACAAGTTTTTCAGATTATCTCCAATCGCCGCCATAGCATCATTACGCAACGTCAGATCATCAGCCTGCGCCTTGCTCAGTCGCAGAGCAGCATAGGTAATCTTTTCCTTTAGTCCGATACTCTGATCCTTCCAAATATCGCCGGTCTCCGAGTCACGGAAACGATATTCAATCATTTCATGCCCACTTATGGAGTTATCAAAGAATTTTGGTAACTTTGCGCCATCAGAGAGGGTTGCCCCATCCGTTACGGACGTAAGGTGTTCGGACTTCATTAAGGACAGAACACGTTGGGATACGCCCTTTCTTGTTTTATAGAAAGTCTTGGCGGTCAGATTCCCTTTTCTATCTCCATAGATCTCCAGGAGATTATAAGCTCCCTCTTGAGCGGGCGCGAGAAAGTAAAACAGATTCCGTTTCAAGCCATCGGGCTCTTTGCCGAAAATCACGCGTTCAGGGCTCGATACTACATCGGCGATAGCCCGTATATCTTCTTTGGTTAAAGGGATATTATTCCCTTTGTCCTTTTCGTTGGTGCCGAAATGGTCACGATACATATGAACCAAATCTGATGGATTAAGCACAAACGAAACAACTTCTTTCAGTTTGAGCCCCGACAGCTTCTCAAGATACTCGCGGCCTTCCTTCGTCAATCTGCCGATCTCAACAGGTTTTCCTATCAGTTCGCCCGCAACCGCCGCATCGAACGATTCCTCTATCATGTCTGCCGTCGTCTTTCTTGACCTCGTAACTATGACATCCGACTTAATCAACCCCAGCTCGGCGCGTTTTGCTACGTCACGCGCCATATCAACAAAATCGAGCGCCTCGTTTTGGACTTGCCCCTGGGCTTTAGCTCGGGCACCGAGCCGCTCATGGCTGCGCCATAGAATGTAGCGTAACTCATTATCGCCGAGTCTCACCCATTTGGGGAGTTTCAGCGAGCCGAGGAATTTATTGATGGCCTCCAATACTTTGGCTTTGAGCTTCGCCCAGATACCCCTCTCGGCTTTGGTGAAGTCCTCAAAACCTTTCTCAGCCATGTGCCCAAATAGCTCATCTACAGCCACACGCCGGTGATGCTCATAACCTTTCTCGGGCTCTCTCATAAACCGACGCCCTGCTTCTGTATCAATATGACGTTTGAGATCATCCTTGAGATGTCCGTAAATTTCATCGCAAAAGGCATCGTAGTTTTCTTCACCAAGCATTTCGCGCAATCCCTTATGGGCTACAACCTCATGAAATACCGTCTCGGCAACATCCTCGACATCGGCATGGTTCGGAATCACAACAATCACGTTGCCATTCCTTACATCATATCCGCCTCTCTTATTCCGCATTACGGCCGGAAGTTTCTCGACATCATCAACTATCGTAATTGAGGTGTTAAATTTCTTTGCCAGCTTTTCCGCATGACTGCGCTTCGCCTCCGGCATCGCTAAATCTGGCCTTGTCGCAATCGTTTTTGTAACCACTACCGCAGCGAGGCCATTAGTGCCGGAGTTACGCTCATTGGCCACCTCAACTTCATAGCCGTCGCCAAGTTCTTTTTCTACCCATTCCTTAAGTTCTTTGGGGGTGAAGAAGCGCTGATATGATGAAATCTTGCCATTGCGTCTCACCAATATCTCCCGAGGTGAATCGAGTTCGATCTTATCTTTGATAGACTTTTCCTCGCCTGCCTTACGGGTGTTGATAAACAATCGACCTCCAACTTTCAGGCGTCCTGCCATATCGTGAAGTACGTCAGTACGCCAGTCGTCTGGAACAACATTTAGAACGGCATTGCTAATTATATAGTCATATTGCTTCTCTATTTTGCTGTAGCTGTCGTAGGTAGCCGGATTCTCAGCCTTTCTCTGTTCGCTCTGGTAAGGCTCAACATCCTCGATGTTAAATCCGCGTTCCCGCAGGTCTTTAGTACCGTAGCCCATCCCTGACGAAGCGTCGAGAATCGACACATCCTTACCGAGGCTCGCTTCTATCCAACTGCCAAGCTTGCCGTATGTCTTGCGGGTTCCCTCCACTTGAGTAGAATGCTTGCCACTCTCGGTGGTCGTCCCGTCAAGCCAGTTGGGATATTCAGCATCTATATCCGCAGACTTGCGGTAGTGAATAGCGCCTTCATCCCTCAAAGCATAATCCTGTGAGTCGGCCTCATCTGACGCCCCATTCTCACCCTCCGACGCTCCGTGGGAATTTTTACTTTCCACAGAACTTGCCCGTTCAAAGAATTGTTGTAACTTTGCATCAACAATGCCGCTAAAGGAATCGTTCGGCCTGCGTGAGATTGCAGAATCCGTTCTTCCTATGGCGGTATTTTCATATAGATCTATATCTGACACAAAGCAGGAATGTAGCCCGGTTGTATTATCTACCGTATTCTGCACTGTCATGCGCACATAATATTCGCAGTTCTCAATGCTTACCTTGTTCACATAATTGTCAAAACTGAGAACGTTGGGATGTGCTTTATGTTTTGTGCCATCAGGTCGTGTTGTTCCGCCCAACGAATCTTTTTCAGAATATGCCAGCACTGCCGATGATAATACATCGTTTAACCGCGGTGAAATCTGAGCAAATAATCCTCCCTCTTTATAGTTTTTACCAAAGGCGGTTCTTAAGAATCTGATCTTATTACCGTCCTTATTAACAGTCGGCAAAGATTTGTATATAGCAAACAGCTCTTCTCGACTCATCGAATTACGCTCAATTTTTATCGGCTTCAGCGCGCGTATAGCACTTAAACGTTCATTCTCCGTCTCAATCTTACCTATATTCTGTGGGCTCGTTTCTCGGGTCATCGGTTCTCTCACTTCAGTGAGACTACCGTAAGGCTCACTCTCTTCCCGCAGTAAGCCCTCGTCAATTGCGCTGCGGTGTATGCCGCCACGCATGCCGACAACATCGAGCAGAGTGATAGTGTTAAGACTTTTGTTTTTCAGCGCTTCTTTGAGTCCCAACGATTTGGTAATCTCCATGTTGCCGTAAACAACGACCGTAGTTCCACCAAATTTTTCAGCTACGCTCGCTATTTCCTCGGCAAGCCCGGCATCTTCGAGCGTCGTGTAACCGGTGTGGAAATGTCCTATGATTTCATGGTTGGTCGACAATATTAAGTAGCTTACCTTTTTTACTCCCCCAAAGCGCAGATTCCCCAAAAACGTCTTCACGTCTTGCGGACTTTTGATCTGGACGATGTTCTCGGGCATGCCGCTTCGGTCTGCGTGATTGAGTCTGTAGACTTCATGGTCAGTATTAATGCTGCTTTCCTCACGCGGACGGTCGAACGTTTCAGTCCGTCTTAAGCTGTCAAATGTCGTATACCTCCCAGATGTCGTGTCCATGATAATGCCCTCTGTTTTAATGTCGCTTCCAAAAGCTGTCTCAAGAGCACGCACGAGGCGTCGGTCAGGTTCGCTCGGATTCAGGTTGCCCGAGGGGTGGTTGTGCACGAGATAGATCTTGTCGGCTCCGAAGGCATCGACGCCCGCGCGTATTGCGCCCATGTCAGCCACGCTTGATGTCGGGCCTCCCATGCCAATATGTATTATCTTTGCCTGCCCGTGCTTGACGAGCACGGCAAAGACGTTCTCATTGGAATAATCCTCAAGGCTGCGGAATATATATGCCACGTCGCCGCGGTCAATTATACGGTCAGAACCGGTAAAGGAGAACTCGCCGGTTCGGCTGAACTGTCGCTCGACGTATGCAAATTCTCCCTCACGCGCGTCAGGGAGATGCCCTTGCGCTTGATAGGTTAAATATCCGCCGGCTGTCTTTACCTGAGAAGTGCGCGCCTCGTTGGTCGGCTGCGCTGTGCCTTCGGCTGGCGTCCGCTCTTCGAGAATATCGGCAAGAACGGATTTACCTCTGCGACGCACTTCGATCTCAGCTTCGAGGCGGCTTATCATGTCTCTGGTAATCCTCTCGGCATCTTCCGGCGTGTTTTCGCGAACATAGTATTGACGCAGTGATTCCCGCAGGCGGTCGCGGCCTTCGAGCAACATGGTCTCTTCGGCATCGGCCTGCTCTCGTAGTATGGCGCGCAGTGTCTCGTCGACCCCCTCAGCTTCGAGCTGCGCCTCAAGGTTCTCAGTCCGTTCGAGGTAGTCGTTATATGCCTCGGCATATTCGTCAAGGGCGGCGTTAGCATCGTCGGCTGCTATGTCGCGTTCATCTTTGGCGGGGGTATCACGCTGGGCGCGCGCTTCGTCGTCAGCCCAGTCAAATAGTGTGCGCCCTGTCATGGTAGGACGTTTGGCGCGTCCATAACGACGTCTGGGCTCTTTTGCCATCATGCCGTCGGTCCGCTCATTTTCTCTGAGGATATTGAACAGATTCTCAAGGCTTGGTGATAATGCTTCCAGTTCACCAATTACGGGATAGGGGTAGCCGTTGAGCGCTTCGGGCGTCTTGATAAATTCCTCTTTACTCATGTAATGCGGCTCGCGTTTCTCCCGCTCTGCAACGCGCGCTTCGTTGGAACGATAAACAAGATAGTTCAGCGAATGGAAAAGATCGATGGCATTTTGCGAAATACCCGATACGAGGAATGGACTGCGGTTTCCTTCAGCTTTAATTCGCTCCGAGATCCATGTCTCGAAAAGTCGCGCACCCATTTCTGTGGGGCGCCCCCAGTATTCACCTTTGGCCAAACTGCGCTTCCCGTATTGAGAACTTAATACAGCCTCCATCAGCCTCGCGACAGCCGAAGCGACATCGGGATCCATCTTGTCACTGCCATGTCCGTGTGTAGCGTGTCCGAGTGCCACGCCTGCTCGACGCGAGAGGTAGTTGTCAAGCGCATGCCACCACTCGTGAGCGAGCGAGCCTGCACCCTTTGTCTTAGTCAGATTGATGACTACCTGCACGGGCTCGTAGTGCGCCGAGGCGTTTCCGCAGCCGCGTGCGCCAAAGGCAAGTCCGAGCTCGCCGTAGAGCGACATAGCGCGAGGGCTGATGCCTAACTGCTCCGAAAGGTCCATCAAGGCGTCGTATGCCTGATCCATGGCCATCTGGCGGTCGGTGTCATTAGTCCAGTTACCGAACTGAACGCCCCTGAAGCCGAATTGCTCATCATACATCTCAGGCGTTGCATGCCGACCGCTGCGATGATCCTTACCCCGACGATGTACGCCGGTCTCGAAATATACAACAGATTTCTCGGACTCCATGCGCTGACGGCGCTCTGCTTCAAGGCGCTCGCGGTTAGCGCCATACCATGCCTCGGCCTCTTTTCGCGTCGCGAAGTCCTTCACGATAGGCCACGGATTGTTTTTATCCGTCGACACAATGCTGTATATTATTTTGCCTCTTTCCCATGTTGTCGCCACGAAGAAGTGATCACGCGGTGCACTCTTTGTGCCCGTCTCCTTGGCGATAGCCTCGACGGCAAGCGCATTCAGTTCGTCGTGCTGCTCGTCCATCATGGCGATCAATTCAACTCTCTCGGTACTCCCCCCGCCAATCGGAAGACTATTGCCCGTCAGCGGGTTCTTCACGGTGACGGTGTAGCTTTCATATTCGTTGACGTATCGCTGCTGCTCTGTCACTTTGCCTGAATGGGCTGTGGCAAATTCTTCAGCTTCTTTTTTGCCGGAGAAGAGCTTGGTCTTGATGTCCTTGCCGTTCTTTGCCCAATACGCCACCTCATATTTGCCGGTACGCTCCATGCGCGGCCTGCCAACACCTTTGACAGACAGATAGTATCCGGGTATCTCAACATCGCGGTCTCCGCGTGCCAGACGGGCAGCAAATATCATTGTCTCGATAGCCTCGTCAACCGTATTGTGATATTTTTTGAACCACAGCGCCCCCTGCTTGCCCGGACCGGTAATAGTGTAGCCCTTCCCGGTCGAGCTCACCTCCAGGCGGCAGAGCGGCAGATTGATCTTCTCACCGACCTTGTGGCCTATGCCTTTGAGGACACAGCTGACTACCTCGACTTCATCGGGGAGCTCTGTCAGGTAGGAAAACTCCTTGCCGGGATTCCATTCGCGCAGGTTATCGATGTGTCGATTCACCTCGGCGAGCTTCTCGGCCTGACGGGCCTTGCGCTCTTCCAGGGCCTTGTCGCGCCGAGCGGGGTCGCCGCTGAGTATTTCGCCCAACAGCCTGATGCCTTCGTAGGTCTCTTTTGCCCACTCCTTGATTTCGCGCTGACGGCGCGGCGAGCGGGTGGCTACGGGCTTGTTCTTTGCATAGACAAGCCCCTGCATGACGGCCTCGGCCAGCGAGGCATCGTCGTCACTGATAACGCCACCGTCAACCATCTTTTTGAGGTTGGGACGCTTGAAGGCCTTACCCATCGGCAACTCTATCAAAGATTGCTCCGTGACGTTCTCCACGCTCTTGGCGACTTCGCGAAGCATATCCTTGCGCGCGTCCACAATCTTTTCGCCGAAGTCCTCAATCCTCGCCGTCTCATCGCCTCCGCTCTCAGAGTTTTTGCCCTTGGCGGGAGCTTCAGCTGCGCCATCCCCTATCGCGTATCGTCGTTGCTCGCTTCGCTCGTCGCTGGCAGACTCTCCAGCCACTCCCTGATTTCCTCGTTGCTCATCTCCGTCAGTGGCTTTTCGGGAAATCCATGCTCCATCGCCGCCGCCAGCGCGCTGTCGCGAAGCGTGTAGAGTTTCATGCCCTTTACTTTCTTCCGAAGCGCTTTCGCTCGTTCTGCGTCTTTGTGCATACCGTATCTTATTTAATATGTTATTGTTAATAAATTCTTTTTCTTCATCGCTCAGCAACTCCATAATTCGAGATTCGCGATCGCTTCTATCAAACATCCACTGTAGGGTGTATGCCAAAAATTCTTCATCGACAGAATCTTCGTCATATTCCTTCTTAAGCATGGACTCGAGGCCTTGGAATCGCGCAGCCTTATATCCTGACGAAACGACTTTGCGGCGAAATGATGAAAGAAGTTCCTCAGGGTAAGATTCGCATTCATCTATAGCTCCGTGAACATTCTCGTGAAAAAGATCCCCATCATGGCGTCGGGCGCTATTGAAAACATTCGCAAAGATATATATTTTCTTGTCAGAATGATTGTATACCGCCGGAATACCGCCTTCATTCAGTACTTCCTCAAAGGCTTCGTTGACCTCCTTCGGAAATCCAAGCGCCACAATATCGTTCATATCGACAATTACCCTGATGGGCTTGCTCCCATACTGCGAGAGATAATGCTGCACTACAGCTTGAGATTCCGGATTCAGTATGTCGAATCCGTCCACATCTGCAATTCCTCGCGGTGCGATCTGCTTCCTGCGGACGTTCCTGATCCTAAACACCTCTTCGATAACTTTTTTCGGTGTCGCATGGTCAACCGACATCCTGAATGCCCAAGCCTTACCCCTATCGAGTCCGGCCTCATTGCATACTTCTGCGAGAGCCTGACTATCAACGTCCGCCAAGTCTTCCGCTGACTGCTTCGACATCCATTCCGACATCTCACGCTCGATAGCCGGGATGTTGGCCGTTCCGGCGCCTTTGAATTTCTTCGCAAACCCGACGAGGTCACTTTTCAGTATGTCATAATTTGCCCTGCGCTCAGGCCTTTCAGTGCGAAGTTCCGCCTCATTTTTTTGTCTCCGGGCAACAGCTTCAGCTGTGCCTTTTACCATCGAGTAGTCAGCAAAGGCTTTTGTCTTGCGATGACTGCTTTCAACCCATTTTTGAAAATCCTCGATGTTGGTTTCGGAAATGTGGAGGCCGGGGTGTGTATCGGCCCACGTCTTATCATAGTTGGCGAGGTAGGCGGTCATAGCCTCATCTTTATCGTTGAAACCGAGCATCACCTTATGCTCATCGAAGGAGCCATCGGTATTAGTCTGGTCAACGACAAACACCTTCCTGCCATTCCACGCGTCCATATCTGTAGCAAGGAATACATCGATAGGATCACCATCAACGCTCTGTGTGCCTCGGATCTCGCCATAGGCGTTCGCCATGGTAGTGCTCCATTCTTTACCGTCCGCGTCAACACCACGGCGCACACTTCCCGCCGGATTTTCTATCGTAATGTCGAACGAGCCGATTGTGACATGCCCTTTCTTGTAGTTACCGGCTTTCTTCTGAGCCTCGGTCGGCTCGGTGTTAACCTCTGCCGAAGCCGCCTCCACAGCCGCTTGAAGACCCGGCTTTCGCTTATCGTCAGAGAGTTGCGGCAAACTTTCTTCTCCACTCGCTTGTTTATCCGATGCAAAGTCATTATCTTTGCGATCAGAAACAACAGTGTTTTCGGGAGTAGCCGTGTCATTCCCGTTGCCTTTATGGGTCTTGTCAGTGTCTGTCGTATTGTCGAGGACACTGTTTTTCTTTTCAAACATGGTAAGAAGCCATGTTTTCTTCTGATTATCCCATGTAAGACGTACTGCGGCTTTATATTTCTCACTCTCTAGCTGTACTCGATTCGCTGAACGCTTGGTCACCGCCATATCATTCAGTATCTCTTGTAGGTTGAATAGAACCTCAGGATGATATTTAGCTAATTTAGCGAGCCCAAAACCATCGCTATGAGCAGATCCTTCCTCGCCCCATACAAGATCAATTTCTCCGACATCTTTATGATGCAGAGCTCCGATTGCTTCACCGTCTCTTTTAGCAAGTAAGAATGTTACAGCCTCCCGAGGCTTGCCTCTGAATTGAGTATAAATTTTTCCGAATGGCCCGATTGCCGAAGTTACTTCTTCGGCCAGCCCTCCATACGGGCTATCATCTGCTTTTCTTCTTCCGACAGCGGCGATTCCGCCTCGCTGTGCGCCTTGCGCCACAGCTGACGCCGGGCCATCGCCTTGAACGCCATCTGCCGGCTGAATTCCGGATCGGTCGCCATCTGCTGCCGCTCCGCTGGACTGATCAGCCCGTGACTCAGGCAAAACCTCATAGCCTCGCCCAGGAACCGTGCCTTTTCCTTCGGTGTCATTTTCTTGAACTCTTCGATCTCCCGGCGTGCTTCCGCGTCGGGTATCATTGTCTTCTGTTCCATTTTTCTGTTGTTCGGTTATTTCGGCCGCACGGGCCATTTCGTCTGCAATATAGTCATTATATTCGTTTGCGTCAAATTCTATGTCGCGCTCCGAGAGTTCTGCGAGAAGCTGATCCTCGTATGCCTCGACCTCTTCCGCGCTAAGATGATACTCCTGACGGCAAAACTCGTCATACTGCTCCTCTTCATGACGTCTCTTAGCCTCTGCAAGCCGTCGGGCCTCGTCAATACGATTATTGGCAATATAATTCCTTATATCGCCTACAGTCCGCGCGCCACTGATAACATCAATCAAAGCATTTCGCGCATCCTGATTGTCGTAGGGAATACCGTATGTCTCACACTGTTGCTTCATGGCATCCTCAGCCAGTCGCGAAAGTGACTTACCCCCGTTGGCCTCCGACGCGAACAGTCCGAAGAGACGGCGACGCTCTTCCTCACCAAAGCCGGTTTCGGAGCGTGCGCCAACTTTAACGCCGGCATCACTCCACAACACTTTCTGTCCCGACAGCAGCTGCGCCGCAGCCTCATATATGTCACGCGGATCCATATCCTCAAGCACCTCGACAGCCTCGGGAACATCCTTGACATCTTCGAACGTATCACGAAGACGCTTGTCAAGAGCCGCCTTACGCTTCTTTTCTTCTGCCTCCGCACGGTCTGCTTCCGCACGTTCTTCTGCCTGCCGGCGATCGTCTGCCTCCTGTCGTAGTTGCTCGACACCCGCCATCTGCTGCCAAAAATTATATTCCTGTTCAGCCTGCTCGCGGGCAGCCTTGATAACCTTCTGAGACTCCCGAAGCTCCGCAAGACTGTCCCCTTTAGGTTTCTGCTTCTGAAGTTTCTCCAGAGCCTTGCGCTTCTTCTCGGTAACAATATCGGCCATCTCTTTGGCATCGGCAACATCGCCGTCACTGAACTCAACGAGAGCATCCCATGCGATCTCCGGGGTCTCAGCCTGTTCAAAAATAGGCTCACCCTTCTCATCGCGCGGAATACGTTGCAGAGGTGTAAGCTCTGAGGTCTGATTTGGCGCTCCCTTTGCGTTATCTGCGTGATTTTCGGGATTGGGAACGGTCTCAGCGGATAAAATAGCGCTTTCCGTAGGATTTTGTGATGTTTCCGTAAAAGTGGGAACGTTTTCAGGCAGATTGGGAACGGCGACCGGCTGCTCATTGGTGAGCTGAACTGCCCCTAAGTTAGAGAGCTGCTCTTCAGTCCACACGGGAACATTCGCGCCCGGCTGGTAAGGCTCCATGCGCTCGCCGTTACCGTCATGCGCCCACATATAGCCGCGCTCGTCGACAACGACAAGCTCGCCGTTCTCGTTTCTGCCGACAGTGAACCGACGCCCGTAGCCGTCAGACTGCGCAACATCGACCGCTCCGATAGCCTCAACGCCTGTCGGCATCGACACCGACACCTCGTTCTGTTTTTCATCCGCCACATCCGAAACATCCGCAACATCATTCCGCCTGTCAGGAACAAACTTTGTTACCCTGTTGTCGAGCTCTTCTTCCGTTGCATAGAAAAGGTGATTAAGATCGCCCGCAAGATAATACTCATACCGGCCCTGATCATCAACGTCGCCGGTGAGGAATCCGCGCCTCTCCTTACCGTCGGCATCACGAATCACAATCCGTCCCGACGAATATTTCGGCATTGACCGCTCGTCAGCCGCAACCTCCGGCGCGACATCCTCATACGAAAGCATCGCCTCCGGCGACACCATCTCGGTCTTTCCCGTCGCCGGATCTCTGACAACAATAGTCTTGTCACTGCGCTCAACATCGACCATCTTGCCATCCTCGGTCATCACAACACGCCCGCTCAGAACCTCTACCGGCCTGTCCCGGAACTTCATCGTCGCCCGACCAATCGGCTGCCGTTCCGGCTGCGTCTCCGCGACATCCGCCGCATCCGTCACATCAGAAACATCCGAAACATAAGATCCCGATTTGCCGTCATATCGATCAACGCGAGTCTCACCCGAAGCAAACAGCCTCGCAATATACGATTCAACAGCCTCTTTCTCGGCCTCGCTTCGATCTCCCGACGGCTTTCGGATAGCGTCATCAATATCAACGCCATATTCCTCTCCATAATCCTTGCGGATTACATCCGGCCGCATATTGGCAGCCTCATCTTTCCGTGCTGCTATTTCTTTGTCTATGGCATCAATTCCTTTTTGAAGATGTTCATCAGCACGAGCCTTCCCATACTTGACGCCATAGTAAATCTTCTTGATGTCCTCAGGATTACTATCAGGATATTGATCCTTTATTATATCATCAAGAATGGTCTCGTCAGCTACAGCGTCCGCATACTGCTCACCAACATCAATCTTATTGAGCTCAATCTGGCGATCAAGTTTCTCAGTAGCCGATTTCGCGGCTCTTTCAGATTTATAATAGCGGGTAAATACAATCTCGCCATTGTTGGTGAGCGCATCAACCGCGATACGTCCGTCGTCGGTCTCCCTCGTCGCATGCCCCGTTATCGTACCTGCGCCGAGGCAATGGCCGGTCAACGCATAATAAGCTTTGGCGCGTATCTCCTGAGGCACACTTGCATCTTTGACAAGTTTCTCCATCTCTGAATAACCGTCAAGTAAACCTCCTGAGTCATTTGACATTTCAGCAGTCGACTCATCTTCGCCAAGAGCATCGAGAACGCGTTCCTCAAAGGGTTTATCAGCCTCCTTTGCCCTGTCTGAACGGAATATATCCGCCAATGATCCGTAGCCGGCTTCTTTGAGAGTGGAAATATCATCTTTGGTGAACGACAGAGGCATTCCGCTACCATTGCGGCGCTCATCAGCGAATTTCGGGCCATCGAGCATCGCGCTGACCCGTTCGACAAAGCTCTTACGGTTAAAGTTGCGCTCATCTATTGTCAACGGTCTGTCAGCGGTTGGCTTGACAGGCCTCATCCCGGCAATAACACGCGGAGCACTCTTTATAATATGATGTCCCTTAAAGCCTATCATTGTGGCCATACTGTCAAGCCAGACATCCAACTTATCTTCGTCAGTCGTCAACCATCCTTCGGTAGCGAATATCGTCCCTTCAAGGCCCGTAGCAACAAGGTGCTGCGTGGCTCGTATTCCCGCCTTTGCAGCCATACCGCCGCCCGTAGAAGAAATTCTGTCAGCTTTGCCGACAAGTTTATTGCCGACATTGCCGAATATGGGAGATATGACACCTGTAGCCGCTCCGAGAATAGCGCCCTTACCCGCCGACTCAAACATCGCCTGCAGAGAATACCCCTCATTCTGCCCCGTTTCAGGATTAATGTAGCCACCGTGCAGAAACTGTCGTTCCCCTTCCTTAAGGCCCTCATACATTCCGAGGTTCACACTGCCACTCGCAACACCGGCCGCAACTTTCGCACCAAGCTTATTCGCGAAGAGCCTTGTGCCGGTTTCGACGGCAGTGCCGGCAGCTTTTCTCGCTATCAGTCGGCCACCGACATTCAAGACAGCTTTTCCAGCTGCGCCGCCCGCTCCACCCGTAAGAGTCATCATCGGATCGGCGCCCATGCCCACTACCGTGCCGGCAACGTCGGCAACCTTATGCTTTTTCCCATACTCTTCATGAGCAGCTTCATATGCACCCCGGTCTCCTGTCGTGCCCGCCATGCTCCGCGCCGTGCCACGCAGAAGCGAGACAACACTGTTCTGATCCATGACCTTTTTGAAGAAATATTCCAGAACGCTCTTTGGCATATTTTTTTCTACGGCATACTCATACACTGCCTTATTGGTGAGCCGCCACGCCTCCGCCTCCGCCTGCTCGATCAACTTACTGTCGTCAGTCTTCGGATTTGCAAGCTTTAATCTCTGATAAACTTTCTGCGTCAGCGCGGCGCCCGAACGTCGCCATGCCTCTTCTGACATATTGTCGAGGTCGAAGTTCTTCATGCGATCGGTCTCATTGGCAAGATAGCGCACACTTGAATCAACGAAAGGCATATCGTCGCCAGTTCGCGCCCACTTGTTATTCAGGGCATCGTAGTTATTACGTGCATCCGTCGTCTGTTTCTTCTCGGCGGCGCTCCACAGCTGTTCGACAACCTGCTTCGTCGGAGCCGTCATTTCCTCTATAGCCTTAGCCTCCTGCCCGTATTCAACAAGATTGTCAACCCACCCGCTCGTGCTTCGTTTCACCTTATGGCCCGGCCTATATTCAAGCGTATACTTATAGCCCTTCTCCTTGCGGCGCTTCGACGCCTCCGACAGATCAACATGACCGGTGAAACCGTCACCGTGCATATAGACACGGACAGGTGCACCGGGATGTTTCGCAGCCCACGCCCCGAGACCGCCGGCCTCGTTGACCTCCTGTTGCGTCACATAGAAATCATGACCGCCTCGTCTGAGTTTAAATGCCGCAACAGTTCCGGTCGGCTGTTGGCCTGTCGGCCGGGTCTGTGCCTGAACCTGAGGCTGTGCTTTTTGAACCGGCGCGGTAGCTTTAGCAGCCGCCTGCGTTTTTTGAATAGGAGCAGGAGCTTCAGCTACTGCCTGAGATGCCGGTACAGTCTGCTGCTTAGGCTGCGGAACAAACAGAGTGTTAGCAAACGACTCATAAGTGTCAGGAACATCGTAGCCGTCAGCGTGCAGCGAATTGTATAGCGCCTGTCTGTTAGTAGTTCCCTCCTGACCGGGCGCTGTCAGCGTGCGCTCAAACGACTCGTAAGTGGCGGGGACATCGTAATTGTCCCTGCGGAGCGATTCATATAGTGTTCTGAGTTGTGATTCTGCCATCTTTGTTGCGTTTTATTTCCATTTAACTCCAGTTTTCTTTTTCTGCTGAGGCGCGCTGCCGCGAGGGTAATAAGTCTCCCTCTTATTCGTTGGCTTTCCGTAATTGTCATAAGTCGTCTCCGTTACCTTGTCATACTGAGGCTTGCCTCCGCGACCACCACCGCGACCGCCGGTAGACGTGCGGTTCAAACGATCGATCTGAGCGTCAGTCAGCTCTTCAATCTTATTCGCCTTGACCTCAGCGATCGCGTTTCTGTAACCTTGCTCAGTAAGCTTTCCTTGCTGCAGAGCATACTTGAGTTGGAACATCAGCTCATTCTGAGCCGCCTTCTGTTCTTCACGCGCCTCCTTCTGCTCAGCCAACTTCTGCTGATGCTTCTGGGCCGCAAGCCCGGCGAGGGCTGCCGCCTTCTGCTGTTTCAGATGCCCGAGCTTCATAGCAAGCTGATAATACTTCGCATCCTTAGCTTCGCGCTCAGCCTTATCCTTTTCAAACCGCGCCTTAGCGCGGGCCGACATGCCATTTGTGGCGTCATACATATCCGGCGCATAATTATGCGTCGCGACAAGATTAGCCACTGACCTGACAGCATCCGTAATACCGCTCATTACCGAGCGGGCGCGCTGCCGCTTCCTGATCTTCTCGAGCTGAGCCTTCGTCAGAGGTTTGAAAGCATTCATCTGTTCTTCAACCTGAGAAATCAACTCATCATAGCTCTTCGCCGTATAAGCCGTATAATCGTCCCAATCCTGCGATGCCGCAGACTGCGACGCTGTAGGCTTAGGCTCCATCGCCTCTGCCGCCTCTGTGTGCCCGTTATAGACCGGCGTCGGCGTATTTTGAACTGGAGCGGTAGCTTCAGCTGCCGCCTCATTCACTCCCGTATACCCGTCATATATTTTCTTCTTATCGTCAGCCATATTCGTTATTCATTATCGGTTAAAGAGCTATTTCCTTGCCGCCCTTGGTCTTATACGTGCCGAAGTCTAAATCGCCCAGACCCGCGCCCGCATCGGCAACTCCCTGTGCCGCCTGAGCAACAGCCTTAGCCTTGTTGACCTCCATATTATTGAGCTTGTTATTGAGATCAGCCTTCTTATTCTGATACTGCTGCTCGATGCTGTCCTTCCGGCGGTCGCCATTGATCGCGATCTGAGCCGTCGCGTCAGCCAACGCCTCGTTATTGGCCGCTTTTGTCGCCGCCAGCGTCTCGTCAGTACCGCCCATAACAGCCTGAGCCCCCGCAGCAGCCCGGTTGCGGTTCCTGATACTCTCGTTAGTCATTGTGAGGATGCGTTGCGCGTCGGCGCGCTGTGTCGCATCCTCGTTATATCGGCGGTCATACCAGTCCTGATTCTCCTTTATCTGACCCTCAAGATTCTTCTTGACCTTCTTCATCGCCTTCGAAGCACTGATACCACCGAAGATAGTACCTCCGATACCAAGCGCAGCGCCTGCCGCATCACCTATGAGTCCCATATTTGTCTGTGATTAATAAGTTAAAGTTATGCGGCAAAATTATCCCCCTATATTTGTTCCCCATCTTTAAGTTTTTAGTCACATGGCAAAAGGCAAAAAAACAGGAGGCCGACAGAAAGGCACACCCAACAAACCCAAACCCATCAAAGAACAGCTACGCCGTATCTCCACGGACTACTTTACTCCGCGTCCCCAGACCGAGCCCGACGGTAAGCCGCGCACCATCAACCTGCGCGACAAAGACGGCAACATCCTCGACACCGTCATCCTTGCCGATGCCGACGGAAACCCCGTCGAAATCTCCGACTGCGAAGTCGACCTCATGATGATGGAACCCAAAGACCGCTGCGTCGCCCACGAGAAGCTGCTGCGCTACCACACTCCGCAGATGCAATCCGTCTCAGCCGAAGTATCCCTCTCCGGCGAAATTTCCGCCTCCATCGAAGATCGCCTCCGCGACCTTGCTGCCCAAAACGACAACTGAGCTATCATCTACATTCCTCTACATTTAGATCATCAAGCGTCCTGACCTTATGTCAGCAAAAGAAGAGTGCGAAAAGAAAGTATATACCCTGCTAATGAAGACTGTCGCGCAGTCATCCTGATGGCCCCGCTTATTCCGAAAAAAAATTAGCGAAAAGATCTACCAGCTCATTGCTTATCAAAAAAATAGTTACCTTTGCGCCGAGCAAAACTCGGAGAAGCGAAAGAGCCGCGGAAATAGGCGTTTTTGGTGCGCGTCTAATCCTTTTCGGCGTCTAACTCATTGACTATCATCTCGGCCCTCGCCTCTCGTTAATTTTGTAGGCAGAATCTTCACACATACCTTTTTTACCATGTTCAGACAAAAAGACTTAGAACTCCTGCGCAGCAAAGGCATTGCCGTTGCGCAGGCCGAGGCGCAGATGAAGCGCTTCGCAACAGGATTTCCATATATGCCTATAGTCGGGGCCGCTACTCCGGGCCACGGTATAACGGTTCTCGGCGGCGACGGCGAGCGTGCCGCTATCGAGCGCTGGCAGCGCTACCTCTCGGAGGGGGGCGATGTCTATAAGTTTGTGCCGGCCAGCGGAGCCGCCTCGCGAATGTTCAAGGCCCTGTTCGAGTTTGTCAACGGCGACACCGACGAGGCTCCGGAGTCGACGCCCGTAGGTCAGCTCATGGCCAACCTCGACGAGCTGCCTTTTATCGAAGACCTCCGCGAGGCCGTCTTGCGTATATACGGAAGTCCGCTCGACGAGCTCGTTGCCGCCGGACGCACGCGCGACATAATCGCCGCCATAGTCAACCCCGAGGGCATGAACTACGGCCAGCTGCCGAAGGCTCTGCTGCGCTTCCACGCCTACGAGGGGGAGCCCTCGCGCACTCCGCTCGACGAACAGCTGACCGAGGGCGCCCAGACGGCGGCCAACGCCGCCGGAGAGGTCAAGCTCCATTTCACCGTGTCGGCCAACCACCGCCGTCTCTTCGAAGAGAAGCTCGCCGAGGCTGTTCCCGCCGCCGAGGCGCGCACGTGCCGCAAGTTCACGGTGACGCTCAGCGAGCAGAAGCCGTCGACCGACACTATCGCCGCCAATATCGACAACGATGAGCCGTTCCTTGAGAACGACAGCCTTTTCTTCCGTCCCGGCGGCCATGGCGCTCTTATCGAGAACCTGAACGACATTGACGCCGCAGTCGTCTTCATCAAGAATATCGACAACGTCGTTCCCGACCGCCACCGCGACGCAACGGTGAGATACAAACAGGTTATCGGCGGCTATATGATGCTTCTCCACGACGCTATCGCCCGCTTCATAGCAGCTATCGATGCCGGCGAGGATGTCACAGCCGAGGCCATCGAATTCATGCGCCACAGTCTCTCGACCGACGACAAACGCTTCGACACGTTGAAGGGCACCGACCTCGTGCGCCTCGTGCGCTCTAAGCTCGACCGCCCGCTGCGTGTCTGCGGAATGGTTCGCAACGAGGGGGAGCCCGGCGGAGGCCCATATATCACCGTCAACCCCGACGGCAGCAGTTCGCTCCAGATCCTCGAGAGCACGCAGATCGGCCCTGACTACAAAGATATGATGGCCGGCGCGACGCATTTCAATCCCGTCGACCTTGTCTGCTATATCAAGAATCCCGCCGGCGCGAAATATGACCTGACACGCTACGTCGACCCCGCCACGGGCTTCATATCGCAGAAGTCGAGTCATGGCCGCGAGCTGCGCGCCATGGAGCTGCCCGGACTCTGGAACGGCGCCATGAGCGACTGGAACACCGCCTTCGTCGAGGTGCCCGTCGAGACCTTCAACCCTGTCAAGACCGTCAACGACCTTCTGCGTCCGTCCCACCGCAAGTAACCCCTTTTAGATCATATAAATAAGTCCAATTAGTCTAATTAGACCAATTGGACTTATTGTTTTGTGCCGAGGGGGAATCAGAGGCGGCGGGCGCCGTCGCTGATGACAACGTCGTAGATCTGCGGGGCGTGGCCGTAGCGGGCCGCGAACTCGCCGACGGCGGTGTCGACGAACGTGTCGCGCAGATCTTTACGGACGAGGTTGATGGTGCAGCCGCCGAAGCCGCCACCCATTATGCGTGAGCCGGTGACGCCGCAGCGGCGCGCGAGGTCGTTGAGGAAGTCGAGCTCTTCGCAGCTGACCTCATAGTCGTCGCGCAGGCCGCGGTGGGTCTCGTACATCCGCTCGCCCACGGTCTCGTAGTCGCCGGCGTTGAGGGCGTCGCAGACGTCGAGAACGCGCTGTTTCTCGCCGATGACGTAGCGTGCGCGGCGGTAGTCTTCGTCGGAGATGTCGGCGCGCGCAGCGTCGAGCATTGCCATGTCGGCGTCGCGGAGGGTGTCGACGCCGAGGCGTGCGGCCACGCGCTCACACGACTGGCGCCGCTTGTTGTAGGGGGAGTCGGCGAGTTCGTGCTTGACGCGCGAGTCGACCAGAACGAGCTGATAGCCTTCGGGATTGAAGGGAAAGTATTCGAATTCTCCCGAACGGCAGTCGAGGCGCATGAGGTTGCCTTTGCGGCCGAAGACCGATGCGAACTGGTCCATTATGCCGCAGTTGACGCCGCAGTAGTTGTGTTCGGTCGACTGGCCTATGCGGGCGAGCTCGTATTTCTCGATAGCGCCTCCGTTGAAGAGATCGTTGAGGGCGAAGGCGAAGCAGCTCTCGAGGGCTGCGCTCGAGCTCAGGCCCGCGCCGAGGGGCACGTTTCCGGCGAAGACGGCGTCGAAGCCTCTGACCGTTCCTCCGCGCTTGATTATCTCGCGGGCTACGCCGAAGATATAGCGCGCCCACTGCTGGGCCGGGGCGTCGGCTTCTTCGAGTCCGAAGTTTACGGCCTCGTCGATGTCGATCGAGAAGAGGTTCACGCGGTCGGTGGCGTTGGGGCGGATAGCCGCCATGAGCACCTTGTCAATGGCGCCCGGAAAGACGAATCCGCCGTTATAGTCGGTGTGTTCGCCGATAAGGTTGATGCGTCCGGCCGATGCGTAGAGAGTGGCGTCGCCGCCGAATTTTTCAGCGAAGACTTTTTTGACTTTTTCCTGAAGTTCCATGGTGTGTAAACAGGTAAAGGAGTAATTATTTAGTTGTGAATCGGAATATTATCGTGCGGTGGTAGCGTTCTCCGGGGCGCAGCAGCGTCGAGGGGAATGACGGATGGTTCGGGGCGTCGGGATAGTCCTGACATTCGATAGCCACGGCGTCGTAGTCGCTGTAGTCGCCATGTTTCCCCTTGGGAGAGCCTGTCAGCCAGTTGCCGGTGTAGAGCTGAAGGGCAGGCTGGTCGGTCAGAATCTCGACGACTCGTCCCGAACGGGCGGCTTCGAGCCGGGCGCACGGGCGGATTGTTCCGTCGGCGCCGTTGATTGCCCAGCAGTGGTCATAGCCCTTGCCTATTCGCAGAGCCTCGAAATCGGCATGGATGTCGCGCCCCAGGGGCTTCGGCGAGGTAAAGTCCATCGGTGTGCCGTCAACGTCGGCGAGCTCTCCCAGCGGAACCTGACTGTCGTCGGTCGGGAGCCAGCGGCTCGCCATGAGCTGCAGGGTATGGCCGAGAGCTGTTCCCGAGCCGTCGCCGTCGAGATTGAAATATGTGTGGTTGGTCAGATTGACCACTGTCGTAGCGTCGGTGGTCGCTTCGAGGGTGAGGGTCAGGCTGTTGTCGTCGTCCCAGCGATAACGGGCACAGACTTTCATGTTTCCGGGATAACCCTCTTCGCCGTCGGGCGACGTGCGCTCGAAAACTACCGTGTCGCCGTCGGGCCGATCCTGCCAGTTGCGGTTATGGAAGCCGGTCGGGCCACCGTGGAGGGCGTTCGGGCCGCAGTTGACGGCGAGGCTGTAGTTCTTGCCGTCGATAGAGAAGCGGCCGCGGGCTATGCGGTTGGCGAAGCGGCCCGGAATCTTTCCCGCCGCCGGGCCGTCGCTGATATAGGAGGCGGGGTCGGGATAGCCGAGGACAACGTCGGCGAGCCGTCCTTCGGAGTCGGGAACCATTAAGGCGACGACGCCGGCCCCGAGGGTCGACAGCGTCACTGATGCGCCCGATGCGTTCGTTATTGTGAAGTATGTGACCGCGCCGGCAGGCGTGTCGTGTTTTGCGGTAGTTACCATGGTGTTAGTTTTTTGCGTTCAGAATGATATTCGGGCTGCGAGCGAGGCTGTGACTGCCCCGAGTGTGCCCGATGAAGCGGCGCCTGAGACGAGGGTATAGCTGTAGTGGCTCAGCTCATAGCCGATTGCCGCCCGACAGCCGAGGCGGTTGCTCAAAGCTACGGCGGCACCCGCTTCGAGGCGCCCGACGGCTGTTGTAGCGCCCGACGATGCTATTGCCGAAGCGTTGTCGAGGCTCAGACGATGTCGCACACCTCCGGCGAGGGTAGCGTCGAACGTCCAGAAACCGCGCTCGACGGTGTAGCTCGGGGCGAGCATAAGGCCGAGGCTGTTCCGCGGGCCCTGAAGGACATCGTCGACCACAAGCTGTTCCGACAGCAGTTCGGCCGAAAGTCCCAGCCCGAAGCCGCCGACAACGCGGCGGCTGACGCCGAGCCGTGTCGATAGAGCGGGGTGCGGCCTGACCGCGCCGCATCTGTTTGTGGCGAAATTGAGCCCTGTCGCAACCGATACCTGCCACGGGCCTGCGCCCGTAGTGTCGGAAATCCTGTTGAGCTGACGGCTGCCGAAGATGACATCGCCGAGCCAGTATCCGACCTGAGCCGACACTATTCCTATTCCGGCTCCGGCAACGACATCAGCAGGGAAATGGCGGCTGTCGATAATGCGTTCGGCCGCTACTGCGGCAGCGAAAGAATAGGCGCCGACGGCATACCAGGGGGATAGATCCGACAGCTCTATTGCCGTGGCTGTAGCGCCCATGAAAGCCCATGCTGTGTGGCCCGAGGGGAAAGAGCGCCAGTCGCTGCCGTCGGGGCGCTGCGACGTCACGCTACGCTTGACAGCCTCGACCGAAGCGGCCATTATCAGAGCGCCGAAGCCCTGACTGACTGCCATGCGCCCCCATCCCGAGCGCGTCGGAGCGCCGCAGGCCTTCATGGCCCAGGGGAAGACGAGCGGAACATACTGCGCCACGTCGGCCACGGCGTTGCTGCCGCGGCCGGGCTCGGCGACGGTTGTGGAGCCGAACTGCGGTGCTACGGTGTGGGCTATCGCGCCCTCGGCGATGGCAATAGCGCCCGCGGCAGCTATTGCCGTGGCCGGGCGGCCAACGACGGAGTCGGCCGGAACCTGCGCGCTTGCGCAGAGAGCGAGCGCCAGCGCCGTCAGAAGTGCCACAATCTGTTTCATCCCGCAAATTTACTGAAACTTTTTGTTATAAGACTTATATGACTCCTAAGTTTCATAGGGCCTATAAGCCTTATAAGTCTTATAAATCTTATAAGAATCAGAAAGAAACGCCCCGGGGACTTTGCGGTCTTCGGGGCGCCTGTGGTGTGGAGGGGGGGCGGGGGTTATCTGACGCTGACTTTTGTCACGCTGTCGGACATGACAACGATGTATGTTCCGGGAGTCAGGTCGCGGCCGTCGACGCGGCGTCCGTCTATGCTGTAGATGGCTGCGCCTTCGGGAGCAATGATGCTGCGGTTGTCGACGCTGACAGTGTCGTTCTGCCCGGAGCTGACGCTCTCGATTCCGGCAAATTCGGCGATACGGAAGGCCGGACTGACGGTCTGCTGCTGAGTGTTGCCCTGATTGTCGGTGATGGTGAATCTCAGATCGTACCATCCCGAGGCGCTCGTGCGTGTAACCTGTGCGAGTGACGCCTCGTAGCAGTTGCCGTAGGCCGGCATGAAGCGTTTGTCGGGCTGTTCGGTGTATTCAACCTCGGTGTATGTGTCAGAGCCGTAGGGTGCGTATTCGACTTTGAGCTCGCGCGGCGCCGTGCAGTCGAAAAATTCGTTTCCGCTCCATTCGCCTCCGTAGAATATCATATTGCCCTCTTTGCCGGTGTCGAAGCGGTCGGTGATGTTGCCGTCGTTATCGCGGAACTGCAGTGCCGTCAGTGTGGGCCATGTAAACGTGTCGCTTTTTTTGAAACGCATCAGGCAGTGGGTTTTGCTTTCAAGTCCGTCGACTTTGAGATTGGAGGCCGACATCTCATATTCCCATTCGCCTTTTTCATAGGCAATTCCCGGCTCCCAGTCTTCGGTCATGTAGAAATACGTGGTTTCGGGATAATCGGTCCAGACCTCTTTGCCGTCGAGTCGGATCGAGAAGTCCTGACCGAAGTAGTCGACTGAACGCAGTTCACCGTAGCGACCGAGGTAGCTGTATCCGAATATTTCTGACGGACGGGAGAACAGCACAATAGGTGTAGCCGCTCCGAAAACAGGATTCTCGCCGGCGTTCAGCGCAAGATAAGGATTGTCGATATATTCGCGCTCGCGCATATTGTCGTAATTGTAGACTCCTAAAGAGAGATCCTCACTTCCTGTCTGACGGAAAGTCAGAAACCTGTAGCAGTCGTTTTCGAATTTCATTGCCGGAAGTTCAATGCCAAAATGCAGGGGAGTTTCACTCTCGTAGTAGGTATAGGCCCTGAATGTCGGGAACAGTTCCATAGACCAGTCGGCGGGAGCTTTGCCTCGGCAGAAATATATTTGATTGACATATTTTTCTTCCTGTCTTTCGGAGTATATTCTGCTGCAATTGTATTGGATTCGATTGCTCCAGACGAGGTCGTAGCCATTGATAAGGTATTCCAGCGGAGCGTCGGCTCCGATAATTGTGTTCCAGTCTTTTGGTTCGTTCAGTTTCCAGTGAGAAAATCCATCGGTCTTGTTGGTGATCTTCTGTGATTTCGCTCCATTGGCAGGCATGTCAATGAAGTATTCGGCACCGTCCTGAACCGAAATAATAGTTTGTCCGAAAAAGAAGTTTTCGGTATTGTTTACCCAAATATCATTCTCTTTCTGAAAATCGCGGTATCCATCTCCTTCAAACTCTTTGGCAACAATATCGAACATCATGAATCCAATAGGGGCTGCCTCGAACATGCGCGAGGCTATACAGGTAACTCCTTCTGACATTTCGCCATTATCTAAATCAAAGACAGGTTTGCTGCCGTCGGGCAGATATGACTGCCATTCAATATGGTTGACCAGTGCTTCGTCGGCATCGGCCTCTATCTCGGTGTCGCTGTCGATTGTCACACCTTCTCTGGCCACAAGTCTGATGCCGTCGGGGCCGGTGAACATGAACAAGAAATCATAGACGCCGGCCGGCAGATTCCAGGGAACAATAACTTCGCCTTCTATTTCAAAGTAAGTATAGACATCGCTGCCATCCTGAGCGACGGCATTCTGAAACGTGTGAACTTTTACTCCTGCGTCCTTGCCGCAGGTCAGCTTGGGAGTGACGGTGTAGAGCTGCTCCCCGGCACGGAGCTTAGACTGTGAAGAACGGTTGTCCGGGGCTTTGACGATTTCCGTCTTGCCTTCGGCGGTAGTTTTAAGAATTGCGGGTTCATAGGCTGATGCCGTGATGGCGAGAGATGCCCCTATTAAAGATAGTAAGAGTTTTTTCATGATAATTGGTGTTATCGGTTTGCTGCAAAAATACAGGCAGAATGGCGCGAAAACAGTGAATTTTTCATGGACAATTCATGGACAACGACAAAAATTTGACATTTCAGCGGATATTTATACCTTTGTGAGCACACTTTCGCGCCCTCCATGAAAAAACTTCTGCTCCTTCCGATATTGCTGATAATCCTCGGCGCCTGCCACCGTCCACGGCCCATCGACGAGCTTTTCCCGTGGCCCGAATCGGGGTCGCCGACAGTCGACTCGCTCACTATTGAACTCGAGCGCAGCATAGCCCGCGGCCGGCTGTTCGACAGATTTCTGGAGCAGCTTGACTCCCTTAAAGCATATTCAGATTCCCATCCGGGCGACGACGTGGCCAGAATGCGCTATAGCTATTACCGTGCGTGGTCTCATGTGACCGACGGCGAGACACGGCAGTGGCGGGCGCTATACGACAGCGCACTTTCAGTGATAGACTCGGCGTCAGACACTTATCTGCTTTATAAGTGGCATCAGCTTTACGCTCATGCCGAAAAGAATCTGTTCAAGTCTTATATACGCTCGGTCGATAACTATAACTATTTCGACCGAGTAGGCGACGACTATGAGAAATGCCGGTCTGCAATTCTCATTGGCAATATGCATAATGAACTGATGGACACTGCAAATGCCCTGTTCTATTATAATCAGGCCAAAGAAATAGCTGAGAAAACTCGGCTGGAAAATGTTATATGGGCTACTAATACCAATATTTGCCGGTATCTTGACTCAGCTGCGGCAGTCGATATATGTCGCCGTATGCTTGATATGCCGCTTGTCAGGAGATCTCCCAACAGGAAAGCTCTGGTAATGCAACGGCTGTTCGTTATAACTTTAGACGGAAGGTATCTCGACAGTGTCATAGCACTCAATAATTTTATCGCGCCTCAGAACCGCACATTGCCGTCGGCCTATTATAACAAAGGCGAATATCTTCTCGGAAAGGGGGAAGCCGATTCGGCAACAAAATATTACAAGCTCGCCGCGCAGGCGGTTTATCCGCAATATTCAGGGGCCGACACAACTTTAATACAATATCGCCGTGCCGAGGCTTACGAGTATGAGGGACAACTCGATTCCGCCGTGGCCGGCCTGCAGAAGGCTTTTCATTCGCTTAACAGTGCTGTGGAGCGCAGCCATATAGCCGATGTCTATAGTCTGGAGGCGCGGACGCGGATAGATCTGATGAAGCGCAACCACCGGCTTGACCGTATACGCACTATAACCGTGGTTTCACTGATTGTGTTGTTTGTTGTGGCCGGTGCTGTGGTCATTGCGATGCACTATAGGCGGCGCGCCACCGAGAAGAAGCTGAAATCAGATCTTTATGCCGAACGACTGGCGCATTCCCGTGAGGCCATGGCTCTGCGACAGATGGTTATCGACGAAAAGAATGCGCTTATAACAGAGATTGAGTCGGTTATCGGTGCGGCCCGGAAGCCCGGTCTCAACGACGATCCGACGATAGCGGGAGTGTCGCGTGCGTTGCAGTCGCATAAGGGCAATGAGGCCGGCCGCGAGACTATGATGGACGTGAAAGATGGTGTCGAGCCGGAGATTGTCGAGAGTCTGCGCCGCGACTTCCCCATGTTGACGGCCGGACAGTTAAAGATGGCGTCAATGATCATTATCGGCGCCGACAACCACCTGATAGCGCGCACGCTTAATATTTCGGCCGAGTCGGTGTGGAAGGGGCGTTACCGCCTGCGTCAGCGCCTCGGCCTCGACAACTCCGTCAAGCTCGAGGACTATCTCCGCGACTATGCCCGCAGCCACCGCTCGCGCCTGTGACGAGCGCTTTTTTTAAGGGAAAGGGGTGATGACGATGTCGGTGGCTGAGGCGTAGCTGCGCAGAAGGTCGGCGATGAGGTCGGCACAGGCGTTGGTTGCGGTGCGATCGCCGTCGTAGCCGTTGACGATGACGAGCAGGCGCGTTGTAGAGAGGCTCAGTTTCGTTCGTTCGTTGTCGCTCGTAGGAGTGCCGATGCCGCCCGTTGCGTCGCGGTATACCGGCATTCCGGCTATATTGAGCGTTCCGCGGCCTATTCCCTCGTAAGGTTCCCCCTCCCGGCCTATACCGAGAGTCAGCGTGTTGCCATCGATGAGAGCGGCGTCGAAGCCGCCTATCGAATAGCCCGACAGGAGTGAAGCCAGGTTTATAAGGTCGACAACGGTAGAGATTTGATAGAGGTCGGTGTTTTTCAGCACGCGTCGCATCAGGGATTCAGCCGATGGGCGATAGCGGCTCGGGTCTTTGCCGCAGCGGCGGTAGGCTTCGCGTGTGGCGGCCACAGCCGGAAGTTCTTTGGCGGTCTCAGTTGTGAGACGCGTGCGGCAGTCAGTCTCGGCAGCATGAATCTTGCGCCACAGCTCGTCGCTGAAGGGAGTGTTGACAACGGCGGCTTCGATGGCTGTGCCGACAAACTCGGGGCAGCGCGACATTATATCGTCGGAAAGAAGAATTTTTTCAATCATCGGTGGGATTTTTCATGATTTATAGAGAAGTCAGAATCCGCGGAATCTGCGGTGCTCGCGCGCCATTGCTTCCTTGATTCCACCTTCGTTGATAAAGTCGGCTTCGACTTTTTTCATCACGGATATTAGCATCGAGTCGATCTGCCGGATCTGCGTCAGCATGATATTTGCTACAGTTTCATTGCTGCGTTCGCGGCATTTTGCGGTAAACTCCCGCGGATCGTCGTTGCTGAGGCAATAGTTTCGGGTTGCGGCTGTGCGCGGATCTTCCTTGGCCCAAATTTCAAGGTCATGCTGGCGCAAGAAATCGGCATAATCCTCGAGCAGTTCCCTGACCGAACCGCGAGCCACCCCGAGCAGCTTAATGCACATTTCGGCGGATACAGTGCCGTCGCTGATACCCTCGACAATATTCTGCTTGCATGAACGGGCTGCTTGTCGCATTTGGTCGATGGTTCGCGAACTGTGGGGAAGAGCGCGGTTTATGAACATCTCGGTTACGTCGCATATAACCACGGCCTTGCGATAGACGTTCCAGTTGCTGTAGTCGCCCGAGATCTTAAGAAACCCGCCCATAATTATTTGATTTATAAAAATTATAAGATTTATAATTCAACGCAATTCCTCGCGCTTGACAAAAATACAATAAATTTTATAAGAGATATAAAATTTATAACGATTATTTAAGGAGGGATTTCGAGCGGTCGAGGGCGGGCGTCTCGAGTGCGCCGAGGTCGAGGGCTGTGTGGAAGATCGCCTCGGTTGTGTGGCGCAGGTCTTTGCCGCGACGGGCGGCGGCGACCTTGTCGGGGAAGAGGCGGGCGTATTCGGGCGTGTACCAGATGAAGCAGGCCGGATAGTGGATCGCTTCGTTATCCGAGGCGTGGAGGAAGACGCCGTTCTCGCCGAGCCCTTCGCCATGGTCGGATATGAACAATACTACGGCATTGCGGCCGCGCAGCTCTGCGAACAATCCGGCGAGGAATTCGTCGGTGGCGATGATGGTGTTGTCGTAGGCGTTGATGATCTGTTCGGCCGTCGATGCGGCGATCTCCTTGTTCGAGATGTCGGGGCGGAAGCGGGTCTGGCGGTCGGTATAGTGTGATTTGTACCACCAGTGGGAGCCTATGGTATGGACAACGGCGAGTTTCGGGCTGCCGCTTTTCCCGAGCCAGCCGCCAATCATCGGCAGCAGGTCGGCGTCGAGCCATTTGTCGTAGGAATAGTCAGACTTGGCACCGTTGCAGTAGATCAGCGAGTCGCATTCGTGGGCGAAATATGCATAACTCTGGCTTATGCTCTGGTTGGCGAACCAGGCGGTGGAGTAGCCGGCTTTTTTGAAGAGGGTTACGAACGACTGGTTGTTGTATGGCGCCACCGGGTCGGCGGGGTCGGCTTTTGTCATTAAGACCGGCACACTCGCTGAGGTGAAAGTGGCCTCGGAGTAGACTTCCGGGAAAGAGATGAGAGCGGTGTCGCGGCTCAGAAGCGGCATAGTGTTGCGCGTGTAGCCGTTCTGGGGCAGATGGTCGGCTCGGAGCGACTCGCCGATGACGAAGATAACGTCGGGCGGAGTCGATGCGGGCACGACTGGAGTGTTAGTGTAGGTGTCGCGGTTTTCTTCTATGGCGCGGCGATTGTTAAGATAGTCGTTGAAGGCGTAGTAGATTGAGAAAGGCAGGCGAGACTGAACGGAAGCGCCTATCCGCGGGATGAAGGCCTGTGAACAGATTATGGCGAAGCCAAGGGCGAAAGCCGTGAGGCTCGTGCTGCGTGATGGGGCGACGCGGGTCCAGCGGTAGTATGCTATCGCGGCCGAGATGACTGCTGTGAAGGCTATCGTTGCGATGAGGAAGGGGCTGATGACAGTCATCCACATTGTGGCATCGTTGACGAGGGCTACCTCGATGCTCGCGGCTGTAAGAGAAATGCCGATGGTCAGGGAGTAGTAGCACATCACCGAGCTGAAGACCGCCAGCAGCGGGAAGCCGAAGGCAAAGAGGATGCGGCTCGAACATAGCACCATAAGCACGCCCGAGGCGCAGACCGCCGACACGAGCCACTTCACGACGGCGAGAATGAAGCTGTGGACGTTCGACACCGGCACGGAATGGAATTCTATGGCGACCACTGTCAGGCAATACAGCATACTGACAGCCGCCCAGAAGACGAACAGCGGCATCTTTTTATCGAGGAATCGTTTGAGCATCAGAATTATAAGGCTTATGGGGCCTATATGGCCTATAGTTATTTTTTCAGCAGAGATTTCGAGCGTTCGAGAGCAGGCGTCTCGATGGCGCCGAGGTCGAGGGCAGAGTGGAAGAGCGCCTCGGTTGTGTGGCGCAGGTCTTTGCCGCGACGGGCGGCGCCGACCTTGTCGGGGAAGAGGCGGGCGTATTCCGGCGAATACCATATCATGCAGGCTGGATTGTGGGTAACGTCGTTGGTGGTAGCGTGGAGGTAGTTGCCGTTTTCGCCCATACCCTCGCCATGGTCGGCGCAGTAGAGCACAACGGCATTGCGGCCGCGCAGCAGGCTGAACAGACCGGCGAGGAACTCGTCGGTGGCAACGATAGAGTTGTCGTAGGAGTTGACGATCTGCTCGTGGGTCAGCGTGGCAAACTCTTTGTTTGTCATGTCGGGGCGGAAGCGGGCGTGGCGGTCGGTGTAATGAGAGTTATACCACCAGTGGGAGCCTATGGTATGGACGACGGCGAGTTTCGGCTTGCCGGAGTTGCCGAGCCAGCTGCTGATAAGCGGCAGCAGGTCGGCGTCGAGCCATTTTCCGTAGGAATACATCGATTTGGCGGCGTTTCCCTTGCAGCGTATCAGCGAGTCGCATTCATGGGCGTGATATGCGATAGTTTCCGTAGGGCTCTGATTGGCAAACCAAGCTGTCGTGTATCCGGCGTTTTTGAAGAGTGTTATGAAAGACTGGTCATGGAAAGAGGCTTCGTCGGACGTCAGATTGAGGCGCGTCAGCAGATGGGGAACGCTGGCGAAGGTTATGTTGAACTCCGAATATATGTCGGGAAACGCGATGAGAGCTGTGTCGCGGCTCAGAAGAGGCATAGTGTTGCGCGCATAGCCGTTCTGTGGCAGATGATCGGCCCGCAGCGATTCGCCGACGACGAAGATGACGTCGGGCGGAGTAGCCGACGCAGTGGCGGGAGTGTTGACGTAGGTGTCGCGGCCGTCATTGATTCTTTTCAGGTTGCCGAGATATTCAGCCGTTGCCGAGTAGATGGAGTAGGGAAGCCGGGCGGCTACCGGAGCCCAGATGCCGGGGAGGATGAACCCAGGGATACAGGTTATGGCCAGACCGACGGTGAGGGCCGTGACGGCAGTGCGGGCCGAGGCCCTGACGCGCGTCCAGCGAAAAAGGGCTATCATGGCCGACAGCAGTCCGACTGCGGCGATTATGGCCACGAGCGGCGCGCTGAGCATCCCCATCATTCCGCTGCCGGTCATGGTTGTCTCTATCCAGTCGCCGGTCAGGTTCACGCCGAGGGTGAGGTGGAAATACGCCATGGTGGCGCTGATGACCGCCAGCAGCGGGAAGCAGACCGCGAAGAGGATGCGGCTCGAACAGAGAACCATCATGACGCCCGAGGCGCACACCGAAACCGTCAGCCATTGCAGGAAAGCCAGCGCGAAACTGTGGAGGTCCGAAACCGGAACGGAGTGGAACTCTATAGTGACCACTGTCAGGCAATACAGCAGGCTCACGGCCGTCCAGAAGACGAACAGCGGCATCGGCCTGTCGGTTATTCGTTTTATCATCGGGGGCAGAATAGAAATTTCCCGGCAAAATTACAAAAAAATAGGCGCCGGCTAAACCGGCAACCGATTCAAAATTTTTACCGTCACTTCAGCAAAGATATATTTTATAGATTTGCGGTTATGGATAAACATCAGAAAATCTCATCGTTTGTCAATGACGTCCGTCATATATAGTCAATTTTATATAGATTATCCTGACGGTAAGATTTTGCACACGTGTGTGCAAAATCTTACTTGGTCGCATATCAGAGCTTTACTTCGCGTTGATAATCCCGAGGCGCGGAGTTGGTATATGAAAGAGGCGTCGGAGCAAATGTGGTCGGTCAGGAAGATTTGCTGCGTGAGATTGACCGACAAAAAGAGTTCTATCTCTTGCAAAAGAAAAAAAGAAGGGGGCTGTTGCAGGACTCAAGTTTTACATGATTTTCACCCTGAATGTAGCCAAAGGCACGCACCCACTCTTTGTCGGAAACATCGGTTCTGATATGTCAGGGAGTTTTGCAACCTCCCCATGATATTTCTAAACTATCGTCAGGCTCGAGGTGTTTTAATAAATATTAAACGTTTCGCTATCATGAAAATCGTAACGGGAAAAGCGCCTATGTCGCTGTTCACCCTTGTGGCTATACTGTCGCTGTCGCTCGTGGTCAATCTGCCCGGGCTGGCGATATCACCGATGCTCGGCTCTCTTTCGAAGATTTTTCCCGGGACAGGCTCGCTCGAGCAGCAGTTGCTGACGATGTTGCCCAATCTGCTGATCATACCGTGTCTGCTTCTGTCGGGATGGCTCGCGCGCCGCAAACATAAGATCGACTATGTCGTTGCGTCGCTGGTTTTGTTCACGGCCTGCGGAGCGGCATATATGTTTGCTTCTTCGATGGCGCAGCTGATCGTTGTAAGCTGTCTGCTCGGCATAGCCGCCGGCATTCTCATACCGTTCTCGACCGGATTACTGGCCGATACGTTCGCCGGCCGTTACCGTATGCGGCAGATGGGCCTGCAGTCGGGTATCTCGAACCTGTCGGTAGTCGTGGCGACTTTTGCCGTCGGCTTCCTGTCGCGCGGCGGCAATTGGCATCTCCCCTTCATAGTCTATCTGATGCCGATTATCCCTCTCGCCCTGTCGGCCGGGATGCGCGGCATCCCGGCCGCCGACTATGCGGTTACGGCCGCTCCGGCGGCCACACCGGCGCCTCACGGCAGCATAATCATTCCACGGATGCTCGGAATAGCGGCCGCCTATTTCTTCACGACCTACGCGACGGTCATCATAACCTATTTCTGCCCGTTCCTTATCGAGAAGGAGCACTGGTCGTCGGAAATCACCGGCACCGTCACTTCAATCTACTTCCTCTTCATATTCCTGCCGGGCTTCATTCTGCCTCAGATTCTGAAAGCGACGCGCGGCATGACCATTGTAGCGGCTGCGGTGATGATAACGGCCGGCCTCGCGCTGTTCTCGTTTGTCCACGCCGAATGGGCCATGATGGCCGGGGCTGCCCTCATGGGGGCGGGCTACGGCATTCATCAGCCTATAATCTATAATAAGGCACCCGAGGCTGTCACCGATCCGTCGATGAACACGATGAGTCTGTCGCTGGTGCTCGTGGCCAACTATGGCGCCATATCGGCGGCCCCGCTGATTGTCGACTCATTGCGGAGTCTGCTCGGGGCGGGCGGTGTCACGGGATTCGCCTTTCTGCTGAATTTTGCCATGTCGATTGTTTTTCTCGCCATCGCGATTCTGCGCCGGAAGCACTTCTCGTTCAGCTGCTGAAAGATGCCCGGGGTCCTTTCAGCGCGCTTTTTGATAGAATCGCAATAGATTCGCCGCTCTTTAAGCCCCGGGCAGCCGCATGAATCGCGGTTTTTACTTAAATTTGCGCGCAAAACCGTCACAGTCGGCTTATGCGCTTTCTACAGCTATTGATTTTATCGACAATTCTACTGTCGGCTACATTCACGGGATGTCGCCGCCCGCGCCACGATTCTGTTCCCGCTGTCGAGTATGAAGATGGCTTGACTCGTCAGGCGTGGTCGATGCTCGATACCGGCGCGTCCTTCGAAGAGGCCTTTGCGGTTCAGGAAGAGGCTGTCAGACTCGTTCGCGAAGGAAAGAGCCGCGAGAATCCGGTTGCCGCGCTCGAACAGATGGCCTATTTTCTCTTTTCGGAAGGGCGCCTCGAAGAAGCGTTCATATATTTCAACGAAGCCGGGGATTCGCTCGCGAACCATCCTGAACTCGCCGCCTCGGAGAGCGCGGTCATGCTCTTCGGCGATCTGAGCCAGTTTTATGAACGGCTCGGAATGAAGAGAAAAGCCATCGTATACAGCGACTCCGCCATGTCGGCAAGCCGTCGGCTCGGCGGTATGCTAATGCCGGATCTCTGGCGGTTCCGCACACAGATATTCGCCAACAGCAGCCGCCCCGGCGAAGCATTCGCCTGTCTCGACAGTGCGAACAGTTCGATCCGCCGCTACAGCGCTCCCGAAGATACGGCCTTCATGCTCGCCATGATCGGGTGTGAGCGTGCCAATCTGATACTGTCGCTCGACCCTTCGGCCGATTCATTAGCGCTCGCCGCGTCTCTTCTCGCCCATGGCAGTCAGATTTACGGCGACCGCGATTTCACCTCTTATCTGGGGCCTCTGGGCTATACTCTCTGGCGGCAGGGACGCAGGCAGGAAGGTATAGAGATGATGGAAACGGTTGTCGGACGGCTGCGCGACAGCGGCGACCTCGAAATGCTCTATATGGAGATGCGCCGTCTGCTCGAGGTTTACACAGCCGGGAAGATGTATGACAAAGTCAGCTCCCTTTATAAAGAATATACGCTGCTCGGCGACTCCATGACCCGCGCCCGTCATAATCTCGACCTTGTGACAGCAAAAGTGCGCTCGGATGTCGCCGCCAAACAGAGGGAGAATCTCATGCTCCGCGAAAAGCTGCAGGCCCAGAGCCGTCAGAAGACGGGCGCTGTCGTCGCATTCATAGTCGTTGTTCTGGCGGCAGTGGCCGTTCTTATTGTAATGCGCCGTCGCGCCCGCAAGATCAGGCTGAGCCGCGACGCCGAGCGAGCGCGCCGCGAATCGGCCGAAGCCGGCATCAGTGCCGCCCTCGACGAGCGCAACTCCGCCCTTGAGCGCATAGAAGCCATCAGAAACGAGATGGCCGGCAGCATTGACGCCGACATTCTCCATTGTCCGCAGGGACTTGAAAATAATCTCGGGCCGTTCAGGAGAACCTTTCTTGCCGTATATCCGCGTTTTGTCGACGACTTGCGCCGCGATTACCCTTCGCTTACCGACACCGATATGGTATTCTGTATGCTGATTTTCCTTCAGCACAGCACACAGGAAATATCCGCCAGCCTGAACATTTCGCGCGCGAGCGTCAACAGTGCCCGCTACCGGCTGCGCTCCAAGCTTCGCCTCGCCAAAGAAGAGAGCCTCGACAAATTCCTCCAGTCCCGCCAGGGATAACCCCGCCCCTCGAAAGAACCGGGCTGCTGATATTTCTCGTTGTCGCCAGCCGCCATATTCAGCAGACGTGCTTCTATCGATTATGAATAGTTGGATTCCGTCAGCTTTACTTGCAATATCTGATGGAGAGATGAATACACCCGCAGTTTTTTAGCGTATTCTGTCAGTCTTGACATATTTCTGTCTGTGTGCCGAAGATAATTGTCAATAATCTCTGTCATCACATCAATACCAATGTAAGGTATTCATTGATGTAATGCCCATCGGCAACAATGATGTTGCCGACATACCGGATAGCCATTCAATAATGCGATATAATGACATTGTCGGATATCGATTTCATGTTCAATCGTTACAATTAATGGTGAGCTAAAATACCTCATCGGGGAATAAGGACAGGCTCAAGTATTGCCAGATCTAACGCTGCCTCGATTTTTGAAATGGTTTCGATAGACAGGTTTTCTTTCCCTTTCAATATGCGAGACACATACTGTTGGGAGCAACCCATCTTTTCAGCCATAGCTTTTTGTGTCAAGTCCAGTTCTTCCATCTTATCAAGCATCATCATTGCGATTCGCTGTGAATGACGCAACCATGACTTATTGGCCATGCGCCATTCAGCATTTACCTGCCACTTCGACGGGGTGGCGCCTCGATGCTCATTCAGCTTTGATATTATTTCTTCCTTCGTCTTCATTACAACCTCATTTTTCAGCTTAATTCGCAAAGATAGTCTTTAAAAGAATCCATATCGGAAATACCGTTATCTATCATATAATTTCTCACCTTTTCCATTCGGGCCAATTCAACAAGAGTGTGTTCTCGTTCCTGCATGGTACGAGTCAATTTTATTTTTATTGCTCCTCCGGTAATGATGTATATGCCTTGCTCCAGTCTAATGGCATAAATTCTTAGCCATGAAGCATGTCGCGGTGTATTGTGAAGGCGAGCCTTCTCCTTCCCCAGCAGCATCTCTGATGACCGGCTGTTTTCCAGTGGTCGGAAAATCTCATCGAGATTGGCATTCGGAGATATGTCCATTATAAGACATTGCAATTTCTCACTATCCTCAATAGTGTCATATATGGCTTGGTTCACATCCGTTATCTTGAAATAAGCAGTCAAATCGGAGATATTCTGTTTGAAAAAAGAACGGAGCCAAACTACATCATTCCATTGGTCAAGAAGAGCGTCAAGCACGTTGTCTAAGCAGTTATCATATCTTACCGCCCATAGACTGCCGTTGTCTGTAATGAGATCGAATTTCATATCTGATTTTTTGCAAAAATAGCAATTGTTTTTAATTCATACAACTTATGAGTTGTATTTGTTCATGGGTTGATATTAATCTTACTGGATTATTCGGCTTACAATCATAGTGTGGATCGGGCGTAGTTGAATTCATACCCATCGTATGAATACTACTGAAAATATTCAGTTAATTATATAGGATTACAGGAGAATATTAAACAGATACCCTGAGATTACAGCCGGATGATGGCTGCGACAGGTACAGCGAATGGATTGTCCGGTCCGGCGATTTTCAACACCCAGTCGCTTGGCATATATCCGTATATCACAGCTCCTAATGCAACACCGATTATAAGATACCAGAAAATCGGGCGTAGCGTGTCCCATCCGGCACGAAGTGCTATGGCTATTTTCTGACTCCACGGGAGCTTCTTGGCCTCAATGGGCTTTTCACCCGCCGAACAGCAGGATTGCTTTTTCAACCTTACGTTTTTGACATATTTCTGAGCATCTACTTTTTGCAATCCCCAGCCGAAGAACACAGCGCAGAGGAAGGCAATCGCCACATATATGAGCATAGCTTTGATGCCTACCAATGCTCCCAACATTGCTATAATAATCGGGTTAAGCAACGGAGATGCAATAAGGAATGACATCGTGGCTCCGAAAGGTACGCCGGCATTGAGGAAACCTACAGTCATGGGGAGAGTAGAACATGCACAGAAAGGCGTGAGTGCTCCGAATCCTGCGGCTATAACATTTCCGAAGAATCCGGCCTTTTCAATTTTCTTGCTGATCTTCTCCTGAGGAATATACATCAGGATAATCTCAACAATCGCCGTTATCACGATGAACAATACGACAAGCTCAACAGTGATATAGCAGAAATACCAAAGGGTATCGAGTAATGTATTCATATCATCAGTTTTTAAAATATTTTCTTGTGTTGTTTGCAATCTTAACCAATGTGAGCATCACCGGCACTTCTACCAATACTCCCACAACTGTAGCAAGCGCTGCGCCTGACTGTACTCCGAATAGAGAGATGGCTACGGCAACCGACAGTTCAAAGAAATTACTTGCTCCTATCATTCCTGCCGGAGCTGCAACATTATGTAATATCCTTGTGATTATTCCAGCGACAAGCGGAATTACCACAAACAATACGACTGATAGTATTAGTGTCGCCCAAGGAATAGCGATACCTCCGATACCGAGAAGGAATCTTACTATCGGAACATAAGCCACCAGAATTATAAGGTCATTTACCGCGACCTGAACAAGTGTATAGGCCGCATCTCCCTTTGTAAGATAACTCCATACAAACACCATCGCGGTGCATGGAGCAGCACCAAGAAGAACAGCACCAGCAAGATATTGGTCGGCAAGTGCTGTTGGAATAAATGTCTTAAATACTACGAAGAAGAACCAGGCAATGCCAAACATGGTAAACGGCTTTATAAGCCAGTTGGTGACACAGGTTATCAGTATTCCTTTCGGACGCTTACCGACGTTCCTGACACTCTGGAAATCCACCTTGAGCATCATGGGATAAATCATCAGCCATATCAGGACGGCGATAGGGATGGATACATTGGCATACTCCCATTTACCCAATGTCTCAGGTACAGCGGGGATCCATTGACCGATGGCAATACCGGCAATGATGCAAAGCGTAACCCATATTGTAAGGTATCGCTCAAAAAATCCTATCCCTTTGTTTTCCTTACTCATTTCAAATTCTTCTTATAAAATTCTTCGAATCGGTCCTTTATTTCGTCACGCACACGACGAAATTCGCTCATGATGTAGTCTTCAGAGCCGACAGCATCGGAGGGATCATCGAAACCGATATGAATACGATGCTTTACATTGCCGACGAATGACGGGCAACTTTCGTTGGCGCCTCCGCATACAGTTATGACATAGTCCCAGGACTCCTTAAGGTATTCATCAACATTGTGCGGCGTATGGCCGCTGATGTCGATGCCTCTTTCCTTCATTACCTCTACGGCACGAGGATTGACTCTTTCAGCCGGTCTCGTTCCTGCTGAAAATACCTTTATATTCGGGTCAAACGACTGGAGGAAGCCGTGAGCCATCTGACTGCGGCAACTGTTGCCGGTGCATAGAATCAATACTTTCATTTTTCATTCGATTTAGAAGAAATAACCGTAAACCCATCCGGAAATGGTTGCCATGACAATTACAAGAGCGACAAAACGCACCTGTGAAACTTGCGAAGAAGTTTGATAGTAACGAATTGCCGCCGACTGCCCATTCAACCCAGCTATTTGGAATAATACCGGGTAGTTCTATACCGTCATGCGTTGAACCGAGCAGGAATCCCGCTGTCAATACTCCGACTGCAAGCAACGGTAGTATCAGCTTGGCGAATCCCCATGAAGACAACGCCCATTCGCGGTTTTCATCATCGTTTTTATCGCATAACAATATGATTGCAAGCACAACGACAGAAACTATCATAGGCACAAGGGGAGCTAGTTTCGCATCGGGAATGAAAACATTGGCGAGGAAAGCCGATACAGCTACCGCGATTGCTCCAAGGATAATCCAACGGGTTTTAAGATGGAGGATTTTTACAAGCATCACGCACAGACCTATTGCAAGGGCAGATGTTATCCACCATTTAGCCCCGTAGATTGCAGCCCAGATGCCACGGCCGATTGCCGCCGGTGCGCCCCAGTTGGCGAACACGAGGATAGCCACGAGAGTAAAGAAGAACACAGCGGTCTGCCAAAGCGGGCGTTTCTCCGGCGGTGGGACGATATTCATCTGTGCAGCCTCCTTATCCCATTCTTCTTTACGGAAGATAAACGACATAACAAGACCGATTACCACAGCGAAGGTAACGGCACCGATTACACGGGCAAGTCCCATTTCCAGTCCGAGGATACGGGCTGTGAGGATTATCGAGAGTATGCTGATGGCCGGACCGGAATATAGAAACGCTATTGCCGGGCCAAGACCCGCTCCACGTTTATATATGCTTGTAAACAACGGAAGAATGGTACAGGAACAGACGGCAAGGATACCTCCCGAAACCGATGCGACAGTATAGGATACCCATTTTTTGGCATTGGCCCCGAAATACTTCAGCACCGCTCCCTGACTCACGAACACTGCGATAACACCGGCGATGAAAAATGCCGGGAGAAGGCAGAGGACGATATGTTCGCGGGCATACCACTTGGTGAGGTCAAGTGTGGAGTGAATCGCCGTCATCAGCGTGTCGCTATTGACGGGCAGAAAGAACGCAGTCAGGAATAAGACAACGGTCCATATCAGAAACTTGATTTCCTTTCTTGTTTCCATATCAGTCTCCTGTTGTTGCGGTTCAGATGCCGAGAACTTTTTTCACTTCGTCAGCCGACGGAACGTGACCTTTGATTTTGACTGTGCCGTCAACGACCACGGCAGGGGTCGCCATGATGTTGAATTTCATCATCTCGGCGATATCCTCGATTTTGGAGAGCTTTACATCGAGATTGTTCTCGCTGATCACACGTTCCACTACCTTATAAGTCTCCTTGCACTTGGCGCAGCCGGGACCGAGAACAAGCACCTCGCTGACTTTTACGCCGGGAGCCGTGGCGCAGCATGAGGTTTCAGCGGCTTCGGTTGAATCGTCGGAGCATCCGCATGACTGCACGGGTTTTACATCTTCATCCACGATGATGTTGCTGTTGCAGCAGCAAGAACTTTTCTTTTTAGGTGCGAAGAGGGTTGACCAAAAGCCTTTCTTAGATTCTTTTTTATCCATGATTTTTCGTTTTTACAGTTTATACATTTTTAGAGATACATCATTATGCAGTAGTAAATGCCTACTGATATGAAAATGACTCCGACAATAATGTTGAGCCATTTCTGAACAGTGCGTAGTTTGCCGTAGAACTCACCGACCTTTTCAACGCTGAAAGCGAGAATCCAAGCTACGGCAAGCACGGGAAGTGCGGTGGCTATTGCGAACAGAACCGGCAGAAGCCAGCCTGCGCTTGCCGTTACCGACATCGGTATCAGCATACCGAAGTACAGCACTCCGCTTGTAGGGCAGAAAGCCATCGCGAACAGAACACCGAGCAGCAATGCTCCCCATCCCCCTTTTCGGGCAAGACCTTCACCGTTGCCACCGAAGCCGAACTGAGGCAGATTGAGCTTATGCCCGAACAGCATGAAAAGCCCGATAAGCAGCAACAGCGGCCCAATCAGCAGCTCGCCCCATTTCCCTATTGCCTTTTGTATCCCGAACACGCTTGCACCCTCTTTCAGAATAGAGATAAGGATGACGCCAAGGATGGTATATGAGACAACTCGTCCTAAAGTGTAAAGGACACCATTACGGAAAATACGTCTGCGGTTCTCTATATCCTTGCTGATGTAGCCTATTGCAGCTATGTTGGTGGCAAGCGGACACGGTGAGATAGCAGTGAGCAATCCGAGAAGGAACGCGGTCAGAGCCGGAGCAGTGCTATTGTCAAGTAAAGTCTGTAACCAGTCCATTATTTCAATGATTGGCGGATTTTGTCTGCAAGGCCTTTCTTGAAGCCGTCAGGATTTTTACGGGCGTTCCCGAAGCCAAACTCAGTGAGGTTGTTACGGCTCTCCTTCCCGTCTTTCCATTTGTTGACAAAGAGAGAAGACCATGTAACTTCGTATTTGTCGGCGATTTTTTCTCCCTCCGGGGTAGATATATCCACGGTCTTGAATACGACAGTGCCGTTTTTCATCTCGTTTGCAAAGAGAGTATTTATTACCTCTTTAGCGTTTTTCTCGATAGCCATGCAGGTGGCACAGCGTTGTTTGCCGTGGAAATATATCACTTCCACTCTATCCTTTTCAG
>PPYF01000037.1_pt1 | contig 79828 bp, 99 predicted proteins | sample 1559871 | NCBI WGS metagenome assembly PPYF01 (sample SAMN08240021, study PRJNA423297) | Human gut metagenome, whole genome shotgun sequencing project.
TAAATTCTACAAGAGAATAAAAATAGTGAATCAATTATCCCGTCGGATAACTAATTCACTATTTAGCTTAGAATGTTTATTATATTTTCTGACTTGAGATATATTCTTCATGTTTTTTTATATGTTCTACTCTATCATCATCTTTTGAGATCAAGATTAAAAATATCGCTTCAATCATTGTAAATGCAGCAACTCTTGAAAAATAGTATTGTGATTGTAACAATGTTTGTCTAACAGCTGTCTGTAAATGATAATCAGCCTCTAAAGCAATTGGTGAATCTGCTCGATTAGTAATTGCCACAATCTTTATTCCTTGATTTTTAGCTACTTTTATTTGATTTAGTAATGCTGCTGATTCACCTGAATTAGATATAACTAATAAACAATCATCCTGTCCTAAATTCATACTTTGTGCAATTGCAGTTTCTACATTGCCACCAGAAGCCATAGCTAAAATTCCTATCTGGTTCATTTTATATACTGCATCTGCCGCAACAGGATAAGTATCACCTTCTGCAGAAACTTGTACTACCCTACTTTTAACTAAAAGATTAAGTACATCTTCTAAAGTTTTACTATCTATATTTTCCAGCGTAGCACGAATTTCTGCAATTTTATTTTTATCTATTTGCTTTAAAGCAATTTGTAAATCGTCATTAGCAATATCTTTTAAGGATTGACTTTTTTCATTACTTGAGGCTTGGGCAATTTGAATTTTTAAATTATGAAATCCAGTTAAGCCAAGATTATGACAAAAACGCGTTACTGATGCTCCACTAACTTGAGCTAAATTTGCTATTTCAGAAATAGTGCAATCAACTATTTGCTCTGGATTACGTAAAATCTGTCTAGCAATTTTTTGATCACTTTGAGACATCGTTGGTAATTTACTATAGATATTATTAATAATGTTTGACATATTTTTTCCTTTCTTAGCTGCTCTTTATGAAGTATATCATGTGTAAATATTTTTCACATTAATAAGTTTTATGTAAAAAATTTATTTTTTGTATTTACTGAAATTAATTTTCGTTTTAATATATTTTATGTAAATTGTTTACCAAAGTAAAAAATTAAAAAATAATTTCGAGGTGATATCCATTAATATTAGTAATTTAGCCCTAACCAAGATTAAGCCTAATATGACTATCAGCTTAGGTGGAGGACAGAATGTATTTAAGCTAGCACAAATTATTAAACAAGCTTCTTTAGCAATTAATCTTGTCTCTCCTTCTGAAATGACTAGATATAATTGGCAAAAGATAGGTTTATTTGTTCATTCTTTAAATGAAACTGACCAAATCGATATCGCATTTGATGGATGCGACAGTGTCGATTATTCCCTTAACACCTTAAAAAGTGGTGGCAATATCTATCTTTATGAAAAAATTGCTGCCCAAATGAGTAAAGAATATATATTACTTTTACCTCAAGAACGCATCCAAAAAGAACTATCAACTAAAGTACCATTGAGTATAGAAGTGGCATCCTCTGCTGTTAAACAAATAATGAATTTTTGCCATTCCTTAAATCTTAAAGCAGAGCTACGTCTTGATACTTCTTCTTTTGCGAGAAGTCCTTTAGGCAACTTAATAATCGATATTTATAAACCAAATTGGAACGATATTGCTCAAATTAACGAACAACTTCTTAAACAAAATGGTGTTATAGCAAGTTCTTATTTTCCCAACTTGGTAACATCCTTAATTACAACAAATAGCAATAATGAAGCACTTGAAATAAAGAAAGGTGATTTAAAATGAAAAAATACAATTGGGGAATAATTGGTAACGGCTGGATCGCACATGATATGGCTGATGCGTTGAACGCAGTAAATGGTGAAATTTATGCAGCAGCTGGTGTTAATGAAACTACACTTAAAGATTTTGCTCAAGAAAAACACGTTCAACATGTTTATACAGATCCAGATAAAATGATTGCTGATCCTAATGTAGACATCGTTTATATTGCTACTCCTCATGCCTTCCACTATGACTACATTAAAAAAGCTCTAAATGCCAATAAGCACGTCTTCTGTGAAAAAGCAATTACTGTTAATGCTAGACAATTTGATGAAGTAGAAAAAATGGCTAAAGAAAAGGGTTTGATTCTAACTGAAGGCTTTACTCTTATCATATGCCCATCTATAAAAAAGTCACTGATCTTATTAAGTCGGGCAAATTAGGTAAAATCAAAATGATCCAAGTTAATTTTGGTTCACTTAAAGATTATGATCCTAAGAATCGATTTTTCAATAAAGACCTGGCTGGTGGTGCTTTATTTGATATTGGTGGCTATGCTACAGCTTTTGCCAGAACTTTTTTAGATGAATACCCTGAAAGTATTTTAACTACTGTTAAGTTCTTCGAAACCGGGGTTGACGAACAATCCGGTATTATCATGAAAAACACTAAGGACCAAATGGTAGTTATGTCACTGTCTATGAGAGCAAAACAACCTAAACGCGGAGTTGTATCAGGAACCAAAGGATATGTTGAAATTAACCAATATCCAAGAGCAACAGAAGCTGATATCACTTATACAGCTAGTGCACATGAAGAAAAACATGAAAAAATCACAGCTGGTGATGATAACAAAGCTCTAGAATATGAAGTTGCAGATATGCAAAGATACATTGAACAAGGGCATGATGATGGTCAATTACAAATGTCACATGATATAGCACATATTTTAACCAGCGTCAGAACTTCATGGGGAATGAAATATCCTTTCGATGACGAAAAATAAGCCAATAAAAAATCTCATAACTATTAGACGTGCAATCTAATAAGTATGAGATTTTTTTATTTCTTTAGACGATTAATAATTCTAGTCAAAATTTCAACTACTGAATTTACTTCTTCAATAGTGTTCTCAATGCTAAAACTAAATCTTAAAGATTCCCAAACACGTGGACTATCTTTGCCATACATAGCTATAAGTACATGTGAAGGATTCAGTGAACCAGCAGTACATGCAGACCCCGCAGCACCTACCACTCCAGCTAAATCCAAATTGGTCAATAATACATCACTACGAATTCCCTTAAACCAAATACTGATGACTTGAGGAGCCATTTGCTCTTCAATATTGCCGTTCACTTCAATATCAACGCCATTCTTCTTAAGCCCATCAACCAAAGCATGTTTAAAGTTAAAGTAGCGTTCTTCATTTGCAATAATTGCCTTATTAGAGTGAATTTCAATGGCTTTAGCAAAACCAGCAATTGCTGGTACATTTTCAGTTCCCGGACGACGCTTTAATTCCTGATCTCCGCCAAGCATAAATGAAGGTAAATTAATTCCATCACGTTCATATAAAAAGCCAAGCAACTTGGGACCATTTAATTTATGAGCTGAAGTTGACAATAGATCGAGCTTCATATCCTTTACGTCAATTGGCACTTCACCATAAGCTTGAACTGCATCAGTATGGAACCAAGCATTAGTAGGAGCTACAATTTCGCCAATTTCTTTAATCGGAGCTAAACTGCCAACCTCATTATTGACCATCATGATTGTTACCAAAATAGTATCTGGGCGAATTGCATTTTTTAAATCATCTAAATTAATTTGACCATTTTTATCAACATCCAAATAAGTTACTTCAAAGCCCATTTTTTCAAGGCGTGCAAGTGGACGCAATACTGCTTCGTGTTCAAATTTAGTAGAAATAATGTGTTTCCCTTCATTTTGACGAGCCAAAGCTGTTTGCATAATAGCAGTGTTATCACTCTCGGTACCGCCACTAGTAAAAATAATTTCTTTGTCATCGGCATTTATTGACTCAGCCAAGATATGACGACTATCTTCTAAGACACGTTTTGCTTCACGACCATAGTAATTAGTGGCTGAAGCATTACCAAAAACATTAGTCATCATATCAGTCATAGTCTTTACGACTTGTGGAGCCATAGGACTAGTTCCCGCATTATCCATATAAATTTTGTTATTCATCTTTTCATTTCTCACCCAATCTTGTTTTCATAAACATTAATAGTATATTACTAAAAGTAAGTAAGTACAACTTTTAAACAAACTGAATGTTCATCTTATAATTAGTCCTATTGTAAATTACTTTCTTAATCCTTTAGGATAAAAATTTTTCAAAACTTGATTACCAGCGACTTTTCCAAAGCTAAATATCATGTTCCTATAACTGACTAATACAAACCCACGTAAATCACTCTGTACCTTAAGAGTTTCACCGTGTAAATAATCTTGATAATCTTTAAGGGTTGCTAATTCAATTAACCTACTTTGCTTTACTTGACCTAATACTTCTGCTAGTTGATGCCCCGGTTCAAATCGATTCTTTTTCAAAATTCCAAGTTCTACACCATTATTAACAATGCGTAATCTAATATTTTCAGGTAAAACTATCGCTGGTACAAAAACGTGATCTTGTCTTACCAGTACTTTTTCACGCCAATCTTTTAAACCAACAGGTAAGTTAAATTGTTCGATTACTTTTGCAACCAATTCTTGATCATTCTTAGTCAATCTCAAAGGATTATGTTTAATTCTTTTATTTTTACGCTTTTTATCAACTTCCTGTTTAATATCTCTACTCTTTTGCAAAATAGCAGCATATTGGCCTTCACCTATTCCATCTTGTGGCCAAAAACGTAAAGTTTTGGTTAAGTCTGTATTACCATCAGCCCATTCAGGATGTCCAAGACTAATTCTAGGATCATTAATATGTGGATCCAAAATAGAAAAATCATGGTCATTTACTAACCAGCTAACAATCTCTTCATCTTCTTCGGGTGAAAAAGTACAAGTTGAATAAATCAAACTACCACCAGGTTTAAGCATTTTTATTGCTTCATTCAAAATATCCTTTTGCCTTGCCTGACAAGTTAGTACATAATCTTGAGACCAATAGTCTATCGCTTCAGGATTTTTTCTAAACATTCCTTCACCACTACATGGCGCATCAACTAAAATTACATCAAAAAAAGCTGGAAAGACTGGTGAAAGTTTTTCCGGACTTTCATTAGTTATTAAAGCATTGGTAACCCCCCAGCGTTCAAGATTTTCTCTTAATGCTTTTGCTCTTACATTAGAAATTTCATTTGCAACTAATACTCCCTCATTTTGCAATTTTTCAGCTAATGCTGTAGTTTTACCACCAGGCGCGGCACATAAGTCTAACACTTTTGCTCCAGGCTTTACCTTACTAATAGCAGCAGGAAACATTGCTGCGGGATCTTGAGAATATACTATTCCACTAACCCATTCTGGATCTTCCCCATTAATTTCACCATAATAAGCATGATCTATTTCTGGAACTGGATTATTTAATTTATATGAAACCTTTTCATTACTATCTTTTAACGTGTTAACCCTAAAAGCTTTTTTACTAGCCTCATTCATTGCACTAAAAAGTGCGTTGGCTTTTTCAATTCCTAATAAATTTTGATATTTAGTTTTAAATTCATTTGGTAGATTTAACAAGTTTCTTACCCTTTCTCATTAAATAATAAATTTCTACACAGAAAGCTAGTACGTAAAGTATCCATGCACATAATAAACTTATGCTTAGTGATGTATTTGATGAATAAAATGCATGCCATCTAAGAAAGATGTATGATAATGCGGCAAAAACACCCTCTATCATGAATAAACGTACGCTACGATTAATTACCCAATTACGTAGTAAATCGCCATGTAGGCTAGTTATTTTAGCTTGTCGCTTAATTAAAATGGCCAATAAAACATTACTAATAAGACCTACTAACGCACAAACAATTAAAAATAATATATTAGGAATCACAGAAAATCGATCGCGATGATGTTCTTGGACAAACGACGGAATGTGAATTTTACCATGATAATGTTTGGCTACTTTTTCAATCACACTAGGAGAACTATCAATAACTATTCGATAATTTTTAAGTTGATCCTTAGCGGTAGGTTGGTCGATGCCTGTACTTAAATAATATTTATCCATTTCTACTTGAGGATAATCTTTAAACTCGCCTATAACAGAATAATAATTTTGTCCTAAAATCACATACTTATTATTTTGGACATTTAGCAAATTAACATTAACCGATGGTCCTAGAATCGCAAATGAAACTTTTCCTTTAAAATCATCTAATGAAAAGTAGCGTCCTATTTCAATAGGTAAACTTTTAACTGATCGATTTGCCCAAACTAAGACCTGTTTTTTTTCATAATTGCTATCAAGATGTAATTGAATCTGACGATGCGCATAATTTTTATCTAAATATTGTAAAAACGAACTGATACTTTCATCACTATCAGTTCTAAAGTATCTTGTATTGTTAGTTAATCCATGAGCTTCTAACAATTCATCAGCATATCCTGATTCAATATTAGAAAGCATAGTTCCTATCCCTAAAAATGTTAATAATGGGACTAATAGCAAAAAGATTTTTTTAAAATTCATTGTTTATCTCAAATATCTGTTCATTAATAAAATCAAAACTCTGAAATGACCGATTAATTTCTCTTAATTCTTTTGTTTGTTTAAACCAATCTTGTGACCAAAATTCAACTGAATTTGTTGCCCCATCCTTTTCACCAATAAAAAGCAAATGACTATTTGGATTAAACTTACGCCAGGCAGCGATAGTTTCGATATCGCTATTGCCAAAATTCGGCGACCAAGAACATAAAATCAAGTCTACATCTTGATATTTTTCAATCGCTTGATCAGCCTTTAAATCTATCACTTTATGAAATGGCTTAGCCCCGGTAGAAGAAGTCTTAGCCCATTCTAATGAATCAGTACTAATTACCGTAATTCCTGTTTCTTCAAGTGCGTGAGACCAATATGCATTACCAGCCATTATTTCCAAAGCATTTTTAACATGCATTTTTTTCTTAATTAATCTAGCTGTATTAATATTAGCTACTGACCAAATGCCATATTTTAGTGATAAATATTGCCGAAAATTATTAAATAAATTATTAATATCCCTTAATTTTCTTTTTTTATTTATACCAATCTCTTGTAAAATATCTTCAAATTGATCTGGTAACAGACCTAATGGAGCTGGAGCTTTAGGCATCGGCATCCCCTTTTTCACATATTGATCAATCTGTACCATTTCTTCAACTTGTTGATGTACATCAGGAGATTGGATTATTTTATCTAATTCAACTGATTTCTCTAAAAAATTTGTCATATGTTTATACCTTACTAATGATTTTACCATTCAAGACGATATAAATCAGTTATAATAAAAACAGTAAGTAAAAGGAGAATTAATTAATGGTAGAAAACCTAAAGAAGAAAAAAGACGATAACGAAAGTATTGGTCGCTTTGTTTTAGACATAGTTATTATGTTTGCAATCTTAATGGGAATTTACTACTTTGTATTTAGTTTCTTCCTTTCAAACGAAACTGTTTCGGGTCCGTCAATGCAGCCTACCTTTGAAAACAATGATCGTTTAATAGCAGTACGACACTTTAATCCTAAACGAAACGATATCGTAATTTTAAAAGCTCCTGATCAAAAAGGTGCTCTGTATATTAAGCGAATCATAGGAATGCCAGGAGATATGGTTACTTCAAAAAATGATAAACTTTATATCAACGGCAAACCAATTGCGGAACCATATTTAAACAATAAATACGAAAAACAGGCTCATCGTTTAGGTCAGCTTTATACAAATAATTTCACATTAAAAGAACGCGTACCTAAAAATGAATATTTCGTTATGGGAGATCATAGAGATGTCTCAAAAGATTCACGCTACTTTGGTTTTGTAAAACGAAATTCTCTCGTGGGACGAGTTATCTTTCGTTATTGGCCATTTAATCAATGGAAAACATTTTAAATAAATTAAACGGCAAAAAATTTTATTTTTATAAATTGTTTGATTAAAATTAACGGGTAAGGAGATTTTATTATGAATGAGCAAAACGAATTATCTGACGCAATTATCGATTTTCAAGTAAAACATCAAGTTAATGATACAGACTTAGCTTTTGCAAGTCATCTTTCCGTAGAGAAAGTACACGCAATGAAAACTGGTGACGGCAATTATACAGCCGAAGAAGTTAACCAACTTTATGATTACATGTCTGCAAATGCTTAAGTTTGTATAACTAAAAAGACTTCATTCCTAGTTAATTTAGGGATGAAGTCTTTTTAGTTTACCTTACAATTCTAGGTTCTACAAATTTTTTAATAAGAATAGAATTACAGATTCCTAATAGTATATCTACCATTAAGAAAATTAAATTATCTATCCAAAGCGGATCAACATACTCTATTACTTGCTCTCTCATAATAAATGAATCTAAATGTGAAGTAACTATAAGTCCAAGATAAACAGCTACAATTACCAAAATTGCAATAATCAATAATTTAATCCATAAAGTTCCTTTGAAGGGCAAAAAATCTGCGATAACTTTAGAAGCAAAGTTAACAAAACTAACAAAGAAATATATAAAAATAATAATTAGTGCAATAAAAATTAACTTATATAAGAAAATTTCTGTTGTAGTATCCTTTCCCGGAAACATAAAGAATCCTTGAGAAGCACGAATCCAAGCATTTATACCAGACGTTGGCATTAGCAAAATACCATTCATTAGTTGCTGTAATACGAAAAAATAAGCACAAGCTATCAAACTACTAAATACGTTAATCAAATATACAAGTGGCTCACTTACAGAAATTAAATGCCATGTTTGGCTCATATTTATTTTTTCATTTTGCCAGCACATTATACTGCAAAATGCCAAGTCAACACAAATGGTTATACTTACAAAGTTATGCTGCCAATATTTCCTCACTCCATATTTTTCTCCAAATAGCGCCAATATAGAAAGAACAGCTACCACTATTATATTGATCAGAAAAATTAAATAAATATATTTTCTTTTTTGGAGCCATATCTGCTTAAAGAGTGTCCATAAGTTAGTCAAATTATTCATCCTTTTCTATTAACTTGCGATTTTAGGTTCTACAAATTTCGATATTAAGAAACTATCAATTAATCCTAAAACAATTGCAACGATCCAATATTCCAAAATAGAAATTCTAAACCAATCCCATACATTAGCAATTGCATCATTAACAGCATAATGAATATAAAACATTGTTAATTGATCGTTCAATTTAAGTGCAATCGTAACTGCTATGATTACCAAAATAGCCATAACACTTAATTTAATGGTAGTTGTATTTTTTATAGGCAATTGATCTGTTATCGTTCTAGTTAACAAATTAGCAAAACTAACAAAAGTGAAAATGACTAAAACAAGACCAACCAAGTATAAAATTTGTTCACCAAATTGTTCTACTGTGACCCAAAAAGAAGCTTTGAAAAATATTTTGGTAATTTCTTTGAAAAGAGATCCACCAAGATCAAGCATAAATACAATTGCGCCCACTAATACTTGAATAATAAAGATGTACGCACATTCTGCAATACTTGAAAAAATATTAATTAGCCATAATTTCACATCAGAAATGGGTACTATATGCCATGTCTGACTTAAATTTATTTTTTCATTTTGCCAACATAGTAAACCAGTAAAGATTATGTCAGCGAATATTGTGGTAATTATACCTAAACCTAATATAATTTCGAGAGGATTATCAGATTTTCCGCGAAAAAAAGTATTAGAAAATTCAGTAATTGAATTTTGATGATTAAGAATCAAATCCATAAAAAACATAAAGATCACAGCAAATGTTTGTACTAATAATACAAGATGAGCATATCGTCTCTTTTGTAAGAACATTTGCTTAAATAAGGCTTTAGCTGATGTCATATATATTCCCCTCTAATTTTATTTAGCTTCAACGAATTTATTCAAAAGCAAAATATCGATTAAAGTTATTACTATATCAAAGGCAAGAAACTCTAGAACAGTTGTATCAACTCCTAAATTGCTATCACCAAACTCAAACGGAGTAAATTGACCAATTATTGAAAACATAGTTGATGCAGCATAACTTAGTAACCAAATAACCATAATAATTATGATCAATCTAACCAAAAACATCAGAGCCTTACTTGAACCACTTGGCAAAAAATCCATAATACTCCTACTACTTAAATTAATTAGACTAACCACTGCATACCAAGCATAGCCCAATAAAATCATCATCATTAAGCTACCTAATAATTGTCCCCAATCTTGAGTATTAAGATTAAAGTTACTTCTTTGAATTTCTTCTTTAATTTCATTACTCGATAAAAGCAAAGGTAAAGAAGTAATTATAATAGTAGCCGTTTCTAATACTCCAAGCCAAATATATGAGAAAAATGCTGTACCAAAGTTACTCAATAAAAATTTAGTATCACTAATTGGAATTAAACGCCAAGTTTGACTACGATTTATTTTTTCATTTTTAACAGAAGAGATAATCCAATAGACAAAATTTGCCACAAATGATGTAATTAGCATCATTATCGCAAACATAAGCAAAAATATTACCACAATATTAGTTGACTCATGTGTTCTTCCAAATACTAATTCAGGTCTTTGATTTCTTGCAGAAAAAGTTAGCATTATTGTAAAACATAAACTAGCGAAGGCCTGAATCAAATAAATTAAATAAACTGACTTTGATTTTTCTTGAAACATCCTATTGAACAATGTATTAAAATTAGTCATCATTCATCATCCTCATCTGCATAAAAGCTTTCATAATATTCCTCAATCGATTTATGATTTTGACGAATATCATCAGCTGACTTATGTTCTAAAATTGTATTATTTTTCACTATCACAACTTCATCAAGTAATGAAGAAATTTCATTTACGAAGTGATCTGAAACTAAAATTGTAGATTTCTCATCTTTCCATAAAATAATTGAATTAATAATTTTTTTGCGTGCCATCGCATCTATTCCACCGAATGGTTCATCCAGTAAGTACAAATCCGTTTTTCTAGCAAAAGTCAGAGCAATAATTAGTTTTTCACGCATTCCTCTAGACAATTGACTAAGTTTCATATCAAGACTTAACTTCATAAATTTTCTTAACTCATCAAATTCATTTTCATCAAAATCCTGAAAAACAGTAGTATAAAATCTTACTATTTCTTGTATTTTAGTTGAATCGCTAAAACCAGTTAATCCATCAGTAAAAGACAATTTAGCTTTTCTTTGATCTTCTTTTGTTGCGCCTGCAAGGTCGATTTTACCTTTGTAATTTTTAGCTACACCCGCAATAATTCTCATCAATGTAGTCTTACCAGCACCGTTTTCACCCAAAAGAGCCACAATTTTACCTGAAGTTAAATTTAAGTTAACGTCCTTTAAAATAGTTTTTTGATTTTTTTTATAAGTTAAGTCCTTAATAGTTAATAAATTATTCATCTTGACCCTCACTTTGTTTCAAATAATTCTCCAATACAGAAACTAAACTATCCTCTTTAACACCTAATTTTTTCATATTTTGAACAAATTCATCTAATTCATTATTGATTAGGGCTTGCTTTGTTTTGGCCAATAATTCTGTATCTTCAGTAACAAAATTACCTTCTCCACGTTTAGTATAAAGTATTCCTTGTGCATTCATTTCCTGTAGTGCTCGTTGAACAGTATTCACATTAACTGTTAATTCCAAAGCTAATTTTCTAACCGAAGGAATTTTTTCGCCTGCTTTTATTTTCCCCATTGCAATTTGACGGTATAGATATTGTTCAATTTGAAAATAAATCGGAATATTATCTTTAAATTCCATTTACTCACCTTCTATTACCACTGTATTATTTATCTATTACAGTAATGATACATATTTTTTAAAAAACTTACAAGTATTATTTACCATGATGTTCCACGCCTTATAAAAAAATATTTTCAAAATAAAAACAAGCTGTAATCCCCTATATTATAAGGAATATAGCTTGTTTTTTATATAATAATACTACAAGTGCATAACTTTAGCTTTATTTAACTGATCTCACAATTTGCTGATATATCAACGAATTGTAGTTAAATAAAAATATATACTTTTAATATAACTAGTTAAAATTGTTTCACTAAGCTTTTCTTGCTCTTTCAGCATTTAATTCTGCCATTTTAATCATGACATCGACAGTCTGATAAACTATAGCTATCGTTCAAAGATCGTCTACAATTCAACTCTTTTATTTTTTAGTTGCACATAGATCATAACTAAACGTAACAAATTTTACGTACTTTTTACGTAAATACAGAAATGGGAAGAACTAAATCAGTTCCTCCCTTTTTGTTTTCTCAAAACATTTTACGTCATTATTATATCACGTTTTAATATACAGTTACTCTTCTTTAGTAGCCTGTTTATCATAGATTTTAGCAAAAAAGGATACAAAGTGGCGACACTGTATCCTTGGGTACAAGATATTATGACGGAATATCTTTGATTGCTATTATAACGCAAAAAAGCCACTCCAGGGAAATTCCCCAGAGCGGCTTTTTTGATAAGTTTTGGGAGTGTTTTTCACACTTCCTTTTTATTTATATTTCAATAGACAAATTAATTATAGCACGATATAGGCTCTGTTGCCTGTAACGTAGACCTGCTTGCCTTTATACAAGTCTTTGATCTTAAGGAATCTGCCTACTCTGCCCTGAAATTCAACTTTAGAGCCAAGCTTCAGCGGATAGACTTTACCAGCATCAGCCTTTGGTGCATCAAGAGCATGAGTATGATCTAAAACAATCTTAGCTACACCGTGTTTATCTGAGTTATAAGCGATAGGGTTAGCTTTTACGTAAACGGCACGACCGTCCATATATTGATTCTTGCCAACCTTGATCGCTCCATTTTCCAAGCCAAAGACTTGCCACATGCTCCCTTGCGATTTAAGCTTGTCACTTTCCCGCTTAGTTAGGCTTGAGTTGGTATAAACGTATGCCCCCTTGCTATTACTTACAACAGCGACTGCACCGATATCCCATTTGACGACAGGATGTTGAGAGAGCGATTCTGTTGCTTTTTCAGCTGATTTTACTTGATGATTATCCGAATCGATCTTTAAATTAATCAAGCTGATATTACCATCAACATTCAATCCACGATAATTGTCAGCAAATTGCCAGATAGCTACGCCATCCATTGACGGAAAGTAATTAAAATCAGCATAATCTTGACGACCGCTAACTTTATAACTGGCTACCCAGAGACAAGTGCCAAACGTTTTTATAATCCGGCTGGTGTTCAAGCGATTTCTCATGATTGCAGCGCCTGCATAAACAAGTGGCTTATATCCTGCATCTTTGATTACTTGCATTGCTGCAAGTACTGCATCAGTATTTGCGCTAGCACTGTTTTTGTAAACTTCATTGCCATCGCCTTGCTCGAAATCATCTGCTAAGTATGATCCGACCGGAATACCAAACGCTTTGGCTTTTGCTACCGCAAATTTAGCTTCTTCACGGGCACGAGAAACGCTTGCACAGTGGTTAGCGTAGAAGTAGCCAGCGGTAAGTAGCCCGTTAGCCTTAGCACTTTTAATTTGAGCGCTTGCTTTTGGATTGATGTAATTCGTGCCCTCAGTAACCTTAACTAGTGCAAATTTAATGTTTGGATAGCTTACTGTTGAGCCTTGCCAGTTGGCTACGTCCACTCCATAACTTCGCTTTAATACGGTTGAGCTTGACATTACTGCCACCTTCTTTCTTTTGACTATCTTTTGATTTATTTTCAAAAGATTCAAAAATTAATTTATTATAAGTTCTAGGCTTGTGGCGTTCCATTACTGTCATCTCCACTGTCTAAAAAGCCAATTTGTTGAGTCTCAGTTTCTGATTCACCAGAAGCAGGTGTAGTGTCAGCGTGTGCATCATCATACGATTTTTGGATCATACCTGCTGCAACTGCCTTTGTCAGACCTGGCTTTTGTTCTTGCAATTTAGTAGTAGCCCATGCTTTTCTTTCAGCACCGGTAAAGTCGAGCAACTTGTTAGCTTCACTGTATAGAGCATCAGATGCTTCTTGTGCAGTTACAACTTGATGTGGTACTGTCTTGCCTTCTGCTTTCATCTTTTCAGTGTAGTAGTGCAGTGCAGTTGAAATACCTAACAGCAAAGCAGTGAAAGCAACAAGCGCTAATGTAGCAATGTCATAAATTTGACTAAAGTTCATCACTATTCACCGGCTTTCTTGATTAAAGTGCTTGGAACCGGAACTTTTACTTCTTCACCTTCATGGTTTACCGGCTTGGTTTCCTTGATCATGCCGTTGTCGGTTACGCCTGACAAATAGCGCACCCATTTGGTAACCTCCTTAGCCACATCTTGAGGTACATCATCCAAAGTTAAAACTCCGTCTTGTACCAAAGTTACATAATTCAAAATTCTAGTGTTTGGTTTCATAATCACTCAGCTCCTTTTTAAGCTTTTCGTTTTCTTTTACTAATCTCTTATTCTCGCTATTCAAACGATCATTCTGTTCCTGAATATAATCGTGAGATTCTTTTGTTTCATCTAAATCACTTTTTTTGCCGTTTTGACTAAAAGCAAAATAGCCCAAAACTAGTGATACAAGAGCACTGATAATGTTTGATACATCTATATGCACTTTTGTATCACCCCCCTATCGCTTTGAATAATGTCTAGCGGTCCAGAGGATAAATCCTATAGTTGCAGTGTCCGAAATTGCATTCTGTATAAATTCAATTTCGCCAGCAAAAATAATGTGTTCTATTTCGATACATGTGATAATTGCCAGCATTGCTGTAATAAGTGCAAACACGATACCAAGAAGACGATTGTTGTTGTATCGCGAGCAGACATATATAAGAAGCACTATACCGGAAAGCATCATACCGTAATCGAGATAAACGTTATTCATCAGCCATGCAAACTGTGGTGGATAAAAGAAGAATCTACGATTCAAATAGAAGCCTAATCCTTTTGAAAAGATCAGTACACTAATTATCAGGTAAAGAATATTATTCTTAGCCTGCTGATACAGATGGTTGAGTTTGCGGTGCAACATAGGCTTCACCTACGATTTTTGCGTAATTTTCTGGTGACAAAAATCCTTGTACGACTAAGCCTTTCATGCCGTCCTTGTCATAGATACCGAATTCCCAATCCATCTTGTACATTTCCAAAAAGTTTGCTTGAATTTGTTCCATTAAAGTCATAATTAGTTACCTCCGTTTTCTTGCTTATCAGTGGTGGCTTCAGTTGGTTGTGCTGGTTGAGCAGTTGCACCAGCAGCTGGCGCTTCTGGTGTAGCTTGTTGATTTGACTTAACAATCATTGCCAAGGTTTGTTGCATAACAGCAAGCATCTTGTTGGTTTTTTGGGTTTGTTCGGTAAAACTCTTCATCAAAGCAACATTTTGTTGTGATGATTGAGCTTGAACTTGTTGCATGGTCTTAACTGCTTGGTCTACCTTGTTGTTGGCTTGGTCAAGTTGCTTACCCTTTTCATCAAGTTCCTTAATTTTAGCTTGTGCTTCTGCAAGGATTTGACCTTGTGCAGTGCCGTTGTTTTCTTTCCATGCACCAAGACCACTGTTTAGCTTGTCGTCCCATACTGGGTCAGCCATACTTTCCGCTGGTGCTTCCTTGTGCATTCTCCACGGAACAACGTTAAAAGGTGCTTCTGTGAAGATTGCATGACATCTTTCATCTTTAGTCGCACCATCTGGATTTGAGTAGTAATAAACATACAACTTAGTTAGTTGTGTTTGTGTAGCAGTTTCAGCACTTGCTACTGGTGTGTTTTGTGTTTCGTCAGCCATAATTGGCTCCTTTCTATCAAAAAAGCCCACGGGTACGCCCCGTGAGCTAGGTTATTTTCAATTTTTATAATCCGTTACCAGATATGTTTTGTTTCATGATGTCGCTGACTTTAATGAGCGCTTGATAAACTAATTCCGCAGCGGCACCGTTGTTGGTTTGATTAAAATCGACGCAATAATATGCGAGTTTTCTATTACCAGTTACGATTCCAGTAATCCATGCTCCAATCAGCGCTTGCAGGATAGTTAAGATCAGTCGTAATGGATCTGATCTTATTTTGCGGTAGTGTTTGATCATGTTTAGTCACCTACAATTTTAATATTTGTAGGATCTGCAATTTTGCCATTCCAACCATAGTTATAGAAGTATGGTCTATATCTATATACAGCTAATTGAATTAAACGCTCAAAAGCATTTGCCATAGCACCATACAAATATGAACTCGGGTGTCCGGATCCCATGCTAGACGTGTAATAGTCAGAACTAAATAAAGGATCTTCATTTTCAGAAATAAATGGAATATGAAAATGCTCTGCAATCTTTTCTTGCGCATTTGAAAATTTATTTTGTAGATCTGTGTTTCCAGCAACGCCAAACATTATAATTTTTGCTAAAGGCGCTTTTTGCTTAATTGCATTTATTATTTTCCCGTAATTTCCATAAAAGGTATCAGATTTGTTTTCAATATCTGATTCTTGACCTAAATAGTTTTCACCTAACCCGTAATAGTCATTAATACCTAGCACAAGATAATAAATGTCTTGAGGATCAGAACTATTTAATTTAGCCAAGCCTTGATCATCTGTTAACCAAGACCGTGTATGTAGACCATGCTTAGCTAGATGAAGCATTGAAGTTCCCCACTTTCTTGCAAGCATTTCACCCCAGCAAAGATTATTTTTCATTTCATCTGGGGTGTCAGCAAAAGTATCCTGACTAAAGTTCTTAAAATCCTCTAAAGTACCACTAGCATATGAATCGCCAATAACTCCAAATTTACCAAACATTGATAGTGAAACTTTTGCCAGTTTGAATTCTTTGTCGCTTGGGCTTTCAGTCTTAATTTGCGCCCAGCCAGAGTGATTACTGCCGTTATTTACATTTGACCAAATATGGCCATTGCCATAGTAAACAAATTGTAGACTAGCAGTTTTAATATCTTGCGTAGGAGACTGAGAAATTACTGATGACCATTTAGATTCTTCTGGGGGATAATTTTTAACCTTATCACCACCAACAGAATATAGGATATGGCTGTCAGCAGGTAGTTCAAAGGCGTCTGTATAATTTGAACTTAACAGTTTATCAGACCAGATATTTGTTTGGCTTCTATTATAGATCTGTCTCCAGTCCTGATACTTGTCATTCCATAAAATTCTATTGTACTCAAAGCCATTTTGCGCAAAAAGAAATTGAACTCTACCCCCTGACACTTTAAGTCCCATTGTTCTAATAGTAAAGCCATTAAAGCCAGCACCAGCAGGAGCATTTTTAACATTACCAGTATCACAAGCATAAACTACCGTTGAATTTGATGGTAGCGTATTTAAATCATCATAAGGGGGTTGAATTTGCGAAACATCATAAAGCAATTTAGAATTTTCATTTTCATCTTGTCCTATCCACTCTGACCAGTTTCCTTCCCAAAGCATTCTTCGCATTTTGTATCCTTTGGGACTAATAAATTCCTGAAATGTCCCATCTTTTGGTTCATCATGGAATGTTTCATCTTTAGAATTGCCAATTGTAATAAATGTTCCTTTTAAGTATGGAGTGCCATCAAATTGTGTTGGCACATGTAGCACTTTAGTCATCTCTACTGCAAAAGTAATTACAGTATTTGTAGGGAAAAGATCTGCATCATTATAAGGTGCAACTACTTGTTTGGAATCATAAAGAAAAGCTTTAGTAAAAATAGCATTATTTAAAATTTCTTTTTCATTTTCAGTTAAGGGAGCTGACGGATAAGCTCCTTGATCAACCCAACCATTATTGTAAATATATAAATGCCCTGCGGCATAAAATAATCCAGGCTGACCATTAGGGTATTTTGCACTTAATGCACTTAAATCAGAAAATGCTTCAATATTAGTGTCAATTTGCTTAAGTCTATTATTGATACTGTTATCTAAGTAATCAGTTTTAGCTTTAAAGTCACTAACTGATACAACATCTGAAGCTGCTAATTGTGCCTCTAAAGCTCCAATATGAGTTGCTAAAAGCTTTAAACTAGCCAAATTTGCATCAATCGAAGCCTGAGTATCTCCAAGCGTATCTTCAGCACGCTTGATTTCATTAGCAATCTTAGTATTAAGATCAGCTAAAGCTTGTTCAGTTTCTTGCTTGAACTTATCAGCTTGTTGTTGAGTTTGATCTTTATATTGTTGATCATACTGTCTAATCTTTTCTTGCAGATCCAACCAAGCTTTTTCAAGCTCAGAAACATAGAACTGTCTAGCTCCTAACATATTCATATGGCCAGCTAAGACCTTGAAGACAATATCTACACCGGTGTTAACCAGAGTTCCATCGTCTTGTGTGCCCATGAAGCCAATTTTACCGTAAAAAATACCGCTCTTAGGGAAAGCCTGACTGATTAAGCGGTAAATTGCTACACCGCCATCTTTAGAATCGTCAACGTCGCCAACAATATGGATATTGCTTGCATCTTCCGCCATATCAATTCGAACATTATCAGAATCACTGTCATCAATGGTGTAATCACCCACTTGTCCTTCAATGAAAGGACGCATACCGTGGATATTCAAAAGGCGACCATGACTATACCAACGAATAGCAAAAGGCGTACCATTATCCCCCACACGACCTTTGAACCAGTTAGAAATGTTGTATGCTTGATAGCCTTCCTTATAAATATCCAACGGCAAAATATAAGGATCACCATCATTATTAGTTGGTGGAATTGCTGCTAAATCCAACTTTTTATTAATTTCTGTCAAAATTATTCTCCTTTCAATTTAGGATTAGAATCCGTATTAATTTCAAAAACATGATCCGTTGTTTTAGGCGTTTCATAATTTGTTTCATACTCGCCGTAGCCAAACACCGCATCTTCCAGCTTACTAATCCGAGCATCTTGCTTCTCAATAGTTTCATTCAAATCATTGATCCGTCTGGTTAAAGCATCAACATCCTTCTCATGCTGCTGCCTTACACCATTTAACTGCTGAGTCCAACCGGTTATTGCATCCCATAAGCTAGAAATCGATGTATAAACGCCATTGATCAACCGCCTTAGATCAGCGAACTCGGTGTTACCGTTATCCCAATTACGATTAAGGTGTTCCCGATAATTAGCATCCTGGGAAGCATTGCTTTCATTTTCAAAAACCGCCATTTAACCACCTCATTTCTTAGTAAGTGAACCTTGAATAGCAGCAATTTCTTCTTTAAGAGCTTCAATTTCTGCTTTATTTGCTGCAATTTTCTTACCATGTGCAGTTAATTTCTTTTTATTCTTTACAATTCTGTTGTAGTTAATAACATGCCAGTTACCAACGTTGTTACGCATACTGTCGTTGTCATTAACCAAATCCAAAATGCCAGAATTACTTACTGACAAATCATAGATATCATCATTGAGATCAGCATATGAATCACGCAACTCTTGAAAATCACGTTGCTGACGTATTTGATAAAGCACCGGATCAGTTCTGAAATTACCAAAGGTAATCTTGTCAGCGACAGAATCATCTTCTGGATGTCGTTCAATAGCGGTAATCCTAGCTTTTTGCGCCTTATCTCTATTCAACTGCATCAGCAAACCTTGATTTCCAAGTTCAACCTCGCCATGAATTTTTGAAAAAGCTTTGAAGTTACTACCAGTTACTGTGTAACTGACAAGCGGTGTATCATGCACCAGACTTTTTGCTTTTGCCTTCAGTTCATCCATTGTGAAGTTAGACTTGTAATAAACGGTTTTCGCATCGATTACCGGATATCCTTCCTGTTCTACCAACGGTGAGATATAGGTAAAGTGATTTTTATACTGAATACCATGCGTTGTCTTAGTATCTTTTTTAACCGTTGAGGTAGGAACCTTCTTACCATCAATGGTTACACTTAGCACCTTCTTTTCGTATTTTCTCTTATACCGGCTTCGAGTTGTTAACTCTTTACGTTCCTTCTTGTATCCTGGTTTCTTGGTTTTACTTGACTTCTTTTTAAAAGAATTCGTTTCCTTAGCAGCATGACTTACCGAAGACTTTCTGGTTTTCTTCGGATTGGAATAAACCGTGATCTTGGTAGTAATGTTGCTATAATTCTCTTCCTTGTCGATCTTTTGACAATTAACCTTGTCAACAAAGTAGAATGAATCCTTCTTACCAATCTTTTTGTCAATAATGCACGTCAGGTTATCCCATTTGTACTCAAAGCCAAAATCAGTGGCTAACTTTTTTAGTAAAACGTCAGCATAGCCTTTACCAAAACCATCTGGATAGGAATACATCTTCTTTTTGAGGCTATCATCACATTTAACCTTGATACCTGTATCTTTAAAGAGAAAATCTAAACAGACAGATAATGAGATTTTGTCATCAACTTTCTTAGTGATAACCGTCTTTTTATCTTTTTTAACGACTGATTTATCTCTCATAACAGTTTTTCCGGTTTTGGTTGTATGAGGAACTTTCTCAGTTACTCTGTATTTAATAATTTCCGTTTTAGGTATCTTTTTGGTCTTACCGTGAAGCAACTTGCCAATGTATTTCCAATGCAGCTTCTTAGCTATCTGAATGCCGGTAACCGTGATTGCAGGAGGATCAGTTGAATCATCAATCTTTGGCTCTTGCAGATAAAAACGTTGACCACGACACACAATTTCAGCAAAAGGCATGATCATAGTCTGAGCTAAACGATTATTAACAAAATCATTATTAACTGGATGCAGCCGATCCAACTTGGCATTGGTTGCTGAATAGAAATTAACCGTAATCGTTGATAAACTACCTAGATTTTCATTAATAGTCACGTCATTAGTAATAATAGGTGCTTCATCACCCTTTGGAGTTTTAATGTAAACGCCCATTTTTCACCTCAATAATAAAAACGAAGGTCAAAACTAACCCTCGTTGCTCCATATACGTTGAAACTATTCCAACCACGCTCAATATCAATGTGACCATGATCAGTATTCTTATAGTCCAAATTGCCATCAACGGTGCAGATATATCCATCCAATACCAAATTGCCAAAACTTTTGTTATAAGTAAATTTTGTTCCATTAGTATTGTTCTCAATTAAAAAATTAGAACCATTCTCTGCAATGATCTTGCCGTGTAAGCCTTTTGCTCGCAGTGCAATATTGCCTGGATTAAAAATCTTTATGGTATCTTCATTCACAACAGAGTAAATCGGATTTTCACCGCCATGCTCGAAGTGAGTGCCTAGACCAAAGAGGCCTAACGGATATTGATTAGCTGGAATATCTGAACCAAGTTCACCAGTTGAATGTGTGGTTTCAGCGAATCCCTTTGGAAAATACAAAGGAATAGATGCTGAACCAAAGCCGGAATTACCACTCATTGTAAAGGTAGGGGCGCCATTCACTGTCGCTTCCCATCTAATATGAGGAATTTCAGCGAAATAAATGTAAAAATTGTACTCGCCATTGAACACCCTTGTTAGGTCCATAAACTTCAACTGCAACCCAGTTACATCACTAGCCATAGTGTTTAACTCTAAGGTTGCAGTTTTTGCTTGCACTTTTCTTGAGGTATCCAGTAGCAAATATTTATTAATCGAAGTACTACTTTGCGTCCAATCTGAGCCCCACGGCTCAAATGTTTTAACATGATACCCTAAAGCATCCAAATCGAACTTTTTACCATTCTTATGTTGGACAATAACACTAGACAATAGGAATGGCACCTCCCATCTGTGCAATATTAATTTCTTTAGACTGTATGATCTTAGACTTCGGATAAGTCTTGCGTGCTATTACATCACTATCTAATTGAATAGTCATGTTTACATTGCCTTTGACCTGATTATCTCTATCAGCAACGTTCTTAACGATCTGTGTTCCTCCATCAGCTGGCTTGCCTGATGAATTTGATGAGTACCAACGATAACCATTGGCTGAGCTATACTTCAAATCATCGAAATTAAGAATGCTATCCATCTTAGCAGCTAATCCATCAGGATACTTTTGTGCTCGTGTATGAATAGCATCCTTCATCAAATTATCAAAGCTTGGCTTATCTGGATTGATGACATATTCAGTACCGTCTTCAGCAATTGACGCTATTTCAGGTGTGAATACCTTGCCACCGTTTCGATAAGCATGATTACGTTGCCAAAAAGCAACAGCCTTGCCTACTGATCCATAACGATCTTTGATATAGTCCATGATCCCCATCAGTTGTGCGATTGGGTTATTCTTAGAGCCGTGCTTAGTATAGTAATGCAGGTTGTAACTTTGCATCTGTCCTAAGCCGTAAGTACCAGAGCTAGGGTTTACAGCACGTGGATTCCATCCAGACTCATGAGTGACAATGTAATTAATACCTGCCCAATCACTTCTAGGAATACCTGCCTGTTTCATCCAATGAGTATGATCACCTGTAGGCATTCCAGCTTGACCAGCTGGCGTTCCAAATAATCTGCCTAACTTAGCTAAGAATCTGAAGAATCCATTACCGACTTGAGCTTTAATCTGTCGTTGCAGCTGATTATCGGCTTTAACAGAAACTTTGTCTTTGCTATCTTGTGATAAACCACGAACACGGCCGAAAAGAGGCTTGCCTTTACCAACTACACTGTCGAGTGTATTCATATGTATTCCTTGCGCTGGTGATTGTGCTGAGAAATATCTATTTCCGCCAGCATAAACACCCACGTGTTCATCACCATGATTGCCCCAGAATACCAAGTCACCCATTTTGGCTTGGTCTCTACTAATATGCTGCGTCATACCATATTGAGATCCACTGAAATGTGGAAAATCAATATTATAGGCATGTTTCAATGCATACATAACCAAACCAGAACAATCAAATGCAGTCGGACCGGATGCTCCCCAAACATACTTGTGACCTTCACCGTATTTTTCAACGGCTTTTAATAATCCAGTTGCAGGACCACCATCGCCATTTAATTTAGATGAAGCCATGGACCATAATTCATTCCACCATGACAACGCACCTTTCTTGGCCATCTTGAACATTCCAGGTGCTAACTCAGTGAATAGGCCTTTAAAGCCAGAATCTTTGAACTTGAAAATAGCATCTAATGCTTGGCTAGGATGAGAAACAATGTTCATTGCTTCTTTGAACCATCTAATTAAGCCTTTACCTGCATTGACAGCTCCATTCCAAACGCCTTTAGCCCAATCACCAATGCCTGAAAGGAAACCACCTACACCAGTACCTTTAGCAAAATGAGTAGCTCCTAACAAAGCTGCAGTCTCTTTTGCTGAAAATACTTCTTGTCCTGGTTCAAGCCATTGTAAGGTATTAACACCAGGAACCAAGCTAAGTGACCCAGAGCGTCTGTCCCAAATCATTTCTTGATTATTGGTTTCAGGTGAGTCAACACCATCATTCAATAATGCAAGAGTTCTTTGAGTGATCGGTCTTCTTGGTCCAGAAAATGCACCAGTACCGGTTGCTAACTTAACGTGGTTAATCTTACCAATGGTATTAGATTTACCACCGAAATCATGAATTAATCCATTGATTCCACTGATACCGCCATTGATGATGTCAACTACTCCGTTAATACCACCAGATGCCTTTTTCTTGATGGAATCCCAAATATTGCCAAACCATTTAGCCAAACCATTCCACATAGAATGCCAACCATTCTTGATTGACTTGAGGAAGCTATCCGTTCCTTTTCTTAGAGATTCCATGCCACCCTTGGCACTATTCCAGAGACTACCGGCTTTTTTCTTGGTAGTTCTGACCATGTCACCCCAAGCATTGCTTACATTACGCTTGAGTTTATTCCATCCAGGCCATTTAGGTGCTCTTAGCTTGGGAAACTTGAATTTATGGATATGGGCACCTATCTTGGCAAGCCAGCCCTTAACATCCAATTTAGGTAAGCGGATCTTTGGCCATTTAAACTTTGGTAAGTGAATTTTAGGCCAATGGAATTTGAAGCCGCCTATTTTCTTTTGAATACCCTTAATCCAATCACCAATATTGATCTTAGGCAGATGAAAATTAAACTTTGGAAGTTTGGGCCAATGAAATCCTTTGAACTGATCCTCAATCCATTTAATTGGATGCAAATCAGGAAGTATTGAACTTTTTTTAATTTGGAGATTCTTTAATGATGGAGCTTTGCCATGAATTTGTGGTGTAAATCCAGCTAGCCAGTCGTTCCACCATTTTTCAATTCCTAATCTTGGTCCCTTTAATGCTTCATTTCCACGAGGATTTAATCTATTTCCAAAAGGCTTCAGCATTTGTGACCAATCTAGCCAACTACCTTTTGACTGAGCTACAGTCTGTGGTATTGATCTTTTGAAATAACTTAAATCAAATGCATGGGAACCAATCTGCCAACCACCAGATATAACACCACCTAGAAAATCTACAGGATTTTGCGGATGTAAAAAGCTTGTTAAGTCAAGTCTGTGACCAGTATCTAATTCTTTTTCACTAGAATTTCTGTCATCTTGGAAATAAAGCTTTTTACTTTTTCCTACTCTGTAGTAATAGCCATTTTCTGTTGTCCCAACAACTGTTCTTTTACCTTTTTTCTGAGGTTTGTCCAGATTATATCTAGTTTTAGGATTAAATGTTTTTTCGAATGCACCAGCCGCTTTTTTACCAAGTTCTGAGCCGATTTGTTTTCCTAAAAGTATCCCTTCTGGACCACCGAACCATGCACCTATTCCAGCACCTAAAATGCCACCAACACCTGATCCGGTATCTTTCCATTTTTGCTTTATTGAAGTATCTTTAGTAGCTCTTTTAAAATCGCCTACTATTTGAGCTCCAGAAAAAATGGCACTTGCTGCAAATGTAATTCTTCCTAATGGAGTTAATCCCTTTACTCCACCTGCAGATTTAAGTGATTGGAAAGCTCCTTTAAATTGGGTACCCCTTATCCCATTTTTAAGTAAGTCAAGTACAGTTCCTTTACCCACTTTTAGGTTGGCTAATGCACGCAATGGACTGAGAACCTTATTCATAGTTCTAATTGCTGCAACAGCAACTATGGCATTAGCAATTGCCTTAATAGCTCCTTTGTGTGTGGCTAGAGCATGCAGTACCCCCTCTAAACGCTTTAAAGGGGTCTTGGCTTTATCAGAATTATCACCAGTTAATCCAATAGCATCCGCAATATCAGCAATGATTGAAGCAAAATCGTCCCAAACATCTTTACCTAGAGTTGTAGCAACAGTCCACAGATCCTTGCCTACTTGCTTGATGTCTTTAGCATGTTTAGCAATGTAATTAAATACACGCTCTAACCATTTATTAAGTGATTCAAGCCCACCATTAAGATTATTAACTAGCTTCTTACTATCGCTTCCTTCACCTGCAAAAGCATTGACTACTTTGTTCATCCCCTCTGCAGATGTAGTACCAAGCTTTTCAAATTCTTTGTTAGTTTTCTTAGAAGTAATCCAATCAGAAATAGTACCAATTATAGGATTTGCTGCTTTTGCGAACGGTTGAGTAAGTTCACCTAATAATGTAGGTACAGTTGACTTAATCGTTCTTATCATACCAGGAATGGTTTTAGAGAAGTTCTCCGTAGCCCCAGCATATTGCTTACCCATCTTGATCAAAACATTGTTCATAATATCGGAGGTAATCTTACCATTGGATATCATGTCGTTTAATTGATTCATGGTTAGCTTATGGTTATGAGTTTGCAACTGCATGTATTCCAATAATTCCTGCTTGAATTTTGGAAATACGTTTTGAATACTCATTAAGTCCATGGCTTGAGCTTTTCCGTTACCAATCATTTGAGAGTATTGAACAGAAAAGTTAGCAATAGCAGCATCATCTACACCAAAGGCATCTTGCAAGGTAAGGATTGACTTAGTTAACTTACCGGTTTCACCTGCTGAGTTGGTAACCGCATAGAGTTTCTGGTTAAGTTGATCAACCATCTTGGTTGAATTATTAGCAGCAAGAGCCATCTTATTGGTCATATCGACCATTGCTTGCCCTTTACGTGCACTACCAGTCAATGTAGTCCACGATGCAAGCATAGTTTGTTGCTCTAACGCATAATCTTTACCAGCACTAACAGCTCTACCAATCCAGCCAGTTAAGTGAGACCATACCGAAGTCACGGCATTAGAAGCCAAGCTACCAATGAATGTGCCTTTAATAATGCTACCTAAATGACCAACACTGCTTTCAGTTTCTTTAGATTTACCTCTGATAGTACCTAAGATGTTACTAATGTGATCAGTAACAGTGAGTTTAGTGTTATGTTCTTTAGGAATATGAGCAGTTCTGGTATTAAAATCCTTGATCTTTCGATTAGCTTCATTGGTGTCAGCATTAACTTTTACCTTAGTTTCACCACTGAGCCTCTTCTTTTTCTCATCAAGGTCTTTAATCTTGGCATCAGCTTCGTTAGTATCCGCACCCACCTTAACCTTAGTGGTTTTACCAAGCTTATTCTTAATATGCTGATCAGTATTATCGACTGTTTGTTTAACCTTCTCGCTGTTTTCTTTAAAGGAGGATTCCATTTGTTTACCGGTATCCTTACCAACGCCACTCAGAATCTTATTCATCTGTTTGACATCGGACACCAGGTCTTCAATCGGAACATCAAAGCCGATCGTTATTGTACCGTCATCGGCCATCAGCTACCTCCTTTCAATCCAAACATGGAAGCTAAACTTGAAGCATTGTTCTTCATCTGATCGAGTCGTGGATCTTTAAGTGCAAAGTATCTTTGTGCATCCAGAATGTCAGTCTTTTCTTCTGCTGACATATCAGACTTGATCTCTTTTTGTCTGATCTCAACGATCTTCTTGAAGTAGGTCTTGGAAGTTAATCCGTTGAATAGCGCTTTAAACTCGCACCACTGCATTTTTCCAACTTCTTTGTGCAGATCAATTCCGTAATCCTGCCAAAATGATGCATAAATGGCACCTGCATCCCTCTTCCAGTCAAAAATACGCTCCTTATCAACAGCTTCATCATCGCTGTCCTCATACTTGCCGTATGGTTCGTCCTTAATCTCAGATATGATTATCTTGAAAACTTCTTCAAAAAAATAATCATCTTTAGGTAATCTTCCTAAAAGATGATCTATGGTTTCATTTCTCTCACCTAAGAATAACTGAACGGCTTTGAGCGTTTTTTCATTTGAACTAAGGGAATCATCCTCAATCACTTGAAGAAACGACAGCACACGATCAAAGGCTAAATCTAGAGTACATTTGAAATCGCCCCACACCACGGTAGTGCGACCATTATCTGTTAGACTTAGCATTTTTACTCACCTAGATTAAAAATTAGTCATATCTTGACCAGCAGGTTGTGTAAAGTGCTTAGCTGCTTTCTTCAATTGATTTTGCATCTTACGCTTTGTCTTTTCGTTATTGGTATCCTTAATGGCTTCTTGTGCCATATCGTTCAATGTACCGATAACTGCTGCAATTGCTGTAGTGTCGTGGTTATATACCTTGTACATCAACTTACCAATGCCCTTTTCACCAAGCACATCATCTGCAAGCTTTTCAGTAGCATCTCTAGCATCATCAAAGGCTTGGTTAACAACCTTGGTTGCTTCTTCAGGAGTCATAGCAGCTAAAGCTTCATCACTGGTCTTGTCATCATACTTAAGACCGATCTTACGAAGTTCTAGCATTGCACGGTTGACCTTCTTTGCGTATGGGTCATTAAAAACAATCGTGAACTTCTTATCCTTGATCCCTGGTAACATGATTGTCTTCTTGTTATCAATATTGATTCTTGAACCTAAATTAATTACAGCCATTTAAAATATCCTTTCTCACGTCTCATATCACTCGTCTCTGTGACATTAAATTAGTGATTGCCTTCAGTAGTTGTGCCTGTTCCACTGTTCTTAGTTAATGGAGTGGAATCAGTACCAGTTGGATTAGTTGCTGCATCTTCGTTAACGACAGCCTTTGGTTCATCTGAGCCAGTTGCTGCAGCAACTGTGGCATCAAAGATGTATGGATCTTGTGCAGTTGCATTCATGGTTAATACGCCATCAATTTCACGAGGGGCATTATTACGTTGAATAGTAAATGAAATACCCTTCTTTGCATTAGCAGCGGCACCATTCAACTTAGGGTTAGAAATAGTGCATTGTGCAATGATGGTATGAGTTCTGTCAGCATCAACATAGATCATACGAGTATTGCGGTATGTACCGTGTGAATCAGCAATACTACGCAAGTATTCTTGGAATGCATCACCCATCTTACGGTTACCAGTTACTGAGTAAGAAACATCTGAACCGGTAACGTTGTGGTCAGTAAAGCCATGGCCATCCATGTAAGCAGTGGAATCAGTGGTATCATTACGAGCTTCATCGATGTTTGAAATACCACCTGATACCCATGCCCATGTTGAACCTGTTGCGTCCTTGATATCAGCTTGACCGTTCTTGCCAATCATAGGCTTGATATCAATAAAAAGATAATCTTGATATTGTTCAGGATAACCGGTGGTTGATGGACCAGTACCCTTAATTTCTTTAGTATTTACTGTCATTTAATTAATCCTTTCTAATTTTGGGTATAAAAATACCAGTACTTGTTGAATCTTAAGTACTGGTTAATGTCGTTCTGTTACATGTACTGCAAAGCTTAATGTTAGATTTCTTGCACCTGTAAAGTCTTGACCTGCATCATGTGGAGCTTGTACTTCAATAGTTTCAAACTGAAAGCTACCGTTTTGACTAAACAAGGCTCTTGTAAAGCTTAATTGAAGCAATGCATCACGGATTCGGAACATATTTTTAAATAATTGTTCTGCCGTAGGTGCATCAGCATTAAGCATATCAGGTTGATCTTGCACTGATCTAGCTTGAATCGAGTAATTATAGATCAAATGCTGAGTTCTATCCATTTCCTCCCAGTCTAAGCTAGGTGGATCAACGGTAAAATTTAAAACATTGTCCTCATTCAACTGATCAGCATAAATAGGCAAGCCAGTTTGATCTTGAATGTAGTCCATCAAGCGGTCTTGCAAATCACTTGTGCCAGTTTGCACCATTGATGAATGCCTCCTTGACTTCCTTCATATCTTGCTTGTTTCCCTTTAACCGTAAATCCCAACGCCTGCTGGTGTTTACATAGTAAGGTGGGGTTTCATCAGTAGTCGTGTAGTTGTGAATTCTGAATGGTCCACCGTAACGATTGGTAATAAAGCCATAAAACTGAGCTTTGGCATAAGGCATAATATAAACAATGCCTGTTCCATCAATCTTCTCAACAGCTGTTTTACGTAAGTCACCACTTAATTTAGGCACATACTTTTCCATTGCCTGTTGAGCATCGTTCATAGCAAGTTTTCTAGCATGTTCAAGATTTTGCTTACTATATTTCTTGTTTAAGTTGTTCAAATTGATACTAACTTTAATAGGCATCTTCCCACCTCACAAAATCAGCAATTTATATTGATACAGCTCATTGCTATGCGGATCTCGATCTTCATTGATCGTTTGAATCGTATAAAAAATACCGTTGTATTCAATCTTGGCTCCAATGTCTTCCTTGCTGAAAATTAAAAACGGAGTAGCTCGATCCTGAATAAATTTTACGATTCCACTTGCTACTACCTTGGTACCACCTTCAGTTGCTTGAAGTTGGCTCCTCAGAGTTACCACAGCATGATTTACAACTGTTCCAGTATCTTCATAGCTGACTGAATGATAATGACTGTTAGAGCCTTTCTTTTTTCGATATACAGTAACCGTCTGATTACATCTAAAAAGTGGTGGTTTTAACATATCCATGCACCTCTATATAGCAAACCTGTTTCAAAAAGATATTGTCTGGCTAAATTGTATAAACCATCTTTTGTTAAATCGCTTAATGTCTTGTCAGTAGTTACGGTAGTGCCATCAATTGAGACAGACTTAATACTTTGTTGGGCAATATCGTAAGCAGTAACAACACCTGTGCTTTTAGCAAAATCAATTTGAACGACCATAGCCATTCGAAACATCTTCACACGGTATTTATTCGGATCAGAATCAATCTCGTGCTTTATATAGAACATTCTAGTTAATGCATTGAATAAAGTCTCAGTAGCCTTTTCCAGATTGTTAAACTCATCTTCATCGGTGACCTGAATGCCACCAAATTTATTTTGATAATCATCAAAACTAAGTAGCAATTAAGCCACCCTCTTTCTATTAGTGTGATGCTGAACCTGCGGCACTGCCAGAATGTGAGCCTGACGTGCTTGAATCAGAGCTTGAACTTGCAGGACTATTGTTGACGCTCATGTAAATACCTTTCTTGGCGTTTTCAAGAATAATAGCATCATAGTAAGACAAGCCTTTGATAGTGTATCTGTTGCCATTACGGTCAGTTGATGGATCAATGACAGAAACACTATCATATTTTACAACAGGCGCAATAACAGTTAATGGAGTCAAAATAAAGTTAATTTGCTTATTATCTGATGCTGTCCCTGCTAATCGATCCTTAGCAGCTTTTAAAATTGGCACGCCACCATCTAATTGACCAACGCTTCGATTAATTCCTTGGATTTGCATTTGGTTAGTTGAAAACGTTCTAGTTAATCCCTTAGCATTCTTTAAAAGGTTATAGAACTTGCTAGAAACAAACATTACATAGCCACCTGGAATTTCATTATCAGTCATGTAAGCATCAGCAGTATCGTACGCTTCCAAAACATTATCAGCATCAACCGTATCCGTTACAAAGTTGCCATTAGGATTATCCTTAACAGCATCATACAAAGCTTGTGCGGCTACTTTATCTCGATGAGGGACTGTAATTAGTCTATGGTGTTCTTCAGTAACATTAGCTACTTGTAAAGCACCATTTTCGCTCATATCAAATGAATCAAGGTCGTAAGCAAACCAATCCTCATTTTCCAAACCAACAGTTTCCTTCTCAATGCTAATAGCTGAACGAGCATTATCTTGGTTACGCTTATATTTTGATGGTTGTACAAAACCAGAAAGCTTATTAATTCTAACTTCCTTTGCGCCAACGAAATCAGCCGCAGTCACACTCTTTGCACCAGCTGTTAATGGTTGCCAAATTTGTGAGTCTGCAGCATATTCTTTATCGATTTTTGCTAGATCTTTTGAATCTAAAACAATCATTTAATTACCTACTTTCCTTTTTCCATATTCGCTTGAATAATATCAACAATCGATTTTTCACCCTTGTTATCAGTGTTGCTGGGATTTCCTTTAGCACCAAATTCAACATTAGGCTTAGATTCGGAATTGAATAAATAGCTGTCTGATTTCTTGATGTTATCAATTTGATCGCTGATACCAATTAGTTGGCCATTATCATCAAGTGAGACCTTATCAAGATCAAGCAATGCTTCAACAGCCTTAGAGTTCTTAGCTCCTGCATCCCTCAAAGCATTGCCTACCGCAAAGTTCTTTCTTTGAGTAGCAATTTGGTCCTTTAGTTTCTTTTCTCGCTCTTGACTATCACTCATAGCCTTATCAAGTTTGGCTTGCAATTCTTCATTGTCACCAGCCACTTTCTTTAAATCCTTCAATTGCTTAGCATTCGAAGTAATTTGTTCATTTAAGCTGTCATTGGTTGATTGAAGTTCAGCATTATTATCTTTGAGTTGCTGAATATCCTTATCATGCTGATCCATAACCTTATCAGCAATTTCATCGGTCAAACCGAGTTTTTTCAAAAAATCTTTGTCCATTTTCCTTCTCCTAACGTTAGATTTATAAGAGCAAAACAAAAAAGCCTTTTAACGACATGCTAAGGTCGAGATATTTAATTATCTAAAACTTGAATCTCTGAAATTTCTTCAATCGGAATACCGTTACCAGCATAACGATCAGCGCCATTAGGACTTTTATCGTGATTAGTCATGTAAACAATCTCGTCTTTTCCGCTTTCAGGCTCATCTTCTGCTGGAGTGGTATCTAAAATAAAGTATTTCTTCCTATGACCATCTTTAAACGTAATTATTACGTTCTTCATATATGTATAATCATGAATATCCCATAATGAAGTAGTCTTAGTTACTTTCATTTCTTTTTCTCCTTAGATTTAGGTGGTGCAGGCACGGCATGACTACCGTTCTTAGACTGCATTAACTTAAGTCGACCAGTCTTGACTGCATTGCCGTTCTCATCTTTATAAACGCCAACGATCTTTTCAGCATCTATATATTGATAATTTTGAAAAGCCTGTTTTCTATCGGCTCCCTTTTGAATTATATCATTCAATTCTTTAGGAGAAATAGTGAAGTAGCTTGGATCTGTCTTTCTATTTTCAAGTGCTGCCTTATATTCTGGAGTACCAAAGATATGACGTGCTTGTTTATCTGGATTAACAGTCAATCTAATATTTGCTGCTTTCTTATCAATTTCCTCCATATTTGGATAAATCTTTTCACGGCCATATTGTCTTGCCAAGAATTTATGCTGCTTAACAAGAGTACGTAACTTAGCCTGATAACCAAATATTTGATGCTGAAACTTAGATGCACCAGAAGGATCACCAACTCTTTCAGCTGATAATTTTTTATACTTCAAAGCACGAATCTTACGTTCATATGCACGTTGCTTAGCTTCAATTTTTCCATTCTTAATGGCTTGTTCAGGATCTACCTGCTTTTGAAAATTGTGACTAACACCTTCAATGTATGGATACAACATATGACGACAGTTAATACCAAATGTACCTGACTTTTCACCATAACCATGATCATAAATCGTAGGATACTTTTTATTGAATCTAGGATCTGACTTTGGAACTATGTTAACTACCTTGCCTTGAATTGGAGCACATGCTGGACGTGCACAAGCATGACTAGTCATTGTAGCTAAGACGGAATCAAACTCTTTCATCGACTGCATACGCACGTCATTAAACGTTCGTGTTGTAGTTGATTGAGTAACCATCCGAGTGTAACCTTCCACTGACCAGGTATGACCACCTTTATCAACAAAGGAACTTTTAAGACCTTCATCATACATCTTGTAAATACCATCTTGAATTGCCTGCTGTGTAGTTTTTAAACCAGTTGAGACTTGCAATACAGTATTATCAATAATCTTCTGATATGCCTTCAATGCTGGATTACGATGATAGTTCGTATCAAGCAATGTTTGATTAACATAATTGTTAACGTCTCTAAATGTTTGGCTTGCATAACTATTAATTACCAACATTGTATCTTGACTAACATTCTTTAATGGCTTGTAAAGTGCCTTAGATAGCTCCTGATTCATTTCTCTTGCTACTTTCAAACCATTATCATGAATCAAGGCATAAATATAGCTCCTACTTCTACCTGTTGACCTAGAAATAAGAGCTACAACTTGTTTTGTTAAGGCACCCATCTTAGATAAAGCTCTTAAACGCCATTCCAATAAGGATTTGGTGTCATTCTGCTTCACTAGATGAGGACGAGTGCTTTTAAATGCATCTATTAATAAATAAAAGGTTTGTTGCTGAAGATAAGCGTAGTAATCACCTATCGAATCAGCTTCCTTCAGCATCTGATTCAGTGTCGTCTTCTTCGTCATCGTTATCATCACCACCAGATGCATACAAACCTATTTCGCCATCTGGATCAGGCTGACCAGATTCTTCTTGTAGCATCTTCCACCACTCATCTGCAGTAGTATCATCAATGCCATAATCACGAATCCACATGATTCTCTTTGGAAGTGCATTACCAGCAACAGCTTGAAGATCTTCTTGCTTTTGCTTGTCTTGATCAATGAATACACCATCATTAGGCTTAAAGTTCGGCTGAACCGCATCAACATCGCCTGTCCATTGATAATCAGGATCAAGTAAGTCACCATACTGAGCCAACTCTAAAATGGCATAAATCAAAGAATAGATATTCTTTCTAACCATCGTCAAATAAGAAGATCTGGTTTGGTAAGTCGTAGAATTATTCGATACTACTTCTGTAGCCGTTTGGATTCCTTGAGGCGTTGAAGTAAATGTGCCTTGTGACAAACCTGTTTCTCGTTCAAATTCATCGAGCCAGAAGTTCATTGCCTTAGTGTAATCATCAACACGAATAGGAACTGTTAAATCAGTAACTTTGTCATCATCGCTATTGCTACCGTAGTACATCTGAAATACTGTTTCATCTTCTGGTAACAATGGCGGATGAGTTTTATCAGCAAATTGATTTAATTCATTTGAATTAGACGCACTTTGAAACATCCAATCAGGAGCTAAAATTTTTCTGCGTCCTTTGATTACTTCTTCAACAAATTCATCATGAGTACGATTAATTGCATCAACCGTTGTCTTGGCATTGTCTACGATTCCTAAACCTAATGGCGAATCTAAATTGATGTTATTGGCACCAGGATTCTTGTAAAAAGCAAACAATGGCTTAGTAATATTATGAAACTTAATTGATGGCTGTAAGCTTGCATACTCGTCCAAGATATCTAATGATACTTGAATACCAACGGTATCTTTTTGAGTTGAACGATAAAGTTCATTGGTAATCGTGTAATCACCTGTGTTTTGATCCCACTGATGAAATTCCAGCAATGTGTAATACACTGTTTGTCTGTTTTCAACTTGCTGAGACTTGAATGCTATGGCAATTTCATTGACCTCACTTGTATTAACGTTCAATGGATACACCTGATCCGCCACAGCCCATGAAAGAATGATCTTGCCATTGCTAATGGTTGGACGAATACAGCCAGAACCTAAAGCAATCCACTTTTCAAGAAACGTTTCATAGTTCTCGTTAAAATCACTTGCTTGTAAGACTTGCTGAACTACCTTGTCAGCTTTTTTATCATCAACAGATACTTCACAGCCTTCATTAAAAATAATCGAGGCTAATCGTCTTGATGCCATCTTAGTGATATTCAATGAATTGAGTTGTCTCTTATATGCCCTACCACGAGCATCCCTAAAAGTAACCTCTTTTAAATCATTAGCATAATAAGCTTTAGCTTTTCTAATTCGTTCATATTCACTGGATGGAATAGCAACTCTAGGATCATCCGTTACTTTTTCTAATTGTTGTGTCAAACCTAACTTTGCACCTCCTATCTTGAAGAAATTCTTTATTCTAGTTAGTAAGTTCAAGGCTTTCACCTCCTAGTGTTTAAGATTCAGTAGTCTTGCATTATCACTCACCAAGTACTTAAAAGCATCTGGCGTGTGGTCATCCTTCTTTATCACCTTTGGATCATCACTATCAAGAGTGTTTTCATCCCAGCGATACATTTTGTGTTGTTCAAGGAATATTTGATTAGATTCAATATTCACCACTCGAATTCTGTCTTGTGCTGCTAATGAACGAACTAACTCAATCATTCCCACATTTTTATATTCATTCTTGTTAACCTTGTGCCATCTAATGTTGTAATCAAGAATAAATTGTTGATGCAAAGCACCATCAGCTGAATCCATTGTTAATTTGGTTGGACTTACTTGATATTGCTTTGCTACTTTCAGCAAAAATGGGTAAATAGCTTTGTCCAATTGTGATGGAGCCATCTTATTGACTCTTCCAGCAGGTGAGTAATACCAGGTATCTAAGACGTACACGGTCCCTTTAATTGATAATCCAGCTGCTACTACTGTAGTTGCTGAAGTTTCATACCCAACGTCCATACCAAAAAGCAGATTGGTTATGTAGTCATCATCAGGCACCTTATCAATCAACTTGAATAATTCCATGTTGTAGACATTAGTACCTAAACCAACGACTTCTCCAAGATAATTCCAGCGATAATAGTTAGGATCGTTCTTTTTAACTACCTCAATTTCATCCAGATAATCCTGAGACAGAATTCCCGGCATAACATCTTTATAGCTTGAATGATCAACATACCAATTCTTTTGACCATCAACTGTTTGAATCCACTCATTGATCCAATCGTATGGGTTATTAGGTGGATTGTAGCTGTAGTAGCAAACTACATGCTTACCAGGTGGTAACTTCTTACGAGTAAAAGATAACCGAACTGTATCTATCTCTTGCCATGATTTAAATTCAGCCAGTTCTTCAAACCAGAGCCAACGAACATAACCGTTAGCAATGATCATACCTTTCAACTTGCTAGGATCATCTACACCAGAGAAATAAAAAGCCGTTCCTGTGGCTTTATGAATGATTCTGTAAGGTGATTTCTTATAAATGAACAAATCAGTTGCGTGTAATGCATCGATAGCCCATTTGATCTGCTCATAAACAGACAATTCAATATCTTTAGCAACTTTACGCAATACCAAGACATTAGCTTGAGGATCACTCAGAAAGTCCATAACCAATTGCAAAGAGATAACGGTCGACTTAGTTGAACCACGACCGCCATTGAGTACTTTATTTAATGCATTTGAATACAGCACTTTATCAAAATGAGGACTGATTAGTGAATTAACATCAACTCTGATCGTTTTTACTTTCTTTTTCCTCTTCTCTGTCTGATCTTACAAACTGAATTGTTACACCATCTAAACTTGTTCCTTCTTTAAGCTGTCTTGCCTTAGCTTCTGAAACGTCAGCATCAGCATTTAACTTACGAAGTCTTGCTTTATCTAATTCCGGTGTTGAATTATCTGAAAATAAGCCCGCCATTTTTAAAAGTGAAGTGGCTGCTTGTAGCCTTACCATTTCTGATTTAGCCTTAAGCAATTTATAGCAGGTCTGAACAGCTTTAACTTGATAAGTAGTATTAACTTGCATCTTCATATAATCTTCCATAGCAGGCTGATACCAATCTCTAGCTCTCCAATGTGATACAGTTGTACTATTTTTAACGCCAATTTGATAAGCAATCTCTGAATTTTTATGATTACCTTCAAAGTCAAGCCTAATAAGAGTTCTCTGAGCTTTATTTAGCTTGCTAAAAGGGCCTAATCTTGACTTTTTATGACTTTTCAACTCATATCACCACCGCCTTAATTTTGTGCAAAATAAAAAGCCAGCTTATTTTGCTGACTTAATTTTATCTTTTGTAAATTTATATTTTTTATAATCTAGTTGATTGTATTTATTGCTAGGATAGATCAAGTGATGATGATCTATAAACAAGGGATAAAACCTTCTTACTGTATCAGTAACAAAAACACCAATCAATCTAATTTCTTCCGTTTTAGCCGCTAATTCCCAAATATTTACATCATCATCCAAAACATTTGGACCATGTATATTTCTTATAATCTCTTTTGCTCTTTTAGCAGCATCACCATTAAGGATATGGCAATGCTTTGTCTTGCTAGTAAATATATCCTTACCATAACTTTCTATATCTGGTATTAAACGATCAACTATAAAGAAAAAATGTCTAGATGCTTCATTAACATCTTTTAGACAATTATTAAAATCACCTACTTTTACTGTATCTGTCCATTTAGGATACTTTGTAAAATCAATATAAATGATATCGTTTAAAGCTAATTTTCCACTACGAACATTATTTTGAGGTTGAGTTGCAATTTGTACTTTTCGTTTATGAGACATAAAAGCTAAGCCACTCTTTTTATATAATAATTAAAAATATCTACATCTGAAATTTCATTACTACAGTTTTCAAGAGGGGAATATCCTTTACGTGCATTTTGCCATGGATCTTCTTGGTGTGTCATACTTTCAAGTTGATCAGCAGTGTATTTACCATAAACATCCCATACTTGATTTAGTATATCTTCTATATCATCTGTAAATTTTATTTTATTAACTTTTTTCGTAATTCCATTAAAACCATAATCTGCATATTCAGCGTACAAACCACGAATTACAGGGCCATGAATCCAAGCTTCAAATTTTCCATTATTAAATAAACGATTATTAATGTGGTCAGGCGAATCATTAGTTAAGGTTAAAGTCCATGCATATGCATAATAAACCAATTTCTGTAACTTCTTAGGAGAAATCCTACCCATATCTTTTGACAAAAACCAATCTGCTACTTGATTATAAGTATATTTTGCCATAACACTCACCCTATGCTTTATTTTTTGTTTCACATCTATTTTACAACTCATATTAAATCATATAAAGTCATATGAAATCAAATAGATTCTTTTTGATTCAAATGAAGTCATATGAAAACATATAAAACGTGAAACATTAAAAAAAGCCCAGTAAAAACTACCAGACTTTGAAACGAATGGAATTTTTAGTTTAACGTCATCTCGGACGTAATTTACTGGTGCTGCAGGAATCAAACCTGCAAATTGCTAAGCCGTGATTGTACTTCGAGTAATAAATAGAAACAATCGCAATCAAATCATTGCACCATGGTCATCAACACGTGACCTGAAGGGCTAATGAGGAGTTGAACCTCAACTGCGAGGAAGGCACCTCACAATAAACCTTGTTTTAGCCCAGGATTCACCCGCTTTCCAGCGGGGAACATAACTCAATAAAGACTTCAAAGTTGAACCAAAGTCTTATGTCCGCTCTCTAGATCATTGCCTTGTCCTAGCTAAAGGCTACTAGGTCATCGCAGACTATGTGTGGCCAGCGGAGTCAAACCGCTGTAAACTTCACCGGAAACCACACTGTAAAAAGAGCATCAAGGTTTCCAAGCCGTCATCAGCCCACGTAACATACCACAAAAAAGTAAATATTAAGTAAGAGGTAGAAATACCTTCTACTAGGCTAGCACAATCATTACTAGCCTAAAAGCAAGGTTGGACTTACACCAACACCACGAGATTAACGTGTCTTTTTGCTGAGGTAAGATCAGCTTTCATGCTTGGTTCCAGTTATTGATTTCCAAAGGAGGTTTAATAATGAATACTTGTCGAAAACTTAACTCGTGCTCCCTAAATTTTCGACACTATCAATATACCTTGTTTCGTGGTACAAAAGTGGGACATATTTGGTACATTTTTGGTCCCTTTTTGGTACAAATCTGGTACATTTTTGGTACAAAAACGGTACGCTAAGGATAAACAAGCGTTGGTAGCTCAGGGCATTCACGCTTTTTACGCCAAAAATTATATCTTTCAATAAATTCATGAAGAGCACCTTTTTTTGCTGACTTATATTGTCGATAAGTTAGCCCAACTTTGATTGCAGTTGCTTGATTATCCAATTTTTCAATGTAATAAGCTTCTAAAATACTTCTATGCCTTCCGCCATAATTAAGATCAGTGCAATCTTTAATAGCTATAAGAATAGTCAGTGCTAAGTATGTTGCTCTTTCTGCTTCACTCATAGTATGCAGAACCGATTTTTCAACTCCATTAGTATTACTATGACCACCAGGAACTGAAGACAGTTGAGGGCTTGATAATTGGCTAGGATGTACACCACCCCGATTAATGTAGTGCCACAAGTCTTCATTAAGAAATTTAGTAACGCTTTTCTTTTCACTTACACTCACTGTCTCCACTCCTTTGACTAACTAAAAAGTCATACTTTAATTCTAGTTACTTTTCGATTCATTAGTTTCCTGGTCTGATGTTTGTGGTTTTGCATTCTGATCGGCATTAGAAGTCGTACAACCGGTTGATGGGGTATTTTGCTGATTCTTCTCTTTTTCTGCTTGCAAATCATTGATTTCTTTCTCTAATTCCTTATTTTGATCAGTTAACTCATCAACTTGACTCTTGTAAGTAGCTATAAGCTTATTGGAATCATCTAAATCATTCTTAGTCTTCAGCAATGCTGCAGATAAATCAGGATACTGTTTAAGCCAAGCCATGATTAAGCCACTTAAATCTAATTTTTCTTTTGTAGCTTCTTCTACTAATGTCTTTAGCAAATCATAGTTGTTGCTTAAATCCAATGTGATATTAGCAATATCAACTGGATTAAGATTGTATGAATTATCAACACTGCTCTCCTGCACTTGAGCTATTTGAATAGTGCCGTCATTATCATCTACAGTTACATACTGACCATCGTGAACATTGGTCAAATCAAGGTCGATGTTTGTTTCATCATTATTCATTTTGCTATCTCCTACTCAAATTCTTTAAAAGTTAAGTGATCAGGGCCTGCACCACACACCGGACAGTATACGTTAAAGTTCGCTGCGAACACATCAAATATATCGATAGATACATCATGATTGCATTGATCGCATCTATAAAGAGCAGTTTCCTGACCGTGATCTGTTATTGGTTTAATTTCACTCATTTTTATTCCATTAGATTTTTTAAAGCTAAAATTGCATCACTAGCAATACCCAAAAGAGTTTTCTCTTCATCAGTTACTCTTCTGATTATCACAGGCTCAGTTTTCTTCTCTCTAGGCTTGTCTGTGTCTTCATAAGTATCAAGACACAGATTTTCATTAATCTCATTTAGTTCTTTCTTAAATTCCTTGATGCACATTATTTGTCATTCCCTTCTAGCAGGCTCATCTGACCAGGTGCCTCTTGTGGCTTGTCTTGGTCATCATCAGTTGGAATCTCAGTCTGATCACTTACAAAAATAGCAGTAGCACCATCTTTCAGCATTCTACCTAGCACATTAAGATCTACGGTATCCTGATCAGCAACAAATTTAATCGTTACTTCTTTCTTGCTACCGTTAACCTTAATATTTGTGTCAAACAAGCCATGACACTTAATAGTTGGACGTTTTAGTTTAGGTTGTTTACTCATCTTTGCTTATACTCCATTTCTTATTTCCGACATAAGTTAAAACATCTGAGTCGTGAATCACTAATTCACCAAACTTTGTTTTAACTGTTTCAGCCAAAGTTCTAGGTTTATCTAAATAAGGCCAATAACCATATTCTTTATATCCATAACGTTTAAGGAATTTTACTGTGTGTACCTGTTTAAACTCCTTTAAAGTTCCTCTCGTTCCAATAGGCAATTCATTTACTGATAATTTATTCAATGTGCATCCCCTTCTTAATAGCTAATTTAATTTCATCTGCAGCTTTACCAATGCTATGACCACTATTTTGAATAGCATCGGACAAAGAAATAACCTTATCCCAATCATTGGCATCTTCAGCTTGCTTAAGTTCTCGTACATACTTGACGATAAGCAGTACTTGATCATCAATTTCTTTCACGATTTTCTCCCATCACTTTTGCTACATCTTCAATTGTCATCTTGTTCGCTCTCCTTATAAGCCAAGAACTGCTTAATAATTTCAAGTGTCTTTATATAAATTTCTAAGCCTATCAAATCGTATTGCACGACCTGGCTTTCTAAGTTAATGCTCCAATCCCTTTCTTCTGCATCTGGTGGAATAATCTTAAACAGTAAGAACCTCGTTTGGTCATCTCCCAGCAAAACATGAATCCAGATCTCCCCTTTATCGATTTGGACAAGTCCAAGACCTGAACTCATGTCTGAGTCTTCTGAAAGTTTTACTTGATCCTTGTCATATTCAGTGACTTGAAACTTCGTGTAATCATCTAATTGATTAAGTTTTTGTTCTAATTCTTGAGTTGTCATGTTGATGCCCCTTTCTAATTGTTTGGATACAAGGTCCAGATAGGCCAACCAGTCTCATCATCACAAATCTCAAGATCGCCCAAGCGGTTAGCTTCTTTCTGCCATTTCACCGGATCTTTTAAATAAGTTTTTTCTAATATTTGTTCCATCGTTCATACCTCTATTGTTCATTTTTCTTAATCATTACCTTTTCATTCAAAACCGTTAGCAAATACGGAAATGGCTTTTGTATTTCTTTATTGGTGATTTTTGCGCTAAAGGTTATAACTACTAGTCGCAACTCTTTCCAGCTTAATTTCTTAGCTAGAGTTGTGATTGCATTCCACTCTGTAGCAGTAGGTTCACTATTAGCGTATTTTTTAGCCATCCGATTAATTTCAAGTAATAATTTATTTTTCTTGTCGTCGTCATCGTCAAAGTTATCCACATGATTATCACTGTTGTCAGTTTTATCTACTGACGACGATGACCTAACCTGACCTATACTAGACTGACCTATACTAGACTGACCTAACCTATGCGGTCCATCCGCCGTCCTTTGGTTGTCCACTGGACGTCCATTGCATTCAATCTGCTTAACACCAGGCTTTTTGCCTGTATCAGCACGAGTTTTTGCATGCTGAAGTTCGATATCAGGTATCATTTTGATTAAAAGATTCTTATAAATTGAATCAACTTTGCGATCTGCTCTAATTCGATTATTTTCTCGCCAGTCATTTATGTAAGTGACCAAATCATCATTGAGTACAGTTACAAATCCTTTAGCAACTAAAAGCTTTAAATCATCCTCAGTTGCTCCTGTTTGCATCATCACGTTGTAGCCCTCGACTACTCCATCATCATCGGCATTCAAGCCGAGGTGAAAATACAAATTCTGTGTTGAAGGTGGCATCTTCAAAAATCTTGCGCTTTCAACAATTCGCTTTGAAAACATTCTTCTTTGTGCCATGAATCGTTACCCCAAAATATCGCTAAATAAATTCTGTTGTCCTTCTGTTTCTGATGAACTTGAATCAGATTCAGATTTCTTATTTTCTGGATCGCCATCAACTATTTTCTTGATAGCATCGTTTCTAGCTTTATCACGTTTTGCTTTTAATGCCTTAGCTCTTTCAGCCTTTTGAGCACTTTGCTGTTTTTTCTTGTAGTCATTACTTAATTCAAGAATCTTATTAGCAGTTTCAGCATCATGTCGCTTGTGAATCCAATCAGTTGCAGCTGGATCACGATTAAGATAAGCATGCCAAATAGCATATAAGGCATCATCATCAACTTCAGCTCCTTGTTGCTGTACGTTTTGAGCGTCATCATCGTCTTCACTAGCAATACCGAACGCTGCACTGAGTGAGTAACGCTTAGCGTAACTGATCAAACTAGCAGTTTGCTGAGCATCACCGACGTTGTAGTTCTTGAACCAAATTTTGCTTGTTCTAATCATAAAGCCATTAATTGCATCAACAATTACTGTTTCAGCTGAAACTCCCTCAGCAGTATTATCAACTTCAAAGAAGTAACTAATTAGTGGCTTACCATCTTTTTCCGTCTTTCTAATCGCATCCATAATGGCTTTATCAACATCAGCAAGATCAGCGTATTTATAAGTGTAGGAATAAGGCTTGCCCTTCTGAGTAGTACCTTTTACTTTAACTTCATGTGTTTTTTGTGGCTGTTTGATTGCTGCTTTAACTATTGCAAAGTGCATAGCCCACTCTGCTCTGTTCTTTTCTTCTCCATACTGTTGCATGACTATTCCACTCTTTCTGCTGAAATATTATTTTGTTTCAGAAAATTATTTAATTGCTTTACTTGTTCTTTAGTTGCTGAGAAAGCAAGTTTGAACTTAAATACATTTCCTTTAACTTCACCAGTTTTAGGATCATATGCTTTAGACTTTGTTTTTTGCATTCTTGCTTGTTCTTCACGCTTAGCTTTTAGTTGCCTTTTGATATTTAAAGCTACTGCTTTTTGTTCAACATCCATTTGGTCAAGAACCTCATTAAGCGAATGACCATCATCAAATAATTGAATAAATGGATTAGCACTTAATCCAAGCTTAGAAGCGCTTCTGACAATTGCAGATAGTTTATCTTGATAATCTCTTTTCTTCTCTGAGATCAAAGAAATTTCCTTATTAACTGCCGATTCAAATGACTTTTCAGATACATTAGTATTTGACCATTTAGAATCATATGGGAATTCTGAAACATCAATTTCTAATCCAGCTTCTTTGCACATCTTTTTGATCTGCTTTAGTCTTAATTCTTTTCTTGCAGATCTTTTCTTTTCATTAAGCACTTTAGTTTGATCATTAATGTGCTTGTAAAGTTGAGCTAGTCGCTTAGTTAAGCTCTTAATTTCATCATCAAACTCAGTAACAGGCTTATTAGCTTCTTTGATGATTTCATTCTTGTGCTTAGTAAGTGAGTTCTTATATTTATTGATTTCAGCTTTTACATCTTTAGCAAAATCATAATCATCAGGACTAATTACTAAGTTTGAGAATTTATCTTCTAGTTGCTTAACTTGTTCTTCAAGTTGCTGATAATCAGGAAAATCAATGTCAGCACTTTGAAAGTTAACTTTGTATTGCTGATTATCTAGAACTAATTCTTTAGTTTTTTTCATTGAACTCACCTATCCTAAATAATCTGTTAAAAGTTCAGATTGATATGAATCATTAATAAGCTCTAAAAGATCATTACCGTAATTGCTTAGATCTAAAACAAACTCAAAATGATCAGGCTTTGGTGCTATCCCGCTATAGCCCATTTCATTTGCTAATTGGTTTAAATCACCGTCATAGTGATTTAAACGCCCTCTGATAAAATCAGCTGCAGATTTATAGCCGTTTTCAAAGTCATCAGCAGAATCACCAATTAAAGCCTCACGGCCTTCAGGCAAATTAACAACTAAGGTGTCAGGGTCATTTTCTGCTTGTGTCTCAAGCTTTTTTATTTCTTTTTGGCGGTTAATTTCATTAATCTGTTCTTGTGATTGAAGCATTGTGGTATAATCTCCTTGTAATAAATTTTTATGCAATTTTCGTAACTGCCTTTAGTTTGCCCGTTGTGGTAGCTGAAAGGCTTTTTTGTTTTCTTCAACTTTTCTGACAAAACCAAACTTTCTTAGATCCTTGCTGAAAGCTTGATAAGAAGCATAAAGTGCGTTACTTGCAATAATTAGTTTTGGATTGTGCGCGTTTGTTCTTCTCCACATCTTTCTCACCTCCTTTAATATTCTTCAATCAACTTATGAAGATGCTTGATATACTTCAAATGCTTGAAATTATGCGTATGACGGAAGCAATCCATATCAACATCTTCAAGATATTCTTCAAAGTCTGCATGATGCAAACGTGGATTGACTGCTTCCTTTACCATGTAATAAACAACTAATGCCAAACTACTCATTTTGATTCCTCCTATTTATCCATTACGTACAAATAAGTAAATAAACACACCATCAAGACAACGAACACAGTCGTTATCAGAATTGATTGCCAAGGCCTTAGCCTGCTGTCGAGATCCCAAATCTCGTTGAACCAGTTGTTAAACTTCTTCATATTTCCACCTCACAAATATCCTTTAACCCCGCGCTTTTTCCAAAACGCATCTAAATCTGACTTCTTCCACCTGGTGATTCCTTCGATCGTCCGTGAGGGAATTTTGTACTTCTTACGCCAGTTTCTAAAAGTTGTATCGCTAACGCCCAGGTACTTTGCTGACTCACCAACATTGAGCCATTCACGTGAGTTCAGTGTTATCAGCAACTTCAAATCTTTCTTATCAATATTCGACTTAAGCTCTGGTTTCATAGAGATCACGATAGATCTCACGAACTTAGTTAAGTTTTCTTCATCAAGGAGCTGCATCGTTATCACCTTCTTAATAAATCGTGGTATCAGAGCCAAATTCGGCTCCCATCTTTTTAAGTGCCTTTTCAATTTCTTTTTTAGTAATCTCGGCAACTTTTGATGCTGACATGCTTTGCATGTTGGCTTTTTTTATTTCTTCTCTAAACATGAAACTCGCCTCTTAAATATCTAAAGATGTTTGAGCATTTAAATTCTGAATTTCACGTTGAAGCACAAAACTTGGATACCATTGCTTAGTAAATTTGATTGCTTCATCGAAGTTCTTTTTCTTCAAGCAGTCATAACGTGGAATTTGGAACATCTTCTTAAAATCTCTACCAAACTCAGCGAATACTTTCTTGCCTTTGTTTTCTCTGTAGAAATTGCTATCAGAACCGCCACAAGCTTTCATTACTTGTTTTTTGCGTTCTTGAAGCAATTGGTATCTTTGTTGTTCATCAACTTCCGCAGTGTCCTTGATGTGTTCCACATCTTTTTCGACTTTGTCCATTCTTGTAGAAAGACGGTTAGCAACTTTCATGGTTAATGCCAACTGCTCCTCTGGCGTTTGTGGTAATGAAAACATTTCGTCCATCTTGTTAAACGCTTCAATGTATTTAAGTTTGAATTGAAGAGCGGCTTCCCCAGTGAATCCCATAGCCAATAAACTGAATCCATCGCGGTTCATGTAATACATTGGTTGCTCATGACCCTGTTTGTTGACATAAGTGCTTTCAGCAAACATATTTCCGACTGCATAATTTTGTGCAGTCAAATTTCTGATTGCTAATAGCACTGATCTATGGGCTTTTGAAAAGCTTTCTGCCACTCTCAAACTGGTGGTAACTGCTTGTTTGTCATGCATGATTACTAATTCGTTCATTTTGGGTTAACTCTCTTTCTTGTGTAATAAATTTAAATATTTCCCTTGCTCTAAGTGCTTGCCCATCTGTCATGTCATCTAATCTGCTAATATCCAAGCAAGCACGAATAGCGTCATAAATTTTGGTTTGTAATGTTGTCCATCTAACGTTCTCACTATTGTCTTCGCAGTAGTTGCCAATTTCTTTTCTAAGAGCTAGCCAAGAGCGGCTTACTTTCTTATCTCTTAGTTCATCTAAACTAATGTCCAACGCATCAGCGATCTTACAAACGTTGGTAAAACTTGGATCACTTCCATGAAATTTATACATTCTCAAGGTGGAGTCTGGAATACCAGACATTTCTGAGAGTTTTCGGAGTGACCATTGCTTATCATTTAAGTATTTTTGAACCACATACCACTTCATGTAGTATCTCCTCGCCTTTTTTTGTATTGAATTACATACAACACATGATAAAATTTAGGTATTCTATTAAAAGGACTGAGCTAATGAATCCATGGATTCCTATAGTTATATCTGCAATTGCAACTCTTATTTCTTTGTTAGGATATCTAAGAAATCGTCCTAAACTAATACAAATAAGAAAAACCAGTTCTAAAATGTACGAACCTATTGTGGAAGGACAAATTGGAGCTGAATATTTTGAACATGAAAAAATACAATTGACTCCATTGCCAGCAGGTATAATTATTCATTTGGCATTTTTAAATACTTCTCCATCCGATATTTCTTATTTTTCGATTGGATTTTATGAAAAAGTTTCTAGAAATGAAACTAGACTAGTTGAGTGCTATACTCGTCAATCTCTCCTTATCGATAATCCAACATTAAAATTTATTTATTCAGCGCCTAATGGGGATTTTGGTGAAATTTATTTTCCAAAAAATACTTATGGGCTTTTTAAAGCACATAGCTACACACCACTATGGTTCTTTATGCCTCTGCGTCCAAAAGACAAGATCCCGAAAAAAATTAAATTCAATTTGAATTATGCAATGCGATCTTTCCCGTTTTTTGGAAAAAATAGTTATACTAAGAAATTAACTATTAAACTTAATCTGTCTAATTTAGAAAAAGAATTGATAGAACAGCAAGAACTAATGCAAGACATGCCAACCCAAATGAAATCAGAATCACTTAAATCACCTTCTCATCTTTTTAAAAAGAAAACTAAAGCAAACAATGTTTTTTGATTTTATCTAAGCTTGATTTAATTCAAGCTTTTTATTTTCTTTCAAAAACTTGTTAATAAAGTACTGCTGACCTTTTCCAGTCACCTTTGGCGTCTTACTGATTGAAGTAGTGCCATTTGAGTGATTAATGGTTGTCTCCTTAATCTTGAAAAGACCCAGATCCATCGCTCTCTGTGTTGGCATATTCCAATCACTGCCCTTCCGATTGATCAAGTAGCCATGTTCACGCATCCAGCGGAACAATCTAGTTGCTCCAATGTCAACGCCGTTACCACGGATGATCTTGGCAAGTTCACCAACTAACACAGTTGATTTACTGGTTGCTACTGAATCGGCAAACAATGCTTTAGGTTTCATTTCTTCAATTTGAATATTCTTTTGCTTCAATTGATCTGCTGCTTGTTGAAGCAAATCAGCTAATCCATCTTTGTTGTTAACCACATCAAAAGCTTTCTCATCTGTCATATAAGCACCATGCTTACGAATAGCTGGAAGTACTTCAGCGGCTATCCAATTAGTAAATCTTTCTGCATTAGGCTTTTTAGATTGAAAAGCTAACTTATACATACCCGCTTCACTAATAACAACAATTTTTTGTTTACCACCAGGGGTCGATATTTCTTCGACCCCTTTAAATGTCTCTGGAACAATATTTCTTACTGCATCCGCAGGATATTTGTATCCCAAGATTTGTGCCACATCTTTTCCAACAAAATATGGCTCATCATTAATTAACAAGGTCCTTACCTGTGATTGTTCAAAATTGAATAACTCTAATCTTTTCATTTTTCGCCCTTCATTCTACTAATAAACTCGTATTTATTGCCAAAAAAAAGTAAGTCTGGCGTGATGCCATATAATTTTGCTAAACGATGGGCTGCAATATAAGAAAGCTTTGTACTATCTTTTTCCCACCCAGCAAGAGTTGTAGGCTTTAATCCTAGTATTTTTGCGGCTTGAGCTTGCGTATAACCCGCATTAATACGTGCAGCTTCCAAGGTAAGCTTTACATCATTTCTGCTCATTTTTGTCTCCTTTCTCGTTCAATTCAGTTATTACTTTATACTAGTTTATTCGTATTGTCAACTAAAAAACTAGTATTTTTTTAAAAAAACTAATCTCTGTACGAAATATCTAGTATAATTAAGTTGAATTGAGGAGGAAAGACAATGCCACGTAATAAATTATCGAAATTTGAACAAGAGGCAAGAAACACAATTGCCTCTAACTTAAAAAAATATATGCATGGAATGACTCAAGCCGATTTAGCCGCTAAGGCAAACATTCCTGTTACTACACTATCAGGATACCTAAGAGCAAAATCTACACCGAATGCCGGTAACTTAGAGAAGCTAGCAAATGCCCTATATGTTAAAAAAAGTGATATAGATCCTAGATATTCATTTAATGACATTATGGACTTTATGAAAAATGCTCCGACCGGCACATATCAATCTTCTAACTATATCTCTAATCGCATAGATATAGATCAATCTAAAATTAAATACATCCCCTTAATTGGAACCATTGCTATGGGCACTCCAATTACTGCTGAACAAAATATTGAACGATATATTCCTGAGTTTTTCCTAGATGATATTCCTCAAGATGAATTATTTGCACTTCATTGTAAGGGACACAGCATGGAACCTACCATTCCAGATGGTGCCATCGCTATTATTCATATGCAACCTGATGTAGAAGATGATGAAATTGCAGCTGTATTGGTTGATGATAACTCAGAAGCTACATTAAAGCGCATCAAACACTTAGGCAGCTCTGTACTTCTGCAACCAGATAACCGAGACTATGATCCTATCCTCTTAGATAAGAATCATCCTGGTAGAATACTCGGCAAGCTGATCAAGTATGAAGTACTCACTGACAAGAAGTAGTCCACAACACCAATGACTTTAAACTTAAGGTAGTTCTATTTTGGAGGATAAGAAAAATGGCAGGTTTAATTGCGGTAATTGCAGGAATAGTTTTAATCATTTACGCTATCCAGCAACAAGATAACGATGACAGTATTGATGCTGACGACTTCGATCACACCTATGACATGACTATTGATTTGAAGTAATTTCGGAGGAACAACAATGAAACATAAATTTTTGATTACTGCATTAGCTTCTGTAATGTTAGCTGCTGGTACAGGTGCTATTTCTACTGCTATTGCACCTACCCACACTGTACAAGCAATCAGCAAGCATTCTTGGCACTGGCATCTAGTAAAGACCAAGAGAGACGTAAAAGTTTATAAGCTCCGCTTTCCTTTATACAGAAGGCCAAAATTCGATGGCATTTTAGCTAAGGGCTCCGAATTATACATAAGATACATGGGCAATAACGAATACTATCAAATTAAAGGCTGGGGCAAAGGCCAATACGCTGTTCTAGGCAAATCTACCAGTTGGTTCAGAAACAAATAAAAGCCCGCCCACCCCACGGCAGACAGACTCGGATTTACTTTGTACGAAAGGAGTAAGAAATGGAAGTAAAGAATCAGTACGATGTACACATTGTTTCTTTCAATTTAAAAAATTCAGATAATCAAGAAGTATATAAATATGTAATTAATGAAGATACTTCTGAAGAAGTAAAACTAAGTTGTGTAGTCTACTTAGATTCAAGTTTTAAAGACAAAACTATTGATTATTCGACTTACTACTTCTACTTATCTGTTCGCTCAATTAATCCTAACAATGATAGCCCAATACAATATCAAGTGCTCCGATTAGACAAATCTAAATTATCAGAGAGTCAATTTGTAAAATTAAACTTTTCTTTTTTGGCACCTCTTCAAGCCAATTCCAAAGATTACTCAATATATTCTGATCAATTAGTAGGAATTCAGTTGTCTTGTTCTACGGCTTCAATTCATAATCCAGACTTTTATAGTGAACTTGATAAAGGTACATTTTTAGACACAGCAATTCCAGTTGAGGTGATTAATAGTGGCAAATAGTAGTAAATTTATTGATCTCACTAAGGCTCGTCATGTATCACCTAATGATTTGCCAAACAAGTCACACTCATCAGATAATAGTGGTGGAGGTGAACCACCTATGGAAAAGTATGTTACCCATGAAGAGCTGCAACACGAAGTTGATAAGCTAGAAGCCAAGATTGATTTATCTACTGAAAAAATGATGCATCATATGGATGTTGAAAATGCAAATATGAAAAGTGAGCTTAAATCTGTTAATACCACACTTGCTTTTATAACTGGCATTCTAATCCCGATTATAACTGCTATTTTATTAAAATTTTTCCATTTAAATTAAACTCAAACATCAAAGAAAAGGCCTGTTTGTAATGTATAAAGCAGCAGGCTTTTAATTAACAGCATAGCAGAACATCAGTTTCATCTAATGCAAAATAAAAAAGCACTTTTTACAGTGCTTTTCCTGCGGTGCATCCCTGAGTTAAATGCTCTTGGGGTGCTCGCTTGATCATTTTCATCACTCACGGAGGTGATAAAAATGGATCAAACAACCTTTCAATTGATCATTCTACTTCTTTTGATCATTGAGATCAAGAAGTAATCTATCCCGCGAGCGCGCATCATTGATGGTTTATTTGAAAGGAGAAATGAAATTATGCCTCGTAGAAAAGACAACGAGATTTATAAGTACAAGCTCAAAGGCGGCAAAGTTAAGTTTGGCTTTAAAACTTATATTGGAATCAACAAAGCAACCAGCAAGCCTATTAAGGTAACTCGGCAAGGTTTTGAAACACGGAAGGAAGCCGAATCGGCAAAAACCAAATTGAAAGCTGATGGTGTAGATAAGATTCTCACTAAACGCAAGTTTGAGAATGACAAGAAGACAGTACAGGAAGTTTATGAAGCGTGGCTTCCTATTTACCGTACGGGCGTAAAAGGCTCATCTGTAGTACAGGTTAAAAGTATTTGGGATAATCGTATTCAGCCAGAATTTGGCAACGATTACATCAATCATATAGATGTAGACCACTTGCAACGCTTTGCTAATGAAATGTCGCAAAAGTACGTTGGCTATAGACGCACTTTGAATGAACTGCATCGTCTGATAAAATACGCTATTTTGAGAGACTGGTGTGACAAAGATCCATTTGATAAAATCTTAATTCCTAAAAAGTCAGCTAAGCCCAAAAGAGATACGGAACACAATTTCTATGAACTAAAAGATTTAAAAGCATTTTTAGCAACTGCCAAAAAACATAATTATAAGTACTACACTTTCTTTATGATTTTAGCAAATTTAGGCGTAAGACGTGGTGAAGCTTTAGGACTAAAGTGGTCAGACATCGACTTTAAAAATAAATTAGTACATATCAAGCGTACTACTACATTTAACGAAAAAAGTTATAAAGCTATCGGAAGTCCTAAAACTCCAGCTTCCAAGCGTGACTTAAGCCTTCCCTCTCACTTAATTGAAGTGTTGCAAAAATATAGAAGTATGCAAGTAGAATTTAATTCTGATGATGACTATATCTTCCATACTAAAACTGGCGATTATCTTCCCCCCACAGCACCGACTTATTGGATAAATAGCGTATATAATCAAAATGAAGATTTGAAAGAGATTACGCCACACGGATTTCGTCATACGCTTGCTACGTTACTTTACGATGATGATAAATACAACATTACACCTAAAGATGTACAAACAATCTTAGGACATAAAAACGTGACGGAGGCACTTGAAATTTATACCCACGTCACGTCACAACAAAAGAAAAAAATCACCGAATCTATTAACAATTTGGGACTATAAATGTATTTTTACGTACTTTTTACGTAGTTAGCTATTTAGTCGTCGCTGTCTTCAGTTGTCGTTGTTGATTTAACAGCTCTTTCAGCATTTAATTCAGCCATTTTGATCATAACATCGACAGCTTTATACATAGATTCAAGGACAGTATATTCATACCGGCCATGCATATTTTCTTCACCAGCAAAAATATTAGGACAAGGAAGACCCATATAAGTTAATTGTGAGCCATCAGTACCACCACGGACTGGATCTTCATTGATTTCAAGGCCCTCTGCTTTATATGCATCTCTTGCCAAATCAACGATATCCATGTGTTTCTTTAATTCATCAGCCATGTTGTAGTATTGATCCCACATCTTTAATTTGATACGTTCTGTACCAAATTCTGCATTCATTTTATCCACAATAGACTTAACTAAATTCTTACGTGCTTCTAGACCATCACGTTCAAAATCACGAATAATGTAATCCAAATGTGCATTATCAACAGTTCCATCAAAACTCATCAAATGGAAGAAACCTTCACGACCATCAGTATGTTCTGGACGATCATGTTCTGGCAATTGATTATGAAAATCAATCCCCACTTGAACAGCATTAATCATTTGACCTTTAGCTACAGCCGGATGAACATTTACTCCTTGAATATCCAGACTAAATTGAGCGGCCGAGAAAGTTCCCCAATCAAGCTTACCAGGAGCCTCGCCATCAACAGTAAAAGCAAAATCAGCACCAAAATCTTTAACATCGAAATGTTCAGCGCCAGTTCCAATTTCTTCATCTGGAGTAAATGCTAAACGAATCTTTCCATGTTTTACTTCTGGATGATTCATCAAATATTCTGCAAAGGTCATTAATTCAGAAACACCACACTTATCGTCACCACCAAGTAAAGTATCACCCGAAGCAGTGATAATAGTTTGACCTTTATAGTTTTTCAAATGTGGGAAAACTTCAGGATCAAGATAAAATTCTGAATCCCCTAATCGAATTTTACTTTCACCATCATAGTTTTCATGAATTTGTGGTTTAACATTTTCTGAATTGAAATCAGCTGTATCACTATGTGCCAAGAATCCCATTACAGGTACATCATAATCAACATTTGAAGGAATTTCAGCGATTACACTACCAGCCTTTTGATTGTAGTGAATATCTTTCAAGCCTAATTCCTCAAGATCTTTCATAATTACATTCTTTTGAAAGTTCTCTTCTCTTTCAGTTGATGGGAAACGATCTGAATGTTCATCAGAACGTGAATTAACTTTAACGTATTTTAAAAATCTTGGTAATAAATTTGGATATTCCATATTTTCGTACTTTCTATCATTAAAACTTAAAACAAATCTTGAAATGGATTAGTTGAAACTTCTGAAATTTCAACGCCAACATTCCAATTATTTTCCTTATTCCACTTTTTAAGACGATCAAATACCTTATATTTAAATAAATTCTCGGTATAATGACCAGGATCAATTACAGTTAATCCTGAAGAAATCATATCATGACCTACATGGTAATATACATCCCCAGTAATAAAAGCATCAAGATTATCATCTAATGCTCTAGTCCAATATTTCCCTCCATCTCCACAAATAAAACCAACAGTTGTAATTGGTTTTTCATTACTTGCAGTAATCAGTCTAGCCATTTTAATGTCCATCTTATCTTTAACGTAAAAGGCAAAATCATAAGCTGACATTGTTTTAGGTAATTTTCCTTTACGGCCCATTGCTATACCATCATCATCTAGACAAAATGGTTCAGTATCTTTTAATCCTAATTCCTCAGCTTGCCAATCAGCCGATCCATTTTGTGCTTTATCAGAATTAGTATGGATTGAATAAACAGTAATATTATTTTTAATAATATTGCCATACATTGCGTTTTGTGGATTTGCATAGTCTAAATTCTTTGCTGGTCTAAACATTACCGGATGGTGACTAATGATCAAATTAACGCCCCTTTCCACCGCCTCTTCAACCACTTGAGGTCGCACATCTAGCGTGGTCATTACATTAGTAACATCACTTTCCATCGAACCTATTTGCATCCCTACAGGATCACCTTGAGAAGCAATATCCTCTGGAAAGTCTTTTCTTAAACGTTCTACAATGTCTTTTACTTTAGTCATTGTTTATCTCCTGTTCAATTAACTCAATGTAATTTTTAACTTCACTAATTCTATTTTTATCCTTCTTTTTAGCTTTATTCAAGTTTTGAAGAAGTTTTCTATTATAAGTTAATTGCCCTTGCCATTTTTGATAAAAAACCGAATTTTTTTCACGTACAATAAGAGGGCCAAAGAAAATTTCTTCTTCTGTTAATTCATTTCTTTGATCAGTTAATATCGCCTTAATTAACTCATACGTATGACCTGCCTCAGCCATCAGTTTTTCATCAACAATCTTATAGTTATGATTTACTAACCATGTTCTAACACCTGCTTCACCAATATTAGGTTCAAGTACTAATGTATTAAAATGATAATTATTGCGCCAAGCACGATCAAGAATATCTACCATTAATTTGCCACCCATACCGGCAATAACTACTGTGTCAATCTTATCAGCATGATTAACAGTATCAAGACCGCTACCTAAGCGTGTTTCAATCTGCTTATCTAGGCCTGCTTCCATAATATCAGTTTTAGCATTATCAAGTGGTCCCTTAGCAACATCACTGGCAATTGCATAATCAATTTTACCGCTTTTGACTAATTCAATCGGCAAATATGCATGATCTGTACCAATATCTGCTACTCTGCTGCCTGAATCTACCATTTTTGCTAAAGTATTTAATCTTAAGTTCATTTTTCCTCCATGAGAGTATGTTTTAAACAAATTTTAGCATAATTAATAACTTTATTTGGCTACTATTTGCTATAATCTTCACAGAAAGTGGGTTTTATATGAAAAGATCAGAAAAAGTAACTTTGACTAATATGTGTATGATCAAGAATAAAGATAAAATTTTAGTCCTTAATCGTAATGATCCGGTTTGGCCAGGATTAACCTTTCCCGGTGGTCATGTTGAAGCACATGAATCATTTAATGATTCCGTTATCCGAGAAATTAAAGAAGAAACTGGATTAACCATTTTCCATCCTCGTTTAACTGGTGTTAAACAGTTTTATGATCATAATCATGAACGTTATTTAGTTTTCTTTTACATTGCTGATAGTTTTACTGGCACTCTCAAAGAATCTGATGAAGGTACTTTGAATTGGATGAGTAAAGAGGAACTACAAAATCATCAATTAGCCTACAATTTTGACCATGATTTACCTGTATTCTTTAATTCTAATATTAGTGAGCATATACTTGACGGAAAGCGAGATGAGCTTTTTTAATGAAAAAAACTGAAAGTAAAATATCATTATATGTAGCCCTAATCGCTATTATTTTCTTTGCTTCAATTCCTCTTTGGCACATAGATCTAAATGCTTCAAGACCTCAAACACATGTAGTTAAGAAGAAAAAAGCTAAAAAGAAAAAAGTAATTCATAAAGTCACTTGGGGCTATCCTTTTAAGCGATTGTATGAAAAGAAAATAAAATTTAAATCTGGACAAAAATTTGGTGAAACTGATGTAATTCGCCGTTACTATCCAACTAAAAGTTACTTTCATGATGGTTATGACTTTGGCTTTAGCGAAGTGGGGCATTCAACAGTATACGCCGTTCACGCAGGAAAAGTTCACCAAGTAAAATACGCTCCAGGATTAGGACTCTATGTTTGGGTAATCTCTAAAGATGGCTATGTTGAAATTTATCAAGAAGTTTTTTTAAGTATTACAGATATTTATGTTAAAAAAGGTCAAGAATTAAAACTAGGCCAAAAAATCGGACGCCTAACTGGATCACACATTCACCTAGGCATAACTAAAACTGATAAAAACTATATTGATAAACATGGTGTACCTTGCCGCAATTACTGGAGAAATAATGGGACTTGGCTCAACCCAATGAAAATTATTGAAGATGATATTGCCAAAGGCAAGGCCAGTGAATCATAACAAAAAAAGAGTGAAATTACTATCAAAAGTAATTTCACTCTTTTTTATATGTTTAATCCATAAAGTCACGTAATTGATTAGAACGACTTGGATGACGAAGTTTACGCAATGCCTTAGCTTCAATCTGACGAATACGCTCACGAGTTACGCCAAATACCTTACCCACTTCTTCAAGTGTACGAGTACGACCATCATCCAGACCGAAACGTAAACGTAAAACATTTTCCTCGCGGTCAGTTAATGTTTCAAGTACTTGTTCGAGTTGCTCCTTGAGCATTTCGTATGAAGCATGTTGTTCTGGACTTGTAGCGTCTTTATCTTCGATAAAGTCACCCAAATGTGAATCATCTTCTTCACCAATAGGTGTTTCAAGAGAAACTGGTTCTTGGGCAATTTTAAGAATATCACGAACTTTATTGGTTGGCATATTCATTTCAGCACCAATTTCTTCTGGGGTTGGTTCACGACCTAAATCCTGCAATAATTGACGTTGAATTCTAATCAACTTATTGATAGTTTCAACCATATGCACAGGAATTCTAATTGTACGAGCTTGATCAGCAATAGCACGAGTAATTGCCTGTCTAATCCACCAAGTTGCATAAGTTGAGAACTTAAATCCAAGACGATAATCGAATTTATCAACGGCTTTCATTAGCCCCATATTACCTTCTTGAATTAAATCAAGAAATGACATTCCACGACCTACATAACGCTTAGCAATAGAAACTACCAAACGAAGGTTGGCCTCAGCTAATTCTTGTTTTGCTTCTTCGTCTCCAGATTCAATTCTCTTAGCAAGTGCAATTTCTTGATCAGCAGTAAGAAGCGGAACACGACCAATTTCCTTCAAGTACATTCTTACAGGATCATTCATTCGTACACTTGAAGGAGCCGACATATCTTTCAATTCAGCTTTTTCAACATCTTTTTGCTTCTTTAAAGCTAATTTTGAAGGATCACCATTTTCATCAACAATACTAATACCATTATCTTCAAACTCTTGTACTAGTTGATCAACAGCCTTACCTTGTAAATTATAAGGCTTAATCAAACGAGCAGTAAAGTCATCTTCAGTAATTGACTTATCCTTCTTAACATCTTTAACGACTTGCTTCACCATCTTATCTAAAGATGGTTTTTGTGTAGTTTCTTTTTCTGCCACTAAAAAGCCTCCTTATTAGCCTCTAAGATCCTCTTTAATCCAAGAATTTCTTGAGTAATCTTAATTATTTCTTGTGCATCTTCTTTGCGCTTTGCATCCTGTAATTCAATTTGAAGCTCATTCAGCCGAGAATAAATGTTGCGCTTTTTAAGGGCATGCACATGCTCATTAATTTCTTGAATATTAAAATCCGTTGGTGTTTTTGCTAGCTCAGCATCTATTATTATACCTTGAAGTTGCTCAGGAATAAAATCTAAGAAGCCATTAATCTGAGGATCATTATGAGTTTCCGAATATTTTACCCATAATTCCGCCAATTTTTCAAATTCTTTATCTGGAAAATGAAAATTTCCATTCAAAAGGTATTTTTGTGCTTCAGTAGAGTGAATAAACAAATACAATAACCTAGTTTGACTGGGATGTTTTTCTACTTCTGTTTGTTTAATAGATAATTCAATTGGCGACTCTGGTGGAATTAATGTATCAACAGTATTATTAGACCTATTAGGATAATTTTTATACTGTCGTGTACGGCTTTGAACCCGATTGTTTTTACGTCTTTCTCTAGCTAAATTAGCCTTTAATGCATCAATAGATACTTGAGCTGATTTAGCTAATCTCTCAATATACATATCCTGCTCAACAGGATTTCTAACTAGACTAATTTGTTTAACCGCTTCACTTATATATGTAAGCTTCTCACGATCATTATCTAAGTTATACTTTTGAGCCAATCTTTTTAAAAAAAATTCAGTGGGCGTTAAAGCACCTTTAACTTCATCATAATATTTTTCAGCACCGTATTTTTTGACATATTCATCAGGGTCTAACTTTTCTGGTAAAACAACAACTCCTAAGTTAAAATTGCCATCTTTATTAAACAGATTTACAGCTCTTTCTTCGGCATGTATCCCCGGATCATCACCATCATAGTTAATAATAATATTAGATGTTACTCGCCTTAACATATAAACCTGATCATCAGTCAAGCTAGTTCCCATCGAAGCAATTCCAGATTTTATTCCTGCTTTATATGCTGCAATTACATCCATATAGCCCTCATACAAAACCAAATGGTTTTCATATCGAGCAGCTTTTTTTGCTTCAGCAAAATGAAATAAAACTTTGGACTTATTAAAAATTCCTGTTTCAGGACTATTCATATATTTAGCTTCAGTCTTATCATCTGAAATTCGACGACCTGAAAAGCCAATTGTCATCCCATTTTCATTATCCAGTGGGAACATTAAACGGTCACGAAACCGATCAAATAATCGTCCATCTTGACTTTGAACGAATAATCCACTCTGAGTCAAATCATCGTCTTTATATCCCTTACCACGTAAATAAGTAATCAGCACATTATCTTCTTTAGGCGCATAACCTATTTTAAAGTGATTCAGAATATCTCGTCCTAATTCTCTTTTCTGAGCATATTGCATCCCTCTTTCACCAGCTTTAGTAGTAAATAATACTTGCTGATAGAATTCAACAGCATCTCTATGCATTTGCATAATGGGATTTAACTTAACAGGAGAACTATTTCCATATCCTTCTGGCATAGACATATGCGCATATTCTGCAACTTGTTCTACACTTTCAGGAAAAGTCAGATTATCCTTATACATCAAGAATTTAAATACATTTCCGCCCTTACCACAGCCAAAACACTTAAAGAATTGTTTTTCTTCGTTAACTGTAAATGATGGTGTTTTTTCTTGATGAAAAGGGCAAAGACCGATATAGTCTTTGCCTTTCTTTTCAAGTGACACATATTGGCTGATAACATCTACAATATTTACATTATTGCGGACTTCGGCGATAAATTCTTCAGGAATTCGTCCAGCCATAAGAATCACCTTTTCTATCTAATTATTTAATAACTAATTTACTTAAGTTACCTAAGCGATCAGCTAGTTCACTAACAGCGTAAAGCTGTGCTAAACGGTTATTTTTAACCTTTTCATTCTTGTCCATGATCATGTTGACGTCAAAGTATTGATCAATGACTGGTTGTAATTGAACAAATCCTTGGTAAAGATCTGCCAAACTTTCAATTTCTTGCAAGTTTTGTACACCAACATAAAGTTCTTTTTCGCTATTATCTTCAAATAAACTTTCGTCAACTTCTACATTACCCTTGAACTTAGCCTTCTTCAAGATGTTGTCAATTCTAGTTAAACTTTCAACAACTGGCTTAAATTCTTCATCGTCGTGGTGAAGCTGCAATACATTAGCTGCTGCTAAAATTTGACTTGGATCTTGTTGACTTGAAGCAAGTACAGCATCAATAATGTCGTACTTAAACTTATTCTTTTGTAAGTATTGCTTTACACGATCACGAATAAAGTCAGCAATTTCTTGATCAGCATCACTCTTAGGAAGTCTAGCTGGAGTTGCACCATTAAGTAAACTAATAATTTCTGGTAATACTTCGTTAAATGGTAATGACCATTTCTCATTCAATAAGATTCTAACAATACCATAAGCATAACGACGAAGAGCATATGGGTCATTAGATGAAGTTGGGATCATACCTGCACCAAAGAAAGTGACAATAGTATCAATCTTATCAGCAATTGACAAAAGTGAACCTACAGTAGTTTCTGGAAGCGGACCTTCTGCAGTAGCCGGCATGTAGTGTTCCTTAATTGCTACTGAAACTTCTTCATCTTCGCCAGCAAGACGAGCATAATGCATCCCCATTACACCTTGAAGTTCGGCAAATTCACCAACCATTTGAGTAACTAAATCAAACTTGTATAGTTCACTAGCACGATCAAAGTCCTTAACGACATTTTCTGGCAAGTTCCAACGCTTAGCAAGATAGTCACCGATCATACGAACACGTTGAACCTTTTCAGCCATTGAACCAATCTTATCATGGAATGAAACATCTTTAAGACGATCGACAAAGTGACTAAGTGGGTATTTACGGTCTTCATCGTAGAAGAATTGAGCATCATCTAAGCGAGCAACTAAAACCTTTTCATTACCTGAGATAACATTGTCAAGATAATCTTTATTACCGTTTCTTACAGCAATAAAGTGATTAATTAGTTTATCATTTTCATCATAAACTTCAAAGTATCTTTGGTTATCCTTCATTGAAGTAATTAATACTTCATCTGGAATATTTAAGTACTTTTCGTCAAATGAGCCAGCAAAGACAGTTGGATATTCTACTAAATAAGTAACTTCTTCCAGAAGATCACGATCAGGTTTAACTTGCCAATGATTTTCCTTAACCAGTTCATCCATTTGGTTAACAATCATATCTTTGCGTTCTTCAGCATTAGCAATTACATATTGATCTTTCAATGCGTCTTCATAGTCATCCGCATTAGCTAATACAACTGAATCACCCAAGAAACGATGACCTTCAGTCTTGCGACCAGCAGTAATATCCAAAATCTTAACTGGGATCACTTCATTGCCGAATAATGATACAAGCCAATGGATTGGACGAACAAATTCAAAGTCATTTGAATCCCAACGCATCTTAGTAGGAAAAGTCATAGCTTTAATGATTTCACTCATACCAAGTAAGATATCACTAGCTTTTTTACCTTCCTTTTGAACGTGAACATAAGCATATTCAGTGCCCTTAAGCTCTTCAAAGTAGATGTCATCAGTAGTCATACCTTGACCGCGAGCAAAACCTTGCGCAGCCTTGGTCCAATTACCATCAGCATCTTGTGCAATCTTCTTAGCTGGCCCTTTCTTAACTTCATCAATATCGTCCTGTTTTTCAGCTAAATCTTCAACAAGAATAGTCAAACGACGTGGAGTTGAAAAAGTTTTGATATCTTTGAATTTTAAGCCATTTTCTTTTAAAAATTTTCTAGTTCTGTCTGCTAATTGGTTAACGCTGCGTGGTACAACGTGAGCAGGCATTTCTTCAGTACCAATTTCAAATAAATAATCTTTAGCCATTTTCTATCCCTGCCTTCTTATCTTCTGCGCTCTTAAGTAATGGGAAGCCACGTTTTTCACGTTCTTCTACAAACTTAACAGCAACCTCATGAGCCAAGTTTCTAATTCTTGATAAGTATCCAGCACGTTCAGTTACTGAAACAGCACCACGTGCATCAAGTAAGTTGAAAGTGTGTGAACATTTCAAAATGTAATCATATGCTGGATGTACAAGATTTTGGCTAAGAAGACGCTTAGCTGTTGATTCGTAAATTTCAAAGAATTTAAGAAGTTGTTCTTGATCAGATTCTTCAAATGCATATTTAGAATGTTCATATTCTGGTTGCTTGAAGATATCACGATAAAGAATACCGTTACCCCACTCAAGATCAAATACTGAGTTAACATCTTGAATATATGAGGCAAGTCTTTCAACACCATAAGTAATTTCACTCATAGTTGGTTTAACTTCTAATTCACCAACTACTTGGAAGTATGTAAATTGACTAACTTCCATACCATCAAGCCATACTTCCCAACCAACACCGGCACAACCCATTGATGGGTTAGCCCAGTTATCTTCAACGAAACGAATATCGTGTTCTAAAGGATCAATACCTAATACCTTCAAACTGTCTAAGTAATATTGTTGAATATCCTTAGGAGCTGGCTTAATAACCACTTGGAATTGGTGGTGTTGGAATAATCTGTTAGGGTTTTCACCATAACGACCATCCGCAGGTCTTCTTGAAGGTTCTACATAACAAGCTGCCCAAGGTTCTGGACCAACTGCACGAAGAAAAGTGTAAGGACTCATTGTACCTGCACCCTTTTCAACATCGTATGAAGGCATAATCATACAACCTTTGGAAGCCCAGAATTGTTCCAGCTTAAAGATCATATTTTGAATATTTAATTTCTTATCTGCCATTTTCCTTATTCTCCTCCTGCACTAGGCCATAAAAAAAGCCTATGCAAAATTTTGCATAGGGACGAAATATCTCGCGGTTCCACCCTAATTCAGGAAGTCTTCTTCCTGCACTTAATTGAGTATGACTAGAGGGGCCTTTTCCTAGATGTCCTCTCACCAAACGACATTCGCTGAACTAGTACTTTTCTAATCCTCATTATTGCCAAATACGTGTTTATTTTAACACATGAATTAAGTTTAAACCAGATTTTTGCCAACTTAAAAAAGTTTTAATTCATCCAAGAACTTTTTAGTTTTCAAATTTAAATCAATTGTCTCACGATAAATACGGTCTATTGCTTTTCTAGTAGCTCTTTTACTTTCTTCACTTACTTTAATTGTTCCTAAGCGTTCTATAGGCAAAAGGCCAATTGTTCTCAAAATTGCAGTCTCTTTTGGCTTTAGATGTAAACGACTCTCAACTACATTAAAATGATCACTACAAATCACTCCACCTAACTTAATAGAATAATCAAAAATCCCTTTTTCCTTACCACAAATTACGCAGTGACTTAATTCCGGTTTCACCCCATAGGCGCTAAGCATTTTCATTTGTACAACTTGAGTGATCATTTCACTATCTACACCAGCACTTATCTTTTCTAAAGCAAACACTGCCAGATTATAATACTGACCCAAAGGTTGATATTCTACAAAAGCATGATCGATTAAATCAAAAATAAAAGAAACATAAGCATTCTTAGTTAGGTCACGATATAATGCATCAAACTGCTGCACTTTTTTATATGTACGCAAATTACTCAAACCATGACCACTTGTATAAATAACATAAGTACCTGCAGAGAAATTAAGTGTGGCTGCACTCAATTTTGATTTAGGACGCATAGCCCCTTTTACAATTAAGGTAATAATACCACTTTGCTTAGTTATGATTTTAGCCAATAAATCTGCTTCTTTATATTTTTGTCTCTTAAATATTATGCCCTGAACTTCTTTAAGCTCACGTGTCATAAAAATCCCTTCTTAACAACATAATTAACGTAATTTTATCATACATGCAAAATTAAAAGCCACGGCCCTTTTATAGAGCTGTGGCTTTTAATTTAACTATCCAAGTTCTTTTTTATCATAACCAATTTGTTTCAAGAAACTTGGATCTGAACGCCAATTATGTTGAACCTTTACCCATAAACGCAAATTTACTTTTTCACCAAGTAATCTTTCAATTTCCTTACGTGAATCAATTCCGATTTGCTTGAGCATCTTACCACCCTTGCCGATGATAATACCCTTTTGACCATCTCTTTCAACATAAATAGTTGCTTCAATAACTAATTTACCATTTTGATGCTTATTCATTTGATCGACTACAACTGCAGTAGCATGTGGAACTTCTTGAGAAGTAAGTCGTAAAATTTGTTCTCGAATAAGTTCTGCAACCACAAAATATTCAGGACGATCTGTGATCTGATCTGCATCATAATATTGTGGTCCTGCTGGTAAATACTTATAGATTGTATTGAGCAAATCATCAATACCAATGCCTTGAGTAGCAGAAATCGGTAGTATTTCTTTAAAGCCATCAAGTTTATGGTATGAATCCATAATCGGTAATAACTTATTAGGATGAATTTGATCAACCTTATTAATTACCAAAAATACTGGAACTTTAACTTCTTTGAGCAAGTCAGCAATATATTGGTCACCTTTACCCATATCCTCAGGTTCAACCATGAATAAAACTAGATCAACATCATTTAAACTAGATAAACTAGCTTTATCCATATAGTCGTCAAGTTTTGAATGAGGTTTAAAGATTCCCGGTGTATCAACAAAAATAACTTGCATTCTATCTGAAGTATATATACCCGAGATACGATTTCTCGTTGTCTGAGGTTTATTTGACGTAATCGCCACTTTTTGACCGACTAAATAATTCATCAATGTTGATTTACCAACATTAGGACGGCCAACTAAGGCAACGAAGCCAGATTTAAATTCTTTTTCTTCCATATTATTTACCTCTGCCTTCATCTAATTGATCAGGATACAATGGTAGTCCATAATCTTCTAGCACTTTTCCTTGAATACCAAACATTTCTTTAGCTTCATCAGGTTCGATGTGATCATATCCATTTAAATGCAGAAAACCATGAACTATTGTATAACCAAATTCTCGGTCAAACCCCGTACCATATTCCTTGCTATGACGTAAGATCACACTAGGACACATAAATAAATCACCAATATCTTCTTGAAAATCTGGATCATCTTTAAAAGCAGCTAAATCAATTGAATCCTCACCATCTTCAATTGCAAAAGAGATAACATCAGTCGGACGATCTTTATCGCGATATTTTAAATTTATCTCATGACTGCGATCTTCATTAACAAAGTTAATGCTCATTTCCAAATTGTTATCCTTGCCGATTGCTTTCTTTGCTAAAAGCAAAAGTTTCATAATCCAGGTTTTCCAGTCACGCTTTTCATCATCTAAAAAGCCAACCTCGTCATTGTAAGTAATATCAATTGGATCCATTGTTAGTGTTTAATGTCCTCTTTTTCATAAGCAGTAATAATTTTGGCAACTACAGGGTGACGAACAACGTCATTTGCAGAAAAGTTGATGAATTTGATTTGGTCAATATTTTTCAAAATGTGCCGCGCGTCGATTAAACCGCTATGCTGTCGTCCCGGCAAATCAACTTGCGTCATATCTCCATTTACGACCATCTTGGAATTAAAGCCAAGACGTGTCAAAAACATCTTCATTTGTGCATCAGTAGTGTTTTGGGCTTCATCTAGAATAACGAAGGCATCATCAAGAGTTCTCCCACGCATATAAGCAAGTGGAGCTACTTCAATAACTCCTCTTTCCATTAAACGATCAGTAGTATTAGTACCAAGAATTGCATATAACGAATCATAAATTGGTCTCAAATATGGATCAACTTTTTCTTTCAAATCACCAGGCAAAAATCCAAGTGATTCACCAGCTTCAACGGCCGGTCTTGTTAAAATTATTCTAGAAACTTCGCCCTTTTTAAATGCTGCAATTGCACATACAACTGCTAAAAAAGTCTTACCAGTCCCAGCTGGTCCAATTCCGAAAACAACGTCAGATTTATTAATGGCTTCAACATAACGCTTTTGACCCATATTTTTGACTCTGATCGGTCTACCTTTAGCATCCCGAATCAAAACCTTCTTGTATAAGTCAGCAAAGTACTCAGTAGTACCTTTATCCGCCATTTTCATCGCGCTAACTGTGTCGGGCGCACCAACGTTAACGCCGGTATTCACGACACTGTCTAATGCTTTCAAAACTTCGATAGCTTTTTTAATATTTGCCTCATCATTACCTATAATAACAATTTCATTACCAGTATCTGAAACAGACAAATCATAGCCTTCAGAAAGAAGCTTTAAATTTCCATCATTAACTCCAACTAATTTTTGAATATTCTCTGGTTTTTGAGGTGTAAAAACTGTTTGAGCCAAAAAGACCCGCTCCTTCTTGTATAACTAGCTTAACTGATCGCGAACTGCTTGCGAAGCAGCTTTACCATCAGCACGTCCTTTAATCTTTGGCATTAAGGCCTTCATGACCTTACCAAAATCGGACTTACCTTTAGCACCTACTTCATCAATCGTTTCTTTTACTGCTGCTTCAAGCTCATCCTTGCTCATTTGTTTAGGCATATACTTTTCAACAACAGCCAATTCTTTCTTAGTTTCTTCAACTAAATCATTGCGCTTAGCTTTAGCAAATTCTTCGATTGCTTCTTCTCTTTGCTTCTTCTCACGATTAAGAACTGTCAATTCTTCATCTGGTGTTAAATCATGTCCCAACTTGATTTTTTCATTCATCAAAGCAGATTTAATCATCCGGATAGTATTAAGGGCAGTTTTATCATGATTCTTCATAGCTGTTTTCATATCAGCCATAATTTTATCTGATAAACTCAATCTGGTATCCTTCTTTCTATTAAAAACCCAATAGTATTATAACAAACTATCTACATAACTAAAATAAAACTATTGATTATTTACTATAATATATGGGATATTTTTATTGAAAACTAAATTATTGTATTAAATCCTTTACTCAAGGCTTAAATACTCAATATCAGATTATCTTAATTTTATGACTATTAAATATTTTTAAATTTTGTTATTCACATAAAAATCAAAATATAAACAAAAAGCCCACCCATTCCCGGGTGGACTTTTCAGAAATTATTAATAATGTCTACGCTTACGTGCAGCTTCTGACTTTAATTTTCTACGAACACTTGGTTTTTCGTAGAATTCGCGCTTGCGGTATTCTTGTAAGGTACCACTTCTAGAAACGGAACGCTTGAAACGACGAAGAGCATCATCAATAGACTCGTTTTCGTGAACGATTGTCTTAGCCATGTGTGATCCCTCCTTCCATTTCTTGGCGTTACGCCATACATTTACTTAAATTATACCAAACTAATCCTTGGGGTCAATACAATATTTAAATATTTCTCAAAAAAATTAATTTGTTCTTTAAGCCCTTACATCCCTATATATCTAACATTTATATTTTTATCTATTTTATTTCCTTAATCAAATTAATCTCATAGCAATTATTATAATTGCTTATTGTTAATCCGCTTTCATTAATAGTATAATTATTTTAGAAAGAGGTGCTAATATGGCAGAAACAAAAGACCAAAATGTATTAAACATTATCATTATTTCCGATGCTGCTGGTGACACCGCATTTAGTAACGCTACTGCAGCAGCTGCTGAATTTCCAAACACAGAAATCAATTATCGTCGCTACCCATTTATTACCAATCTTGAAAAGCTGGATGAAGTTTTAAAAGAAATCGAAAAATATCCTAATCTTGTGATCATTTTCAGTTTAGTTAAAGATGAAATGCAAATTCCAGTTATTAAATTTGCACGTGATCACAATATTCAATGTGTTGATATCTTTTCCCCTGTAGTTGAAGCTATTCAACAAACTACTCATATGATTCCAGATCAAAAGATTGGTGCACAGCACAGCTTGAACCAAAAATACTTTGACAGAATCTCCGCAATGGAATTTGCCGTAATGTACGATGATGGGAAAGACCCTAAAGGTTTCCTTGAAGCTGACGTTGTTTTACTTGGTGTTTCTAGAACTTCTAAAACTCCCCTTTCATTATTCTTGGCAAACAAGAATCTAAAGGTAGCCAATTTACCATTAGTTCCTGAAACTCATATTCCAAAAGAAATCTACGAAATCGATCCTAAGAAAATTATCGGTTTAACCAATGATCCATCTGTTTTAAATGAAATCAGACGTCAGAGAATGATTGCTTATGGTCTTAATCCTGACACTACATACTCAAGTATGGATTCAATTAATAAAGAACTTGAATCAGCTCAAGCTTTATACAAAAAGTTAGGTTGCTACGTTATCAATGTAGCTCACCGTTCAATTGAAGAAACTGCTGCACTTATTCTTGAACATTTAGGTATTGACGACTACGCAAAATAGAAATAACAACATAAATTACTCAAGGACTGAACTATAAAATTCAGTCCTTTTTGTATAGTCGAAAATGTTTTGTAATAGTCTCGTAAAACTCTTGCGCTACAATAACTATGGTAAATAAATGAGAGGAGAAAAAATCAGGCACATCCTGAAAATCAAAGAATAGTATATATGAAATTTCGCAAAAAAATTATCACATTATTAAGCGCAGCTTTAGTAAGTACAAGCATTACTACTTCAGCAAGTTCAATAGTCTCTGCTGATACCATTACCGATAACTCAACAATTGCTACAGAAACTACTGCAGTTAAAAAAACTTATAAATGGACTTATCCATTCAAGGCAAACGATAAATATGGTGTACGTCCAATGTCAAATGCCCAAGTATTCGGAATGACTAATTATATGCGTTCAGTTAATCCACCTTCATACTTTCACGATGGCTGGGACTTTGGGCATTCAGAGGTTGGCTACTCCCCTGTCTACGCTATTCATGCAGGTACTGTTAAAAAGGTAGCCTATGGTAGCGGATTAGGCTGGTTCATCTGGGTAATCAGTCCAGATAAATATGTAGAAGTTTACCAAGAAGGTTTTACTAAAAAAAGTGATATATATGTGAAAGCTGGGCAAAAAATTAAAGCTGGACAAAAAATTGGTCGCTTAACCGGCTCTCACCTTCACTTGGGTTTAACTAAGACTGATAAGAAATATATCAACCAACATGGTTTTCCATGTAATAACTGGAATGTTGATAATGGAACATGGTTAAATCCAATTAGTGTAATTCAAAAATATATGGATAAGCAAAAATAATAATCTATTATTAAAGAATCATCATTTGATTGATGGTTCTTTATTTTTGTACAAATTTTTTCAGGTGTTATAATCTAAACCAACTTTAAGAACAAGAAAAATCAAGCAAATACGGAGGAATATTAAAAATGTCAGAGAACAACAAGCACATCAAGGCAACTGATATCAAGGCAAATGCCAAGTATGACACGGCAATCTTTGCTGGCGGTTGTTTTTGGTGCATGGTTGAACCATTCGATAACATCACTGGCGTTGAAGAAATCATTTCCGGCTATACTGGCGGTCATACCATTAATCCGACATATGCAGATGTTTGCTCTGGTAAAACTGGTCATACCGAAGCTGTAAAAATCACTTACGATCCAAGCAAGATTTCATACAATCAACTACTGAATTATTATTGGCAAGTGACCGATCCTACTGATGCAATGGGACAATTCCAAGATCGTGGTGATAATTATCGACCAGTAATTTTCTACAATTCCCAGTTTCAAAAAGAAGCTGCTGAAAAATCAAAGCAAGAATTAGCTAACAGTGGTGAATTTGATAAGCCTATTGTCACTTCGATTGAAAAAGCAATGCCTTTTTACCCAGCGGAAGATTATCATCAAGATTTTTATAAAAAAGATCCTGAAAGATACGCTTTGGAAGAATCTGGTGGACGTAGTGATTTCATAAAAAAACATTGGAGTAAATAGATTTTCTATTGGGACATACTTGAATATTTGTTAAACTTAAGATGCTGATGAATTAGTTTTATTTTAAGGATTTGACATAAACAAATGGATCAATTAGATAAATTTAATAGACGCTATAACTTTTTGTCTAAGTTATCTGCGGCCTTTTTCTATTCAATTGCTGTAGCTATCGCTCTGAATTTCTTTTGGACGCCGGGACATATGTACTCATCTGGAATTACAGGGTTTGCTCAGTTAATTAATACGATCAGTGAACGTTATTTACCGTTTACTTTAACCACGTCATTTATGTACTTCATTTTGAACTTTCCATTATTTATTTTGGCTTGGTTCAAAATCGGACATAAGTTCACTTTCTTTACAATTGTTGCGGTAGTATTAGGATCTATTATGATGCACTGGATTCAACCATGGAAAATGCATCTGGATCCTCTTGTATGTGCTATCTTTGGTGCTTCAATTAATGGGATTGGTACTGGACTAGCACTTAAAAATGGAATTTCAACTGGTGGATTAGATATTATAGGCATCGTAATCCGACAAAAAACTGGTATTAGCTACGGTAAATTCAATATATTTGTTAATTTGATTATCATTGCCGCAGCTGGTTGTATGTTTGGGTGGACACGTGCTCTTTATTCTGCATTAACTATCTTTATTAACGGTCGAGTAATTGATGCAGTTTATACTCAACATCAAAAGATGCAAGTAATGATTGTTACCCAGCATCCCCAACGTATTATTGATGGTATTCAAACTCGTATGCACCGTGGAATTACTATTTTGCATGATGCAGAAGGTGCTTATAGTCATATTGAAAAAACAGTTTTAATTACAATTATTGATCGTTACGACATGTATGATATTCGTCAAATAGTAGAAAAAGCTGACCCTTATGCTTTCATGAGTGTTAGTGAAGTAGAAAAAGTGTATGGACGCTTTAAAGAGCAAGAAGTTGTTTAATTAAATAGTACTGAAGCCTTGAGATACAAGTCCTTTTAATGCTTCTAACTTGGCTTAAGGGGCAAAAAAATTAAGAGTTCAACAATTGGAGTTAAATTTTTCAATTGTTGAACTTTTTTTATACTAGTTACTATGCAATTTAATTAAATAATTACCTTATTCAACATTAGTTTATAACTATTGATATAGTTAATTTTTATATTTTAAAAATTTAATCTAGAGAGGCAATATCATGAGTTCATTTTACGAATTAATCTGGCGTGAAAATGAGTTAGATTCTTATTCAACAGATAAACTAAATTTTATTTTTAATACAATTAACCACCCATTCCCCATACGTTATCGACAAATGTATGCCAATCGACTTGAATGGCAAAAAGCAGTTAATCATCATAACAATATCGTTAAGAAAGTAAAAGATACTATCAATAGTCGTAATGACATTCATAATGTTAGAAAAGCATGGCTTAAGCAACATAATAATGTTAAAGCTGTCGCAGAAAATGGATATACAATTGAACAAGTAGCTAATGAGCTTCCTCATCTGGCTAATCAATTAGGGGCATTTATCGAAATTGAAAACATTGAAATCAAATACTTTGATGATGAACTTAAACCACGTTATGACCTTAATGATTTTGAAGATATTTCTAAACAAAACTATCCATCAAGTGGTTTTAATCAAACAGGAATCACCAAAGAAAAATTTCTCAAATTATATCCTCAAGTATCTAACAAAAATTTAGATAAAGTACTTTTAGCAGCCGAATATGAGCCTAAAAACGATACAGATACAACTATTCCATATTGGTTTGCAGTCAATGCCAAAAGAATGCTAGTTGATGGTGATAGTTTCGCTAATACTTTTGATGACTAAAAAGAAGCCCGCATAAGCGAGCTTCTTTTACTATTCAATAATCTGTACTCCATTTTCGTCAGGATGCAAAATAAAGGTATTAGCCTTTAGGCCATGTTTATTAAGCCCTGACAAAAATCCTCTTACATCTTCATCTTCTATCCAGGTCATCACTGTTGAACCAGCACCACTAAGATAAGTAGCCACAGCATGTTTTTGATGCGCTACTTCACGTATCTGATTTAATTCCGGTACTAATTTTTCACGATATGGCTCATGAAAAACATCACTTTCCATGAGTTCACCAGCCATTTTATAATTTTGAGTAAATAGACTGGCAACCAAAGCATTAGCAATCGCTGAACCATGGGTAGCAGTCTTGAAGTCTAATTCCTTAGGTAAAACCTTACGTGCGTCCTTAGTAGCTAAATTATAGTCTGGTACATAAGCTACTAAAGTATACGGAGGCAATGGCGCCTTGATTGCATCAAAATGTTGATCCACTTCAGTACCAACGACCAATCCACCTAAGATAGTAGGGGCAATATTGTCAGGATGTCCTTCAATTCTGGCCCCAATTTGCACCTTTTCTTCATCTGATAATCCCAATTTACCAAAATGATCAGCCAATTCAATTCCGGCCGCGATTGCACTAGAACTACTCCCCAATCCATGTGCTAACGGAATATCGTTTTTTACACGTAAATGTAGCGGTTGTAACCCTGGATAAACTGTTAATGCTGTTTTTACAATCAAATTAGTTTCATCATGAGGAATTTGGGGTATTACATGATCCACCTGAAAGCGATCCGAAACACTTAAAACCTCTACTTCTAAATAAAGCGAAACAGCCATCCCAATTGAGTCAAAACCAGGACCTAAATTAGCTGTTGAAGCTGGTACTTTAATAATCATCTAACTCCCCCCTTTAGTAATTTACTATAAAATCTTGTAACTTGCTCTTAAATTTTGATCTTGAATCACTAAATCTTGTAATTGTTGGCGACTAATCTCCTCAGTCACCACTACGGTTCTTTCATCCACCCGTTTAATTTCTTTAATTGGTATTTCTAAATCAGAAAGGAGTTTACTCAAAGTAAGTAATGTTTCCTCGGCCTCAAAAGACAAATAATAAGGATACTTCACATCTTCTGAGCTAATTAATTCCATTATTCTAGAAAAATTACTAAAAGGTTGACCGTTTGTTTTCTTAACATAATTATTAGTCTCTGCAATTACGTCACTCATTACAGAACTAGCTGTAGCAGAACTGCCCGCTCCTGGTCCGGTAAATACAGCTGTTCCTAGGCTTTGACTCTTGATTTGCAAAGCATTAATTTCATTTTTTATATGTGCCATAATTGAATTTTCTGGCAATAAACACGGGGCTACTTCTACGAATAATTTATCATTAATATTTTTAGCAATACCAATTAATTTGATTGTGTAACCCATCTTTTTAGCTTGCTCAATATCAAATGCTTGTAAATTATTTATACCTTCAATAGTAAAGTCATCAACGCCAATCTTTGTACCGAAAGCAAATTTACTTAAAATGACAATCTTATACGCCGCATCTTTTCCCATAACATCATTTGTAGGATCAGCTTCTGCAAATCCAAGTTCCTGTGCCTTTTTTAAAGCTTCATCATAATTTAAACCATTTTCGCCCATCTGAGACAAAATATAATTAGTCGTACCATTGATAATTCCTTGAATTTCTGAAATTATGTCACCCGCATATGACTTTCTAATAGTACGTAGAATTGGTATCCCACCTGCAACACTAGCATCATACATTAAATCGCATTTATTTTTTGCAGCAATAGAAATTAACTCCGAACCATACGTCGCCATTAAGTCTTTATTAGCAGTGACCACATTTTTACCAGACTTTAATGCCTCTGTAATATATTCTTTAGTGGGGTGCAGCCCTCCGATTAGTTCAACAACAATCTTAATCTCAGAATCATTTAAGATATCGGTAAAATCAGTGGTCAATTCAACTGTATCAGCCATATTTTTGTGTTTTTCAATATTACGTACAAGTGCTTTTTTAATAATAATTTCTTCTCCACTTGTTTGTTTAATCTTTTTTTGATTATCTTTAATAATCTTCAATACTCCTGAGCCGACAGTGCCTAACCCAAGTAATGCGATTTTGATTGCCATTTTAGTCTACCCTCTTTTTAATGATTTTCTTATTTTTATGATTGTAACACAAGGCAAAAACAAGTTACAATAATAAATATATTTAGCATTTCCGACTCAGATAGGGAGATTTTTTATGAAATATCGTAGTACTAGAGGTTCAAAAGATAATACACTTAATTCACCATCTGCTATTATTCAAGGCTTAGCCCCAGACGGTGGTCTTTATGTACCTCTTAATTTTCCAGAACCCAATTTTAAACTTGAAGATCTACCAAAATTATCTTATAAGCAAATTGCCGCAATGGTTATTGCTTTATTTTTCAATGACTTTTCAAAAGAACAAATTATATCATCAGTAACTAATGCATATAACAAACAATGGGATGATCGCAGTATTGTTCCAATCGAAAAGCACAATGGTAACTTCTATATGGAGCTTTTTCATGGACCTACTTTAGCCTTTAAAGATATCGCTTTACAAATGTTGCCACAACTTATGACCCGAGCAGTTCAAATCGAAAAAATTAATCGTGATATTATCATCTTGACTGCCACATCAGGTGACACTGGAACAGCTTCAATGCGTGGTTTTGCTAACCAAAAAGGCACCGATGTAATTGTCTTTTATCCTGAAGGCGGTGTAAGCCCTGTTCAGCTTAAACAAATGCTTAGTCAACGTGGTAAAAATCTACAAGCTTTTGCTATCAAAGGTAATTTTGACGATGCCCAAACTGAAGTTAAAAAGATTTTTAATGATAAAGCATTTAGAGAGCGTTTAAAACAAAATGGATATCAATTTTCATCTGCAAATTCTATGAATATTGGTCGTCTTATTCCACAAATTTCTTATTATCTTTATACATATGGTCAATTAGTTCGGCGTAAAGAAATCAATTTAGGTGATAAAGTTAACTTTTCTGTTCCTACTGGTAATTTCGGGGATATTTTGGCTGGTTACTATGCTAAAAAGCTTGGCTTACCAATTAACAAATTGATCTGCGCTTCAAATGAAAACAATGTTTTAACCGACTTTTTTGAAACTGGTGAATATGATAAACGTCGTAAATTCCATTTAACTAACGCACCAGCAATGGATATTTTAGTATCTAGCAATTTAGAGCGTCTTTTATTTGATCTATACGATGAAAATGATAAACAAATTGCTAGCTTAATGAATCAGCTTACTCAACGTGGTCATTATCAAGTTAATGAAGACGTTTTAAATGAATTACACCAAATTTTTGCAGCAGATTTTGCTAATGAGAATCAAGTTAAAGAAGAAATTAAGCGTGTATACAATTATGATCGCTATGTAATTGATCCTCACACTGCTATTGGTTCATATGTCGCTCAACAATATAAGCAAAAAACCAATGATGTTACTCCAATGATCATTGTTTCCACTGCTAGTCCATATAAATTCCCTGAAACTGTTTATGAAGCAATTACAGGGCGAGATTGTCCGCAAAGTGGTGTTGCTGCTATTAAAAAACTTCACGAAGAACTAGGTGGTCAACTTTCAATTGGCGTTAGAGCTTTATTTGATCACGAAGCACATATGGAAAAAATTATTAATCCTGAAAATATGGAAGCAGCTATTAGTTCCATTTTGAATTTAAAATAAATTTGAAAGGAAAACTATGAAAGTAGTTAAATTTGGTGGCTCATCTTTAGCCACAGGTAATAACGTTAACAAAGCATTAAATATCATCAAAAATGATAGTAGTAGACAAGTAATCGTGGTTTCTGCCCCTGGTAAAAGAACAGATGATGATATTAAAGTAACTGATTTATTGATTACTTATGCTTACACTAGTTTAAGAAGTAATAACTATGACGATATTGTAGAAAAGATTTTTAAACGATATGAATTGATTGCTCAATATTTCGATTTACCCGAAAGCGACTTAACCGAAATTAAGCGTCTACTTTTGACCTTACCTACTTACGATTATCCAAACGCGGATTATCGCATGGCTACATTCAAGGCACATGGTGAGCGCTTAAATGCTATTTTAATTGCTAAAATTTTAAATCACCAAGGAATTAAGACACGCTACTTAGAGCCAAAAGATGTAGGTCTGATTGTCACAGGGAGACCTAATAATGCAGAAGTTAACCCCGAAACATATGTTAATTTAAAGCGGATTAATTTGAAGAATAATGAAAAAATCATCTTTCCAGGTTTTTATGGTATTACACCATCTGGTCATATTGCCACATTTTCACGTGGAGGCTCTGACATTACTGGCGCAATTTTAGCTAGAGGCTTTGATGCTGAATTATATGAAAACTTCACTGACGTTGATGCTATCTTTTCCGCCAATCCTAATATAGTAACTAACCCCGCTCCTATTAAAAAGATGACTTATCAAGAAATGCGTGAGCTTTCCTATGCTGGATTTTCTGTTTTTCATGATGAAGCACTTATCCCTGCTATTCAAGGAGAAATCCCAGTTAACGTTAAAAATACTAACGATCCTGAAAAACCTGGTACATTAATCGTTCCAGAAGATGGATTTATTCCTAAACATACGATTACGGGTATTGCAGGTGGAAAAAATTTCGCAGCTCTTTATCTTAGAAAATACATGTTAAATAAAGGGGCTGGATTCACCTTAAAATTAATGGAAATATTTGATCGACACCATGTATCTTATGAACATATGCCATCTGGGATTGATGATCTAACTATTATCTTTAAAAAAGACGCATTAAGTGATCAACTAATTGATGTAATTTGTAATGAAATTCAAACTAGTTTGAATCCTGATCAAATGCAATGGATTGATGATTATGCAATTACTATGGTGGTTGGTGAAGGGATGAAAGATAAACTCACACTTTGTGCAAGTATTCTCTACCCTCTTGGTGAAAAGAATATTTCTATCCAAATGATTAACCAAGGTGCCTCACAGATTTCCATCATGATCGGTACAAGACGCCAGGATGAAGAAGAAGTTATTAAGACAATTTATCAAAACTTCATCGGAAATAGATAGCTTTACATAATCTAAATAATGTAAGAAGGGAATGAAGAAATAAAAATTCTTCATCCCTTTTTTAGATTAAATATGCTCTTTCTTAACCAATAACTTAGCTTTAACATATAAATTCTTAATATTTAATCGATATACTTACGGCATCCTCAATGAAAGGAATGAGATTACTGATTAAACTTCTCCTATCTATTATATTAATTTTATTACTCGGCCTTATGGCTATTAGTTCTGTTTTAATTAAAGTTCCTGCTCCAGTTAAAATAAGGAAAACAAGCAGTAACTATACCAATCCTAATAATTATTAGCCGATTTTCACTTTACATAATTTTAATTATGCAAAAAGATGTTACTTTTTAATCAGTAACATCTTTTTTTGGATTAATCAAAATAAGCACGTGTATAATCAACTTCTCCCACTGAATGCCATAAAACTCCTCTTAAGTTTTTTCTTACTAGATGACTTTCAGTCATATTATAAAGCGGTACAACGGCAGCATCTTTAGTTAATTGGTTCTGTGCATTACGCATATTTTGCCAATAATTATCAATTTCTTCTGCACTTTTACTTTTAGCTGCTTTTACATACTTATCATAATTAACACTACTATATTTACCATAATTTTGAGAATTATTAGTTTGCAAGATATCTAAATCACTCATTGGATCTGAATAGTCCGCAAGCCATAAGCTTAAATGCATATCAAAATTACCACGTGCAATATTATCCTGTGAATTTTTAGCAGGAACTGCATGAACTTCTACATTAGCATTTTTAAGTTTTGTTTCTACCTGTGATTGAACAAACTGTGCGATATTTTTATTAATTGTCTGATCATCAGTATAATAAGTTAAATTAATATTCTTTTTTCCTTCTTCTTTTAAGCCTTCATTCCATAACTTCTGTGCTTTAGTCACATTATGAGTTTCTTCTGGTTTCATTTCTTTAGCAAAATCAACACCTGTACTTTGATCTTCAGCAAGAGTTGGTGCTACAAAAGTATCAGCTGCAGTTGAACCATCTGCTAGAACCTTTCGTGCAAGCTGTTTTTTATCCAATACTAAATTAAGCGCTTGACGCATTTTTACGTTAGAAAATGGTCGATTTTTGCGCATATTAAGCTGTAAATAATAAACTCCCGCTCTATGTAAATGCATTAAATTTTTATTATTTTGCATCCCTTGAGCAGTAGTGCCCGTAATTTGTGCATCATCCAAATTGCCCTGCTGAAATAATTGATGGGCAGTATTAGCATCTTTAACTACTTGCATTTTAATGTGTTTCAAGTGAATTGCTTTTTGATCGTAATAATTTTTATTTCTATCTAATCTCCAAGATAAATTACTACCTGTCCACCCGTCTACTTTAAATGGACCATCATAATACATTTTGCTAGAATCTGTACCATACTTGTCTCCAAATTTCTTTAAAGCTGCTTGACTTTGAGGGAAAAATGCTGGCAAAACCATCATTCTATCAAAATATGGCATTGGATATTCTAAATCAACTTGTAATGTATGTTTATTTAATGCATGTACCCCCAGCTTATTAACTGACATTTTTCCTGCAGTAATGTCAGTGGCATTTTTAACTCCAGTAAAGATATAAGCATACCCTGAACGTGAATTTGGACTAACAGATCTACGCCAAGAAACCACAAAATCTTGGGCTGTTACTGGATCACCATTCGACCATTTAGCATCCTTTCTTAGATTATACGTATAACGCTTACCATGATTAGTCGGTTTTACCACACTAGTCGCTAAAGCTGGTACTGGATTGCCCTTATGATTTGCCCTATAAAGACCTTCCATTGAATTTTCCAAAACATTCCATTGATGAATGTTCGCTTCATTTGAATGATCCAATGACATAATCTCTCCATCTTGCATAAGACGAAGTGTTTGTTCTTGATCACCTTGATCTGCAGAATCGCGTCCACATGCTGGCAAAACTAAAATTGATAAAGTGGCGGTGGCTAACAATAATCCCTTTTTTAAATTCATTATTCTCTTCCTTCTAAAATTTTATTTAGATGAACTATTAACTTACAAATCTTATCTCCCACTAAATATTTGTATTAATCATCCTTTTAAGTAGTTACAATATTCTTCAGCTATTAATTCAAAGGAGGATCCAAACCCGAATAACAAATAGCTATATTTTCGATCAATAATTGCATTTAATATATCCTTTCTCTTTATTAAGAAAACAATTGAACAAACTATTGATAGAAAATAAAAACGCCCCACTAGATCGAATTCGATCTAATAGGGCGTTTAACGCGGTACCACCTATTTTTTGCTAATTAAAAAAACTAGCCTTTTACGTGCGGCTCTAAAAAGAGCGATACGTTGCCGCTATATAGGGCGGACCCTGAAATTACTGTTATCGCAACTCCCGCTCAAAGGTGATTTTCGGCAAAATCAGAATTATTCCTTTTCACCAACCCGGAACTCTCTGAAAATTCTGATTAGACTTACTTTCCTCATCAAAGCTGTTCTTTTTTCTTGTTGAAGGATATACTACGCTGTTAAAAATAAAAGTCAATGAACGTTCAAGGATTTAGCTATTCAGTTCTAAGAAAGATTTAAACCAAACATTTGAGATATCTATATTCAAAAAAATTTAATTAAATTTTTTACTAGATTATTTAGTAAATGTGTTAATTACTACCTTAGTCTCTAAATCTAGTATATTTTGCTTTCCAATCATAGAGCTTAATTCTTACCCAAAACGAATAGATTCCTAATGTGATAATTGATAATAATAACCATTTAATCCAATTTCCCAATAAACTCCAAGCACTACCAAAAAACTCTAATCTTCTTCCCTCAATCACAGTATGGTTAATTCTCCAGCCATACATCATACAGATTGCCCACGGATAACAAATTCCTAATGTGAATACAGTGACTAAAGTACCTAAAATAGTCCAACCAATTAATGATAATAATCCCCCATCAAAGAAGGAGTTTCTTCCATGTTTTATTTTCATTACTTTTTCCTTTCAAAAATCATCCTTAATACAAGTATAGTCTTAAAGAATATCCATTGACTATCAATTTTAATAAGCATAAAGTTAATGTGAAATATATATTTTTTATCAATGAGGATTTTACTTATGGAAGAAAATACTAAAAATATGCTTGCTGGAAGGCCTTATCGTCCAGGAACACCAGAATTACATCAAATTTCTAGATTGGCTCACCGACTTTGTCGTGACTATAATTTACTAGCAGACACTGATAAAGAAGAACGAAAAGCAATTATTAATCGCCTATTTCCCGATCATCAAGAAGGTATTTACTTACAAGGTCCTATTAATGTAGATTATGGCCGTTTTACTACTCTAGGTAAGAACTTTTATGCTAACTTTAATCTAACCATTTTAGACACTTGCCCTGTAAAAATCGGTGATAATGTTATGTGTGGACCTAACGTTAATATTCTTACTCCACTTCATCCGCTACTTCCCAGTCAACGCAATTCTCGCGTATTAGAAGATGGCACTGTAGGCGATTATGAATATGGTGCTCCTATTACAATTGGTGATAATTGTTGGCTAGCTGGAAACGTAACCATTTGTGCTGGTGTGACTATTGGTAATAGATGCGTAATTGGAGCTGGCGCTGTAGTTACTAGAGATGTTCCTGATAACTCACTTGTTGTGGGGGTTCCAGGACGTGTTATTAGAAAAATAACAAAAGAAGATCGTTTAAAGAACTGGCCATATTAAAAATACTAATAATATGAAAATAAGACTATCAAAACCAATTGATAGTCTTATTTTGTGGCTCTATAATTTTTCCTGTTGATGACTTATCTATATGATAAGCTGTTAACAGGTTTTTTATTGCATTAAAAAAGGAG
>PPYF01524956.1_pt1 | contig 79821 bp, 52 predicted proteins | sample 1559871 | NCBI WGS metagenome assembly PPYF01 (sample SAMN08240021, study PRJNA423297) | Human gut metagenome, whole genome shotgun sequencing project.
TCTATTTGTTTACAAAGGTCAATTATACCAATTTTCATGTTAGTTTATGTTTTAATATATCTTATAAAGACAAGAAAAAACAATCGATACAAGCAGATAATAGCACATTAATAACCAACAATATAACAAATAAACAACAAGGGATAGTATAGTAAAAATATAATATATTTGCTTTGGAACACTTAGTTGAATTTATAGTTTCACCAAGGTGAAGCAAGCGTATCACTTGGGTGACTACGCCTCTCCACTTAGATGCCAATGTATTGTCACCTAGGTGAAACCACAAAAGAAGACAGACAAAAGATAAGCATCCGGGATTGTGCGTGTTTTTTCCAGTCATAACAAAGTCAAAAGCCTAACGTACTTCGTTTGGCTTTTGACTTTATAACAGCTTGAAGAGAAATACACAAGAGGCCGAATGCTTACAATTCTTCCATAAACTTGACCAACGAGTGAACAATGCTTCAATCCATATACACCCACGCAGGGTGTGACGAAATCGGCCACCCCGTTTGGACGCTATTCGATGTTTCAATCCACACACCCACGCAGGGTGTGACTTTGCGGAAATATGTAGGGGACCAATTGATACAAGTTTCAATCCACACACCCACGCAGGGTGTGACTGCCATTACCGCTTACTTTACACTGACAAAATCTGTTTCAATCCACACACCCACGCAGGGTGTGACTATACTTTGGACATTAAGCAATGCCTATGATTTGGTTTCAATCCACACACCCACGCAGGGTGTGACATAGACGATGTAACATCAATATTATAGTTATGAGTTTCAATCCACACACCCACGCAGGGTGTGACGAAGAAGTTAAAAATGCTAACAAAGTAGATCGTGTTTCAATCCACACACCCACGCAGGGTGTGACCATCCCTCCAAGTCCGTACTGTAGGGAGATACTGTTTCAATCCACACACCCACGCAGGGTGTGACTATTGCCGGTTATTGCCGTGACATTGATAAAGGGTTTCAATCCACACACCCACGCAGGGTGTGACATCAGTAACCTGCTTTATAAGGACATACCTGTTGAGTTTCAATCCACACACCCACGCAGGGTGTGACAAATCTGACGTCCACCAATCTATAATCCCTATAATGTTTCAATCCACACACCCACGCAGGGTGTGACCTCCAAACTCATCGACAACGATGGCAATATGGAGTTTCAATCCACACACCCACGCAGGGTGTGACCCTATATCTAATAACATATTATAAATCAGCAAATTTAATCCACTGTTATGCGAATCATCATTATTATTCAACTTCATAACGAAGAAATACTTTACAAATAATTTAATCTACTGATTATTAACACATGCGAAGATACTACTTTTTTTGTAACACACCACATTCGCATTATATTATAAGAGCCTCCTCAAGTTTATACGCCGTTTCAACACCTATTACTTCCACCCTCTTATTCTCATTTTTACTAAGAATATAAAAACGAACACTATCAAGAGACATATCAATAATATCCCTAACTCTCCCTTTTAGAAGAGAATATTGCGCTTCCGTCACTACACACTCAAAGACTGAGTTCTGCACCCTCTGTCCATAATCCAGACAAGCCTTGGCCACACATCGTAAACGGCGAGCCCCCTCTTTGCTTGTAGTATCCACATCGTAAGTCACAAGAATGTACATAATTAAAAATCATTTTATAAGAAATACCGGATAATCGTCAATATCCTGCCTGATATACCTTGCCATTAACATAGCCTGCACATAAGGCAGAAGCCCTATTTCAACTTTTTCATTAAGATAAGGATGAATTATCACTTCCCTTTTCCTTGCCTGCCATGCAGTAATAAAAGTCTTTTTCCCTTTATCTGTCATAACAACCCCATTATCACCTTGGAACAAGAAGTCTTTTACTGAAATCTGTCTTTTATTAATCAACGACAAAATAAAACGGTCGCCAAGGTAAGCACGTAACTCTTCCATCATATCTAAGGCCAACGATGTGCGCCCCGGACGGAGTGTATGGAGAAACCCGACGTATGGATCAAGGCCAACAGTTTCGAGAGCGGCCGCAACATCATTGGCTATCAACGTATATGCAAAAGACAACATGGCATTCACCGCATCCTTGGGAGGACGACGATTGCGACCATGAAATGGGAAATCAGTCTTCTGATTAAGTATCAAGATTGGCAATACCTCAAAATAGGCATTCGAAGCCATCCCCTCATAACCAATTAATTCCGTCTTATCTTGAGCCTTCAAAGCATCACGCTTGGCACGTTCCAATACTTGCACCGCCCTATTAATGTCTTCATTCTCACCATAATCACGAATATATCTCCTCAATATATTGCGATAGTTTTGAATCTTACCACCAATCATCAACCTAACCACATGCAACGACCAAGATGCATCGTCCGACAATTGGTACTGCTTTTTGCGTAACAGAACATTCCCTTTCGTAGCACCTTGAACCCTGCTGATAAATCTGCCTTATGGAGAAAGAAATGTGAGTGATATACCATTGTCACTACACAATTTCATCACACCGGGACTTGCGCCCATATATCCGAACGTAACGATGCCCTCTATATTTATGACAGGAATACGAAACACCTCCTCCTGCTGAACAGATATAACGACATTCAGCCCATCCTTACTAAGATACGCTTCCGGTGTCGTCACATACAAAGTATTCAATAGTTTTCTCATAGGTACAGATTTTTAGTAAGGTAATTATCTACCGAAGTACAATTATTTACCATTTCCGGCATGCAGATATCTTTCAGCGAGCACTTGTCACAATGTTTCCCATATTCAGCCTTCGGGATAACCGCTTTACTAAATATATCGTGCATATCCCGGGCACATTGTCTGACTATATTTCGCAGCTCCTCCGTTATATCCACATTAACCCGATGGCGAAGCTCCCCATAAAAGAAAGAGCCGTATGGTATATGGATAGCATACATTTCTTCTATACACATGATTTGTGCTGCCAACTGCACTTCATCCACTTCGTTTCTTTTCGGTTTGCCATGCTTATACTCCACAGCAACCGGTTGCCATCGCCCCGGATAGTTGGGATGCAAAATCGTATTTTCAAAAGATGAGGAAGGAAGTAACTCTATGGCATCAGAGATTCCATAGAGTCCAAGTTCACGCGAAGCGATATTCACCGCACGTAATGTTATCTGGTCACCACACTTTTGTCTATAAAACGGATCATCTACATGCTTGTGCAGAATCTGTCCTTCGATGGTGAGACGATTATCGTTCCATTGCTGCTCAATGTGTATCAAAGCCCATTGCCGGGGACAGCACCTAAAGTGCTGAATCCCCGACAACATAAGCATATCGTCTTCATTGTACATACGATGGAATTATATCAGTTCCTCAATAGTTACATTTGATGGAGCATTCTCCTTATCTATAGTAACTGAATAGTCGATGAATGAGCGTGGTGCTCCATCGCAGACTTTCTCCACTTTTACCAATTCAAACAACTTGTTGGCGGGAGCATTACCCAATATGGAGTCATGCTTGAAGACTATCAGTTTTTGAGCACTCATCAATCCACGTGCCGCCGAACGATCCACATCGAACATGTTCTTTAAAGCTTCCCAAAATAGTTCAAGGTCTTCTTCAGAAAATCCTGTCTGTTGTGCCAAGTTGGCGGAGATGAAGCCGTGACAGACATAGAGGCCATAAGGAATGGTGGCTTTACGTCCCATTGTACGATTGCCACCATCTTGTTTTTCCGCTTCTTTCTCTGTTGCTACTGCCATACGAGTTATAGAATGTTCCGCTACAGCAATTGGATCTATAGAACGAGCAAAGGTGAACTGGATAGGACCACGAACTTGACCCGCATTTTTACCTGTTGACATAACTGCACCAAATGTTCTGATATCGAAGTAATTATTACACATAAAACGACGTGCTGCTTCTATTTTGTCCTTTGCATTTTTTACTTCTGAATCATCATGTGCATTATCAATCAAAGTATTCAGGACTGCCTTCTCTTTGATAAATATATCAAAGCCATTCACAAGCCCTTTTGCTATTTGTACATAATTACGAACCTTGCGTTTCAAGCAGACATCCGTAACAAGTCCCATACCTGTTTCGGCATCCACACGTGGTAGATTACCCGCATCCGGATCACCATTTGGGTTACCATCTTTTACATCAAATATGTAAACGAAATCAATTCTATTCTTTAGTTCTGACATAACTTTATATTTTTAAAATTATTATTCCATTTCTTTATTTTCCTTACTCATAAAAAGGTCTTGACGTTGGTGATAATATCCCACAAAGAACCGTCCTTGATCTTGCAGGTTAAGATGTGGAGGAAATCCTTTTGCATCAAGTTTGGATATAATTTCCTGTTTCAGCTTCTCATAGAACACTTGTCCACCCGGATTCAACTTCTCTATATGATGAGTAGAAAGATTGAGCACCGTGGCAAAAACCATGGAAGGAGTTGCTGATGCAGCATTCATATAGCGTTCTCGAATGGAATGAATACCATTGGCATCCTCCTGTATCTTGTCAAGTACGGCAAATAGCCTTCCACAAAGATACCCTTGATTTTGATTTTCTTTGTCTAACATAACATCTAATTTTTTATGGTTGTTATTTTCGTTTAGTCTGTTGAGATATGCCTTGATGATAGCAGCACGCACTATATTGACGGATTGTTCTGCACGTATGCGACGAATACATGCTTGAAAGAGAGAAGCCGGATACGGCAACCCTTGAAATATGCTTCTCACCACAGCATCAGGAAGATTGGGAGTCGCATCACTTGACTTTCCTCCAAGAGTAACATTTCCAAGAATGGAATGCAGTCCCACGTACGGCTTCTTATCTTTGCGAGTGTCAACCATCTCCATATCCGTAAAATGTTTACTTATCAAACCTGCAAATTCACGCAAAGGCATCTCATTCCAATATACTACCGCAATTCTTGCCGAATTGGGAGCCAAACCCAAAATGAAGAATTTGTCATCATCGTTTGCCGATAATTTTCCGTTATAGATAGACTGGAAAGTATCATATACTAACTTTATGCGCCTGTTTGAGTCGTCATTTTCTTCTTCAATCCGCCCCAACAAAGAAAATAGACTATTTTCGGACTCTTTTGAAGCCTCGCTATTGGAGGAAGCCCAGAAAAGATAAGTACGTGAGCCCACCATAAACTTATTGTGAGAATCCGAACGCAGCAAATGATTCAATGCGGTTGTATATGCAAATTCAGCTTCTTCTGATATTGGAGCATTGTATCCTTTAGATTTCCCATACGAATCATACCCGGAATTAACTTGAAATGCAACTAGTTTAGCTGTTTCTTGGCTTCCAAGTATCTTTGTAGCAGTTGTAATCTCTACAACTTTTGAATATCTCCCTGTTATCAAACAAAGATTTCCTGCCACGCCATGATTCTCGTCAAACAAATTTATCAATTCCCTTTTCGAAGCCACTATTTTCGTATCCCCTTCTATAAGGAAAGAAAAGGTAGAATATTTCTTATTAAGATTTTTGGCTATATCATCCCATAAAGAATCTTTCTGCATAGCCCCAACTATAAAAGAATGGTCTTGCTGATAAAATGCATAAACAGCTTTTATGTCCTCATTATCCGGAAAAGCATCATATATATCTTTTACTTTCGCCTTAAATACTTCAAAGTACTTACGTATCTTTTCCATATCCCCCTTATCGGAATAACCAAATACATATTTACAATTGTCATACAAATAGTTTGCAACAGGGGCACTTGACCGGCTAACACTTTTCTTAACAAGAAACTGCTGTGCCGACTTCTTATCTATGCGCCTGTCTTCAAAGCGCAGAAATTTTCCACATCTATCAATAACAATAATAAATCCAATCTCTTTGTATTCTAAACCAAAAGGGGCCACATCATCTCCACTTCGATGATAGTAATCATATAATGCTTTCAGTATCATCTCAACACCTCCTCACTATCTTTATCCGGTACAACAATCACTCCCTTTTTCATTTGGGCTCTATAAAACATAGCATTCGGTTTTTGTGGATTTTCCTCAAAGTCCATATCATAAAGCATAATGCCGAAATCCCTGTCTTCGGCTAAGGGATAATCAAGATTATCAGTACTTTCAATATACTTCCAGTTTGCAGAAAACTCACGACATCCGAGATAGGGCTGCGTAAAACATTGCCCTTGTGATGCCCTGCGTTCGAACATCTGATAATACTTCATAGGATTCTCGTCGGCACTTGGCTGATGCTTGGCAAAAGCCTCTTTCGGACGGTCTTTTACCGGAATAAATACTAACTTAGCATAAATTCGGTAACGCACATCCAGCAGAAGCAACGTGTTCTTCTGCTGGCGTGTCTTTCCATCATCTATATAAATTGGTTTCATGCTGGAATTTACCACCGCTCCAACTTCATTCCGTCTAATGGTAGCCCATTTAATAGGCCTGAATACCTCAATCTTGGTTATCTGCCAACGCATGGCATAACGTTTAAACAGTATCGCTTCAAAGATGGCGCGTGCCGCCGATGGCGTAATGACATCATAACTTACACGCTCTACTTTCAACTCCGGACGAGTGAAACAAGCCCAATCGCCCCACACCTCCAGACAATATTCTTTATCTGTATATTCCATATCATTCATCGTTTTCCTTGTTTTCCAATAAATCTTCCGGCTTCTGACCTTCAAAAAACCTTTTTGCCGACAAGGGAGTTACCACTTCACGACCGGTTTTTTGCTCCAACTGTTCGCGTGCCACACGAGCCACATCACCACCGTCAGCCGCACACTGCATATTTTCACCCAATGTCTGAGGATTTTTAGCTTTAGTAATACTTGTCGTAGAGAGTTCGGCCAGCATATTAAGAACCAATTCTTCATTGGTCATATTGTCCCGGAGATTTTCTTTCTTCAAGCCCTTGAACTGTTTGTACTCCTTTGCCGACTTTCCGGTCCATTGCTGATAGATAATGTCTGTAAGAGTAGCATATTGAACACCTTCCTCTACATTATGTAGTTTCCATTGATCTGTAAGATCTTTACGGATTTCAATGCTCTTCAAGCGTTGGTTTATCCAGTTGTCAGAGTAACCAAGTCGCTTGTAGTCCATCATAGCTTGCTCAATACTCAACTCAGGGTCTTGCATCTGATCAAGACGTTCGGATGCTACATGTGCCATCCATTGCTTGAACGGTTCTGCCTTGGGAGATGGGATAGACTGAATGATACGTAGTAGTTGTTCTGTATCAGCCACATCTGTAAGTCGCATCTTACCGTCTGTGGCTTTCATTTTCAAACCGTGACAATTTGTCACGGTTTCATTTCCCTCTTCTTTAAGTCTTTGCTTTAACTTACGCCAATAAGCAGTTGCATCAACACTGTCTGTTAAAACTGACACCACATCAACTATCGAAAAATACCATTTTTCCTTTTCATCATCCCACACGGTGCGGACTTTACGTTCTTCAAACAATTTCAATGTTTCTTTCTTTGTCATATCCGTTTCTTTATATCATTAATACTTCCTCCAGCCAATGGTTATCAAGGCTGAGACCTGTGGTTTTATTATACTGAGACCTGTCTGCCAATACATATATTCCTTCCAATATTTCTTCGACAAGCCCATAGCCTTTCAGTTGCTTAAAATCATAGGAACGGATGCCTACAGTAAATTTCGCCAATTGCTTCACCAACGAGTAGGTACACCCCGATTCTTTCAACTGCTCTATAAGTTCCATGCTGTTTTCCCAATTTACGATAACATTTATACTTGTATCATCAATCAGGCGAAATTCTTTTGATGCAGTTTCAAAACATAGCTCAGTAGGTTTGTAGAGCCAGTGCTTTATATCCTTTTCATCAAATGTTTGTTTTCTGCTATACAATTGACAAAAATAGGCTTTCATGGTAGAAGGAGCAAACCAATCACTATCTTCCGGCAAATTCAACCGAGCATTGTTGGAGTCAGCCATTGAACCGAAGAGCTTTCGCTTCTCTGCCGCCAGACTGAACACAAATGTATGTCCCATGGCACTTCGTCCTTCCCGATTGCACCGTCCCGCTGCTTGCAATACAGAATCGAGTCCTGCTTCTTGACGGAACACAACCGGAAAGTCTATATCCACACCGGCCTCCACAAGCTGGGTTGCAATGACCCTGACAATCGGCTGCGACTCATCCTTCAATAAAGTTTTTATTTTACCAATAGTTTCGTGTAAGTGGGCAGGGCACATCATTCTAGACAAATGCAATTTCACTCCGTCATTGGGCAAACGGTCATACAGCTCTTTGGCATCTTTACGAGTGTTCACTATGCACAACACCTTATTATATTCAGACACCTTTGCAGCTATCTCATCGTATGTTTTTCCTGTATCATCGATTGACAACTTCACACGGCGAAGCTGGTCATGCAAAGCAAATTCTTCCGGAATAATTTCCTTGATATGTTCTATTCCCTTAAAATCAGCTTTAGGATTTGTTCCTTCTATCAGACCACTCAGTACCGGCTGGCTTGCCGTGGTAAACAATACCGAAACCCCGAACATTTCCTGATACGCTTCCAGCGCATCGACTATCGGCCGCAAGAAGCCGGTTGGCAACATCTGAACCTCATCCAAAACAAGAATTGAATTTGCCATGTTGTGCAGTTTGCGGCAATCAGATGTTTTATTGCTAAACATAGATTCAAAAAGCTGTACATTGGTAGTGACAATAATGGGATAGTCCCAATTCTCTGTAGCCAATTTTGCTTTTTCCCTATTTTCCTCGTCCTTAATATCATCGGGGTCGAAATTACTATGATGCTCCAATACATTTTCTTCACCAAAGATTTCCTTCAAAAGCCCTGCCGTTTGCACAATGATACTGGTATATGGGATGGCGATGATGATACGATTCATTGAATGGCTTACAGCATGCTTCATGGCCCATAACAAAGAAGAAAGTGTTTTACCGCCTCCCGTCGGAACTGTAAGACTATAAAATCCTTTTTCGCTTGAAGAAGTTCTACTGCATTGTTCTTTCACTTGCTGGCGGATGCGGTTCACTTTCGTATCAGCTGCATTCGATTGCAGTTTTTGCATATATGCCTCCAGCTGTGGAAGCAAATCGGCAAGCGTAGCCGAATTTCCCCGCTTCCGCCATGACTCTACATCCATAAACCGTTCTGTATCGAGCCGGTCGGCATCTACAAGACAGGAAAAAAGCATACGGGAAAGGTGATGAAAGTGTTTCCATTCAACCTTTGATTTAGAAAAAGGTGAATCAATAAATTCTTGGAATAATAAAGGTTTGTTTATGCTAATGTCACCCTCGTTTATTTCTTTGGACAATAGCCTCTCTTTCAATATGTTTCCCACATCCCCGAAATCATGTAACCCTGTGTGATGAGAAATAATTTGGTTTACAAGAAGATGGGAAACATCCTTTCCCATAAGTTCTTTTGCCAATATTCCACCCACAAAAGCATGGGTATGATCATCATAGCGCTTCTTGTCACTCGTAGGCAAACCATTCATCTTGCGTATGTATTGCTGGAATGCCGCCCGTTCCTTTCCTTTGTCATGAAGTAGGCCGAGCGCACGCCCCCAAGAAGGAAGTCCGAACTGCCCGGCGAAGGATGCCGCCATATCAGCAACCCCCTTTTGATGTTCATCATTGGTTTGTATCATCCATTGACCATTATCCCTATTTTGATACAAATGGGATATCAACTGATTTTCCTCTATCATCTGATTAAATTTATAAGGCTAGCATTCCACAAATATAGTGAATAATATCAGACTCTCGCAAAAGAAAATCATATTTCAAGTCAGCTCCATCAGTTTTCATCCTTAAAACAAGAAATACAACCAACAACGACAAGAACAGGCATTCCGCTTTGTCGCCTCTACGCGGAAAAAAGAGAACAAACCATTTCGGCGGGATACAAAAATTTCCGTCACTACATCTCTTTTAGAATCAGTAAGATGTAGTGACGGAAGAAAAAACAATCTGATTATCCACATAGGTAATCCAGCATTTATATTTCAATACAAATAACGTATAAAGCAAACGTTATCGGGCATTCCCATGTGATGCAATCATCCATCAATGAAGCTTTTATGGTATGATTGCAGATAATTAGTAAACATCAAGCTTTCACCACCGCCAGCAGCTCATCCGGTGTAACCAGTGACTGCTCGCCTGTAGTCATATTCTTCAAAGTCAGTTTCCCTTCGTTCATTTCATTTTCACCAACAATAGCGACAAAAGGAATCTGCTTGTCATTGGCATATCCCATCTGCTTCTTCATTTTAGAAGCATCCGGATAAATTTCAGCGCGCACCCCTGCTTCACGGACTTTTGTCAGGATAGGCAGACAATAAGCAGCCTCTTTATCGCCGAAGTTTACAAACAACAGCTCGGTTCCGTTCACCGCTTCTTTCGGATACAAATCCAACTGATTCAACACATCAAAAATACGGTCGGCTCCAAAAGAGATACCTACACCAGACATACCATCCATACCAAAGACACCGGTCAGATTATCATAACGGCCACCACCACTGATGCTGCCAATCTGCACATCCAAGGCCTTCACTTCAAAAATTGCTCCTGTATAATAATTCAAGCCGCGAGCCAAAGTCAAATCCAATTCCACTTCACTCTTCACACCCAGTGCAGACACGGTTTTTAATATGAATTCACTTTCTTCCACTCCCTTCAATCCCGCTTCACTGGTAGCAAGGACAGTCTTCAAAGTTTCCAATTTCTCTTCATTGCTTCCACTCAATAAAATAATCGGCTGCAATTTATCAATAGCCTCTTGAGGAATCCCTTTAGAAGCCAATTCCGCATTTACATTTTCCAATCCGATTTTATCCAGTTTGTCAATGGCTACGGTAATATCTACAATTTTATCAGCCTCCCCGATAATCTCGGCAATACCGGTCAATATCTTACGGTTATTGATTTTAATTGAAACACGTACTCCGAATTTACCAAATACACGGTCTATCATCTGTACCAGCTCCACTTCATTCAATAAAGAATTGCTGCCTACCACATCGGCGTCACATTGGTAAAACTCACGGTAACGCCCTTTTTGGGGACGATCCGCACGCCAAACCGGTTGGATTTGATAACGTTTGAAAGGAAAACTTATTTCATCACGATGCATCACCACATAGCGGGCAAAAGGTACGGTGAGATCGTAGCGCAATCCTTTTTCACAGAACTTGCTCGCCAGCTTTACCGCATTGCGGCTCAGCAATTCCTCATCGGTAATGCCGTTGAAATAATCACCTGAGTTCTGTATCTTAAACAATAACTTATCCCCTTCGTCACCGTATTTTCCCATCAAGGTAGACAAATTCTCCATAGAAGGAGTTTCAATCTGCTGATAGCCGAAAAGATGAAACACATCACGGATCGTATTGAATATATAGTTACGTTTCGCCATTTCCACCGGCGAAAAATCTCTCGTTCCTTTAGGTATACCTGGTTTTGCTGCCATAATGATTCTATTTAATTTATTTTGAGCCACAAAATTACACTAAATATTTCATTCGTAAAAAGAATACTTCTTAATATTGCTCATTGCCGGCAATATTAAGAAGTTAAACAGCTGGTGCCTTAAGTGCATATCTCAGTATGGGCCGTTTCCCTACGAACTCATTGTTTAATAATTTCGTAAGCTGTAGAATGAACCCCTCTATTCTCTATTTTTCCCTCCAATACATCCAAAGCGAACTCAATGCCCCGGACAGCCATCTGTGAGCTGAAAATATCAGCTGTTGCAACCAGTTTTCCCGTAGAAAGAAATTCTTTCATCACCGCATCATTATCAAAGCCCACTACAGGCAGATAGCAATTTTTTTCTTGCATCTGCTGAAGAACCCCCAACGCCATCGCATCATTGCTGCAATATACAGCTTTCAAATCAGGATACCGCATCCACATAGCCTGAAAAACTTCGGCGGCTTTCTCCGTTTCCCAGTCGGCCGGTTCGGATGCCACCAATCTTAACCCTTTTTCTTCTATCGCCTTGATAAAACCTCTTTTACGCTGCTGCGCATTATCGGCTGCCGTCAATCCTTCAATAATAGCAACTTTATCTTCATTCCGCAACTTCTTATCCAATAATTTACCCACTTCATACGCAGCTGCAAAATTATCCGGTCCCACAAAAGCCACTTCTACTCCTGCCTGCTCCAATAGCTGAGTATCCAACCGGATATCAATATTGATTACCGGAACTCCTTTCCTGACAGCCTCTACTACAGGCTGAACTAAGGCTTTTGAATCTATAGGAACCAATACGATAGCATCGACTTGCTGATGAATCAAGGAATACATCAAGTCAACCTGTTCCTCTACCTCTGTCTGTGTAGCCGTTCCCACACAAACCAAATCCAAAAACGGAAGAGGGGCCGCATACTGAATGGCCCCTTCTTTCATCACTTTGAAAAAATCGGCTTGTAACGACTTCATTACAAGCCCTATTTTATAATTTCTCTTCATCTAATTTTTAATTTGACAAAGTAATGCTTATTAATCCGATAATAAACAAGGAGAACATAGCCGCAATCAGTTTATTGGTCCCCTTCGGAGCTTCCTTAAATTCCTTCCAGACAAAAACTCCCCAGATCATAGCCACCACAGGCGCTGCGTTGCTAAGGGCATAAGAGATAGCCGGATTGGCAGCACCTGCTCCCATAAAACTAATCACCATGCCGTCCATCCAGATAAAGCCTCCCAGCATACCTGTGAGATGGGTCTTGGCATCGCCGGCAAAGTAATCTTTCATGGTCACCGCCTTGCCTTCTACCGGATGCTTCATGGCAAAGGTATTGAATATAGGTGTGCTGGCCAGAATACCTACCGCAAAGAAGAACACACCTGTATAAGGAGTCAGCGTTCCGGTTCCTCCCGCCACATACTGCGGGTCAAGAGATTTCACTACCAATCCGTAAAAGAACATGATAGCAATGCCTGCCATAATGGCCAGCAGAATCCCCTTCTTCGGAGTGGAAGCCTTGCCGGACGATAACTTTCCGTACGCTTTTCCGCAGATCAGTATAGCTACAATGATGACTAACACACCACTCCATAGTAAAAGCTGATTTCCCTGATAGGTCTGACCGGCCAAAGAGATTAATAAATAATTGAATACAATACCTCCAATCCAGGCCAAGCCTCCACCGATAGGAAAACCTACTGACATTCCGGCTACAGCAATGGCTGCGGTAAGAAATATATTGCCAAAGTTCCACACAACACCGCCCAAGAATGCATATTGAATGCTAGACCAGTCCATGACTGCCAAATCCTGAAAAAAGGTACGGCCTTCACTTCCCATACTTCCCAAAGTCACCGCCCCCAATAAAGCTGTAAGGAACAGACCGACGGTCAAATCCCAATAAAACAGTTCAAAGCTCCATTGCTTGGCGGCAACCATCTTCTGCGTATTTGCCCAAGAGCCCCAGCAGGCACAGCAAATAACACAGCAGAGGATTGCCAAAAAGTAATTATCTACCAATATCATATTTCATCGATATTATTCGTGAATATAGATATTCCAGTTCAGATAAGTTTCAATAGCTTCCGCCAAAATATCTTTCACATTGCCACGGCACATAGCCACATGATGTTCGAATCCATTCTTACAAATATATTTCATAAGCGGCTGCAGATTATCCACCTTGGTTACTGCTATACAACCATCCATTCCGTATGGGTCATCGGTCAGGTCACCTTTGCCCAAATAAGACTTGATACAACCCTTCGTATCATCTGTCGAGATGCGGAAGAAGGTGAAATCACCCTGTTTTACTTTACCGTAAACGGCACCGAAAGTATGTACCTTACCTAATGTTCTGCCCAACACTCCTAATGTTCCTAACTTCAAATCATTCATTACAAATGATTTAGGGAAGTTACCACAATGTGTACACACACACTTGTCACGATCCTCGGCAAAGTTATTGTTCCAGTCAAGCAATGCCGACGGGCGACCGGAAGCCAATGTCAACGCATACATAGACACTGCACCGGCAATATCCACTTCACAAGCAGCAGGGATTAATTTTTCACTCAACATACTCATAGTCACACAAGCTGCACAACCATAGTTTTGCTCCAAAGAGTCCCAACACTGGATAGCTACAGCATCAATTTCATTGGCTTCCATCCATTGTTCTACAGCCACGCCAAATTTAGCCTGCAAAATCAGTTTATCATTGTATTGTTCGGGAACAGCAGCATATTGTCTGATTTCTTTCAGTTTTGCTTGTAACGTTTCATCAGCATCTTCAATCTTACGGGCGGCAGACAAGATTTCAGAAAGATCTACCGGAACGACTGTAATGCCCGATGCCTGCAACAGTTTCTCGCTGGCGCGGACGGTCTGGAAGCCGGCAGGACGAGTGCCGATGGCACCGATGCGAGCATGACGAAGACCATTCACCACCCGGCAGATCGCAGCGAACTTATTAATATCGGCTGCCAGCAAATCAGAATAAATAGAATAAGTATGTAGCGTAGTATCAGTAAAAGGAATGCCATACTGATACAAGTTATTGCATACGGAAATCTTACCACAGAACGCGTCACGACGGCTATCCAAATCCACCTTGTCATTCTCATCATCACATGCCTGAACCAAAACAGGCACATTCAGATCGGCTACACTGATAGCATTGATGATACCGATTTCAAAACCGAAGTTAGGTAATGAAACAATGATTCCATCAATGCGGTCACGGTTCTCACGGAACAACTTTGCACATTTCAAGCCATCTTCTCTTGTTTCAATACTGCTGCTGCCTGTAGGCGTAGCATCTTCGGGGAGAATGACATAGTCATAGCCCTCTTTCGTCAGTGTTTCCAACAATTGTTTACGGACATCTTTTGCTAATTCCGAGTTAAAATAAGCGCGTGTTCCAATGATGACACCAAAACACATTTTTTTCTTGTTTTTCATTTCTAATGGTATTAAAAGTTACGATATATTCAGTTAGTTATTCTGTCCTATTACTTTCTTAACAGCCTCACGCCAGCCACTATACAAAGATTGAAGTTCTTTTTCCTCCATACAGGGAGCGATGCAATTGTCAATGGTACGCATGGCAGCGGCTTCTTGGAAACTGGCCCACTTCTTACGGGCAAAGCCATTCATGACAACAGCCCCCAATGCAGAAGCTTCCTCTATCTCCGAACGGTTAATGACGGCATGCAGCATATCAGCCTGAAACTGCATCAGGAACTGATTCTTCGTGGGGCCTCCGTCAACACGCAACGCTTTCAGCTCGATTCCTGCCTGCCAGGTCATCATGTCTATCAAATCCTTCACTTGATAAGCAATGGATTCCAATCCTGCACGCAGCACATGCGCTTTTCCAGCATTCAGTGTCATTCCCCAGATGGCAGCTTTAGCATCCGGTTTCCACCAGGGAGCTCCCAATCCGGTAAAGGCGGGAACCAGATAGACACCATCATTGTTTTTAACCGAAGTCGCCAAGGTTTCAATTTGATTGAACGAGTCCACCAATCCCAATTTCTCCACCATCCATTTGATAGTGGCTCCGGTGCAATGGATATTGCCCTCAAAAGCATAATACACTTTACCCAAAGCCGAGAATCCGACGGATGTAACCAGCCCTTCAGGAGCAGCGACAGCCTCTTCTCCAATGTTAACCATAACAGATGATCCCGTTCCATAAGTCACCTTGCCCATACCTGCCTCAAAACACATCTGACCGGTTAATGCTCCATGGGAATCACCTAAAACACCTGCTATTTGTATCGGAGATTTGAACAAACCCTCTATCGTTGTTTCTCCAAAAACAGCATCACAGGGCAACGCTTCCGGCATCATACTCCGGGGAATAGTGAAGAGTTTCAACAACTCTTCATCCCAGTCCAAAGTATGAATATTAAAAAGCATGGTACGCGACGCATTCGTATAATCAGTCAGATGCTTCCTGCCTTCGGTCAGTTTCCAAATCAGCCAGGAATCAATAGTTCCCATCAACAAATCGCCTTTTTCTGCCAGTTCACGTGCATTTTCCACGTTATCCAATATCCACTTAGCACCACTGGCAGAAAAATAAGGATCGATAAGCAATCCGGTCTTTCGTTGTACCAGTTCGCTGTATCCCTTATCTTTCAGTTCTTTGCAAATAGCCGCTCCCCGCTGGCATTGCCATACCACGGCATGATAAACGGACTTGCCGGTATGTCGGTTCCAAACAACCACCGTTTCGCGCTGATTGGTGATGGCAAGAGAATAAGAAATATCCTTTCCATTCACTTCTTCTTGTTCAAGCAGACAATGTATCGCTTCTATGGTATTTTTATAGATTTCTTCGGCATCATGCTCTACCCATCCTATCTGCGGGTAGAATTGCTGATGTTCTATATTTACCCGATGCAACAATTCGCAATCTTCAGAGAACAGCATGGCTTTTGTTGCCGAAGTACTTTGATCTATGGTAATTATTCTGCTAATCATACTATTAGATTTAAAAAGGATATGTTTATTTTTTCACGAATTCAAGGGCAGTCTTGCAGATGCCCTCTTTATCCAATCCGTAATGGGCAAAGATTTCATGGGAGTTTCCATGAACCACGTTCTCATCGGGGATGCCGATAATGCGTACCGGAACCGGATTTTCGGAAAGCGTCTCAACCACAATAGCTCCCAAACCACCAAACTGACTATGCTCTTCCACAGTGATAATTCTTCCGGTTTCTTCTGCCGCTTTCCTGATGGCTTCCGCATCAACGGGCTTGATGGAAGACATATCCAACACACGTGCCTTAATGCCTTTCTCCTGTAACATCAAACCAGCTTGATAAGCATGATAAACCGTTTCTCCGGCAGCAATGATGGTCAGGTCCGTACCGTTCAGCAGCATATTAGCTTTTCCCAGAACAAAATCAAAATCATCATTCTCATACACATCGGGAACAGCAGCTCTTCCTACACGTACATACACCGGTTCAGGATAATCTACCAATAGTTTGACCAACTTGCGTGTCTGACGGGCATCACAAGGAAGAACGATATTCATTCCCGGAAAAGTTCTTAATACGGCAATATCATGCAGGCTATGATGAGTAGCCCCCAAAGCACCATAAGCAACTCCACCGCTTACTCCGAGTATCTTCACATTATTCTGACTATAAGCCAAATCGACCTTCACCTGCTCCAAGCTACGTGCCACGTAAAAGCAAGCCGGGCCACATACAAACACTTTTTTTCCGCTATGTGCCAAACCTGCTGATATTCCTACCGCATCCTGTTCGGCTATTCCACATTCTACAAACTGTGCAGGTAATTCTTTTGCAAAATCCCCCAAAGTAACAGATCCTCTGGCGTCTGTTGTAACCGCCACAATATCTTTATCCTGACGCGCCAACTCCAGCAACGTATCTGTAAAGCTCTTTCTGCACGCTATCATATTATTTGCCATTGTTTTCTTTTTCTAGTTTTTCAATTCTTTCGGATACCTCGCGAACAGCCTCTTCATATTGTTCGGCTGTAGGCACGCCATGATGCCATTTTGCAATGCCTTCCATATAAGACACTCCTTTTCCTTTTGTAGTATGGGAGATAAGCAAATGAGGCTTTTTATTCGTATAATCAATAGAACGGAAAGTCCGGATGATATCTTCCATCTCATCTCCGTTCATTTCCAATACATCCCAACCGAAGGCAGTCCAGCGGTCGCGCATACTCTCCAATGACATGACCTCCTCGGTTGTACCGCTGATCTGCAAACGATTACGGTCAATAATGGCTACCAGATTATCCAATTTATACTGGTTTCCTGCCATAGCAGCTTCATATATAGAACCTTCCCCTTGCTCACCATCTCCCATCAATACATACGTTTTATAATCAGCTTTATCCATTTTGGCAGCCATCGCCATTCCGACACCTACAGACAAGCCATGCCCTAAAGCTCCTGTATTTACTTCAATACCCGGTACCTCTATAGTAGGATGGCCGGACAAGATAGATCCGAATTCTCCTAATGTGTCGGTTACCTCACGAGAGATGAAACCTTTTGCTTCCAGCGTAACATATAACGCTTCTACGCAATGCCCTTTGCTCATTACAAAACGATCTCTTTTCGTTTCCTTTGGTTTATCCGGCCAAACACGCATTATATCAAAATAAAGTGCTGTAAGCACGTTAAGACACGACAGATCACCTCCAATGTGTCCTGCTTTTGCTTTATACACAATCTCAACCAACCGTTTCCGATTCTTTTCCGATTGTAATTCTAACGTTTCAACTTGCATATTATTATCATTTACTTTCTTATTCTTTCGCAAATAACGGAATTTAACTGGAAACATTCAACACAAAACGAAATAAAATGAAAATAAATTTGATTATATTAACAATAAACACCTAAATAATCTATAAATCAGGACAATTAATTTATTCTGCTAACAAAGTTATATCTCTATATAAACAAGACTCTCCGATTGTCTATTTTGTACCCAACAGAACTGTTATAAAAAAAAGAAGCAAACAATAAGGAGAAATAAGGAAGTAAAATCAAAGTTGATAAAAAAGGTGATCAAGAATGTATTTTCCAACATTCTCAATCACCCATATTACCTTTGTTTCAGTAAGAATCAGATAACTTCGACCTCTAATTCTTTTAATCTTTCAAAATCCTCTTCGGTTATAGTACTATCTGTAATAATAGCATTTGCTAATGAAACCGAGCCTAAACTAGCAAAAGCACTGACACCTATTTTTGAACAATCAGCCACCAGATACACTTTACTGGCAGACTCTATCATAGCAGATTTCACGACCAAATCACTTAAACTAGGATAAGTCAGCTTCATATCCGAAGAAATACCGGCCGTAGCCAGAAACAATTTATTAGCGCGTATATCTTTAAATGAATCGGCCGCCATTTTTCCTGTCAAAGAAAGTGTAGGAGCCTTGAATTCACCTCCGGTAACAATCAGATTAATACCATGATTCTCACCTAAAATCAAAGCTATATTCAAAGCATTGGTAATGACTGTCAGGTCCTTATAATTCATTAAAAGCTTTGCGATCTCTGTAGTTGTAGAACCGGAATCAAGAATTATACTGTCCCCCTCCTGAATAAACTGAATAGCTTTCTGAGCGATTTCTTTCTTTTCCTCCAAATGAGTCTGATTGAACAATTGCCCGGTCTTGGCAAACGACCCTACTCCTTTCAGAAACGCACCTCCATGCTCTCTTTGGATATACCCCATTTGTTCCAAGGCTTCCAAATCCTGACGGATCGTTACATCCGTCACATTGAAAATTTTACTAAGGTCCTGAACTTTTGCATGCCCGTCTTCACGAATCAGATGCAATATCTTTACTCTTCTTTGATTGAGTGCCATATTTATTAGATTTAGAGGTTATGTTTTTTACGATATTCCTGAATATCCTTAATGGAAACAATTTTCAAACCGAATTTTGCTGCAATCTCACCTAGTTGGGGAAGACGCGCCATTGTACCATCTTCATTCAAAATTTCAACAAGAGCTCCTCCGGGTTTCAAACCTGCCATTCTTGTCATATCCAATGTGGCTTCGGTATGTCCATTACGCTCCAAGACCCCATTTTCCGCACCATATAGAGGGAAAACGTGTCCGGGACGAGCAAACTCGGAAGGATTCAGATTTCCTGCCACCAAAGCTTTTATTGTTGACGAACGGTCGAAAGCAGAAACTCCCGTAGTACAGCCATACCCTCTTAAATCTACCGACATAGTAAACGGTGTACCTAGCAATGAAGTGTTTTCTTCTGCCATCGGAGCCAGACAAAGTTCTTCACAACGTGAACGTGGCAGAGGAGCACATAACAACCCTCTGCCATGAGTAATCATAAAATTTACAATTTCAGGAGTAATCTTTTCTCCTGAAACGATAAAATCGCCTTCGTTTTCACGATCTTCGTCATCAACAACGATCAATACTTTGCCTTGGCGAATATCTTCCAATCCTTCTTCTACTGTATTTAACATTTTAGTGTATCTAGGGAGTTAATTATACCGCAAATTTAAGCTAAAACAAAAAGAATCGAAAACTATTAGCCTTTTTTATGATAAAAAAAATCAATCATCTCCCGTCAGAAGGCTTATCCCATCATTTCACTTCTGTTATTCTAAGAACAATATAAGGAGCATCCGGAATTCTTACTCCCCGATGATGTATATCAAAAACACGATAATCCAATTCCTCCGTTGTTTCAAATATCACAGGATATTCCGTGACAGTCATGGCCCACACATCAATAATCTCCACTTTAAACCGTTTATTCTTTTGCAATTTGTTATAATCCGCATTTTTTACCGGCAGATTAAAAGTCCAGAAACCTTTCACATCTTTTCCCATATTGACCAGATAATAATCTGGTCCAGCAGTAGAAGTAACCAAGTCACGACTGATATCTGCCATCTCCAACGGATGGGGAGCAGCTTCAATAATCGTTCTTAAAAATTTCACACGTTTCCAGCTTTCACCTTTTAAAGATCCCCCTTGCGCCCAAAAGATAGGTTCGTTCCCCTGCTGATAACATTCACCGTGAGTGACATAAATTCCACCCAACAAACCATTCAAAATAAAGCAAGTCATCTGCTGCGGACTTAACCTTCCCCAACGATAAGGTAGATTCCCTTCATACCCAACCTCATCACATATAACCGGTTTGCGATAAATTTTTCTTAAAGTAGCAGAAGCGGTAGAACTCAGCACCGGTGCCTCATCCTGAATGCTGACATGGGTAAATTCAGGCATCCAATAATCAAAATAAGTAGCCGTCGCTCCATGAATAGAACATAAATGGCGATAAGGATCATTCTCAACCACAGTTTTTGTCAACAGCTTCCAATCATCCACAGTTTTCGCTTTTACATAATCCCACTCGTTTGCCATAGACCACCATACATTTCTAAAAGAAGCCAAACGAGCAGTAATATATTTAATATAACGTACATTCACCTCATTCGACATAGCATCAAAGCCCCATCTTCCCTTATCATAAGGATGGAAAAGGATCAAATCCGCCTCAATCCCCAAACGGTTCAGTTGGTCTATCCGTTTCTCCAAATGCTGAAAAAAAGCCGGGTCAAATCTGTCAAAGTCCCATTCTTTCCTTTCATTTCCTTCCTTATCTTTTATCGTCTTCCTTATTTCAAAAGGATAAAGCGCAGGCTCGTCTTTCACTAAAGAATAGTTTTTAGGAAACACACACATCCTTACCTTATTAAAACCGGCTTCACCAAACGATTTCAAAGTAGCCTCCTGAGTCGTTTCCTTCATATGTGTCCATGCATAGGCCGTCGTACCCATCGGATAATAACGGGTACCGTCCGCATATTTAAAATTATGTTCTCCGTCCACCAATACCATGCCATGATTATCTTTTCCGGCAGGTATCACTGTGAATGTACCTTTCCGACCATTCATAGCCCCTATACTGGAAGATGTAACATACCTCCATTCCCCGGCGACAGCAGGCATAAACCGTATCCTATAAGTATTCTCACCATCATAAAATCCTTCCACCGTTTTCTTTTCCTTTCCACAAACGAAAGTAGCGGAAAGACGTATATCAAAAGGATTCCCTTTGGTCACCTGTTTAAAACTCAACTCAAACCGGTCCCAACATTCCACTTTGTCTTGTGCATTTACTTTTACCACAAAACTTAACAGCGTCCAAACAGCTATTACATAAAATTTTGTACTCATCCTATCATGTTTTAAAAATTATACTCATAAAAGTTTTCCGGAACATTTTCATACTGTGTCAATGAGCACAAAGATAGATTTTACCCTTGAGAGCCAAAGGTAAAATCTTACATCAATAAGGTATTTTCTTGCTATTTACCTTCATAAACAGCACAAAACGGAACTTAGTTATTATTTTTATACTCAGTCAAAGTCTGATTAAATGCTTTTTTAAACGCCTTGCCAAAGTAACCGGGATCAGAGAAGCCGACGGCAAAAGCGACCTCAGAGAAAGACATACCACTTTGTATAAAACTTTTCGCTTTATTCAACCTATAATTCTTTATATATTCTATCGGAGAAATCCCCATGATACCATTCACTTTCCGATTGAATACAGAGCGGCTCATATTCATGAACTCTGCCAGATCATTCACCCGCAGCCCCGGATTACTGTAATTCTCTTCCATAAATCCTACCAGCTTCTGCATAAACAACTCATCCAAAGGAACAATTTGCGACACAGGATAAGCGACGGCTTCTAAAGGTTCTTTCTTCGGCTGAGCACCATACTTTGACAAAAAAGCCGACTGAAGCACTTTTCTTTGCCTGATCAAGCTCTCAATTCTCGATTTTAAATAATCGCTGCTGAAAGGTTTAGGTATATAATCATCAATCCCTAATTGTAAACATTGAATACGATCCTCAACAGACGATTTTGCAGAAAGGATAATAAGAGGGATATCACAGGTATTGACATTCTCCTTGATGTGCCTTATCAATTCAATACCATCCATACGCGGCATCATAATATCCGTAATAATAAAATCCGGAATTTCCTCTTCTATCTTTTCCAATGCCATCACCCCGTCGGCAACTCCAACAACACGGTAAGTGCCCGACAATATTTCACATATAAATTGACGCAACTCCGCATTATCCTCCACTACCATCACTTTTACTAAAGTTTCTTTTGTTGCCGGAGGCATGTCCGGCAAAGATGTTTTATCATTTTGTTCCGGTTCCGCCAAGACCGTTTCCTGTTCTTCCGAAGTGTCGTTCAATATATATTCAACATTTTTATCCTGAGCATATATTTCTTTTCCTTTATGCAAAACCAGTTTGAATACACTTCCTTTCTTTACTTCACTTTCGACCTGAATTTCCCCATGCAGCATTTTAACCAACTCATTCACCAGCGAAAGCCCTATACCCGATGAAGGCTGCATGTCATTTTCCTTGGACACTGTAGTGAAACGTTCAAATATGGATGACACTTTATCTTTAGAGATGCCAATACCTTCATCTTTTACGGCAATCGAAACAAACTGTCCGCTTTCCATCACAATCAAGGTAATCGACTTGTTATCCGGTGTATACTTAAAGGCATTGGAAAGCAAGTTAAAGATAATTTTCTCGAACTTATCACTATCTATCCACAAAAAAACAGAAGGCAACGTTGTCTGAAGAGAAAAATTTATATTTTTTTCTGTTGCCAACAACCGGAAATTATCCATTATATTATGAAGCATGATAATGATATCCCGGTATTCAATAGTCAAGCCCATTTTTTTATTCTGTATCTTTCTGAAATCCAATACTTGATTAATGAGCAATAACATACGATTGATATTTTTCTGAACCAATTGAAGATGATGCCGGGTCCGGGAAGTCAAAGGCTCCTGGGACAACACTTCGGATACCGGACCGGATATAAGGGTTAAAGGAGTACGTAGTTCATGTGAGATATCAATAAAAGAACGTACTTTTATTTCCGCCAATCTTTGTTCCATATTTACCTTATGCTTCAAATAGTAAATATAGAAAAAAACATATCCGATAGCTAAAGATATCACCAAGACAACAACTAGATAAAAAGCCTTAGCCCAACCGGTTTCCCAAAAGGTGGGTAATACCTGTAAAGTAACCGTTTTCACAGTGTTCATCCAAATACCATCCCCATTGGTCGCCTTTATCTGAAATTGATATTTTCCTGCCGGAAGACTTACAAAACTAACCGAGTTCTTCTTACCTATATAATACCATTGATTATCATCCAACTTATAAGCATACTCGATATCCAAGGAATTAGTATAATCCAACGCAGCAAATGAGATGGTAAAATTCCTCCGCCGGGTAGGGATCTCTAAATAATCCGCATCACTCAATACATGAGACAAATTATCCTCCGAATATTTTATACCTGTCACTACAATAGGAGCTTCATAAGTCTGCTTAACGATACTATCCGGAGAAAAGACAAGCATACCGCCTTCTGTACCCATTAAGATATCCCCTTGCCTGTCTGTAACCGGAAGACATTCACTATAATTAAAAGAGCGATTGAAAAAAGTTTCTCCAAAAGACTCAAAAGTCTGATCGTGCACATCAAACAGAGTGATATCCGTTTCCGAGCCGATCCATATATTATGATTTTTATCTTCAATCAAGGCTCTAGCCAACGGAGATGTCTCTTTGCCGAACGACCGGAACCGAAGTTCATCAGATAATAAATTTGACGAAACCAACTTACAAAGGCCACCTCCATAACAATAACAATAGATAGTTTCATCCGTCGTTCGTAAAACAGACATCACATCAGCACTACACAATCCGTCAGCCACCTGCGGACGAGGAAGGTTAAGATAAAAACGAATATTTTCGTAATCCGAAAAATCAGAAGAAAAAGTGATCAAACCTTCTATAGTACCCACCAGCATAGTATGACCGGGTCCCTCCACCATACAACGAATACTGTTGGTACGATTAATAGGAAAACCGGACAATTTATTCTCCGCATGAATAAAACGTATCGCCCCATCTTCCTTTTCCTCAACCAAATTCAATCCGCCACCGTAAGTACCAATCCAAATACGTCCGTTATGATCCTCATCGATGCATGATATTTTATTGTCACTGATGGAATAAGGATCCGACGGATTATTCATATAATGATATACCTCATAATGATAAGGACGATTCCGAGGAACAAGTCTGAACAATCCGTTTTCCTTACTGCCAAGCCATATTGTCTGCGCCTGATCCTTCAGCATGACATAGATTCCACCTTCTGCAAAAACTGTTTCCGTTTGAGCCAGTTCCCCATCAGGCGACAAATAACCCAACAAGTTTTTCTGTGAATCCATAATACGTATAATCCCTTTCTTTGTTGCAATCCATAAATGTTCGTCGCTATCAAACAGAAATGATTTTGTATCAAAATAATTGTCCAACTCCCTATAAGTATAGGGACTGGGCGGAAAGAACATTTTTATAAATGAGCGCTGGGATTTGATCCACAAATTATTTTGTTTGTCAACATAAGTTGTTTTAATAATAGGAGAATAAGGTATATGATTCCTTCCCGGTGTAAAATAGACTTTTAGCTCCCGGCTCTTTTCGTCATAATAACTGAATATACCTTTATAAGGAATAGTCCAAACCACTCCGTTAGGATCTTCATAAATAAAGAGTTCATTTTCCGGAGAAGAAGCCATGTATCCGGAAGGAGTATTCAAATATTGTTTCACTCCGGTTTCCGGATCAAGCCGGATAATTCCCGGCAATCCGGTAAATATCCATAGAAATCCTTTAGAATCCTGATAGACTTTTCTCACAGCCGCATCATCACGCCCCGGAAGAGAGAAATCATATTTCTCCATCGCCAGTTCAGGGAAACGGCATAGGTACAAACCTTTATCAGACAAAACAGCCAGCTGATTATCTTTCAACACTTTAATTCCGTTTATATGCTGAATCTTCTCTTGAAAAGGAACGATGTTGAATTGCATGGTATTTACATCATAATAGGCTAGCCTGCCATTCTGTGATGCAAGAAAAACAAGATTATCCATTGTTTCGAACATAGAAAAGGGATATGAACTAATGGTCCGCTTGCCAAATATGCTAACTCCCTTGTCACTAAATACCCATTCCTCTCCCTGTTTATCTTCAAAGACCCTACTGACTTTCCCCAGTTCCACATCATCAATAGCTGTAATATACTGAATCCCTGAAGAAACAGTACACTCTTTATCTGAAATTCTGAAACATCCTCCATTATTTAAAGTAACCCAAGTAATCCCTTTGGATAAAGGATACAAATTTTCTATTTGCAACGGAGTATTAAAATGTTGTTCATACTGTTTCAGAACATTGATCAGCTTATTTTCACGAATATCATATAAATACAGGCTATGACGATCGTATGCAATCATCCATAAATTGCCGTCGGCCGTATTCTCCAGCCGCTGCATGTGCTGGTTCAAAAGAGAATCAAACTGAAAAGTTTCGAAATCGCGTCCATCAAACCGGCTTACCCCATTCCAAGTACTGACCCATATAAAACCATTATGACTTTGAAGAATCTGCGCCGGATTACTTTGAATCAATCCGTCTCTCACTGTATATTGGCGTGCAACACAAATAGGCTGTGCTTTGACAAAACCCCAATGAAGAAGTAAAAACAAAGTACACCATATGTATTTTAACTTTATTGTGTTTCTCATTTTACATCGATTTATCAAACAAGTACAAAGATAACCAAATGTAGATTTCCTCCTAAGATAAATTGCCAATTAGACATAAAATACAAGGTTAAAATAGAAAAAAACGGCAACTTTGGTATAAGAACCAACAGCTGCCATTTTTCCTAACTACCTTTTCACCCTATTTCCTACAAGCCTATTTATATCCCTCATTTTGTAAAAATTCATCTTTATTCGTTATGGCGTCTAATAAAGTTTGCGGAAATGGACGCAACATATGATAAGCTTTCACATTTTTACCGGCATCAGGATTTCCGGATTTTATCCGGCGGATAAATATTTCACTTCCCATTCGTTTCAAATCAAACCAGCGCAATTGTTCTCCGACCAATTCCCGAGCACGTTCATCCAATATGAAATCAATATCCTCAATGTCACTTTGAGCAACTTTCATAGCCTCCTCTTTGCCAGCCTTAGCTCTTTGGGCACGAAGAATATTCATATAAGCCAACGCATCTGCTTTGCCGGCTTTTGCTCCTGCTTCCGCCACAATTAAATACATTTCTGCCACACGGATTATAAAAGCATCCCGTGTTCCACGATCCTCGTTCACCGTAGCACGAGTAGGGTCTTCAAATTTAGAGATAGGCATACATTGTTTCTGACTTTTTACAGAACCATCTTCATGATAAATATCTGTCCGATCAAGTATCTGATAACGTCCTTTGGCCCACTGACGCTTTACTTGAGGAACAACATCTTTTGTTATCCATATAGCAGTATCCCCTTGTACCATATAAGGGTAGTTATCTCCGGTTTTTCCTCCATTAGCCTTCCATAACGAACGGAAAGTCACTTCAAAACGTTGGTCTATATTCTCGTCATAACAATCCAGCAAATAACGCGTCGGCATATAGTGATTAAAAGGACGACCATATTCTATGCTTCTGACCATACCGGGCTGGTCATCATATTTCATACAGAAAATCAAATGAGTATGGTTACCGCCTGAACGAATTATATCATTATCCATCTCCTGATTATACAACTGATTGGTAGAAGAATAATCAATATACCAAATCACTTCTTTATTGCCATTTCCATCAGAATTTTCCATATCAAATACTGAGGCAAAATCCTTTGATAACTCGAAAGGACCATTATCAATCACTTCTTTTGCCAAAGTATAGGCTTGTTCATACAATGCTTTATCATTCAATTCACTTGCTCTAGTCAATAGCAAACGAGCCTTCAAGGCTTTGGCAGCCCACATGGTAACACGCCCTCCATCAGCTTGCGCAACAGATAACCGGCTATCCATACAGAAATCCAAATCTTCAAAAATATGAGTATAAATCTCTGCCACCGAGGTTTTCCTAGGTGCCATAACAATAGACTCCGATGGCTGATCCGTATAATAAGTATCCCCAAATGTTTCCACCAGAATCCAATAATAATACGCCCGTAGGAAACGCACCTCTGCTTCTCGTTTGCTGGTAAGTGTCTTATCACTGAACGGAACATTCTTTACATGATAGATGGCTGTATTACAAAAGTTGATCGCTTTGTAAAAACGGTCATAATACTCTTTACTGATAGGATTGGTCCCATCAAAATCATTCTGATAAGAAACAATGGCGGGATAATCACAACCACCGCCCGGAGCCAATATATCCGTTCCCGTTTCACTGAATGCCATAGCAGCAGACTTTCCACCCCAAAAACGCAAGGGAGTATAACAAGAGTTAATCAAAGACTCAAAACCTTTCTCAGTATCATAATAACCACCTTCGGTAGTAACCGCACTACGATTGTGTTCTTCCAAAAAATCAGAGCAGCCCGAGCAAACCATAAGAGTAGCTGCCAATGCATATAATAATGTAATTCGTTTCATAATTCTCATTCTTTACCAGTTAAAATTCTACATTCAGACCAAATACAAGTTGTTTTGTCATAGGAAAAGAAATACTTCCTCCCTGTTCGGGATCATAATTATCAATCTTGCTGAAAGTAAAGAAATTCTTTGCTGTAGCATATACACGGAGTTTGGATAGATTGAGATGTTTCAAAAGTTCCGGTTTGAAAGTATATCCCAACGTAATATCGCGTATTTTAAAGAAAGAACCATCTTCATACTTCAACGTTGAATAGTAAGTAACCTGTGTATAACTCTTACTTTTATTAGGACGCGGAAAAGCATTGGTAGGGTTCTCGGGAGTCCAGTAATCTACATTTCCACCATTTTCCAACGCATTGATACGATACGTAGTATTATAATCATACGCAATCCACTGACCCAAACGAGCATACAAGAATACAGACAAATCAAACCCCTTATAATTAAAAGTATTATTGAAACCAAAAGTTACATCCGGACGCTGACTGTAAATGATACGATCATCTGTCGTTATGACACCATTACCATCCACATCCTGTACCTTTATATCACCCGGTTCCTGTCCATTGGCAGCAGCGGCAGCCTCTTCACCCAATTGCCAGATGCCTTCTTTCTTATAATCATAAAACACTTTGAAAGGTTCTCCTACAAACCAAGCATTCGCCTCATCCTTTAATTGTCCCGAAGCAAGTTCTTTTATTTTTTCCCTATTGTGTGACAATGAGAAATCTGAGAACCAGGAGAAGTTCTTGTTTTGAATATTAACCGTACTCAGTGTCAAATCAACACCAGTACTTTCAGTCTTACCGATATTTTCCATAACCGAAGCATAACCGTTAATAGATGGAATTACACGATTCATTAAAATATCCCGGGTTTCTGCCTTGTAAATATCAATACTACCTGAAATACGATTATTAAAAAATCCGAAATCCAGACCAAGGTTATACTGCGTGGTAGTTTCCCAAGTCAGTTCCTTGTTTGACATCGTTTTAGGATAGAATCCATAAGCTCCCTCATTATTGAACGAATAAGTGGAGTTACCCAGCAAACCAACGGTTTGATAAGGATCAATAGCACATTGGCCAGATTGTCCCCAACTCAATCGGAGTTTTAAATTTGAAATAGCATCCACATTTTTCAGGAAATTCTCTTCATTGATACGCCAGGCCAGTGCTACAGACGGAAAGTATCCCCATTTCTTACCTGGTGCAAAAACAGAAGAACCATCGGCACGCAAAGAAGCAGTCAGCATATAGCGATCCATCAATTTATAATTAACACGCCCAAAGAAGGAAGCCAGATTTTGATCGACCAGTGAACTCTTTATAGTGATTTCTTTTTCATTGGAATACAAATTATGGAACCAGTTATCAGCATATACTTGTCCCTTTCCACCTGCATAGGTATATTCTTTAGAGTTGAGAATCGTACTGGTTCCAACCATTGCCTGCAAATTATGGATATCAGAGAAGTCCTTTGAATAAGTCAGCACATTCTCCCATGTCAGATTACGTGTCATGGTGTGCTCCTTATAGGATTGTGAATCCTTGCCACTTCCCTGCAACGAGTTCTTATCACAGAAAAAGCCTCTACGCACATTCACTGAGTTCAATCCCAGCGTCGTACGGAATAAAATATCCTTGGTGATATTCCAGTTCAGGTACAAGCTGCCGAAGAAACGCTCCTGAATAGTATTATCCACACGCATACCCTCCTGATCGTCAATCAACGGATTCATCTGAGTATTATAACCGGGAGACGGATACATCACTAAATTCCCCTCCTCATCATAAGGTTTCGAGATAGGAACAATTTTATTAGCCATATTCAGCGGACTATAACGATTATTCTTATCTACATAGGCATAGATAATGTTTGTCCCTACCTGCACATTGTCAAACAATTGATGGTCCAGTGCTACACGGGCATTATACCGTTTATAATTATCATCCTTAAAGAGTCCCTCTTCGCTTCTGTAACCCAAAGATATATTATGTTTGGTTTTCGTATTGCCCCCAGATACAGACACCTCATAATTTTGGTTAAATCCGTTGTGCATCAACATGTCACGATAGTTCGTATCATATCCTTTTTCCAGATAAGTCAGTTCTTCAGGAGCAAATACAGCAGCATCCTCTGCGTATTTTCCTGTTGTTCTGTCCCGATAGGCCTCTCTTTTGTATTGGGCATATTCTTCAGCATCCATGATATCAGGATAATCAGTTATCATGGTAGAAGAAACAAAAGCATTAAAGGATACTTTTGACTTTCCTTCTTTTCCCTTTTTAGTCGTAATCATAATAATACCATTCGCACCCCGTGTTCCATAAATAGCTGTAGAAGAGGCATCTTTTAACACTTCAATAGATTCTATATCAGTGGGATTTATATCTAGCGAGGTACCATAATCAATACCATCCACAAGAATCAACGGAGCATTACTAGCCGTCAATGAACGCTCTCCACGGATCGTAAAATTAGGTGTGCTTCCTGCTTGCCCCGAAGAGTTTGTAAGATCAAGTCCGGCTACTTTTCCTTGTAATGACTCCAAGGCATTGGTAGTAGGAATAGCTGTGATATCCTTACTTTTAATAGAAGCAATAGAACCGGTCATATCCCTTTTCTTTTGCACACCATAACCTATTACTACGACTTCTTCCAAAGTCTGGTTGTCTTCTTTCATTTGTACATTCAATGTCTGCTGATTTCCGACAACTATTTTCTGTGAAACATAACCGATATAAGAGAAGACCAAAGTGGCATCGGCATCCACTTCTTCCAACGTATAACGTCCGTCAATATCCGTTATAGTTCCTCCGCTATTTCCTTGAATAACTATACTTACCCCAATCAGCGGTTCATTATTAGCATCGGTTACCCTACCGGTGACTCTATGCCTGGAAGCCTGTACTTTACCGGAAGATGCCAGTACTTGTCTGGCAAGACTCACCACAATGGTGTTATTCACCTTGCTCAATTGCAGACTAGTTTGTTTCCTGATTTGCTCTAAAGCCTGATCGAAACTTACATTGTCCAAATCAATATCGATCGTATTATACTTTTGGACAACACTCTCATCATAGAAAAACTCATAACCGGAAAGGTTACTCAGTTTCTTGAACACATCAGCCAATTTCACTTTACGCATCTGCAATGTAACTATCTGATTCAATTCAACTTGTGCTGCATGCACGGGGAAAGCAGCCATGGATGCCGAACCTAGCAATAAGGTCGGTACAAGCAATACTCGGGCCCACGAAGCCCTCTTCGCATGTTGTTTCATAGATCTTGATTATTTAATTATTAAGGTATTATTTATATAGAATATACGAATTGTTTGCTTTCCTGTATTTAATGCCCGTAGCCAAGCGAATGGACTCCAAAACCGCCTCCAAACTCCTATTATCATGCGTACCCGAAAGGAAATTGTTAAAGACAAAACTTGAGTCTAATCGTATAGTACAATTATACACCCGTTCCAACCTCCTCGTCACTTCTTGTATCGGAGTACGGTTAAAGTATAACTTGTTCTGCATCCACAACATATAATTTTGAGTATTCACATGCTCACGCTCCAGATGCATATTGGTTTTATCCAATACCAATTGCTCGCCGGGGGTCAGTTTCAATTGTTCTTCGCCGAAATTCATCAGCACCTTTCCTGTGCATAGAGTCAGTTGCAGTTCCTCACTATCTTCATAATTATTCAGATTAAAAGTAGTACCCAAAACACGTATTTTATAATCCTGACTTTGAATAATGAAAGGACAGTCTTTATTTTTAGCTACATCAAAATAAGCCTCTCCCTTGAAATGAACGTAACGGCCTTCTTTTCCAAACTGCCTCGGATATTTCATATAAGAGCCTGCATTCAAGATCACTTTTGTCCCGTCAGGGAGCACCACTTTTTGTCTTTTACCATAAGGTACGTGTATTTCATATTGAGCAACCTTCATGCCTGCCGGATTAGCAAAATAAACTACGCTCAAAACGATGCAAAGCAATATAGCCGCAGCAATACTCCCCCATTTTTTTACTAAATAGATAGAGTGATTCCGACGCCTATCCTCGTAATTGCTGATAATTTGAAGTGCCTGACGCTCATTGGAAATCCATTCCTCCCATGAGGATGAAGACTCTTCTTCACCAGTTTTCCATAAACAAGCAGAAGCTTCATCAAAGTCTTTTGACTGGTCTGTCTTTGTGTCTGCCAACAGTTCCTCAATATCCTTACAGGTATAAATACCGTCAACAAATCTTTTCCAAACCGAATAATGTATCTTTTGTTTTTCTTTCATTATGCATTTCTTTCGTTTCTCTATAAAGGATACGAATCAAAAGCAAAAGGTGGGGATAGGAATCTTATGGTTTAACGTATTTTAATATGATTAGGCTTACAAGTATTGGACAGGCACTAATGAAAGGGATCAGATAAGCACGAATTTTCTCTAACGCATTTTTTATATGATCTTGCACAGTATAAACAGACAAACCAAGTTGTTCAGCTATTTCTTTATGAGACAGTCCTCTATTCCGGCTCAATTCGAAAATCTCCCGTTGGCGCGGACTCAACTGTTCCAAAGCCTGTGCAATCAATTCCTTAATATTCTTTTCTTCCAGACTCTTCTCTACATCATCTACATAATCAATGGCCTGTTCCATCAGTTTTTCGTATAGCACAGATCGGGCAGACAGAGAACGAAATATATCGTAAATACGATTTCTTGCTATAGTATAAAGAAAAGCGGAAAAAGACTGCTCAATCCGAATATCTTCCTTCTTTTCCCAAACGGTCAAAAAAATATCTTGTGTTATATCCTCAGCTATCTCTTTATCCTTGACAAAATGGACACAATAATAAAGGACCTGGGACTTATAAAAAGAGAAAAGATGGCTGAAAGCAATCTTGTCTCCATTTATAAGTTTCCGAATTAATTCCCGCTCTATGTCAAAAGGCAGCTTCATACCTAGAATTCAGTAACGAATGGTTTCCCATCCAACCATGCAGCCATATTCAACACCAGTAAATTCCAGTTCTGAAAACCTTTATTCAATACCGGCTCACCATTATCAGGCAGATAATATTCATGTAATGCCCCGAAACGTTCATAGTCACGTCCCAAAAGCAAAATGGTCTTTTCCGCCAATTCCCGGGCCTCTTCCGTAAATCCATATTTCACCAATCCACGAAAGACCAGATAATTCACATTAATCCAAACCGGACCTTGCCAAGAAGACGGATTCCCACTGGCACATACATTATACATTTTTTCCAAAGGAGACAAAGTACGGATTCCCGCCGGAGCGTTAAAGGAGCAAGTATCATGAAAATGAATCCGCACTATTTCCTTTGCTTGCTCCGGAGTGGCAATTTCAGCCCACATCGCCATAAATCCGCTCCACACACTAAGACGCTGAATCAAACAATCATAATCACGCGGCTGCCCTACGTGCAGAAACAATTGTCCCGGGTACAGCCCCTTTATATCCGGTTTCTCCACCGGAAGCAGATTCAAATCCACACTATAATAAAAACGGTCACGCGGGTCCCAACAATGTTCTTGTACCTTTCCTTTCAATACTGCCGCTTCTTTCTCAAAGGAAACTGCTATATCATCCAAATTCAGACAGCCGGCCAAGTATGCCATAGCCTGTAATTCGCGATACATCAACGCGTTCAAGAAGATGGATCCCGAACTGCCCTGAGGACGATAAAAAGTACTGGGATCATTATCAACTCCGATAGCCTCATCAGTTTCCCAATAGAATAACCCAGTTGCCTTGTGACGATGAAAATTCAAATATTTACAGACAAATGACTGCAACGTATAAAAATCATCGCGCAACCACTCCGCATCCCCGTTCATATTGCGGACAATAAAGGCGGCATGTTGCGCCAATGTAGGTTTGTGCATATTGCTTTTCCAAGGATTCCGTGTTTTCAACATCTCTTCGCGGCTAGGGGCATTCCGTTCTATCCAGATAGGAATCCAACCGTCCATACCTCCATAGTGCAAGGAATTGAGGATGCATCCCTGTTCATACTTCAGGGCCTCCTGCTTATCCTTTTCCGTGCCGTTCTCTAATAAGATTTGGCGCAGAGCGATGTTGCTCAACCAAGAATCCCAATCCCATAGCATATCTAAGTATTGATTACTTCCCGGAGCAAGGAACGGAAAGACTAAAGCTCCTCCGGCTTCACGATACATGCCTTTCATATCTTTATAAATATGGGCACGGCACAATTCTTTGTATTTTGCAATATTCTCGGGAGTACGTTCCGGCATTTGTGCATTTAGCATAAACGGGAAACAACAAATTGTTAAAAAGACCAGTAATTGTTTTTTCATAGGTATTATCTCATTTTGCTGACAGGGCAAAAATACAAATTAAAACGAAAAGAAAAAGAGATTAAAACAAAAATTATTTCGAAACTAATCAAAATATAACTAGAAAAGGCTGCCCGCAGGCAGCCTTCTATAATAAAAATATATTTCCCTTATAAGGTCTTAGTCACGACGTCCCATATAAATCATTATATAGTAAATCAGTGTAGCCAACGAACTAAGTGCCGCAACCACATACGTATAAGCAGCTGAACGCAGCGCATCCTCTGCCGCATGATGGTTATATGAATTTGTAATTCCGGCCTTGCTCAACCATACCAACGCACGCTGGCTGGCATTGATCTCAACAGGCAACGTAATAAAGCTGAAAAGAGTGGTCATGGCAAAAAGACAAATTCCTGCCAACAATAACTGCGGGAAAGTATTCACCATCAAAATACCTGCCAGTAACACCCAAGTCATAATAGAAGATGAGAACTGCACCACAGGCACCAAAGCCGAGCGCATCTTTAGCGGAGCGTATGCACGCGCATGTTGCACGGCGTGTCCGCATTCATGGGCGGCAACTGCCGCAGCAGCCACACTGTTGCTTCCATATACCCCTTCACTAAGGTTCACCGTTTTGTTTGCCGGATTATAATGATCGGTCAGCATACCCGGAGTGCTGGTTACACGCACGTCATAGATACCGTTATCATGCAACATTTTTTCAGCCACATCCTTTCCTGTCATACCGCTGGCCAAAGGCATCTTCGAGTATTTCTTAAACTTGCTTTGCAGACTATTCTGTACAATATAGCTGATTACCGCGATTCCAATAAATAAGATCCAATACATTGACATAATTTTGTTCTTTATAATATTCTGTTGTTAAATATACACGTTATTATGTACAAATAGTTTGCCAGCATCCCCCTTTTAAATAGAATTAAGAATTCCTGCCATCACACGCCTCCGAATTCACATCCGTCAATTTCAATTAAAAAATAATATTATGAGAAAAAAAGAGTGGATTATTGACTTTTGATTTATACATTTGAGGCAAAATTAAGAAATATGGAACATGAAATAGGAAATATATCCATAGCCCGTATCCGACAGATGAATCCCAGTCTAAAAGGGATTAACAATGATTTCGTAATGGATAGAAGCGAACATTACATCCCCGAGAATATGAGCCCCATCTTTAAATACCCATTACGGCTGGATGGAATCATTATCTCTATCCGTGAAAAAGGCTCTGCCAAAGTCAATATCAATTTACGGGAATACGACATTGAGCAAAACGATCTGATTATTTGCGCTCCCGGCGATATTCTACAGTCCATGTTATCACCGGGCATTCATTTGTCACAAATGTTTTTAATATCATCTGATTTCTTAAAAGAGATGTATATCAACCTGAACAGTTTCATGCCATTTTTCATCTCATTGAAAGAGAATCCCAAATTTCATTTGATGGAAGAAGAGGTACAGGAACTGAAATCATTCTATGAACTGATAGAAGAAACCGTAAGCCGGAACGATAACTTCAGGACAGAAATCGTACGCAGACTAATGGGGGCCTATTTATATAAGATAGGTTCCATCCTTCATAGAAAACAACCGGAATTCCTTTCCGAGAATCCGAAATCACTGAAAAGGGAAGAGGTATTGTTCAACCAGTTCATCAACTTGCTGACCGAACATCACCGTAAAGAAAGACGCGTAGATTTTTATGCGGAGCAATTATTCCTGAGTCCCAAACATTTCTCCACCGTAGTAAAGAAAGTGAGCGGAAAAACTGCCGGAGAGTGGATTGACGAATATGTGATACTGGAAGCCAAAGCACTGTTGAAATACTCCGTCATGTCTATTCAGGAAGTAGCTTATTTTATGAACTTCCCGAACCCTTCCTTTTTTGGCAAATACTTCAAGCACCATACCGGGTTATCTCCCAGCGAATACAAGATGCAATAATGAAAACAGAAGATAAAAAATAGTAATCCAACGGGGGCTGTCCGAAAAAAAACGGACAGCCCCCGAAAGTAAATTATATAAGTGTGACTACACTACCTCTCATCTTAAAATAATTTTGCAGGATATTCACCGGCATCCACCAATGCCTGTATCTTGTCAACCACACTCTGACGGTCTTCAGGATAAGTTACTCCAAACCATTTGCTGGTAGTATCCAATACCTCAACGGTAGCAGTACCGTCATTAATCAGCTTGTCCACCATCAGCGGAATAAAGAATTCGCTCTTCAAGTTTTCCATATTTTTAGGATCGCTCAAGAATGCTTTAAAGAATTCCTTGCTGTAAGCAAAGTAATCAGGAGTAAAGCCCCAGAAGTTCATGCTCACCGGAGTTGTGTCAGGGGTAGCTGTCCATTCGCCATTGTCGTCAATATACTTCACTTCTCCGTCTATGCGCTGAATTTTGGTACGTTCTACCACGGAAGTCAACAAATGATCCGCATTGGTTCCACAGATGCCGCGGGATACCGTTCCACTCTCGCTCAATGTATTTCCTACACGGAAGCCCACCATAGCATACGTGTTTTTAGCACCTTCGGGCAGTGCAGAAAGGAACTTGCCCATTACCTGGAACGAGTCACGGCCATAGAAGTCATCGCAATTGATCACCGCAAACGGTTCCTGTATCACATCAGCTCCCATCATGACAGCATGGTTAGTTCCCCAAGGTTTTGTACGCTCCGCAGGACAAGTAAAACCCTCCGGCAGATTGTCTAAAGCCTGGAATACCAGTTCGCAAGGAATATGACCTTCATATTTAGAAATAATCTTTTCACGAAAATCTTGTTCAAAATCTTTACGGATAACAAAGACCAGTTTTCCAAAGCCGGCGTTGATAGCGTCATAAATAGAATAATCCATAATAGTTTCGCCGTTAGGACCCAAACCATCCAATTGCTTCAATCCTCCGTAACGGCTGCCCATACCAGCCGCCAATAAAAATAAAGTTGGTTTCATAGTTTATTTATTTAAAATTGAATATTTGATGGTACAAAGCTACAAAATAATACGGAGGAAAAAAGCTACATTCCATTCAAATTCGAGCATAAATCAATCATTTCCCTCCTTTTGACGCAAATCAAGCCCTATTTCTAGAAAGGATAGCCGATGGCAAAGTGCAATCCCAGTCCATCCTTAAACTTAGGAATATTATAATATCCTTTCTTGCCGGTATCATACGGATCATGAAGAGCAATACCCAGATCCAGGCGGATCACCAGGAAAGTAAGGTCATAACGCAATCCCACCCCAGTACCCAAAGCTATACTTTTAGCAAAATTACGAAGAGTAAGCAAACCGCCGGGACGTATATTCTCACCTTCCTCATTCTTTTGTTCACGCAGCAGCCACACATTTCCCGCGTCCAGAAAAGCTGCCCCGTACAAATCACCCAGGATAGGGAAACGGTATTCCACATTCGCTTCCAGCTTCACATCTCCGGTTTCATCCAGATAACCATACTGTTTATCTTCGGGACGATAAGAACCGGGACCGATAGAGCGCACTGTAAACGCACGGATACTGTTAGCTCCCCCAATATAGAACTGCTCGCTGTAAGGCGCTACAGTCTGGTTCCCATATGCATACAAAATTCCCCCCATCAAACGAGTGGCTATATGCTGTTTCTCTCCGACTTTAAACAAACAACGCACTTCGGATGTCATTTTCAGGAATTGCGCATAAGGACTGTTTAATAACTTCTTATCTGTTTCCTTGAATCCCTTCCCAAAAGCAGCATACACCAACGAAGTCAGATTACCTGCCGAAGTAAAGGAAGTTTCCCACCATAAATTATTGCGTTTCTTCAACGGGGCGTTATCATACGTAAACGTATAACTCATAGCTGGAATAAACTGATTTCCCAAACTGATTTTCAAGCTCCGGTTCTTGTCCACTATCGTATCAAAACGTGTAGTAGTATGCTGCAACGTATTAAATGCCAATCTGAAAGGAGTCACAGTATGTTTCCATACCCGCGAAGGCTGGAAATCGTATGACACCGTTCCACCGAAGGAAAGCATTTTAAAGAAGCGGGCACGATTCAACTGACTGGCATACAACTTGAATGAGGTATGCTGCGGAAATCGCGAGCTCATCATTTTTTTACTCATCCACGGCAACACCAGGCGAGGATACTCCAATGAAAAAGAAGTCCCCAACTCGTATGAGTTCAATTTAGAACTGTTCCCGTCCGCCGTAGAATTGGTCTGCCATTCGTATGACCCTTTCAACTGGAAAGAAAGCGTGGCGGCTGTACGCATGAAATTCTTCCGCGAGAGGCTGAAAATCGCTCCGGGACCAGTCTGATCCGTACTTTTGGTAGTCACATTGAATTCCAGTTCTCCGTCATACGGCAAATCGAATGTAGCATTCATCCGCACATTCAGCGTATCACACCCCGGCAATGTATCTTGCGGGGCATAGCGGAACTCGGCAAATTTGAAAATGCCCAAACGCGCCAAGGCTTCCTGCGTGAAATTCTGACGGGCCTGAGAATAAAGCTGCCCTTTCTGGTAAAAGAAGCGCTTAGCCAATACTCCGGGGCGGATACCGGGTTTCTTACCGCTATAGTGTAAAGTCATTCCCGGAAAGACGATGGAATCAGTAGGTTCCTCTCCTTTATATCCGGTAAGATAAACAGAAGTATTCCCTATATAATAAGGTCTTTTCGCATCGGCAGGCACTCCAGCTTTCGGGACAACCTGCAAACTGACCATTCCCGGTTTGCGCAAGGTATCCGCACGGAAAGTAATGAATTCGGGACGGAAATAATAATAACCATTGTTACGGAAAAGGGTACTCAGCCGCTGGCGCTCCTCCTCCAGTTTCAACACACTGAAATTATCTCCTTTATGCAATACCCTCTGGTCATAAGCAGCCCTGATCAGACTATCGGCGCGAGGAGGATATTTCAGATACATGACAGAGTCCAGATAATAAGGGTTCGCCATATCAATCTTATAACTTAACTTGGCTTTCCGAGGATTCTTCAACGAGTCTACAGAATAAGTCACAGCACCATTGAAAAAGCCATAATCATGCAACAGATTGGTGGCCACCTTCACACGGGTTTCCGGATTCACCGTAGACAAATACACCGGAGTAGACCCCAGCTTGTTGAAGATCCAATGCCCCACCCCCTTTTTATCCTGGTATTTCACAAAATCATTGTATATCCACAAACCGAAAGGAATGGGAAAACGCAAGGAGTTGCTTCCCAAAATGGCATTATTGGGAGGATAAGACAAAGCAGCCTCTACCTCTTCCAAGGTCTGGACACCGGCAGGGGTCTTGTCTTCATTCAGAATCTCCATATTTTTCACACCGACATATAGCGTTTCGTCTTCCGGCAAATTCCTGGTAGTAGAGCAGGCAGCTGTCATCAGCAACAATACCGATAATAGAAACAGGTTTATGTTATGTTTTCTCTCCATATCTCCAACAATCATTTTTTCTTCTTAGACTTGAAAATAAACAGTTCGCCCAGGTGACTCATCTTCTTGCGAAGCACAATACCCACACCGGTCTCTATGATCTCACCTTCCAGCACACTCTCATAGTTCTTGTCGTGGAAGAGCTTGACATACCGGGTACCGCTGTTGTCCAAGCGGTATTCTATGGATACATTATCAATAAAGGTTTCATCCTGCTGTACCGTACTTCCGGTAGACACTTTACCGCCTACCACTATACGGAAGCGGTTATTCCAGAAACGTTTGGCGAACTGGAAATTATAATCCGTGCGTTTCCCGCCGCTATCGGCATCATCCACCGTTTCCATGCCCACATTGATATCAAGTGCTTTCCCGGCAATATTCGAGATTTCGCTCTGCAGGAATGAGTTCAAGGCATTATTCACATTAAATCCTCCCGTAGAGTTTCCTTCAGCCATATACATTCCGGTCACCAGCATAGTGACAGCCAGTTTTCCCCGTTCCTCCACCGACATGGCATTCAGCTGGTCTTGCACAGACGCATCCTCGGGAGCCGAAAGGGTAAACGCCAGCCCCAGATTCTCCAGACTCTGGCTCAAAGCGATCCCTACATCAAACCCGACGATACGCGAAGTCTTTCCATCCTCGCCCACCGAAGCACGGACCCTTTCGGTCGCGGTAATGTTCAGTTGCGGATTCATGATATTTCCCGTCCACTCCACATAACTGCCATTTTGAATATTAAAAGTCTTCAGCGGAATAATCGGAATCTGGTATTTCATCTCCCCGCTCATCAAGGAATAACGCCCGGTCAGCAACATATCCCCCTGAGGAGTGTACTGGAATGACAAGTCTCCGCCTCCTTCCAGCAACATATAGTTGGAGCCGTCCGGCACCAGATCCACACGTGCCTGCACCGCCTGGTCTATATGCATAGTCATGGCCACATCCATCCCTCCCAAAGAGATTTGCTGGACAGAGGACTCCTCTACCGAAGTTGTGTCGTTGAAATTGACAAAAGTCACCATATCCCCCAAACGGTCGTTCACCGTCAAGGGAGAGTCTTTCAGGACATAGGTCACATTGGTCTTCCCCAATATGTTCATGTTCCCCCGCATCACCAGTTCCTCCACAGGACCGCGCAGCGTTGCGTTAAAATCCACATACATCTTGCCGTAAACCATAGCCCGCTTGGTACGGGGGGCATTCAGCAACTCATAATTCTCGGCATGCATTTTAAGGTTCACCGCCGTCCGTTCCAAATCCGAGAAGTCCACCTCGCCGTTAATGGTAAAAGGAGTCTTGCCTTTGGTGAATATATCGAACTCCTTGAACATCATCTTACTGTTCACCACCTGCACCGGTTCATTATCAAAACGGAACATGGCAGACATCTCCGGCATGAAGAAAGTCACGGAATCCAATGCCAGTTCCCCATTCAGCAAGGGTTTGGCCGGATCACCTTTCATGGACAATGTTCCATCAATATCCCCGTCCAGTTCCACCATGCGGTCGGGCACAAACGGATTGGCGACATTCAGCGGAAAATGTTCGAAGGCTATATCCGCGCTCAGGCTTCCCGTTCCTTCCTCCGCGGGCAGATAGATACCTCCCAAATGAGCTATCTCCTCACCATCATGGCGTATATAGGCATCCAGATGATGATCCTTTGCCTCACCGGGCAGATACACACCACCCAGTTCCCAATTTCCCAACGCACTGCCTTCATATTTGAATTCATCTATACGCAAATCACTGCTCACCATCATATACGGACCGGAATCTATATAATGCGCTTCTGCTCCGATCCATCCTTCCATATCAGGCATATAGGGAAGGATACGCCGGAATTCTTTCAGATTGATGCGTGAAAGCTCCACCGTCATATCCTGTTTGGCTATGGTATCTTCCCGATTGGTATAGAAACTGAGTCCGGTCCCCTGCTCGTCATGCAAATCCAGATTTGCATGAATCCGCCCGTTGTCAGCCAGATAAATATAGTTATTTTTATTCACGGTAAAAGGACGGTATACCAACGTGGGATGCTCCGGAAAAACCTTCATGCGTATGCCGTGGCGGCGCAGGTCGGCCATCACGCCCATATATACTCCCTGTTCTTTACGGGCATTCAGGTATTGAACCAACAACTGGGCGCTGTTGTTTCCCACATTTCCCTCCAGCGTCACATCAAACGCCTCCTGTCCCGGTTTGGGTCCGTTCACCACTCCGCTCAACATATTTATGCCATTCAGGTCCTGCTGTACATCCAGATAAATGGTATCCAAAGTCAGGCTGTCTGTACGCAATCCATATAAATAAGCCTCCCCGTTCAATCCCTCTGCCGGAGATGAATCCACATCCATAAACAGACGAGTGTATGACAACCCCATCATTGACAGATAATTGGCTATCGGATTATCGGGACCGGAAGATATTTTCAGACATAGTCCCGGAAGAAATTCCCGAAGCTCCTCCTGTTCAATATGTTTGCTTTCCCATTGTTCCGCCAGTTTCTTCATCAGCAAATCCGCCCTGCCGGAAATGTATTCCATGTGCCCTGCTCCTTCCAGACTCAAATCAAGATCCCCCGCACGCAGATAAGCAAAAGTGGAATCTCTGGAAGTGCTGAATCCGGCAAACAGGTCCTTGGAATGGGAAGTGCGTTTGGCAGTGACAATCGTGGCATTCGTCATCTCGGCCTCTACGACATACCTTTTTCTGAGGTCACTGCTGAAACGGACACCCAGGTGCTGAGAGGTCTGAAAACGGGTATCCATCAGATGAAGCGCCTGCCAATCCAAATGAGCCACATCCATTTTCAAGTCGCCCGAAACATCATGAGGTTTCAAGATACCATCCAAATGCGCCTTAATATCCATGGTCCAGTTTTTCACTGCCAGTGAAGCATGCACCTTCGATTTCTCCAGTCCGGCAGCCAATGAAATTCCTGTCAGATGATAACTGCCATAATGGAAACGGTCTATGCCGCCCTCCGCATTGAAATAAGTACGGGGAGAGAAAAAGTCAAAACCTTCCCCCTCCACTTTCAGACGGGTGGACAAGGTGTACAAAGAATCGGCAGGCATAAACTGGTGCAGGTCAAAATGATTGACAGCCAAGTCTGCCTCATACCTGTCACGCGACAAGTCGTATTTGGCAAACAGACGGGCTGCCCGTTCCATCTTGAAATCATCCGCTACGGAGATGCTGTCATTATAAACCGTTATAGGAATAGTATCGGCCGCAACCACCGCCTGGGCTTCGGGCTGCATCAGCAGCAGGTCCGTGCCCATTTTAGTGCCCGCCATCGTAAATTTGCCTTCCAAGCGCGTTCCGTATGGAATTTCTATTCCTTCAGCCAACGTGGAAACAAACTTCAAATCCTTGGTTTCAGCTTCCAAAGTGATATCCCCCCCGCGCAGCAGACTGTCTGTCAGATGGGTTAGTTCCCCCCGGGCGAACAATCCCAATGCACCGGGCAGCTCGGCAGTCAGCGTAGTCAGTTTCAGCTTGTTCAAATCACCGTCGATCCCTGTACGGATGCGCAAGGGTTCGGAAGGATACTGCCGGATAAACTTTTCATCCATACTTCCCATGAATCTCACCACATCCGGCTTTCCTATATCAGCCATCAGCCGTGCGGACACCAAGCCTTCATCCTTAAAATCCAAGGCATTCCAATCCATCGCAGCGTTCAGTTCCAGATAAGAATCCCGGGTTTCCAGTTTCAATGAAGGCACACGCAGCACCTTGTCATTGGAAACCATCCGCCCTGTGGCAGAAACGATTTCCACTCCCGAACGCTCTTTCAGCACAAACTGGCTGATTATGGCTTTCATATTCCTACCTCCGTAGTATAGGGAATCCAGTTTCACACCGATATCCGTCAGTGCAATATGGGAGGGGTCCAGTCCGGAGGACAGGCTGTCGGCAGCCAGCGGCTTCCCGTTATCGTAACGCACACGTCCGTTCTCTATCCGAAACGTTTGCAGCGAATAGGCCGATTTATGCAAGTCTATCAGCCCGTCGCGCAGTATGGCATTATCCAGCGAAGCCGCCAATGACAAGCTGTCCAAAGGCATATCCAGCGCAAAGGATACATTCTGTAAATCAATATCCTGCAATATTATTTTCCAATAGGTGGTGTCGCTTGCAGCCGTATCGGCCGCAGCGGTGTCATTCAGGCAAAGAGATAAATCCGTATCTTTCAACAAGACTTTGTTAACGATGGCAGTTTCGGGGTCCAGTGCCACTCCATGACTGGAAATGAACAATTCCCCCAAAGTACCGTTCAACTTCATGCCATGTATCAAGTCATTAGAATTCACTGTGGCTCCTTGCAGGGATATGCCATCCACTTCCACCTGCTTTTTCAGCAGTGGCAGCAACTGCACATTCACTTGCAGGCGGCGTACACTGAGCAACGTATCATTATGCGGGGAAGCAGCATCTACATCGGTCACCACCAGATTCAACGGAAAAGACAAAGAGATACGTCCCACGGAGATATTCATACCAGTAGCTTCCGAGGCATATACAGCAGCTTTGTCCACCAGAAAATTCTGAATAGGTGGCAAATAAATCAATATACATAAAATGATGAACAGAATGAACGGAGATGCTATCGTCCACAATGTCCAACGAACATATTTTTTCTTCATCGAGTGTCTGTACAAGTATTCCTGCAAATTTAAACAATTTTATCGGCATAATGGTTGAAAGAACGCAGCTTTTATCTTTTGTTTCCCATAATTTATTAAAAAAGAACTTACGGACTACCTGTTGCCACTAGGAAAGATCTATAATCTTACCCCCGCAAAATTTAAATCTTTCAACTCTCCCGTCTGTTCCCATAACATGAACAATACGGACAAGCCGACAGATTTCCAAGAAGACGGAAGCTACTTCCAACGTAGACGCAGTTCCTTTTTCTCACACACGTGCGCGCATATTACAATATGATATAAATCCGGCATCCTTCATCAAAGACTTCCCTCTGAAACGATGGATGCCATACTACTATTCAATGCAAATTTCAAGACTTATGCAAACCATGTTATTCAGAAACTTTTTTAATTTTCTTTTTTCAAGTCTTATCATCTTCCGGTTTTTCCGCCGATCTTTTTATCTATTTTCTTTCGTCTTTTCTCTTTCCGGTGCTTCTCTTCCCCTCACTCTGCCCCATTTATTTTTCTTCTCTACAAATTATAAGAACACGCACGTTTGTGAAAAAAAAAGACCTGGTTCTGCCGCGTCTGCGTCTGAAGTATTCCTCCGCTCTCTCCCTTTTTTTATCCTTCCTTTCTTCGCTTTTCCGCTCTTACTCTCAATTTTATTTCCTATCTTTGTCCGATAAATAAAAAATAGCTCATGACTTCAAACAAAATTTTACTAATATGCCTGGCCTTCATTGCATTGACTGCATGCAACGCCGGCTCGAAAAGACAAACAAATCATCATATGGAAAATGAAAAGCGTACCTTGGTAAAACTGGAAACCACCATGGGAAATATCACAGTGGCCCTGTATAATGAAACGCCGAAACATCGTGATAACTTTATCAAACTGGTAAAAGAAGGAGTATATGACAGTACATTGTTCCACCGGGTTATCAAACAATTCATGATCCAAGCTGGCGATCCGGACAGCAAAAACGCATCGGATACTGCCATGCTGGGCAGCGGTGATGTGGGTTACACCATTCCCGCTGAGTTCAATCCGAAATTCTTCCACAAGAAAGGAGTATTGGCGGCAGCACGCCAGGGTGATGATGTGAACCCCGAAAAGGCTTCATCGGGTTGCCAGTTCTATATTGTTACCGGACGCAAGTTCACCGAACCGCAATTGCTGGGCATGGAGAACAAAATAAACGAACAGCGTGAAGAGGCTCTGTTCGACAGTCTGGCACGCCAGCACATGAAGGAAATATACAAGATGCGCAAGGCAGGAGACAATGCCGGGTTACTGGAATTACAGGACACCTTGGAAGCCCAAGCCCGTGAGCTGGCGGACAAAGAAGAGAAATTCCGCTTCACCCCCGAACAGATCAAAGCATACAGCACCATAGGCGGCGCTCCCCACCTGGACGGTTCTTATACCGTATTCGGTGAAGTAACCGAAGGTATGGAAGTAGTGGACAATATTGAAATAGCAAAAACGAACCGCGCAGACCGCCCTATAGAGAATATCCGGATTCTCAAGGCAAGTATTCAGTAATTTGCGACTCAGATGATTAACATTAACCGATACACCTTGTCCAACGGGCTGCGTGTGATACACAATGAGGACAATACGACTCAGATGGTGGCATTGAACCTACTGTACGATGTGGGCGCACGCGATGAAGATCCTGATCATACCGGATTCGCCCATCTGTTTGAGCACCTGATGTTCGGAGGCTCCGTCCATGTGCCCGACTATGACACTCCGGTACAAAATGCCGGAGGCGAAAACAACGCATGGACAAATAATGACATAACCAATTATTACATCACCCTCCCTCGTCAGAATGTGGAAACCGGATTCTGGCTGGAGAGTGACCGTATGTTATCCCTCGACTTTAACCCGCGCAGTCTGGAAGTGCAACGGCAAGTGGTAATCGAAGAGTTCAAACAGCGGAACCTGAACCAGCCATACGGAGACGCCTCACATCTGCTACGCGCCCTATCTTATAAGGTGCATCCGTACCAGTGGCCTACCATCGGCAAAGAAATCAGCCACATAGCCAATGCCACCCTTGAAGAGGTGAAAGCCTTTTTCTTTAAATATTATGCACCGGACAACGCCATTCTGGCTGTAACGGGACATATTACTTTTGAAGAGACAGTGACATTGGCTGAAAAGTGGTTCGGCCCTATCCCGCGCCGCAACGTAGCCCCCCGCTCACTGCCGGCAGAACCCCGGCAAACGGAGGAACGCCGACTGACAGTAGAGCGGAACGTGCCTGTAGACGCGCTCTTTATGGCATTCCATATCTGTGAACGACGCCATCCCGACTACTATGCTTTTGATATGCTAAGCGACTTGCTGAGCAGCGGACGTTCCTGCCGTCTGGTGCAGCATCTGGTACAAGAGAAACAGGTATTCAACAGTATCGACGCCTATATATCGGGCAGCATTGACGAGGGATTGTTCCATATCACCGGCAAACCCGCCCCAGGCGTCACGCTGGAAGCTGCCGAAGCTGCCGTATGGCAGGAACTGAAGGCATTGACGGAAGAAAGTGTGGATGAAGACGAGCTGGAAAAAGTAAAGAACCGCTATGAAAGTGAACAGATATTCAATAACCTGAATTACCTGAATGTGGCTACCAATCTGGCTTATTTTGAACTGACCGGCAAAGCGGAAGATATTAACAATGAAGTAAACAAATATCGCTCGGTCACTGCCGGCCAGATAAAAGAAGCTGCACAAAAAACATTTGTGCGAGAAAATTGTTCCACACTCTACTATAAAAGTAATTTGCCGACCTGATAATGTGCTAATTTGCCAACTGGCTGCGCCATGCGGAACACAGCGTAGCCAGTTGGCAAATTAGCATATTGGCACATTAGCAATTTATTAACCATGCAACATTACAAAGCACTTTTCACTTTAGGTATCCCTATCGTTATCGGCCAGATAGGTGTCATCATTTTGGGTTTTGCCGATACATTGATGATAGGCCATCACAGCACGAATGAATTAGCCGCCGCCAGTTTTGTCAACAATATGTTTACTTTGGCCATTATTTTCGCTACCGGATTCTCATACGGGCTGACTCCTATCGTAGGGAGTCTGTTCGGACGGGGAGAAACCCATGTAGTGGGACGAATGCTGAAGAACAGCCTGTTTGCCAACACACTGCTGGCCGTATTGCTCACACTCATCATGTGGATACTTTATCTGAATATCCACCGACTGGGGCAACCCGAAGAACTGCTGCCTTTAATGCGTCCCTACTTCATCGTTTTGCTGATATCCTTGTTGTTTGTACTGCTTTTCAACGGTTTCAAGCAATTTGCCGACGGCATAACCGATACCCGCGTTTCCATGTGGATCTTATTGACAGGAAATGTAATGAACATTATCGGCAACTACATTCTGATTTACGGTAAACTGGGAATGCCCGAAATGGGATTGCTGGGAGCGGGAATTTCCACATTGGCCTCCCGTATCATGATGGTGATCGTGTTCGCCGTCATTTTTTTCTGTACCCGACGTTATCATATTTATAAAGAAGGCTTTCTACACAATACGCTCAACCGGGCAGACTTCCTGCACCTGAACAAACTGGGATGGCCCATCGCCATGCAGATGGGAATGGAAACTGCTTCGTTCAGTCTCAGTGCCATTATGGTGGGATGGATCGGGACTACTGCTCTGGCGGCCCACCAAGTGATGCTCGCCATTTCCCAAATCTGCTTTATGATGTATTATGGCATGGGAGCAGCCGTTGCCGTGCGGGTTAGCAACTTCCGCGGACAGAATGACCGGATGAACGTCAGGCGCTCTGCATACGCCGGATTCCATATCATGCTGCTCATCGCACTGATAGGCGCCCTGCCCATCTTCCTGCTGCGTAACGAACTGGGAGGATGGTTCAGCGACAGTCCGGCGGTCAGCGTAATGGTAGCACAACTTATCATTCCGTTCATCATCTACCAGTTTGGTGATGGATTACAGATAAATTTCGCCAATGCCCTTCGTGGAATCGCAGATGTGAAACCCATGATGTATATCGCATTCATCGCCTATTTCCTTATCTCCCTGCCGGCCGGCTATTTTTTCGGTTTCATCATGGATTGGGGAATCATAGGAATATGGATGGCATTTCCTTTCGGACTGACTACAGCCGGAATACTCTATTACCTGCGCTTTAACCGTGATACGAAATAAAAATAAAACCACCATGAGCCTGCCCAACCGTTCCACCAAGCTGAAAGTTGCATTCGGCTATATTCTGCTGACTGCACTGCTCTTTATATCTATCGGATATATCTATCAAGAAATGAAGTCACTGTCCGGAACCGGTGATGATGAAGCCATCCTGAGCCAACGGCGCCATGTCACCAACCAAATTATCGGCCAGCTCTATCAGGCGGAAGTCATCGGACAATCGCTCAGTACGGGACAAATAGAACAATACTACCGATACCAACGAGCCATGAAACAAGCCACCACGGCACTTGACTCCCTACGCACGTTGCTGACAGACAGCATACAACTGGCGCGACTGGATACCGTAGGAATGCTTTTCATGGATAAAGAACGGAATATGCGCAACCTGCTGAAAGCAATTCAGGACGGTGGGACAGATATACTTTACAAACAGCATATAGACGAACTGATCGCCCAGCAAGATTCCTTGCTCAGCCTTCCCCATGTACGAAAAAAAGTAATCACACACACCAATTCTTATATTATTCGTAAAAAGCCCAAAAGCTTCTTCAAACGTTTGGGAGAAGTGTTCTCGCCCGGAAAAGCAGATTCCACACAGGTCAACAATGTGATTCAGGAAGAATATACCGATACGCTGACCGAGGCATACAGTCCGGCAGATACTGTGGTCACCATGTTGAAAAACATACAGAGCCGAGTAACCGATACCCAACAAGAACGTATGGAAATGGTCAATCGCCGCACCCAGTCCCTGCGCCTCAGCGGCTTGAAACTAAGTCAGAAAGTCAATCAGCTATTAAGTACTATAGAGGAGGAAGAGCAAGCTTTGGCCCAAAACAAACATATACAAGAGGAATATATTCGCCAAAGCTCTATCCGCACAGTGGCGGGAATCGCCATTGTCGCTGTGGTTCTGGCTATTTTCTTTCTGGTCCTGATATGGAGAGACATCACTCGCAGCAACCACTACCGCCGAGAACTGGAAAAAGCCAAACGTCGCGCCGAAGACTTATTGGCGGCGCGTGAAAAACTAATGCTGACCATCACCCACGATATCAAAGCCCCCGTGGGTTCCATCTTGGGCTATACCGACCTGCTGGAGCGGATCACTACCGAAGAACGCCAGCGTTTCTATCTGAACAATATGCAGAGTTCAGCCAATCACCTGCTCAGCCTGGTCAAATCCCTGCTGGATTACCACCGGCTGGATGCACATAAAATGGACGTCAACCAGGTATCGTTCAACCCCCACCAACTGTTCGACACCATTTATATTAGCTTCAAACCGATGGCAGACTCCAAACAGCTGGAACTGAACTATCATTGCAACGAATCATTGAACCGCGTATACATAGGAGACCCGTTCCGTATCCGCCAAATAGCGGAGAATCTGCTATCCAATGCACTGAAATTCACTAGAGAAGGAGGCATCACCCTGCGGGCAGCATTGGAAAACGGCCAATTGCATTTCAGTATCAGTGACACAGGATGCGGTATCAGCCAAGAAGAGCAACAACGTATCTTTCAGGAATTCACCCGGCTCCATAATGCACAAGGACAAGAAGGATTCGGCTTGGGACTGGCCATCACCCGTAAACTGGTGCTTCTGCTCGAAGGGGATATCAAGATAGAAAGCGAACAAGACAAAGGCAGCTGCTTCCATGTATATCTGCCTTTGCCTGAGGGTCCTTCCCATCCGGATGAAAATCTTTCCGGACCGGGAGCAGAACATACTCCTGCTTCCCCTGACGCAACCGGGATCCGGCAAACAGACACTCCACGCGAAGACAGTGAGCCGATTCACCTGATTTTAATTGACGACGACCGCATACAGTTACAGCTTACCACCGCCATGCTGGAACGCCCCGGAGTGACTGTGACCTGCTGCCATCATCCCGAAGAGCTCCTCAACCAATTGAAAGAAAAGCGCTTCGACGTCTTACTCACGGACATACAAATGCCTGCCATGAACGGATTCGACTTATTGAAAGCCATCCGCACGCTGGACACATCATGGGTGCAAACCCTGCCGGTGATCGCCCTGACCGCCCGTAGCGATATGGACGAAAATTATTTCTGTTCACATGGCTTTGCCGGTTGCCTGCACAAACCTTTCACCATAAACGAATTGTTTACAGCCATCTTCCAGGTCACAGGAAAGGATGTACCCGCCACAGGAAATCCGACTCCCCATATAGCACCGGCCAAAGAAAATCATCCCCAACAAGAAACGTTGGATTTCTCCGCCCTGACCGCCTTCTCGGAAGATGATCCGGAAGCAGCCTCAGAAATACTCCGTACCTTCATCAGCGAAACAAAAAAGAACCGAGAGTGTATGGAAGAAGCATTGGCGAAAAAGAATATGGAAGACATCACGGCAATAGCTCATAAACTGTTGCCACTGTTCACCATGCTGGGAGCTACCCGTTGCATTCCTGCACTGACATGGATGGAACAAAGACGAGGGACAACCGAAATCGGTGAAGAAGCGATAGAGAAAACAAACTTTATAATAGAAGAAATAGAAAAAGTAATTGACGAAGCAAAAAAGCAGATCGAAATACCGAATGAAGCATGAAGAATTAAGCCCTGTTAAGTTAAAAGGTATTAGAAATAGAGTCCGTGTTTCGGTACACCGTGAAAAAAGCTTATTTTTGCACGAATAAAAACCACATAAAGATGCCACATTCCATTCTGATAGTAGAAGATGACTTGACTTTTGCCACCATGTTGAAAACTTGGCTGGGTAAAAAAGGATTTTCGGTTGATACAGCAAGCAGTAATGCGCGCGCACGCAAACAACTGGATGCACAACCATACGATCTTGTTTTGTCTGATCTGCGCCTGCCTGATCAAGATGGTATCTTCTTGCTTTCATGGATGAAAGAACAGAAATATAACATCCCACTCATCATCATGACAGGCTATGCTGACATCCAAAGCGCTGTACAGGCTATAAAACATGGAGCCAGTGATTACATTTCAAAGCCGATACAACCGGATGAGTTGCTGAAGAAAATTAATGAGGCATTGCAAAACAAAGCTTTACCCACACCGGTAGGAATAGAAAAGAACACAGTCGCGCCCAAAGCATCTAAGAACAAAGCCGTTCCCCACAGTGCAACCGTTCCTCCCTCTAATTTTCTGGAGGGGGAAAGCGAGGCAGCGCGCCAACTCTACAATTATGTAGGTCTGGTAGCCCCCACCCCCATGTCCGTGCTGATAAACGGTGCTAGCGGAACAGGTAAAGAGTATGTGGCGCACCGTATTCATCAGCTAAGCAAACGGGCCGACAAGCCATTCATTGCCATAGACTGCGGTTCTATCCCCAAAGAGCTGGCAGCTTCCGAATTTTTCGGTCATGTCAAAGGCTCCTTCACAGGGGCATTAAACGACAAAACAGGAGCATTCGTAGAAGCCAACGGAGGTACTTTGTTTCTGGATGAAATAGGCAACTTAAGTTATGAAGTACAGATACAGTTGCTCCGTGCCTTGCAGGAAAGACGTATCCGTCCGGTCGGCTCCAATAAAGAAATAGAGGTAGACGTGCGACTGGTCAGCGCTACCAATGAGAACCTGCAACAGGCCATTGAAAAAGGAAACTTCCGCGAAGATCTTTACCACCGCATCAATGAATTCACCCTTCGTATGCCGGCATTAAAAGAGCGGCAAGAAGATATCCTGCTATTCGCCAATTTCTTTTTGGATCAGGCAAACAGAGAACTGGACCGCCAGCTGATAGGGTTTGATACCGCTGCCAGCCAAGCTTTACAAACGTATTCATGGCCCGGAAACCTCCGGCAATTGAAAAATATAGTAAAACGTGCCACCCTATTGGCACAGAGCAACTTCATCACCCTTGCCGAATTAGGTTATGAGCTGCAGGAACCTATAAGGTCCGCCGGTCCGCAGACATTCAGCCTGCATGATGAAGCGGCAGAAAAGAAACGTATCCTTGAGGCATTGAAGCAAACAGGAAATAATAAAAGTAAAGCCGCCATCTTATTAGGCATAGACCGGAAGACTTTATATAACAAATTGAAGCTGTACGATATTCAATAACTTTACCAACAAGAATCTACTGTACCGTAAGGCTGTTACCCCTGCTGTTCCAGTAGGGCACAACCTTACAGTATATACCCCATTCCCCCATCGGCCATGTGGAATAATTCCACAAGATATTCCCCATATTCCACACTTTTTCCCATCTTCCTTTCATCCCAATCGAAGGCAATTTACTAAATATCAACATCTTAAAAAATAATCCCGTTTTCTGGCACAGATATTGTTTTTCTGTTATCAGAGAAAACTAAACAACATAGTATTAACAGTAAAAACCTACAATTATGAAAAAGTTATTTGTTGCAGCAGCATTGGTAATGGGATTAGGAACATCAGCAGCATTCGCCGACAACTTTATGGTGGACTCTGTGACCGTAACTATGATAAATGACTTTACCCCTATTGAAGTGAAAGACCTTCCGGCTGCCGTGCAGGAAGCTATCACAAAGAACTATGCAGAATCTACTATCAAAGAAGCTGCCGTAGAAGCGAACGAAGATGGAACTAAAACTTACAAGGTTGTTTTAACTGATGAAGAGGGAACTGAAAGCACTGTACTTTTCAGCGAAAGCGGAGAAGTTTTGAAGTAAATGAAAGATGCCTAAAAGTAAGAAAAGGGAATGCTGTGAAGCATTCCCTTTTTGTTTTCTATCTTTAATCCATCTCAAAGCCGTTCCACAAATTACCTTCGGGTACCGGTGCAGTCAACTGGATCATTTCCTTCGACACAGGGTGAACGAACTGTACCGTCCGAGCATGCAGGCAAATACTGCCATCCGGATTGGAACGTGGAAAGCCATATTTCAAATCACCTTTAATGGGACATCCCATCTTGGCCAACTGGCAACGAATCTGATGATGCCTTCCGGTTTTCAGATCCACCTCCAATAAATAATAATTCTGAGAATGGCCGATAAGCTTATAATGCAGTACAGCTTTCTTGGAATTTTTTACTTCCTTATCGTATGCATAAGACTTATTCTGTTTCTCGTTACGTACCAGATAGTGTACCAGCTCACCCTCCGTTTCCTTGGGGCACTCTTTCACTATCGCCCAATAGGTCTTTTTCACCTCACCGTTACGGAACATCTCATTCAGCCTGGGCAATGCCTTGCTCGTTTTGGCAAACACCACCAATCCGCTGACGGGACGATCCAAGCGGTGGGTCACCCCAATGAAAACATTGCCCGGCTTATTATATTTCTCTTTCAGGTATTGTTTCACCATCTCCGACAAAGGAGTATCACCGGTCTTGTCTCCCTGAACGATTTCAGAAGAAGTCTTATTGACTACAATAATATGATTATCCTCGTAAACAACTATCATATTACATGTTCATACCGCCGTCAACCTGGATAACCTGTCCTGATACATACGAAGACATATCAGAAGCCAAGAAAGTAGCCACATCCGCCACATCTTCAGGAGTACCTCCACGACGCAAAGGAATCTTCTTAGCCCACTCAGCTTTTACTTCGTCAGACAATTTGGCTGTCATATCCGTAATGATGAATCCCGGAGCGATGGCATTGGCACGGATACCGCGAGACCCCAATTCCTGAGCGATGGATTTAGCCAAACCGATCATACCGGCTTTTGAAGCAGAATAGTTACATTGACCGGCATTTCCGTGAACACCCACTACAGAAGCCATGTTAATAATGCTCCCACTCTTCTGACGCATCATGATCGGAGTACATGCGTGGATAAAGTTAAAGGCAGACTTCAAGTTCACAGCGATTACCGCATCCCACTGTGCCTCACTCATACGCATCATCAAGCCATCTTTCGTGATCCCTGCATTGTTTACCAGAATATCAACAGAACCAAAATCATCCTTAATCTGATTAACCACTTTCTCAGTATCCTCAAAATTCGCAGCATTAGAAGCATAACCTTTCACCTTTACACCCAACGCAGCAATTTCTTTTTCTGTATTCTGACCGTTTTCATCAATTACCAAGTCTGTAAAAGCGATATTTGCTCCTTCGGCAGCAAACTTCAATGCAATCGCCTTACCAATACCACGAGCGGCACCTGTCACAATCGCAGTCTTTCCTGTTAATAATCCCATAATTTTTGATTTTATAATTATAAAGTTAATTTTATTCCTTATTCTGTTCTTTGCGTCCCAATGCGCCATACACAATTTTTGCCACGTATGCCCATCCTGTTTCATCGTCCAGCTCCTCACCTATCTGACCACGTATATAAGGCGCTTCAATTCCCTTCACGCAATAGTGCACAATATCCGCCACGATATTCACATTGTCTATATCAAAGATTCCCTTTTCCTTTCCTTCCGTCAACACCTGCCTGAACAGCTTTGTTTCCGTTCGGTCAAAATTCTTCCGCACTGCCTCCACTCTCCATATATCACGGAAAAAACCGGCACGCAAAGTTCCGTTCCTGAACACCACCATCTTGATAGAGTCCAGATGTGTTTCTATCAGCCGCAGTATTTTCGTATCAGGAGCGATATCCTGTTCAGCCACTTTCTCCATAGCGCCCGACAGCATCTCTAACTCCGACTCCACCACTGCCATATAAATGTCTTCTTTGCTCTTGAAATACGTATAGAGCGTGCGTCTTCCTTTCTTGGAAGCCACCGCTATATCATTCATTGTCGTATCATCCACCCCATTCTTCGCAAAAAGCTGACGGGCGACGTCTACCAATTTAGCCCTAGTCTTTGATACTGCCATATAAGTTCAATTGCACATTACATATATATGTGAGCAAAATTACATTTTTTCTTTGTACCACACAAACAAATAAAGTATAATCTTAAAGTAAATGTTAATTAACATATTACATACACTCTATATATCAACACATTAGATAAAAAGATTATTTTATTTGAGAAAAAGATGCAGAAATAATTTGGAGATTAGAAAAAAAGCCGTACCTTTGCACCCGTAATCAAAACACAACATCGCGGAGTGGAGCAGTTGGTAGCTCGTTGGGCTCATAACCCAAAGGTCGTCTGTTCGAGTCAGGCCTCCGCAACAACTTCAGGTCAGCGGAAAGCGTACCTTCTGATACAAAATAAGCATATCCCCCTACACTCTCCATATTTTTACAGGTGATTCATACGTTTCACATTCGAAAAATTGTAGTACTAATAAAAAAAATGTATTTTTGTACTAATCATGAATCAAACAACGCATAAGATGACCGACCCCATCCAGATAAAGCACTATAAAGAAGACATTACCTCTTTTAACCAACTCTACAAGGAGTTTCAAAGACGTTTTGTACGCTTCGCCAATACTTATGTCAGAGATTTAACCACAGCAGAAGATATTACTATTGAGGCGATGATGTATTATTGGGAAAACAGGCAATCCTTAAGCGAAGATTCCAATATTCCAGCCTATATCTTAACAATTATAAAAAACAAATGCCTGAATTATCTGCGTCATCAGCAAATTCATGAAGAATACTCGGATAAAATAAAAGATTACTATGAATGGGAACTGAATACCCGGATCGCCACTTTACAAGCATGCGAACCTTATGAGCTTTTTATTTCCGAAATTCAAGAACTCGTCCAACAAACCCTCACCGACATGCCCGAAAAAACCCGTACTATCTTCATGTTGAGCCGATACGAAAACAAATCCTATAAGGAAATTGCAGTTCTCATGAATATCACCCCCAAAGGAGTAGATTTCCATATAAACAAGGCATTAAAGATGCTTCAGACTAACTTAAAAGATTATTTTCCACTCTTTCTCTATTTTTTTATGAAATGCCACTAGGAATTTTCCATTCTGAAGTGCTGTTTATATAGAAGCATAAAAGAATGCAATAAAATGGAAAAAGAGAAACTACATCGTTTTTTTGCCGGAACTACTTCTATACAAGAAGGCATGGACATAAGAGCATGGATGGAAGCATCCGAAGAGAACAAGCGCATTTTTTACAAAGAGCGTAAATTGTTCGATGCCCTCATGGTGCATGATGACCAAACTACAAATAACTGCATTTCCACCAAACGAATTCCCAAAATTATTCGTCAATGGCTGAAAATAGCTTCCGTCATCATACTGACGCTTACCATTAACTATTTATATCAGGAATATAAATCGGAAAATGAAGTCATTGCCATGAATACAGTATCTGTTCCGGCAGGACAACGTACCAATATTACTTTACCAGATGGAACTAATGTATGGCTGAATGCCCGTACCACTTTACAATATCCGGTCACTTTCAGCCAAAAGCAACGAACAGTTTTTTTAAAAGGAGAAGCTTATTTTGATGTAACCAAGAAGAAAAAAACTCCTTTTATTGTACGGACAGACAAATATGACATTGAAGTTTTGGGTACACAGTTTGATGTAGATGCTTATCCTGACCAAACGGCGTTTGAAACAACTTTAATGAAAGGTAGTGTAAAAGTTACCTCACAGCACTTTCCCGAACAGACAATAACCTTGAAGCCTCATCATAAAGCATATGTAAAAGACGGGCAGTTAGCAGTTACCAAAGTAAACGATTTCACTCCTTACCGCTGGAAAGAAGGTTTGATCTGTTTTAAAGATGAACCTTTCCAGACCATCATGGAAGATTTTGAAAAATATTATGGTATCCGGATCATCATCAATAACAAAAAGGTATTGAAATATTCCTATAATGGCAAGTTCCGTCAAGCAGACGGTATTGATTATGCATTAAGAGTGCTGCAAAGGGATATCCATTTTAAATATGAAAGAGCCAACGATGAAGAAATTATTTACATCAATTGACCAGACAATACTAACCTAAAAACAACAAGCCTATGAAGAAAAGCTCAAGTTAACCTTAAAAAGAAAAATGCCGATAAGTGTTGCCGCACTTACCGGCATAGACTCAAAACAATTTTTCAAGTAAAAAAATCTATTTAAATCAACGCAAAGGTATGAAAAATAACACTTTGTCGGGGAGATATTGCTTCAAAAATCCCCGATTTAAACAAATCTTTAGAATTATGAGAATTTCCACTTTCCTATTGATGGTCTGTGTGTTCTGTTCGTATGCTGGGAATGCCCATTCTCAAAATGCAAAAGTCAGCATACGTATGAATAATGTTAAACTGGATAAGATCCTGAATGAAATTGAAAACCAAACTGATTATCTTTTTATCTACAATAACCAAGTAGATATTAACAAAATTACTTCCGTAAAGGTCAAAAATGAAGCCGTAGCACAAGTACTGGACAAAATTCTGTCAGGGACCGGTATCAACTATGAACTGGAAGGTACACACATTATTTTAACTACAGAAGCTATTAAAGACTTGCATGCTCAACAACAAGCTAAAACAGTAACGGGAACGGTAACAGATGTCAGCGGAGAACCCATTATCGGAGCCAACATCCGTATAAAGGGAACCACAACAGGTACAATCACAGATATAGATGGCAACTTCAGTATTGAAGCCGAACCACAATCTGTTATCGAAGTTTCCTACATTGGTTACCTCACACAAGAAACGGTTATCAACAACCAAAAAAGTATCCGTTTTCTATTAAAAGAAGATACAAAAACTCTTGATGAAGTGGTAGTCATTGGATACGGTGTACAGAAAAAAGCAGACTTGACAGGATCTGTTGCAAACATTAACACAGAAAAACTAAATACACAAAGTAACGCCAACATCGGCCAGGCGCTGCAAGGCAAAATTGCAGGGGTAGACATCGTATCTCAAGGTGGTGCCCCAGGTTCGGGAACCCGTATCATGGTCCGCGGTATTGGTACGCTAAACAACGCCTCCCCTCTTTACATTGTCGATGGCATGTATATGAACAGTATTGATCATATCAACCCCAATGATATTGCCAGCATTGACGTATTGAAAGATGCCTCATCCGCAGCTATCTACGGTTCCCGTGCAGCCAACGGTGTTATCATTGTCACTACCAAAGAAGGAAGTAACACAGAAGGAAAACCTATCATTGATTTATCTGTCAACTTAGGTATATCAACTGCCAGCAAATTTCTTGATATGCTAGATGCCAAAGGATGGGCAGAAGTTACCACTATAGCCCGTCAAGCTATCGGCAAACCGGCATTAGACATGGCTACCGATCTGGCTAACAAACCAGACAATGACTGGCAAGACATCATGTTTCGCCCCGCACTGATGCAAAACTACAATTTGTCTGTAAAAGGTGGTGGAAAATATTCCACTTATTACACCGGCTTAGGTTATTTCAACCAAGACGGTATTGTAAAAGGTACCAATTACCAACGGTATAATATCCAATCCAAGAATGATTATAAAAGAGGGATATTCTCTGCTGGAACAAATCTCATTATTTCATTCAGTCATGACAAGCCCCTTCACCAGGAACTTCGAGGCGGCATGATTGGCACCATTCTGCAAAGTGTTCCTACTTTGGAAAAATATGATGATACTCGTGAAGGTGGATATGGTGGCACATATGGTGATGTGGTAAACATTCCTCACCCATTGGCCATTATTGATGACAACATCATGGACCGTTATAACGAAAATGTAAAAATATTCGCTAACTTGTATGCACAAATTGAACTTTTTAAAGGACTAAAATACAAACTGAATTTAACTCCAGACTTTTCTTTCGAAAGATATAAGAATTATCTCAATAAATATGATTTTGGATTAGCGACCAACAGCATCACCCAATTAACAGAAAGACAAAGAAGGAGACGTAATATACTTGTTGAAAATTTATTAACTTTCGACCGTACGTTCGGAGAGCATAAAATTTCAGCATTGGCAGGTTATACCTATCAAGACAGCAGATTCCGCCACATACAAGCCTATGGTGAAGGATTACCCCAGGGATTAGAAGAAATAGATGCAGCCACAACCAATCGCAGCAACGAAGGCAATTCATGGAGAAGTGTCCTTACCTCTATTCTCGGACGCGTATTCTATTCCTACCAAAATAAATACTTATTCACCGCCACTATCCGCCGGGACGGTTCCTCCAAATTCGGTAAGAACAATCGCTATGGTTACTTCCCCTCTTTTTCATTAGGATGGAATGTGGCCGAAGAAAAGTTCATGGAAAACGTGCATTGGCTTGATCAGCTAAAGCTTCGTGGCGGATATGGCGTTTTAGGAAATCAAGAAATCGATAACTATCAATATTCCTCCACCATCACTACCGGCATCAATTATCCCGATGGCAACGGTGGTCTGCTTCAAGGAGCATTTCCTAAAAATTTTGCCAATCCGGATATAAAATGGGAAGAAACCGCTATGACTAATGTCGGCATTGATTTTATGGCTTTTAATAACCGCCTAAGCTTAACAGCAGACTATTATGTGAAAAATACAAAAGATATCTTGCTGACCGTTCCTATTCCTATCTCTTCCGGTGGTGCCAATGACCCTATACGCAATGCGGGCAAGATACGTAACAATGGCTTTGAATTCAATTTAGGATGGATGGACCAACCCAATCCGGATATTTCGTATGGCATCAACTTAATTGGGTCTTTCAATAAAAACAAAGTAATAGCCATGGGAAGTGAAAGCGGATCTATCAAAGGCGGTTCTACCAACCAAAACATCACTACCAGTGAAACCAAAGCCGGATATCCTATTGGAGGTTATTGGCTTATCTCTACAGCCGGATATTTCAATAGTCAGGAAGAAGTAGACGCATATGCCAAAGACGGTAAAAAAATACAACCAGCCGCCGAACCGGGTGATATAAAATTTGTAGATGCCAACAACGATGGCGTTATCAATGACGACGACCGTGTATTTCAAGGCAGTCCTTTTCCCGATTTTACTTTCGCGCTGAATGGTAATATGAGATACAAAAATTTCGACTTATCAATCGGACTGCAAGGAGTGTTAGGAAATAAAATTTATAATGCAACCCGTCAGACATTAGAAGATGTAACCAAAGGTTCCAATTTTCTGGCAAGTTGCCTGGATTATTGGACTCCTGAAAACAAAAATGCCTCCCATCCACGCCTGACATGGGATGATCCTAACCGTAATACCCGTGCAGAATCCGACCGTTATCTTGAAAATGGTTCTTATTTGCGTCTCCGCAGTGTTCAATTAGGTTATACATTTCCTCAGACATGGTTTAAAGGTGCCATACAGCATGCCCGTGTGTATATTAACGCTGAAAACTTATTTACTATCACCAGTTACAGCGGATATTCACCGGATGTCAATGCAGACAATGCCAATTATCGGGGATTTGATAATTTTATTTACCCGACTAACCGTACTTTCATGTTAGGACTAAATGTAACATTCTAAAAATAAACATCTTATGAAAACATATATTAAAACGACATTGACCATATTGATTTCAGGCATGCTATTCAGTTCCTGCGAAGATCAATTAAACCAGGCCAATCCCAACCAAGCAACAGAAGATACTTTTTGGAAAGATGAAACCGATTTCAATCTGGCCTTGACCTCTTGCTATACTCCACTGAAGAATGCCCTAAACGGCGGTTATTATGGAACTCGCGGTGTAATGCTGAGAATAGCCCGAGCCGATGAAGTCGACTTCCGCAACGATATTTCGGATGTATATACAGTAAACCGTTTTACTAATAGTAATACAAACTCACTGACACAAGGCATGTTCTATCAATTTTACAATGCCTTGTACCGTACCAACTCCATTATGCAAAAACTGGAAGAAAAGAAAGAACAATTTTCTACCGATTTTCAAAATTCGGTAAAAGGAGAATGTCTTTTCATACGTGGCTTCTATTTATTCCAGTTAGCCAAAGAGTTTAAAGACGCCCCTCTCCGCCTGACAGCCTCCCAATCTCCCTCGACTTTCCCTTTAGCAAAATCATCACAAGCTGATATATGGGCACAAGCCAAAGAAGATTTAAAAACCGCTGCTTCCCTATTGCCCATAACGAATAAAATAGGAAAGCCTACACAAGGAGCCGCTTATGCCGCTTTGGGTAAAATATATGTCTATGAAGAAAATTGGCAAGAAGCGATAAACGTCCTCGAGCCTCTGACGCAGAATCCTTACACCTACAAACTAGTAGAGGACTTTAATTGGAATTTTGATGACACTCATGAAAACAATGCCGAAAGTATTTTCGAGTTATTGATAGAAGATGTGGGTGGAACAGATCTTTGGGGAGATGGAGAAAATATCAATTCCACCCAATCCAATACCCGCCCTAAAGAATATGCCGCTGCTGAAGTCGGAGGATGGTATGAAGCAAATCCTACCCAGCAAATTATGGATATCTTCTGGAAGGAAAAAGACAAAGACGGCAATTTTGATTATCGTGCCCGCTGTTCTGTGGCATGGGACTATGAGGGATGCACTTACTACCAAAGACCTTTCCGGGAAGTTTTTGCACAAGACAAGTGGAAAACATACTGGATTTTGAAATATCAGAACTGGAAGACTCAAAAAGATGAGCCGGCACCTCCCAAGTCATTCATCAATGAAAGAGCCATCCGCTATGCCGATGTATTATTGATGCTGGCAGAAGCCTATATGAACAAAGGGGCTTTAGACACATCTATCGGATATATTAATCAAATCCGCCGACGCGCCAACCTGAATGACTATAGCGGCCCAATAACCAAAGAAGGGGTTTTTGAAGATCTGGTACACCAACGCGCCATTGAATTCTTTGTGGAAGGCGAACGTTTCTACGATTTACGCAGATGGGGATTGTTAGAGCAGACATTAAAAACTTGTGATGATACCCGCTATAAAAACTATCAGACTGGCAAATCCGGTAATATCAATAAGTTCAACTACTTCCCGATACCAGCCAAAGAACTTGACACCAATCCACTTTGTACGCCTAGTGAAGGATGGTAAATCAACAGGTATTAGCTTATATATAACATCAGTAAATTAGTTCTGGGGCTGATTGTTCTTCAAGCAACATTCAGCCCCTCTTTCTCTTCACACTAACCATGAAACGTATCCTTTTATTTGTTTGCATACAATTTTTCTTATTGGCATCTTTTGCCGGAGAAACCATAAATTTCTGTAAAAGCTGGAAATTCCATCTAGGAGATGCAGGCAAAGGAGCCTCTTCTTCCTCATATAACGATTCTCAATGGCGCATATTGAACATTCCTCATGACTGGAGCATAGAAGGCACTTATAAACAATTTGAAAACGGAACCGACTGGCAAAGCGGCTTCCTGCCTGCCGGAATAAGCTGGTATCGAAAAACTTTTACCATTCCTTCCAAATGGAAAAATAAAAAAGTACAAATCCTATTTGAGGGCGTATATCTGAACAGCGAAGTATGGATAAACGGTCATTGGCTGGGCAAACGCCCTAATGGGTATATCAGCTTTGTATATGATTTAACTCCATATTTGCAAGAAGGCAAGAACCAAATCGCTGTAAAAGTAGATCACAGCAAAGCATTAACCGGACGTTGGTATACAGGATCAGGAATATATCGTCCTGTATACCTGCTGGTCAGTAACCCCACCCACATTCCTTATTCCGGAATCCATTTCAGATCCAAGCTACAAAATAAGCAATCTGCCACCTACACCCTATCTATAGAAATTGAAACACAGGAGAAAAAGCCAATCAAAGTAAAAACATATCTACAAGCTCCCAACGGTAGCATAGCCGATACTTCTGAAAAAATATTTGTCCCATCTGCAGATTCTCTTTGCTTCCTGTCAGGGAGCATCAGGAAACCATTATTATGGTCGCCTGATTCTCCTAACGTCTATACACTTATATGCCAACTGACAAGAGATAACAAGATACTAGATGAATGTAGATTACCTGTAGGCTTCCGTCAATTAGAATTCAACCCGGTCAGCGGATTCCTGCTCAATGGCAAATCACTAAAGATAAAAGGAGTATGCGATCATCATACAGCCGGTGCTGTAGGAGCCGCCGTACCCGACGACCTACTTCATTATCGTCTCAAATTATTGAAAGATATGGGATGTAATGCGATACGCACCAGTCATAATCCCTTCTCTCCTGCTTTCTATAATTTATGCGATACGATGGGAATCATGGTACTAAACGAAGGATTGGACGGATGGAATCAACCTAAAGCCGCCGATGACTATGGAAATTACTTTGATGAATGGTGGCAAAAAGATATGACTGATTTCATAAAACGAGACCGCAACCATCCCTCTATCATTATGTGGAGTATCGGCAACGAAGTAACGGGAGCTACCCCCGAAATCCAACACAACCTGGTCAGCCTATTTCACCAACTGGACCCTGACCGCCCTGTCACTCAAGGAGGAACTGATCCTACTAGAGGTATGAAGACCGATTATCAAAAAAAAATCAACTATCTAGACATTATCGGCTTCAATGGAAATGGAGAAGAAATAGGAGAACTAGAACACTTCCACAAAAACTACCCAACACTTTGTGCCATTGCTACAGAGGTACCCCACACTTATCAAACCCGTGGCGTATACCGAAGCCAGACACAATGGAGAAGACGGGATTTCCCCGCTCCTTGGGAAAAAGGAAACATAAACTGGGAACAATTTAAACATCGGGTCTTTCCTATACCTGACCTGACGGAAAAAGAATGCTTCCCCGAAGAATCCGATTATCCCTATTATCAATCGTCCTACGACAATGCTTCTGTACGTATCAGCGCCCGTAAATCATGGCAACGCACCTGTTCTTTCCCTTGGTTAATGGGAGAATTCCGATGGGGCAGTTTTGACTATTTAGGTGAAGCCGAATGGCCTCAACGATGTGGCAATTTCGGTATTATCGACATAGCTGCCATTCCGAAAGACGCCTATTTCCTCTACCAAAGTTTATGGACCGACAAACCAATGGTACACCTTCTTCCGCATTGGACGCATCCGGGAAAAGAAGGAAAAACAATTCCCGTAGTCATTTATACCAACTGTGATGCAGTAGAGTTATTTATAAATAATGTATCTTTGGGCAGTAAACCTTATACAGGGGAGCAACTGATATGGTTAGTTCCTTATTCGCCCGGAAAAATAGAAGCCCGAGGCATAAAAAAAGGAAAAATCGTGGCAACAGACTGTTATCAAAGTGCAGAAGCACCTCATTCTGTCGCCCTTGCCAGTAACAAGTATTCTGTAAAAGCCGGTTCGGATGAAATCATACGCATAGAGATCGACATAACAGATAAAAACGGAATTCCTTGTCCTTATGCCTCCAATGAACTCAGTTTCCACGTAAGTGGACCACTCCGGCTATTGGGGGTAGACAACGGAAACCCTACAGATATGTTTCCATACCAACAGCCCCACTGCCGTTGCTTTCGGGGAAAATGTGTAGTATTATTACAATCTGACGAAGAAAAAGGAAAAGGAACCCTGACTGTACAAGGAACAAAATTAGTAGAAAAAAAATTAATCATCGAAGTGATATGAAAAAAATTCTTTTATTACTCTGTTTATGCTTATTCATAGAAGAGGTTGCTTCTCGAGAATTAGACAAGACATTCCAGTTGCTTCCACAACCACAATCCATAGAACTGACTTCTGGAAAAGGAATCAATTATTGGGAGTTATCCTATATTCTGTCATCAGACACAACTTCCATCCCCATATTGGGAGATATGCTCAACAAACTTCCCCGTTGCCTACGAAAAGGGAAACCCATCCGGCTCCAACTCACCAGCCAGCATGTTCCTGCTTCTCCGGAAGGATACATGATGGAAATTAATGAAAAAGGAGTCTGTATATCAGCCAGAACCATGACAGGTATCTTCTACGGTTGCCAAACTTTAGAACAATTAATGGAAGACAGCCGGGATTTCAACATACTTATTCCAGCCATGCTAATCATCGATTATCCGGCCATTTCCTATCGGGCCGTGCACTTTGATGTAAAACATCATTTAGACCGCATGGAGTATTATTATCAGGAAATAGACAAACTGGCCCGATACAAAATAAACGCAGTTATTTGGGAGCTGGAAGATAAACTGCGTTATACCCGACGCCCCGAAATAGGTGCCCCCAATGCCATCAGCAAGCAGGAAATGCAAGCCTTATGCCGCTATGCCAAAGAACGGAATATTGAAATAACCCCCTTGGTCCAAGGTTTGGGACATGCCGGTTTTATTTTAAAACATCATTGGGAACTACGTGAAAACCCCGACAGCGACTGGGAGTTTTGCCCATCTGACCCTCGTACCTATGATTTGCAATTCGACCTTTACCGGGATGCTATCGAAGCCATGCCTTACAGCAAATACTTACATATAGGAGGAGATGAAATTACCGCCATAGGCATAGACCAACGCTGTAAAGCCACCGGAAAAACTCCATTTGAACTACAAATGATCTGGTTGAAAAAAGTATGCGATTTCGCAACAGCTCACAACCGCATTCCTATTTTCTGGGATGATATGCCATTAAAATACGGCGGTGTATGGGATTTGGTCAACAGTAATGAAACCCAGGATGAAATAGCAGCAAAATGGAACGATAAAAAATTGAATGAAAGCATCAAATTATTCCCCAAAGAATGTGTGTATATGCGATGGAACTACAAAGATGCCACCCAACCGGGGCATCAACGCATTTTACAATGGTATCATGACAAAGGACTGAAAGTAATGGGAGCTACCGCTGCTTCGTGTGGCAGTTCTCCATTTATACCGCGTGAAAATTCACTGGCCGGCTATATCAAAGGATTCAGCAAATTAGTTGCTCAAAATCAACTGGAAGGAATTTTGGCCACAGCATGGGATGATGGTTCCCCACACTCTGAAACGGTGTGGCGTGGATACATCGCACAGGGAGAATATGGCTGGAACCCAACAGCACGGACAGTCGAAGCCTTCAAAGCCGCACATGCCCAACGAGAATTTGGCTTTCATCCAAATGACAACCATATGGCTTTTCTGGATGAACTGGAACAAGAAGCATTTTTCTTTGATGATGCCCTGGTCAATTCGGGAAGGCGCAATCCGGCATGGGGAACTACTGATTTTACTTTAATCAGCCTACCGGATCCAGACGCACCGGGAGCATGGAGCCGTACCTACCAACAAAAAATAGCCCAAGCAAAGGTGGAACAAAAACGATATGAAAAAATATGCCAAGGCATAAAAGAGGCTAAACAACATGCTTTACGCAACCGCTATACATTAGAGGTATACGAACAGACAAATCACTTGTTCAACTTCCCTGTCCGTCTGATTCTAGCCTTGCACAACTATGATATCACTATACATGAACAAGACAAACAGACAGCATTGCAACAAATAAATGAAGTGTGCAATGACTTTCAGACCATGAGAAAACAATTGGAAGAGACCTATTCACAGCCCCGTTTTATGGAACAACCTGACGGTTACATTGCTGACCAAAACCACCACAACCATCTTGCCGCCAAAACCAACAACAGCGACTGGTGGTATTATTATGAAATTCCAATGATAAGGAAGACAAGAACATGGATGAACTCTCAGACCGCCCGACAGAAAAACATTCCATAAGAAACAACGAATGAAACTTTAATATAAAAAATAATATGAACCTTATAATACAACACTACTTTATGAAACAACATTTTTTATCTTATCTCATCGCCCTGCTGCTATTTCCTCTCTATGAGATGCAAGCAGCCTACCAGCCTGAGTTTTCTACTGCCGGTTTCTATGAACTGGCAAACTCCGGACGTGAAGTATATTCCATGAATCCGGCATGGCGATTCCACAAAGGAACCGCTACAGGTGCGGAAACCACCGACTTTAATGACCAGGACTGGAAAGTGGTTTCCCTGCCCGACGGAATTGAATATGTACCGACTGAGGCCAGTGGATGTATCAACTATCAAGGTGAGGTATGGTACCGCAAACATTTCACTCCGGCAAATGAATTGAAAGGCAAAAAACTTTTCCTGCATTTCGAAGCTATCATGGGAAAAAGCAAAGTTTTTGTAAACGGCAATTTATTGACCGAACACTTTGGCGGATACCTGCCTGTAGTCATTGATGTCACCGATGCACTGAATTGGGGGACAGACAATGTGATAGCTGTATGGGCAGACAACAGCAATGACCCCAGTTATCCTCCCGGCAAAGCACAGGATGTACTGGATTATACTTATTTTGGCGGCATCTATCGTGACTGCTGGCTCATAGCCCATCGTCCGGTTTTCATCACCGATCCCAATTTCGAAAACGAAATGGCAGGCGGCGGGCTTTTCGTGGCATACGACAAAGTTTCCGACACTTCCGCAGAAATAATCCTGAAAGCCCATATACGTAATGACAGTAAAAAGAACTTCAAAGGAGTAGTAGAATATGAACTTCAGCAACCCGACGGCACACAAGCCGCATTTCTGAACGATGTCATTCAAGTACGTCCGGGCAAGGCAGTCACTTCAAAAGATAAAATAACGTTGAAGTCTCCTCTGCTTTGGAGCCCTGAAACGCCTACGTTATATAACCTGATTGTCCGTATCCGCGACAATGAAGGAAATGTAGTGGACGGCTACCGCCGCCGTATCGGTATCCGCAGCGTAGAATTCAAAGGAAAGGACGGATTCTGGCTGAACGGCAAACCTTATCCAAGCCCGCTGATTGGCGCCAACCGCCATCAGGATTTTGCCGTAGTAGGCAATGCCGTTGCCAACAGCATTCATTGGCGCGACGCTAAAAAGCTACGCGACACAGGTATGAAAGTTATCCGGAATGCTCACTGCCCTCAAGACCCCGCCTTTATGGATGCATGTGACGAACTGGGGCTGTTCGTCATTGTAAACACACCGGGATGGCAATTCTGGAATGACGCTCCTGAATTTGCACAACGGGTTTATAGCGATATCCGCAACCTGGTACGGCGTGACCGCAATCACCCTTGTGTATGGTTATGGGAACCTATCCTGAATGAAACCTGGTATCCGGCAGACTTCGCCAAAAATACCCTCGATATTGTCAATCAAGAATACCCTTATCCGTATTGCTATTCCGGTTGCGACAGCGAAGCACGGGGACATGAGGTATATCCGGTACTCTTCACTCATCCGGCCAATGCAGACAAGGACTGGGCCATCAAAAGCCTCGACCCTAAAATAACCTATTTCACCCGCGAGTGGGGAGATAATGTAGACGACTGGAACTCGCACAACTCCCCCAGCCGTGTGGCACGCAACTGGGGGGAACAGGCTATGCTCATCCAGGCACAGCATTATGCCGCCCCCCGTTATCCTTTCACCTGTTACGATGTACTCTGCCGTACTCCGCGCCAACACGTCGGCGGCTGTTTGTGGCACTCGTTCGACCACCAGCGCGGCTATCATCCCGATCCCTTCTATGGTGGTGTGATGGACGTATTCCGTCAACCCAAATATGCTTATTATATGTTCAAAGCCCAGCGCTCGCCCGAAAAGCAAGACCGTCTTTTCGAAACAGGACCGATGGTGTACATCGCCCATGAAATGACTCCCTTCTCACCCAAAGACGTTACTGTGTACTCCAATTGTGACGAGGTGCGGCTTACTTATAATAAAGGTGGCAAGACATGGACTTACACCAAGCCGGCAACAAAAGAAGGAATGCCCTCACCCGTTATTACATTCAAAGATATATACGACTTCATGATAGACAAAAACATGTCTATGAGAAAGAAGAAACAGGACGAGGTGTTCCTACTGGCCGAAGGCATCATAGATGGAAAAGTAGTTGCCACGCACGAAGTACGACCGGCCCGGCGTCCCGAGAAAGTGCTACTTTGGGTTGACAATGAAAACACCGACTTAAAAGCTGATGGCTCCGACTTTGTAACCGTAGTAGCCGCCATAGCCGATAAAAACGGGAACATCAAACGTCTGAACAACTATTATGTGAAATTCCATGTAGAAGGCGAAGGACGTATTTTGGGCGGAGCGAATATACTGGCCAATCCGGCTCCGGTAAAATGGGGAACAGCCCCCGTGCTGATACAATCCACCTTGAAGCCGGGTAAAATCAAAATCACTGCCAGCGTATTGTTCGAAGGCTCGCAAATGCCTGCCAGCGCAGTGTTGGAATTAGAAAGCAAGCCGGCGGCTCATCCTCTCATCTACACCGAAAGTGAAGCTGCGCTGATTTCCATGAACAGCGACTCACCTTTCGGGCAATCAGCCGCCAAATCGGCTTCCGAACTGGAACAGGAACGTTTGCTGAAAGAACGGAATGCACAAAAGCTGAAAGAAGTGGAAAAACAGCAAGCTGATTTCGGTGAAAAGAAGTAAACCTTTCCATCCGGTGTGGGGAAGAGGCAGAAAGAGAAAAGCAATTCAAAGCCTCTTCTACTCCATCCCCACAAGGGATGGAACAAAATGAAAAAACTAAAATACAAATCACCCATGACATATAAGTTAACCGTTACAACCCTGGCACTAACTGCCATAACCTCCACTGTAGCAGCCACTCACGCCAAACCAGACACGGAACATCCCCATATCGTATTGATTTTATGCGATGATATGGGATTCTCTGATTTATCCTGCTACGGAGGAGAAATACATACCCCCAATATAGATTATCTGGCCAAACAAGGCATACGTTTCAGCCAATTTAAAAACACAGGACGAAGCTGCCCCAGCCGTGCCGCCTTACTCACCGGACATTATCAGCACGAAGCGGGAATGGGATGGATGACCGCGGTAGACGAACATCGTCCGGGGTATCGGGGACAGATTTCGGATCACCTGCCCACCCTTGCCGAAGTACTGCGCGACCAAGGCTATGCCACTTACATGAGTGGCAAATGGCATGTTACCTTAGATGCGGCCTTTGAAACCCCCAATGGAAGTTATCCAGTTCAACGGGGATTCGACAAATACTACGGCTGCCTGCATGGAGGGGGAAGCTATTACAAACCAGATCCCGTTTATCATAACCTGCAACGGATTACCGAGTTTCCGGATGATTATTACTATACCACCGCTATCACAGACTCTGCCGTTAGTTTTATCAAACAACATCCCACGCAGACTCCCATGTTCATGTACATAGCACATTATGCACCTCACTTGCCCCTACAAGCCCCCCAAGACAAGATAGATGCTTGCCGTGAGCGCTATAAAGCCGGCTACGATGTTCTACGCCAACAACGTTTCGAACGTCAAAAAGCCTTAGGGCTGATAACGCCGGAAATGGTTCTTCCAGTCTTCCAAAAAGAATTTCCGGACGGTAAACGACCCGCCTGGACCGAACTTACTCCACAGCAGCAAGAAAAATGGATAACCGATATGGCTACCTATGCCGCCATGATCGAAATCATGGACAGCGGCATAGGAAAGGTAATACAGACCTTAAAAGACAAAGGAATGTATGAACATACCCTGTTTCTGTTTATGAGCGACAACGGCTCTACCAGTGAAGGGGGATTCATCAAACAGCTGATGGCTGATTTAAGCAATACCCCCTATCGCAGTTACAAACAATGGGTATTCCAAGGAGGAACCAGTTCCCCTCTCATCCTTACAGACGGAAGAAGCAAAAGCCAGACAGAAAAAGGCAGTATCTGTCGGGAACCCAGTCATATCATTGATATTTTTCCCACCTGCCTGGATATTGCTTCCGCACATTACCCCGACACGTTTCACAATCAAAAAGTGAAATTGGCCGGAACCAGTCTCCTGCCGGCTATACGAAAACAGAAAATACAGCCGCGCGATCTTTTCTTTGAACATCAGACCTCATGCGCCATCCTGTCTGACGGTTGGAAACTAGTACGTGCCAACGGCAGACAGCCTTGGGAATTGATTCACCTCACCACCGATCCTTTTGAGACACAAGATCTTTCCGAACAATTTCCTTTAAAAGCAAAAGAATTAGAAAACAAATGGACACGATGGGCAGAGCAACAACACGTTTATCCTTTTGAATACCGTCCATGGACAGAACGAATCAATTATTACCAGTCACTATATCCCGATCAAAAAGGCAAAGAAAACTAAAAAGTTTCCATAAAAATCCCTGTTTAAATTTTCATTCATACAATTCCCTTCATTCATTCAAAACAACAAAAAACTATGATTTTCAATGAGAATTTAAACAGGGAGACAATGAACACCCCTGCCATCTCCTCAAATTTCCCCTTATTCCCCTAATTTATCGAAAAAAAATCAGCTTTCGCCGAATAGATTAGAAAAATCGGCCGAGAACATTTACCTTTGCTGTCTAAAATTAAATAATAAATACCATTCAAGTTTTAATCATAAAACAGCAAAACGAAAACGATGATGAAAAAGACAACAACTATTCTCTGTTTGGGCATCGCTCTATGCATGTTGGGGTGTAGCGATGACGACGATCAAGTTACGACAACCTCCACCGTTCCTTTTTCTCTCACAGCATCTCTGTCTCCCCGTTCTTCAGATGCAGAGGATACAGGCATCCTGCAAGGCAACTGGGACGCCAACAGCCAACTGGCCGTAATAAAGACCGGTTCCAGCGGCGTTCCCAAAAGCATTCTCACAAGAAAAACCGACTCTTCTGACACCTTTACGGGCAATCTTTCGACACTGGTAAAGAATGAGAATGAAATTGCCGTATTTTACCCGGCGGCAGCCATCACCGCGAACAGCAGTGACACCCTGACCCAAACCCTCAACCTGAGCGGACAGGACGGAACACTGGCAGGTATAACAAATTATGATTACTTATGGGCACAATGTAAAGCCGGCATGAACGAAACCACAGGCTCTTCCGCCTGCGAAATGACCAGTTTGGTCACTATCGGTAAATTCCAGTTCACCGTCAACGGTGGCAGTCCTTTGAACAACATCACAAGAATTACCATAACCGCCACTGCCGGAACCCTCTACTCCAGTGCCGTTATGAAACTAAAAAACGGAGAGTTCAGCAGTACCCAAACAGGAAATATCACTATTAAAAACAAAGCCGGTATTTCCGGAACCACCTACATCTCCTTCTTCCCTTCCGAAGCACAGTTGCATTTCACTCTTGTTACCACCACCGGTGAAGTGTATGAGGCAGCTACTTCGACAACCATCAAATTGGAGAAAGGCAAAGTATACGAAGCTCCGGCACTCACTTGCACTCTTTTACCTTCTGCCAAGGTAGGCGATTATTACTATAGCGACGCTACTTTCTCCAGCGAGAAGAATGAGAATAAAACCTGCATCGGTATTGTCTATGCCCTGGATGATGCGGACGGCAATCTCTCGCCCACCCTGTCCACTTCTCCATTTGGACGCATCGTGGCATTAGACGACAACCAGTCCAGTACCAAATGGATCAGCAAAGCAGAAGATATAGAAGGCATCGAAAACTATACCACCGCCGACGGCACATTGACAAGCGGTGTCCTCCCTTATTATAACGGAACCGCCGATTCTTTCTCCTCCGATAAGGACGAGGAACGCATCAAGGGGGCAACCATTCATGTTGAAACCGGACAACCTGCCACCTGGGTGTCAGAAGGCGCCATCAGCGACTTCAATGGAAAGGCTCACACCGCCTACCTCGGTAAAAGTTCTTCCAGCTACCCGGCAGGCGGCTACTGCTACCAATACAGTACCAGTGGCAAATCGGCAGGTGAATGGTATTTACCGTCGGCAGGCGAGTTGACTTTGTTGTGGGAACTTCAAAAAGCCGGAATCATTTGCAAAGACAAACAAGATTGTTTCAATGATTTCGCACGCAAAGCGTACTGGTCTTCTTCCGAACACTCGGCAGAATCCGCCTGGCATCTGAATTTTGTAAGTGGTGCGATAGTTGCCAACAGTAAAGCCAGCAACTACGCCACACGCCCTGTCGCACAATTCTAAAGGTCCGATGGAGGCACAGCAGTTCCCATTGGCTATAAATGGTTGACAAATTGATTGTAAAGCCCGGTCCGTTCACCACCAAACGGACCGGGCTTCTTTTTTTTCATATTTTCCACTCTTCCTTTATCAACCCGGACATTTTCCGATCTTTGCAACACACTAATTCTTATGCCCATGAAAATACGCCCCACCTGTAAATTACAAGCAATCATGAAGAAAACGGAAAGATTGGCAACAAGCATGGGAACCAGCCTGAAGAGATGTAACGTATCATCGCCCGCAAACTGAACATGCCCGTATAAAAAATGTATGGCATGGTTACTTTCTATACGTTCTTTGCCATGATCCCCAAAGGAAAACATCCCATCTCCGTATGCATGGGAACGGTCTGCCGTGTACGCGGCTCCGAAAAACTACCGGAAGAATTTAAACGGATATTGGGAATAGAAGCAGGAGAAACAACTCCCGATGGCAAGTTCTTTCCGGACTGTCTGTGGTGTGTAGGCGCCTATGGATTGCTCCCTGTAATAATGATAGAAAGTCTATGACCGACTGCCACCTGTGGATGTGGAGAAGATTATTGAAGACTTGAAATGAAATGCAATCCTTTTTTCTTATTATTAAAATCTTTCTTTTTAATCATTAAGCGTTTTCTTCCTTTTATGTTCTATCTCCCAAGCTTGCGGAGTTAACTCCATAGCCTTTGGAGTTATCTCCATAAGCTTGGGAGTTAACTCCAAAGGCTATGGAGATAGAACACATCCTTTCAAAAAGGCTTACTCTTACGGTCAAAAAGAATTAGCTATTCCTATACTATCACTAAACCCTACAATAAAGTTAAATGAGGAAAAGCCGCATAAACAACGAATAATGCAAAAGTTTGATAAACCGGTGAAAGAATACCACAAGATATCAGAAGAGTTCCCCGTTTTCCAAATAGATGGAAAGCGGGGAACTCTTCTGCATTAATAAATGCATTCAGTTCAAACAGATTATAAAAACAAGTATAAACTATTTTAGATTATTCTCAGTTTGACTTAACCGATTGAGAAATAAACTTTTAGCGAATTATTTGAGAAGTAGAAGTAACGATTTAGCAACAGTGCGAATTTCAGCGTTTTGCGTTGCTATGCTGTCAAATAACTCTTTCATTTGCAAATATCACATCTTTTCCCGAAAGTACGAACTTTCGGTGGCAATTTTATACTTGCAACTTGCGAAAAAAGAAAATCATTCATCCCATTCATGGGGTATAATGTTAGGGGCGTTGTCTGCTTTGTCATTTTGTAAAAGTTCATAAGTGTCTAATGTTTCGTCTAACCCTATTATTCCTTTGGGTGCTTCAAATCTCCAGCTATATCCGTATTTCTTATCGAGATAGTCGAAAATTATTTGATTTCTTTTTACCCTATGGAAATAACCTAAAATTGTTATTCGCTGTGATTTATCTTGTAAACTTTCTTTTGTGTACCACGATGCATTAAGTCCGTATTTATCCCAAAAATTGTCTTTCAGAACTTTGTTTTCTTCTTCTTTTGAAAGAATTAGGCTTAATTGTGGTGTATGAATACTAAGGTCTGACAATATAATCTTTAAATCTATGTTGCCATTAATGAGAATTACAGTATCTACACGCTCAAGACCAATGCATGAAAATGTTAGATGATATTTCCCTTTTCGCAGGCTATCTATTTTGAAGTACCCTTCTGTATCTGCCAACCAACCACGTTCCGGCATTCCTTTAATTTGAATATAAGCACCAGCACTTAAGGGGGATTTTGTTGTTTGATTAGGAACTATATATTCTTCTAAAAATGTCCTTCCCGTTATGGAAAAATAGTTTTTTTGCGCAAATATGCATATAGGTAAATATAAGAAACCCAATAGAATAATTTTTTTCATGGATAATTCAATTTTTATGTGCAAATGTTAGAAGCACCAGCGGAAAAACGCCGGAGGCTCTATAATCTTATGGAAATGTCATAAGAAACCACGACCGTTTTTACTCCAGCTTCTGGATATTTGCTTTTGTAATGCTCTGTAAGGTCTTTATAAAGACAAGCTGTGTTTGGTGTTGGTCCTGTGCTCCTTGATTTTTCAAAATAACCAACAAAAACATCAAACGAGGGGATATCTGTTTCATTACCATACTCATTTAAGAACGTCCATTCCATACAACCCATCACATTCCCTTTCGGGGGGAGCATAGTATAAGAATCCGGAAGTTCTTCGGATTTTTTATTTGTGCTTTTAATAAATTTCGGACTTAACATTGTGTTGTTGTCTTTTATGGCAATCCATGTCATTAATTTATTATCACCCCTATACAACAAATAATGATAGTTCAATGGCATGATAGAATTAGCTTTCAAATCTTCTTCGATTACCTCTTTGTTATCCGCTTCTACTGCGAATCTGTATTCGGGGATAAATTGATCTTCGTAATACCATTCAGGGATAAAATGCAAAGGCAAATCTTCTGAAACCTTTTTCTCTTTGGATATTGTTTCAAGCAATTCATATTCCGTCCATGCTGGTTCTCCCATGCTATAATCTAAAAAGGTCGTTTCACTAATCTTGATTTTATACTCATATTCTTTTTCAAAATCAAACCCTTTAATACTACCAAAGGGAACCCAATCATTGGATTGCTCTTTTTTTACGGCATATACATCTGTTAGATAATTATTGCCACACGAACTCATTACTCCCGGAACTTTTTTCGATGCAATGGTAAGAATATACTCTTTGTAATCTGTTATTTTTCTTCCTTGTTCATCGTCATTATCGCAACTTATAAAACTGACTACAAACAGGAATAGTCCAAGTATTCCTAAAAAACTCTTAGTTTTCATATTATTTTGATTTATAACTCTGTATTTACATGTATTTTCCCTATTGTCTTTTGCTCGTCATTTTGTTTTTGCTTTTTCTTGTTCTTTGAATTTACTAATAATTTCTTTTAGCTTTCTCTTGTAAATATCTTGTTATTTTTGACATAAAATCCAGTACAGTATATAGGATATCCGTATATCTTTCCACCCATAAAAGGATTTTTCAAAAAGTTATTTAAGTCATTGAATGTTGCTTTTACTTCGGCTTCTTGGTTTATGTCGGATGTTGTTAATAAAATAATCTTCGAGTTATGTAATACACCTTTAGGATTATTATAATCATCCATAAATGAATCTTTAAAAGCGGTTAGAACCTCCTTATAGGGAGCTTCACTTGCGACTATGAAATAAGCACTAACCCCATATGTAAGACTTCGTATATAAATTAATTTTTCGGAGGACGTTGGTTCATTAATGAATAATCCATTTGAGGGGACATCCATTGACGTTGTAAAACCTTTGAATATAACTTCACCAATACATAGGCTTTTTATATTTTCTACATTAAATTCTTGTAGGGCTATTTTTTTTAGTGTATTACCAAAATCTTTATTATATGGGAAACAACTTTCTATATTTGATAGAGATTTTAGTTCTGCAAATTTTACGATATGTGGTCTTTGAGGTGAAGTGTAACTTTGGTATTCTTTAGAACTAATAGCTTCTTTAATTTTTTGTAAGTACTCACTTCCTTTGACTGTTTCCATAGATGTGATGTATGGATCTGGGAAATCAAAAGTTAAATATATGGGCTTCTTTTTGCCAACAATCTCTTTATCAAACGTTGTAGTAAATGTACTTTCGGGGAATACTGCTCCAATATATATGTAAGGTGGAGTTGCTAAATGTGACCATCCTTGTATTCCTAAATACTGTGTACCGATAAAAATTTCTCCATTGTCATTGCTATCATCGATAAATGTATCCCATTTAAGGAGAAATTCTTCTTGAATCGTATCTTTAGGTGTATCCACTAATGGCTTGTCACCTTTACCGTCTAAGTGCTCTTCTTTCTCACAAGAAGCGAGTAAATAGAAGGTTACCGTACATAATAAAAAAAATAAAAATTTTCTCATTTTACATTATATTTTTTGTTTACATACATTGTTTTTCAAGTGGCATATACCAAAACTTGAATGATGTGCAAAATTACGGAAATAGGTTATAACTCTGTATTTACATGTATTTTTCCGAAAGTTCTTTGTTCATCACGTATCCAGTACAAATCTCAATGTGCTTTTTATGGCGCAAATATAAAAAATGTTATTCACAAAAGATTATGAAGAGTACTTTTTTATTGTTTTCCAGCGAGATAACACGGTTATAGCTTCATCCCCCTGCCTTTCCTTTGCGGTTGTATAGGTCAGCGAATGTTCTGCCTTAACTTCTCGAACTGTTCCTTGAACCACTCGGCAATGGGCTTTCGGTCAATGGCAAGAACCAATCTCGTCCCGTCCGTGGGGTCTTTCAGCACTTGGAAACCTGCCTTTTCGGTCGTGAATTTCCGTCCGTGTTCCTCCGAATAGAGTTCCCCTGCATACTCCAATGGCTTTCCCTTGACGAGCGTTGCGGTCTGTCTTTCATCGAACCCGACAAGGCGGCAGAGGTTTTCGAAACGGAGCATTTCACGGAAATAGGGAAACCATGCCGCCGCCCTTGCGATTACCGTTTTCAGAAACGATATTTCCTGCTTGATCCTATCTTGCAGGCTTCGATGGTTTCCTCGTGGTCGGCTACCTCCCTATGCAGGGCGGTGTTCTCCCTTTCCAATGTCTTGACCTTGTTGCTCCCGAAAAGAGAGCCGACGCTCTTGGCGATGTTGGCGGCTGCGGTGGTTGCCGCCCTTTTCAGCTTCTCGGTCTGTATCTCTTTTTTCGCCCGTCTTAGTTCTTCCCGTGCCGTTTCTTTCTGCTGCTGCAAGTCCACCACTTCCGCTTTCAGATTGTCGGCGAGTTTCTGTATATCCCGATAATACTGCTGCGTGGACTTGTGGCGAGCCTTCGAGCCGTCTATGCCCCTTTGCAGCCCGTATTTCGCCATCGCCACGGCATAGGTATCTTGGTAGGACTTCAATTTCAGCCGTGTCATAATATCGTCTGCGCACAGCCTCACGGTGTCGGTCGGTTTCTTGCGGTATCGCTTCTTCGTCTGTTCCTCCCTTTTCCTGCGCTTTCGCTCTCCCTTGACGATGGGGACGAGCGTAACGTGTATGTGTGGCGTTTCCTCGTCCCTGTGCAGGTGAGCCGCCCCGTGCTTGCTTTGCCTTTGTAAACGGAAATGATTGCTCCGCTTTCCTCTGAAAAGAGGAATAGAACCTGCAATATGACACGAATACCGTCGTTTTCTCTTTTCGCCCGTGTATAATCCTATCTAATAATGCCCTGCGGACTTTTGCCGCCCCGAACGGTTCGCAGATTTCCCACTCGGTCATGGCGGTTGCACCTATATCGCTCGGCAGGGAGATATTGCCCTGCCCATCCATCGTGATAATGTTCCTTTCTTCTTTCATCGGGATTCTGTTTTTAATTAGATGGCTCGGCAGATATTCTTCTCCATATCCTCCAACTTGTGCGACAAGGTTTCCATATCTTGGCTTATCTTCTGGGCGGTGATTTTGGCGTAAATTTGGGTGGTCTTTATGTTGGTATGCCCCAAAAGACGGCTCACCGTTTCGATGGGTACGCCGTGCGATAAAAGCACGGTCGTGGCGTTCGTGTGGCGTGCAACGTGATAGGTCAAACGCACCTTGAAGCCGCATTGTCTGCCTATATCTTTGAGTATCTTGTTGCAGCTTCCGTTACTCGGAACAGGGAAAACATGACCGTCCCTTGCCAGCCCCTTGTACTTCTCGATGATACACTTGGGAACGTCCAAAAGACGGATGTTCGATTCGGTGTTGGTCTTCTTTCTTCGGGTGATTATCCAAAGGTTGCCATCGAAGAATGTTTGCAGGAGGTCGGCGGTGAGGTTCTTCACGTCCGAATACGCCAAACCCGTGAACACCGAAAAGACGAACAAGTCCCGTACAAGCTCGTGGGTGGCGTTCTTCATCGATGCGTCCATGAGCGTCTGTATCTCCGTTTGGGTGAGGTAGCCCCTATCCACGCTTTCGGGAGAGTTGATATATCCCGCAAAAGGGTTGAACGGCAAATGCCCGTCATTCCTCGCAATGGAAACGATGTGTTTCAACACAATCATGTAGCCCCACACGGTATTGGTGCGGCATTTCTTCTCCGTGCACAAAAAATACTCGAAGTCGTTGGTGAACGTGAGGTTGAGTTCCTTTAACGGAATATCCTCACGCTTGTAGGTATGGGGCA
>PPYF01064849.1_pt1 | contig 79623 bp, 82 predicted proteins | sample 1559871 | NCBI WGS metagenome assembly PPYF01 (sample SAMN08240021, study PRJNA423297) | Human gut metagenome, whole genome shotgun sequencing project.
GAGGGCATCAACGCCACCGCCATCACGCGAGAGCTGTTCCGCAGAAACATCCCCACCCCCGGCCAGTACAAAGCGGCGCGAGGCAATCACACACACGATATTTCCCGCTGTCACGGGATTTGGAGTACATCCACCATTCTCCGCATTTTGGAGGACGAACGCTACACCGGCGTGTATGTGATTGGCAAGCGGGCAGTTCTCGAAGTAGGCGGCAACAGAAGCCGCCTGAAGGACAGAGAATCATGGTACATCATCCCCGACCATCACCCGGCCATCATTGAGAAAGCCGTGTTTGATACCGCGCAGGCCAGCCAGCTCCGCTTTTCCCAGCCCAACAAAAAGAAACGGGACTACCCGCTGAAAGGCAAAGCCTTCTGTGGCTGCTGCGGTCATGCGCTGTCCCGCACCATGCAGAAAACCTCATATTATCACTGCCGCCATTCCGAGGCGGACGTAGAAAGCCACTGCCACAAGATGCGTCTGAACGCCGCAGAGCTGGAGCAGGCGGTATTCCTGACGCTGAAAAAGCAGATGGAAGCCGCCGCACCGCTTGCCCCTGACGGTACGCTCCGGGTAGATGCTTCCGTACCGGAACGCACCGAATATGAGCAGCAGATCGAGACGCTTCAAGACGGCAAGCGCACACTTTACGAACGCTATCTCATGGGCGAGATCGACCTGAACACCTACAAGGCGGAAAAGGCTGCGTGTGACGAGCTGCTGCTGAAAACGAAAAACGCCTATGCCGCAGTATTGGCACAGGCGAAACAGAAGCAGGACGAACAGACGCGACAGGACAGCCGCAAGGAAGCGTCCAAGGCGATTTTCGATGCGGACACGCTGACCACCGAGCTGGCCGAGCTGCTAATCGACCGGGTGCTGGTGTACCCTGATAAGCGCATTGAGATCGCATACAAAATCCAAGACATTTTCGATTGAGGAGGCAGACATGAAAATCGCTTTCTATTGCAGAGTGGACGGACAGGGCTTCGGCTTTGTCCTACCCGAAGAAGCTGACAAGCTCCGCGAGTTTTTCGCCGAGCATCAGGATAAGCCTGCGCTTGAAAATCCATCAGGCGTAAGCTAAAAATTTTTGTCGTGTGCTTGACATACGGGTGGCGGAGATCGTGGAAGCGTATTCTCGGGAGGCCCGCCCGTTTCAGCACCCGCTGGAGCATGTGCAGGACGCTGTCCGGTGACATGGGGCCTCCGGCGGGCGATGGGAATACCCATTCGCTGTTGCCCGTTTTTCTTCTTTGTTGCATCAGAACGTCTATCGCATCCGCCGACAGGGGCAGTGTGCGGTAGGCGTTTTTCGTTTTCAGCGGGGCTTCCACCACTTTGCCGTTTTGCCGCGAGATGGCTCTCTGAATTTTCAGCACACCACGGTCGAGGTCGATGTCCGTCCACTTTAGCCCCAGCAGTTCGCCCCGCCGCAGGCCGGTAGCGAGGTCGAGGTAGTAGAGCTCGTACACGCCGCTGTCCCTGGCCTCCTGGAAGAAGGCGCTGAGCTGGTCGGCGGTCAGGGTTTTCATCTCCTTGTGTTCGACTTTCGGCAAGGCGCAGCCCTGTGTCGGATTGCGGGTTACCAACTTCTGCTCGATGGCGAGATTGTACGCCGAGCCGATCATCTGGTGGATGTTCCGCACGGTTTTCGGTGCTAACCCTTTCGGCTTTTTCTTGGCCTCAATGCGGTCTACCCGCCCGCCGTCCAACAGATGTTTGTAGAAGCGTTGTAAGTCCAGAGAAGTCAGGTCTGCCAGCGGAATGCTGTCGATCTGCGGCTTGATGTGGTTTTTCAGAAAGCCTTGCGAGGTTTTGAGGGTCGATGGGCGTAGCTTGATTTTTGCGTAGTTTTCCATCCAGACCTCCAGCCATGTTCCTACGGTGTAGGTCCTGGCCCGTCCGTAGTCGATGCCGACGTTTTCCTCTATGGCTTTCTTCAACTTCTCCTTGACCGCAGCCTGCGTCTTGCCGAGAACATTTTTGATGATGGCTTTTCCGGTTTCCGGATCGTGACCGACTGTGTAGCGGCCCTCCCATCGTCCATCCTTGCGCTTTCGGATATTGCCTTCTCCGTTTGCTCGTCGTTTTGGCATAAAATCGACCTCCTTTGTAACGGTACACAATACCGTAAAAGGCAGAGAAAAGCTGTGGGGAAGCCACACTATTATCAGAAAGTTATCAATTCTCAACCGCCGCTTATCTTTGTTTATGGCGTAGCAAGATTTGAGCTGCTACGGAGACTTCCGCCGACTACAACGGTATAAAGCGTACCGATTTTCTATCAAAGCGCCGCCGCAAACCGTTGTGTCACGGTGCTCTGCGGCTACTTTTCTCAAATTTAGCGTCAAACAGTTCCGGAAGTCTCGAAAAAAGCGTCAATTTCCAAAACTCGCAAATCCTTGCGGCAGCTCGCACTGCGGGCTGCTGTGAATAGGCATTGGCGCGAAAAGCGCCAATGCCTTTCTCCTGCTTTCTTTTTCGTCCTCGAAAAAGCCGTGAAAAGCGTAGGAACCGCGGTCATACCAACGTCTCTAACACGTTGGTCACACGGACTTCAACACCTCCGGCGCAAACGGCCACGTTTGCTTTCACAGGTGAAAGCGGGTACACACTCGGCTTTCGGCGAAAGATCGCACACAGCGGCTTACACGCCGAAACAGGGGGCGTTTCGGATGGGGGCGCTATTACTACCCTCGGAACGTTCCGCACGTTCACGAACATCCCCGGGCCGGGTGTCAGAACGGCAAACTTTGCCGCTTTTGGGTCTTGGCTGGGTGTGCTCACAAAGAACGCAGAAAGCCTGCGGGACAGCGATGCGCTTATGCGCGTCGCTGTCCCGAGGCGTCGCGGCCCCGCTGGGCTGCGTGATCTTTTCCGTTTCTGTCAAAATTGCGACTTCTGCGCTTTGCGTACTGTTGAAACGCCGGACAGCCGCTTGTCAAAAGGGCTAATTTGCCGCTTTCTGAGGTTGCCGAGCAGCACTCCCTGCGCGGTCACTTTTTCTGCTAATACGCAGATATCCCTGTCGGCAATTTCAGTAGCAAACACTTTTGCGTTATGGTACGATAAGTCCTAAATCCGGACCTTTCGGAGATGAGGGTGAGCCAGAATGACAGAAAAGGAAAAAATGCTGAGCAAATGCTTCATGACGCGAATGATGCTAAAGAGCTATCAGATGATTGGGACCGGGCAAAGGATCTTTGTTATGACTACAACCAGCTCCGCCCATCTAAAGAGCTTTTTGCATTGTGATGAGATTGTCAGGGGTAAATTGCACCAGTAATTTTTTGAAATCATTTGTTTTAGAAATTCAAGGGATATATTTTATTCCCCACTGCATAATGGCATAAAATACCGGCAACAAATCTTGCCCTTTCAGTGTTAGGGAGTATTCCACCCGCAGGGGCATTTCATTATATTGGATGCGCTGGATCAATTCATCCGCTTCCAGCTCCTTCAGGGCGTTGGTCAGAGCTGTGTTGGTGATGGGCTTGAGAACTTTTTTCAGTTCCCCAAACCGCATGGGACACTTGATGCATAGTTCATAGAGAATTTGGAGTTTCCATTTGCCCTGCAGCATTTGAACCACCGGCGTGACCGGGCAGTTTCCCTCGCCAGTTAGAATGACACTGCCAACCTTTTCTTTGAATTCTTCATAAGTCATAATTGGATCTTTCCTCGTCTTTTGCAGTATATTTTTTGATACCAGGTACAAATAATTTGCGTACTTGAACAAAAATTGCTGTCAAGTATAATTAATATATCACTGGTTGGCCATGCCGTCAACGACTGAAATTTCTCAGAAAGGTCTGAATGATATGAAAGAACTGAACATTATGGAGGCTACTGTTCTGACCTCCCCCAATCCGCTGACACTGATCTGCTCTAAAAAGGAAGACGGTTCTACGAACCTGGCTCCCATTTGCTTTGTGTCTTACCTCTCCTTCAATCCGCCCATGGTGGGTTTCGCCACTGGCAAACAGTCCCACACCGGTAAGCGTGTGCGTGAGACCGGCAAAGTCATCGTCACTGTTCCCGGTGAGAGTCTGGCTGGCGCGGTAATGGCCTGCGGAGCGTCTACCGGTGCCAAGACCGATAAGGTGGTCGCCAATAACATCGAGATGATGGCTGTGGAGGGCAGTGAGATCCAGATTCCGGCGGACACCCGGCTGGCGATGGTGGCTACCTTGCAGCAGTCTGTGGAGGTGGGCGACCATATCCTACACATCTGTCAGGTGGACAAGTTCCTGGGCGATGAGGACAAGAAGGGCCTGTATGCCTGGAACGGCTTCGGGAAAGTTGCACCTGCGGTAGAAGGCTAAATCTTAAAATGGTAAGGAGGTGTCAGCGGTGGCTGTTTGTATCAAAGACTGTATTCAGAACATGAATCTGGTGATCGGCTGTACTATTGGTTGCAGCTACTGCTACGCCAGAAACAATGTTCGTCGGTTTCACATGATCGACGACTTTGAAAAGCCGGAGTTTTTTCCAAATAAGCTGCGGCTGATGGAGAAGATGCGTCCTCAAAACTTCCTGCTCACCGGCATGAGTGATTTTGCCCACTGGAATCCGGAATGGCGGAATCAGATATTTTCTAAAATGGCTGAAAACCCACAGCATCAGTATCTGTTCTTGACGAAGATGCCGGAGGATATTGTGTTTTCCACTACCCTGGAGAATGCTTGGTTTGGTGTAACTGTTACCTCCAGCAAGGAAAAGGACCGCATCCAGGCTTTGCGGGAGCATATCCATGGCGGGCATTACTATGTGACCTTTGAGCCCATGTTTGACGACATCGGCGCAGTAGATCTTACCGGCATCGAATGGATCGTCATCGGTACTGAGACCGGACGCAGGAAGGGTAAAGCTGTATCGAAACCGGAATGGGTGTGGAACCTGACGCATCAGGCCCATGCGTTTGGCATCCCTGTATTTATGAAGGAAGATCTACTTCCTATCATGGGAGAGGCACAAATGGTACAGGAATTTCCCCCGGCTTTCTGCCGGGTATTGGAGGTACAAAAAACATGGCGGAAGTGAACAACAACGGCATCCTGATCCGGGATGTGGAGACAAAAAATATCATGACAAAATCCACCCTGCCGGTGGGCGGCTATTCCGTCAATCCTTATGTGGGCTGTACCCATGGCTGCAAGTATTGCTACGCTTCGTTCATGAAGCGGTTCACCGGCCATACTGAGCCTTGGGGTACTTTTCTGGATGTGAAGCATTGGCCTGCCATCAAAAATCCCCGGAAATACGCCGGACAGCGTGTGGTCATCGGCTCGGTGACGGATGGGTACCTGCCTCAGGAGGAACAGTTCGAAAATACCCGCAAGCTGCTGGAGCAACTGAAAGACAGCGGCGCGGAGATTTTGATCTGCACTAAGTCTGACCTGGTAGTACGGGATATCGACCTTCTGAAAGAGATGGGAAAGGTCACTGTTTCCTGGTCGATCAATACGCTGGACGAGGATTTCAAAAACGATATGGACAATGCCGTCAGCATCCAGCGGCGGCTGGATGCCATGAAGCAGGTTTATGACGCAGGTATCCGCACCGTGTGCTTTATCGCTCCGGTTTTTCCCGGTATCACGGATTTTGAGGCTATCTTCCATCAGGTCAGAAGTCAATGCGACCTGATATGGTTAGAAAATCTAAACCTGCGAGGCGGCTTCAAAAAAGACATCCTTGACTATATACGTAAAAAATATCCTGACTTGGTTCCGCTGTACGACGCTATCTACAACAAGGGAGATAGAAGCTACTTCTGTGGTTTGGAGGATCAAGCGGAACGGCTGGCGAAAGAGAACAGCTGTCCCTTTGTGGACAACGAGCTGCCCTACGGACGAGCAGAGCCGGGGCATCCGGTCATTGTGAATTATTTTTACCACGAGGAAGTACGCGGCTCTGAGAACACCGGGAAGCGAACTCAAAAAGTATGATCTTAGGGTGCTCTGAAACGTAGTATGGACAATCGACACCCACACTCTAAGTTACGTGTGTCAACGTGATAAAAATTATATTGGACAAACGCTTGACAACTTTTGTTTTGTAATTTCAAATTTTTCTCTGACCCAGTTTTGACCCAGAATGGAATTGGAACGGGCAGGTCTGGACGGAAACAATGGAAGATCCGCCGAGCGAGCGGCGGTAAAAAGCACAAATCGGAGCCGAAATGGCTCCGATTTGTGCTTGAGACGACCTACGGACCAGAAGGCCGGGGGTTCGAATCCCTCACGGCGTGCCAAAGAAGAATAATCCGAACCTTATCTCAGTAAGAGATGGGTTCGGATTATTTTTGTTTTTGGGAGATGACATTTTTTAACGGCCAAAGTGCCAGGCTTGATCGGTTGGTCTTTGTTTCACTGCGATGTGTGAACTCAGTGGGAGATTGTTCGTAAGCGTCAAACCTCCCTACATCTTGCCTACCATACCTTCTCAGTGGGATAATATTTCAAACTCCAAATGTCTCCCTCAGTCTGCATAGGAGAGATTTGGCATATAGGGAGATGGTCAAAATGGGACAAAGTCTACAAGCACTGTCCAAGCAGGAACGACTGGAGCAATGGAGCGGGAAAATTGCGGCCTGCCGTGGCAGCGGGATGACAGTTCGGGCGTGGTGTCAGGAACGTGGCATTTCGGAAAAAACGTATTACTACTGGCAGCGGCGGCTGTTTCAGGAATTAACACGCACACGGGCGCAGGGCCGCGGGTTTGCGGATATAACGCCAGCCAACGTAGGAGGCTCTGGCCAAATCGCCGCAAAGGTCCATATCTTAGGTTCGGAGATTGAAATATACAACGGAGCGGAGGCAGCGACGTTGGAAGCGGTGTTCCGGGGACTGCGGTCATGCTGAGTGATTTTACAGGAGCTGACAAGGTCTATCTCGCCTGCGGCTATACGGATCTTCGGCTTGGGATCGACGGACTGGCCGCGCTGGTCAAGCAGCGATTTTCATTGGATCCTTTGGAGAACTGCCTGTTTCTTTTCTGCGGAAGAAGGCGGGACCGGATCAAGGCCCTATATTGGGAGGGAAACGGCTTTCTTCTCCTCTACAAGCGTTTGGAATCGGGCATCTTCCAGTGGCCGCGGAAAGAAAGCGAAGCCAAAGCCCTCACCATGCAGCAATACCGCTGGCTCATGGAAGGACTCAGCATTGACCAGCCAAAGGCACATAGGCAGATAAGTGGATTGGAAATTGTATAAAACGGATCATTTTTCTGTACTTTTCTACATTTATATGGTATAATCATTCCATAAAAAAGACAGATTCTTTCCAGACAAGCACCCCGGAAACCGTTACTATTTCCCGGGCGGAATATGAGGAACTTCAAGCTCAGAGCAGACGTGTTTCTGAGCTTGAGGGTCGTATGAACGTGCTCATGGAGGCACTGCGCCTTGCGCAGCGCAAGCGTTTCGGTGCGTCTTCTGAAAAGAGCGAGGACACACTCTCCGAGCAGCTGAGCTTTCTGTTTAACGAAGCGGAAGTGTTTGCGGAAGAACAGCGGAACAAGGAAGATGTGACCGTTGTAGCTGCCCATAAGCGTCACAAAAAGCATGAATACACGTTGGACAAAATCCCAGAGGATGTTCCGGTAGAACAAGTTGAGCACCGGCTGGAAGGACAGGAACTGGTCTGCCCCCAATGCGGTGGAGAGCTGACGGAGATTGGAAAAGAAGTTATCAACAAGCTGAAAATCATTCCCGCACGGGTGGTTGTGGAACAGCATATCTACTACAGCTATGCCTGCCAGCACTGTAACAAGGAGAATATTACAACACCTGTGGTACGTGCATCCAGAGAGAATCGTTTTCTGCCCGGAAGTTTTGCTACGCCAGAGGCCGTTGCCCATATTATGACACAAAAATTTGTCATGGGCATACCCATCTACCGTCAGGAACAAGAGCTGGATCGCCGTGGTATTCAGTTAAGCCGGCAGACCATGTCTAACTGGATTCTAAAAGCGGCAGAAGACTACTTAAAGCCGGTATATGACCGACTGCACCGGGAACTGCTTGTCCGAGAAGTACTCCATGCGGATGAAACGACGCTCCAAGTCCTCCATGAGCCTGGAAAAGCACCTCAGAGCGACAACTATATGTGGCTTTACCGCACCAGCGGGGATACGCAAAAGCCCATTGTGCTGTACGAATACCAGCCGGGGCGGCGTGGAAAACATCCAAAGGAATTTCTGAATGGCTTCCATGGATACCTCCATACAGACGGCTATGCCGGGTATCATAATCTTCCGGAGGAGATCACCGTGGTTGGCTGCTGGGCGCATGCCCGTAGGAAATTTGACGAGGCGGTAAAATCTCTTCCAAAGGAAAAAGCCAAAGGAAGCTCCGCATCCCAGGGATTGGCGTACTGCAATGTGCTGTTTGAAATAGAGCAGAGTCTGGAAGGGACAGCACCGGAAGAACGTTATAAGCAGCGGCTGAAGCAGGCAAAACCTGTTTTAGACGCTTTATGGTCGTGGGCAAGTATCCGGAACGCCGCACCGAAATCCGCCCTGGGCAAAGCACTGACTTATCTGAAAGAGCAATGGCCTTACCTGACGAATTATCTGAAAGACGGCCGGCTGGAGATATCCAATAACCGGGCGGAACGGAGTATCAAGCCCTTTGTCATCGACCGGAAAAATTTCCTGTTTGCCAATACCCCAAAAGGTGCTGCCGGAAGCGCGGTTATGTTCAGCCTTATACGCACCGCTATGGAATGTGGATTGGATCCCTACGAGTATCTTTCTCACACCCTCCGCATGGCGGCTAGGGTGGATTTGGCAAAACCTGAAAATGTTGCTGCATTGCTGCCAGAGAACGCTCCGTTGGAATACAGAATTTCTGCTCCAAAATAAAGAAAGGGATGAATACGATGTTGGATTTGAAAAACATAACAGACGAAGAATTCAGTATTCTGGTTACCCCCTCCGCTCCGCAGGCCGCCATGTATGTAAAAGTAGAGGAAACAGGGAGTGTGCTGCTCAGCAGTAAAGTGGCAGAAAAATTGACAAAGATGCCTGTCCAGATTCGATTCAACAAGGATTGTACTGCGATCCAGATATGCGTAGCAGGAAGTGGGGACAGCGTGACATTTCCAAAGAGCGGCAGGAAAACAGTTCCCAATGCCGCAAAAATCCTCAGAGAGAACAGAATTCAATTTCCAGCAATTTTTAACGGCGAGATTTGTGGCGAAAATGTAAAATGGAGAGGAGCACTTCAGGTAAACCCTACTGGCAAGCCCTCGCAAACTATCCGAAGCACAAGGAAGAAATAGATGCGCTTCCAAGAGAATGTGATATCATTTTCGCCCTGTATCCGTACGAAAATGGTAAATACCTGATGGAGGAAGAAGATTTTTTTATGGAGCTTGTCGTCCATTGCATAGAGGCAAAGGTTGCAATCGGAGGCACTTTCCTGGGACGGGTCCGCAGAGCAATTGAAGCTGACCTTTATAAGCAGAAACAAGAAATGCGCAAGCTCTACAATCCGTATCGCAATCTATACTTGGATAAGTGCTATGGCGAGAGTAAGCGTCCTGCCGTAGATTGGATGGATTTCAGTAAATACAAAGAATAGCAGAACGGCAGGCTCACTGGGTGGGCCTGCCGTAAACATTTGCCGGAACGAGAGTTTTGGTGGGGTTCGAGTCCCCTCAACTTAGGCATTGGGGATTCCGACTGATAGGATGCGACGTTATTAGTTTTGACGCTTACCTATCCTTCTCAGCGGGAGACCGATTTGCTAGAATGAAGAAAAGGAGGCGATTCTTATGACAGAGTTATCCTACACCGTCTGTGGAGATTATGCAATACCAAATTTGAAATTGAACAATCCAGGAGATCAGCCCATTGGCAAGTATGGCAGAATGCGGAAGCGCTACTTGCAGGAGTACAGACCAATTCTGTATCATTGCCGTGTGCTTTCGGAAACACTGTACCCCCATCTGCTGGAGATTGACAATGCTGCGAACCAGCGCATGGAAATACTTCTGCCCCACCTTGCAAAGGACGCTGGCGTTACGGAGAAACTGAAAGCTGCCGATCCTATGAAATGGGTTGGACGGATGAACGCATTGAAAGAGCAGGCGGAGGAAATCCTATTGACGGAGTTGATCTATGCGTAACTCAGGGGGCGGATCAATGTTGTCCTTTGAGATAATCCTGAAAACCTCTAAGGTTATTCTCCTGCAAGACCCACTCTATGAAGTCGTTTCCACCAGCCACGGCTACACGCTGCTGGCATGGGAGCCACACCGAAAGCAGTGGTAAGCTTGGAAACTGCCGTACACCGGACGGTTCGCATGGTGGTGCGAGGGGAGAGACTATTCAATTATTCCTTTAAATAGGGATATTGTCTCTAAAATATTATTCGAATAGCTCTCGCTTCGCCAGTCCCAATAGTTTGCACCCAAGTAAGGAGCGAGACATTTTCGAAACAGCTGAGAAGGCATATAGCTTGAATCAGAAATGTAGTAAAGTTTTTGATCCAAATCTTGAAAGAGAAGGTAGGTGTCAGGTATATTTTTCTTCCATACCTCGAATAGATCGTTGTAGCTTTCTACAGTGTTTACAGTCGTTGCCGGAATATTTGTGATGATTTCATTCCAAACTGGACGCGAGAATGGAAGAATGTGTAAATGAACATGATCAACACTGTTAGCCCCAGTGCTATAGCTGTTCGTTGTACCGTGCTCAAATGCAATGCAGTGCATACCTAACTTCTTAAACAAAAAATCTTCAACGCTTTTTTTAAGATTAAGCATCTCGAAAAATAAGTTGCTATCAAGATTGGCAAGACTCAAGTAATGTTGTTTTGTTACAAGTAAAATATATCCAACAGTCAGACTGCCCATGGTAGGTATCGCATACCAGTTGTCTGTCTCCAATAAAAAGCGTGATTTGCAACCTATTTGTCTGCCAATGGACATATAAAACTGATTGTCTCTTTTGCCGGAATATTCACTACAGAAAGGACAAATCTTCATAATTACTGATTCATAAGACTTTCAATCTCGGCATCGCTCAAATCTATAACACGCTCGACACGGACGTTCTCACGCTGTAGGACTTCTAGACCGTTAACATCTTTTCGTGTAGCTAGACAGCACAGTGCTACTATTTCACAGCGACTTGGAATATGGTTTTTGGTGTGGATGATTTGTTCGCCGCTTACGAGAACATCATGGACAATAAGTACCCTATTTCCATTACTAAATTCACCATCCCAGAGATGATCAATTTCCAGCTTTCCTCTGTCCTTACGCATTTTGACCACAGGTTTTCCAAAGAGCTTTGCAACTTCAACACCCAAGATAACATTGCTGTCATATGGAATAGCAATGGTATCGAAATTATCAACTCCTATTTTTTCGCAGATCAACAAATGCATTACCCGAACAAAATCGGCAAAGTATTCGGCAGAATACATGGCATCGTGAAAGTTCAGGAAATAGTCTACATTGTTGTATGTACGCTTTGCGGAATCAATTTCTTTGAGATTAACCACCGCACTGTTTCTGGAAAAACTATTGAATGGCTCATACCCGCTTCTAATAAATTCTTTGATTTTTGATTCTGCATCTTTTAAGTTTCTCAAGGGCAGAGAGCGCATTCTTATCAATTCCAGTCTCAGTTTACTAAACTGAGAATCATTCAGTTTTAACTGCGCTAAAACATGATTGGTTCTTTCATTTGCATAATTTTTAATGAAATTGATTTCATGCCTAAAGTATTCATCGGTAGATTTCTGAATTACATCGGCCATGGATTCCTCGACAACATGCTCCATAGATTTATCCATTATACCATTCAACGATTGTCGGACAGCTTGGTCTACAAGGTTGGAAATCTGCTCGTTTAGCTGTCCTTGAAACAGGCGGTCCAAGTATTCTGATAATTCTTTCTCTCGTTTTTGATTCATAAAATACAGCAGAAAATCTGGAACAAAGATATCCCAATGAAGGCAATGTAATAAATCCAGAACGCTTGCAAAGCCAATGACAATTATCATTACCTGCGGAAAGAGTACATCAATAGATGTCAGCTCGCTCTGTGATATATAAATATGAATTTGATAACCTAACAGAACGAAAGTAATAACACCGAAAAGAACATCTTTTTTAGTTAATTTATATTTAGACTTATTTGCCATAGTAAACTCTCTTTCTATCCAGTATGAATTATCACCTTTATTTTCGATACATCGGAATCATTTCATCCTTCATTCCGCATGACATTCTGCCTTCCGGGCAGACGCCAGTCAGAACGCAGCTAGGTCCATAATGATCAAATAGCGCAGGAAAATTCTTACGCAGAAGGGACAACATACTCGTTGCGACATTGCGGATTTCCCACTGAGCGCGACTACAGGATCTTAACCGAATGAATAGCATCAGTTCTCTGGCGTTCATAGTAGTCATAACATCCATGACATTTCCGCTCAGTGCAAAATAATATCCATACTTCTGCAAAGTATCATCACATGGGATTTGAGCCAGCTTTTCATTTGCCTCGGTCAAAATGCGTACATAGCATTCTTTTGCTTTAGGGTTTTGCTGAACGGTTTCCGGAATAATACAGCGGCTATGATCCACACATTCAATGGGGGGGATGATAATAGACTGCATCCTGTGGCGTACGAGATGTGTAATGCCCGAAAGTGTCATATTGGAGATTGCAAAAGTGTATGTCAAATGCTCCAACTCTCTGGGGCGTGCGGATGTAATGATTTTCTCAATATCAAATTTGCGATCCGAGTGTGGGTGTGAAGCGGAGGATGCAAACTTTAGAATTTCCAGTGGCTGTACCGGTGCCTGGATAAGTTTTACAGAACCAATCTCGTTAGACTCTATGTGTTCAATGGATTTATTGGATGCAAACCAAATGGTATCGTTATTATCACATGTTGTATTGGATTCGCAGTCAAACTCAGGAAGGAGTGCGGGGAAAATGTCTGAAATCTGTTCAATAAGCTGCTGTGCAAGATTCTGCAATTCAGGAATATTCTTACCTCGCCCGTATTTAATAGAAGAAATCAAGTTGGCTAATTCGCGGGCGTTCAGCGTACAATAGAAATTACTACAGAAAGAGTACGGAAGCAGAAAACGTGCATCCTCTTTTGGAATTCCCATTTCTAACAATACTTTATAGCCGCCAAACAGCAGGTCCATATATTCGCGATAATGCATCAGGCTTTCACCGCAGAGATCAGAAGGGATAATGTACCCAAGACTGCTAAAATCTACATAACGCCTGGATTTAACAGTAAAGGAAGCAAGCCTGCACTCGATCAGAAATTGCTCAACAAAAGCAGATACATCCCAAAATGCAATGGAGAATACTGCATGCTCAATAACTGATTTATGACCGGAGCGTAAAACTTTTTTGATCAAGTCTGTGTTTTGCGGATTGTTTCTAGACTTTTCGAAGATTTCATTTGCATTTCCCTTTGTTGTGGACATTTTAGCAGCGCTGGCGCATACAGCTTCATTATCTACATTCCAGCTAATAATTTTTGCAACCGAATTACGTGTCATTTTTGTTTTCTCCTACTTTACATATCTTTATCAAGCACCGAGTCTAGGAAGATTCTTTGGGAAAAAACGCCTTTCTCTAATGCTTTCTTTTTTCTTAACTCATCAAATGACTCAAATGAGGTGCCCGTATTTTCTACCAGTGCCAGAAGCACTTCGTAAATATCTGCTAGTTCATCAACTGTTCCGTCTGCTAAATACTCATTTACCTCTTCACAAAGCTTCCTCTTTAAGGACTCTGAAAATTCCTCGTCAGACAAGAGTCGTGTTACAGCAGAATTACCCTTTGCCATGATTATTTCTGGTATTTTATCACGTACTAGCTTTTTATATACTCTCATAAGTGCCCCTCATGTCTGCTACATGTTTTGTAATTCCTGTAAAGTATTACAAATTGCTAAGTAACGCCGATCATTTTTTCTCCCTTCGCCAAAATAGGTTAAGGCTGATTCTAGTGTATCCTTAGCGCTTTCGAAGTTCCCACGTTTATAATAAAAGAGACCCAATGTGAGCAACGCATTGATTATCAGGCCATGCTCTTCGGGATTATTTTTATGCAATGAGATAAAGGTATCAACAGCAGAAATATAACAATCCAGTGCATTGTCATAACGCTTACTTTCTTCATAGATAATCCCTTTATTCATAAGACAAATAGCGTGTTCGTTTTGAGCCTGTTTATCGTTGTTACGTTTTGCGTTTTGATTTATAGCATTGTTAATGTGTAATAATGCCATATTATAATTGCCAATCTTACGATAGCTAAGGCTAAAAAGCTTTTGGATTTCAATTTCATGCTCCTTGTGATGATCTTCTTGTTGGGCTAATTGTAATGAGGATATGGCAAGATCGTGATCTGAACATCTTTGAAATCGTCGTGCATCATCTATAAAATTTTGAACTTGTTTTGACATGCGAATACTCCTTGGATAATGTTCGTGTGAATATTACATTAACAGGTATATTATATACTTTAGAGTGAGTATTTTCAATATGAATTTAGATCAATGGAATGATGAAACTGTAGGACTACAATACATCTTGGACAATTGAATAAAAAGGGTATGAGGAATAGGGCCTCATGTGTTAAAGTTGAGTTGTCACACCAAACTTTCTGAAAGGAGACCATATTCCTCATGAGTAAGAGTATAACACAGGACATGGCCTACAGGCAATCCCTAATGAAGTACGGCCACCCCAACCAGCACACAGAGGCTGAGCTGAAGCTCATCCGCGATATGCGCCGCCGCAATCCGTCGCTGGGCATGATCGAGCTGTGGCACCGTCTGCGGAAGCGCGGCTACACCCGCTGTCCGGAGAGCTTGTTCCGCATTATGCGCAAAATGGGCCTGTTTCCGGCCGAAAAGCCCAAAAATCCGTACAAGCCAAAGCCTTACGAGCAGATGACCTATCCCGGCCAGCGTGTGCAGGTGGATGTCAAGGTCGTTCCCCGCCGCTGTATTGCGGACCCGGAGCTGCGCCTGTTCCAGTACACCGCCATCGACGAGTTCACGAGGCTGCGTTTCCTGGCGGCCTACCCGGAGCAGTCCACCTATTCCTCGGCGGACTTCCTGCGCAAGCTGCGGGCGTGGTACGCCCGCAGAGGCATAGAAGTGGAGTGTGTCCAGACGGACAACGGCTTCGAGTTCACCAACCGCTTCTCCAACAGTAAGCGCGATCTGCCCACGCTGTTCGAGAAAACTGCCGCTGTCCAATATGTTTGACAAACCTACACATTTTGCACACTCCGTTACAAAAACACACCTTGACAAATCTCGTCTCAAAAAATGATCCTGCTCCAGTACGCTAAGGAGAATCACTTTCCGAACCCGACCTTTTTTGTGGACGATGGGTATAGCGGCACGAACTTTGACCGTCCCGGCTTCCAAGCGATGCTTGCGGAAATCGAAGCGGGCAGAGTGGCGGTTTGCTGCACGAAAGACTTATCTCGACTGGGGCGTAATTCCTCGCTGACAGGGCTGTATATCAACTTCACATTCCCAAAGTACAATGTGCGCTATATTGCCATCAATGACCATTTTGACACCATCGACCCCAACAGCACCGACAGCGATATTGCAGGCATTAAGAACTGGTTCAACGAGTTTTTCGCCAAAGACACCAGCCGCAAGATCCGTGCCGTCAATAAGGCAAAGGGCGAACGCGGTGTTCCTTTGACTGTCAATGTTCCGTTCGGCTACCGTAAAGACCCGGAGGACAAAACAAAGTGGGTCGTGGATGAAGCGGCAGCATTGGTAGTCAAGCGCATTTTCAAGCTGTGCATGGAAGGGCGAGGCCCGATGCAGATCGCAAAGCTCTTGCAGGAGGAAAAGGTACTTAATCCCACAGCCTATAAGAAGCGTGAGGGCATCAAGACACCCAGCCCGGAAACCGCTGATCCGTACCATTGGAACACCAACACGGTCGTTCACATTCTGGAACGGCAGGAATACACGGGATGCACCGTCAATTTCAAGACCTACACCAACTCCATCTGGGACAAGAAGCAGCGGGAAACGCCTATTGAAAAACGGGCGGTTTTCTACAACACCCACCCGTCGATCATTGAGCAGGAGGTCTTTGACAAGGTGCAGGAGATTCGCCAACAGCGTCACCGCAGGACAAAGACGGGCAAGAGCAGCCTGTTTTCCGGCATGGTCTATTGCGCTGATTGTGGCGCAAAAATGCGCTACTGCACCACCAACTACTTTGAAAAGCGGCAGGATCATTTTGTATGCGCCAACTACCGCAGCAATACAGGAAGCTGTTCGGCACACTTTATCCGCGCGGTTGTTCTGGAGGAATTGGTCTGGATGCACATGAGAACTGTAATTTCCTATGTCAGCCGGTATGAGGATCATTTCCGTGCCGTCATGGAGCAGAAGCTCCGGCTGTCCAGCGAAGCCGCGATCCGCGGACACAAGAAGCGATTAGCACAGGCTGAAAAGCGGTTGGGAGAACTTGACCGTCTGTTTATCCGCATTTACGAGGATAATGTGGCGGGGCGCATCACAGATGAAAAGTTCTCTATGATGAGCAAGACCTACGAGGACGAACAGGCACAGCTTAAAGAGGAAATTCAGACTTTGCAGCAGGAAATCGAAGTACAGGAACGACAGATTGAAAATTTGGAGCAGTTTATCCAGCGGGTACGCAAATATGAGGACTTGGATGAGCTTACCCCGTATGCGCTGCGGGAGCTTGTCAAGGCGATCTACATTGAAGCCCCGGATAAGTCCAGCGGCAAGCGGTATCAGGGCATCCGCATTTCCTATGACCTTGTGGGCTTTATTCCTGTGGAAGAACTGCTGAAACAGGAAACGGCGTGACCGAAGCCATGCCGTTCCTGAGAAAATACGATATTACTTTCCTATGACCCCCGACCATTAGCCGGAGGGATTGTTCTCTATTTACATACCCGTCATAACGGTCATGACCTTGAACTCCTCGGAGTTCAGGGTCTTTTTCATGGCCAGACCCTCGTCAATATCCAGGTCGATGATCTGATCGTCCTTGGTGCAGATGATCCGGTTGGTCTTGCCATCGGCCAGGATCCGGACGGCCTCATAGCCCATGCGGGTGGCCATGACCCGGTCCTTGGCGGTGGGGCTGCCGCCCCGCTGGATGTGGCCCAGGATGGTGACCCGGGGATCCAGGGCCAGCTCCTCCTGGATCTGGCGGCCCACGTCCACGGCGCTGGCCGCGCCCTCGGCCACCACGATCATGAAGTTGGTCTTGCCGTTCAGGCGGGCGTGGCGGATCTTTTCGGCCACCTGGGAATGGAAATCATAGGGGCGTTCCGGCACCAGCACCGCCGTGGCCCCCACGGCTACGCCCACATACAGGGCCAGATATCCGGCGTGGCGGCCCATGACCTCCACCACGGCGCAGCGCTCATGGGACTGCATGGTGTCCCGCAGCTTATCGATGCACTCCACCGCCGTGTTGGCGGCGGTGTCGAAGCCGATGGTGTATTCGGTGCAGACAATGTCGTTGTCGATGGTGCCGGGGATGCCCACCACGGATACGCCGCATTTGCTGAGCTCCTGGGCTCCCCGGAAGGTGCCGTCGCCGCCGATGGCCACGATGCCGTCCAGCCCCAGCAGCTTGCACACGCCGGCGGCCTTGGCCTGACCCTCCGCCGTGCGGAACTCCTCGCTGCGGGCGGTATAAAGAATGGTGCCGCCGCGGTTGATGATGCGGCTGACGCTGCCGGAATCCATGCGGTAAAAATCCCCGTTGATGAGGCCGGACCAGCCCCGGCGGATGCCGATGCACTCGATGCCCCGGTCCAGAGCTGAGCGCACCACGGACCGCACCGCCGCATTCATGCCCGGTGCGTCGCCGCCGCTGGTCAGCACGCCGATTCTTTTCACTGCGCTTTCTGCCATAAATGATTCCTCCCAATAGAACGTCAGAATGTTCCGAATATACCGTACATCATTTTACGACATTGTAGCACGATTTTCCTCCGGATGCAACAGGAAGTTTTCCCGGAGCGGCTGACGGATCAGCGGGGATGGTCAGGCAAATCGGGACACGTCCAGCCCCTCCAAGGCCAGCAGACGGCGCTTTTTGTCCACCCCTCCGGCATAGCCGGTGAGGTTGCCGTCGGCGCCTATCACCCGGTGGCAGGGCACGATCAGGGAAATGGGGTTGTGTCCCACCGCGCCGCCCACCGCCTGAGCGGACATATGGGGCACCTCCAGCCGCTGAGCCAGCTGCCGGGCCAGGTCTCCGTAGGTGGTCGTCTCTCCGTAGGGAATCTCCTGCAGCAGGGACCACACCGCCATGCGAAATTCCGTTCCCGTCAGGTGCAGCGGCGGGGTAAAATGGGGCCGCCGTCCGGCAAAATACAGGTCCAGCCAGCGGCCCGCCGCCGCCAGCACCGGGGTCTCCTGTTCCCGGGCCTGGGTCAGTCCCGGGGCAAAGTGCTTCTGTCCCGCGAACCACAGACCTACCAGGCCCGCGTCATCTGCCGCCATGAGAATCTCCCCCAGGGGAGAGCGATATCGCTGGATATAGAGCATGGCCATTCTCCTTCGCTTTGTCGATATTCATATGCTCAGTTTATGGTAGAAATTTCTGCCTGTCAAGCCTGCTGCGGGCAACGAAAAAGCCATTCCGCCGCAGCGGAATGGCTTTTTGCGAAATTTGGTGCTCAGTGACGGGCCACGGGGTCCCAGTTCTCCTCATCCTCACGGATGATCTGCAGATACTCGGTATAGTCCGATTCCACGGGGTTGCTCTTGGGGGCCTGGGCCTTGTACTGCTCCAGCAGACGGCGGGACTTCTCCGGCGGCTGGACGGTACCGGCACCGGCGATGCAGCCGCCGGGGCAGGCCATGCCCTCCAGCAGATAGCCGTCGTATTTCCCGGTGCGGGCCATGCGCAGCATCTGGCGGCACTCCCGCAGGCCCTCGGCATACACGGTCTTGACCTGGCGATCCGGCTCCAGCTTCTCAATGACCTTCTCCACCGCCTTGGCCACGCCGCCGCTGGCGGCAAAGCCCACGCCGGGGGCGGAGGCCTCATACTGGGCCTGCTCGTCGGGGATCTGGGAGAAGTCGATGTTCTTGGCCTCGAACATGCCCCGCAGCTCCTCAAAGGTCAGGACGAAGTCCACATCGCTGCGGACGCTGCGGCGGCTGGCTTCCAGCTTCTTGGCGGCGCAGGGGCCGATGAAAGCAATCTTGCAGTCGGGGTTCCGGCGCTTCTGGAGCCGGGCCGTCAGCACCATGGGCGTCATGGTCATGGAGATATACGGCGCAAAGCCCGGGAACTCCTTCTTGGCCATCACGGACCAGGCCGGGCAGCAGGACGTGGCCATAAAGGGCTGCTTCTCCGGCACCACCCGCAGGAACTCTTCCGCCTCCTCGATGGCGCACAGGTCCGCGCCCACGGCCACCTCCTCCAGGCCCGCAAAGCCCAGTTCCTTCATGGCGGCCTTGATCTGGCCGGGGGTGACCTTCTCGCCGAACTGACCCCAGAAGGCCGGGGCGATGATGGCGATGACCTTTGCTCCGCCCCGGATGGCGTGGATCAGCTGAAACAGCTGGCCCTTGTCCACAATGGCGCCGAAGGGGCAGTTCACCAGGCACATGCCGCAGTTGACGCACTTGTCATGGTTGATCTGGGCCCGGCCGTGGTCGTCCTTGCCGATGGCGTCCATGCCGCAGGCCTCCTGGCAGGGGCGGAAGAACTTGATGATGGCCTGATAGGAGCAGGCGGCCTTGCACTTGCCGCACTTGATGCACTTGGTCTGGTCGATCTGGGCCTGGCCGTGCTCAAAGTGGATGGCCCCCTTGGGACAGGCATGGGAGCAGTGCCGGGCCAGGCAACCCTGGCAGGCGTTGGTGACCTCATAGTGGGTGTCGGGACAGGCATGGCAGGCGTATTTGATGATGTTGATCAGCGGGGGATCGTAGTATTTCTCGGCAATGGCGCTTTCCTCCACGCCGTTGGACAGCAGCGTATGCTCGGACACATCCCGCAGGGGAAGGCCCATGGCCAGGCGGATCCGCTCGCCTACAATGGCCCGCTCCAGGAAGATGGACTCCCGGACGGTGCCCACCTCGCCGGGCATCAGCTCATAGGGCAGCTTTTCCATGCGGGTGTAATAGTCCCCGCCCTCATAGGCCAGCTTCGCCACCTCGGCGAACACCTTTTTGCGCATGTCGGTGATGGTGCACTGTAAGTTTCTCATGTTTTTGTTCCCTTTATCCTCGTTCAGAATCTGTTAAGAACCGTTGTCGTTGGGGCAACAGCTTTATTTCAAAACTTATTATAATCGAAAGTGAAAAAAAAGACAATACCCCGGGAACATATTTTTTTCGCACGCTGACAATTTTTTATCGCGACAGCGCAAAAAGCCCCCCGGCGGGATTTCCCGCGGGGGATGTAGCTTGTCCCAAAAAGCCTCGCAGAGTTTGCCGCCCGCAGGCGGCAAATGAAATGCAATCCATTTTTGGCCGGGGCGTGTACCTGGACAAAAATTCCTCTCAGTCTGCAAGTGTGGAATTGGTTCGCCATGGCGAACCAATTATGCGCGCGGCAGACTGTAGGTTTTTTGTCCAAAAAGGGCATTGCCCTTTTTGGACAGTATAAGCCCCCCGGCGGGATTTCCCGCCGGGGGGCCGATTTATTTACGAGTCCCGGCACGTTACCGGGGCGTCGGAGGGTCACTGGATCTGAATGGTGGAGTTCTTGGGCAGCTGCTTGTGCTCCTTCTTGGGGATGGACAGCTGCAGGATGCCGTTTTCAAACTTGGCGGCCACCTCGCCGGCCTCCACGTCCTCGCCTACATAGAAGCTGCGGCTGCAAGCACCGGCATAGCGCTCCTGGCGGATATACTTGCCCTTCTTGTCGCTCTCGTCCTTGTCCAAGCCCTTGGACGCCTGGATGGTCAGATAGCCGTTCTTCAGCTCCACATTGACCTCATCCTTCTTGAAGCCGGGCAGATCGATATCCAGCTCGTAGCTGTCCGCGGTCTCCCGCACATCGGTCTTCATCAGGTTCTTGCTGTGCTTGCCGTACAGCGGGTCGTGACGCTGAGGCATTACCATCATACCGAAAGGATCCGTAAAGAAATCATCAAACAGGTTCTCACCAAAAATGCTAGGCAACATAAGTCATACCTCCATTCAATTTCCGGGCGGCCTATGGGTCGCACCGCCGAACTTCTGTTACCGTTACATACAACGTTTTTCCGTTCCTCTAGGGGGCCTCTCGCGGTCCCTCTCTCAAGGAACAACTGTATCATAGCACAAATTTTAGCACTGTCAAGCGTCGACTGCTAATGTTCACAAAGTATCTTATGTTTGTTCATAAAATATACGATTTTGCCCCGTCCGGGCCGGACGGGGCAAAAATTATCGGCATTTTTCTCCGGTGAGGACCTCCAGCGCCTGGGGGGTGTCCACGTCGGTAAGCTCCTGGGGCGGGGCCTCCACCAGCAGCAGCAGGTCCGGATGACGGCGGATCACGGCGCTGCCGCCGTGGTCTCCCTCCAGAGCCGTCAGCTCCGGAAACAGGCTGGCCGGAAACAGGCAGGGATTTCCCCGGACGCCGTCATGGGCCAGGGCCGCCAGCCGGTCCGGGCGGCGGCGGAACGCCTCCACCAGCCGCTCCACGCTGTCCCGCCGCAGCAGCGGCTGGTCCGACACCTGGAACATCACCCCGTCCATGTCCTGCATATGGGCCATGCCCAGGGCGATGGTGTGGCTGAGCCCCAGGTCCGGCCGGGGATTCTCCACCGGCAGAAAGCCCATCTCCCGGGCCAGGTCCATGCCCCGGGGATACTGGGTTACTACCGCTACCCGGTCAAAGCACGCCGCCGGAACGGCCTCCAGCGCCCGGCGCAGCAGGGTCTTTCCCTCCACCCGAGCGTCCAGCTTATTGCTGCCGAAGCGGCGGGCGTTTCCCGCCGCCATAACGATGCAGCCGATTTTCATGGGCGTTTCCCCCTTATCTTATCGTTCCTTCCAGGTCCCCGGCGACAGCATCACCAGGATGGGCATCAGCTCCAGGCGGCCCAGCAGCATCCACAGGATCATCATCAGCTTGCTGACCTCCGTCAGGCTGCTGAAATCGCCCACCGGGCCGATGCTGCCCATGGCGGGGCCGATGTTGCTGAGGCAGGCCAGCGAGATGGTAAAGGCCTCGGCAAAGTCGTTCTGCCCCAGGCCACCACCGCCGCCCCCACCAGAAGCAGCAGCAGATACGCCACCAGATAGGCCCCCGCAGAGGCCGCCACCCGCTTATTTTTGATGGGGCCCGGCTGCTCTGCCCGCATCGGACATACCGCACCTGCCCCGGAGGACCGTGGCAGCAGTGCCAGAGACAGCAGCGGCAGCACCATGCACCCGGCCTCCACCCACAGGGTATAGCCCAGGACCTTAATGACCAACGGATAATTCATGCCCTCTCTCCTTCACATTCTGCACCATTTTACGGCACAAAATACCAATTTAATTATATGCTCCGCCTAAAATCCTGTCAAGCACGATGGGCGAATTTGCGGTTCTGTGGACCGCATTTCATGCTGCCGGAGAGAAAGCAGGCCCACCTGATGTGCTGCGCGAAGCGTTTGGGATGGCGGGGCTTCCGCAGGTGCAGCTGCTAAGCTACGCAAATAATTCAAAAAGAATTGCCGTCTTTGCTTGCTATTTTTGAAAAATATGATATACTAAATGAGTGTGCGAATTGATACTTCCTGCGGATTGCCGTATGAAGTTTTCCACCCGTGGGCATGATAGACTCACGGACATATTTCTACACTACCTAAGAGAGGGTGCCTGTTTTGAATAAGTATATCATTCATGGCGGCCGTCCGCTGATGGGCGAGGTCACCATCAGCGGCGCAAAAAATGCCGCCGTTGCCATCATCCCCGCCGCCCTGCTGGTGGACGGGGTCTGCCGCATTGAGAATATCCCCCAGATCAGCGACGTAACGCTGCTGTTTTCCATTCTGGAGGAGCTGGGGGCCAATGTCCGGGTGCTGAACCGCCACACGGTGGAGATCGACAGCCGCCATGTCCATTCCACCACCCCGTCCTTTGACCTGGTGCGCCGCATTCGCGCCAGCTACTACCTGCTGGGCGCGCTGCTGGGCCGCTTCGGCAAGGCCACCGTGGCCATGCCCGGCGGCTGCAACTTCGGCGTCCGTCCCATCGACCAGCATGTCAAGGGCTTCCGCGCCATGGGTGCGGAGGTCACCGAGGGGAATCTGGTCCAGGCCGTGGCCAAGGGCGGCCGTCTGACCGGGGCTCCCGTGTATCTGGACATGGTCAGCGTAGGCGCCACCATGAACATCATGATGGCTGCGGCTCTGGCCGACGGCACCACCACCATTGAAAACGCCGCCAAGGAGCCCCATATTGTGGACCTTGCCAACTTCCTGAACTCCATGGGCGCGGATATCAAGGGCGCGGGCACCGACTCCATCCGCATCCGCGGCGTGGAAAAGCTCACCGGCGGCACCTACTGCATCATCCCCGACCAGATCGAGGCCGGTACCTATATGGCTGCCGTGGCCGCCGCCGGCGGGCGGCTGCTGATCCGCAACGTGATCCCCAAGCATATGGACTGCATCTCCGCCAAGCTGACGGAGATGGGCGTCACCGTGGAGGAGGAGGACGACACCCTGCTGGTGACCCGGTCCCAGCCCCTCCAGCGCACCAATGTCAAAACCCAGCCCTATCCCGGCTTCCCCACGGATATGCAGCCCCAGATCGCCGTGGTGCTGTCCCTGGCCCAGGGTACCAGCCTGGTCACCGAGGGGGTATACGGCGCCAACCGATTCAAATACATGGATGAGCTGCGCCGCATGGGCGCACAGGTCCAGGTAGACGGCCGGGTGGCCGTGATCGAGGGAGTGGACCATCTCAATGGCGCACCGGTGCAGGCATGCGACCTGCGGGCCGGCGCGGCCCTGGTCATTGCGGGCCTTGCGGCCCAGGGCGTTACCCAGCTGAGCCAGGTGCAGTTCATCGAGCGCGGCTATGAGGACCTGGTGGGCAAGCTCCGCGCCGTGGGCGCGGACATCCGGGTGGAGGAGATCCCCGAATCCCAGGAGGCTGCGGCACACATCGGCTGATATAGCTATTCCGGCGTCCGCCGCCACCCGCGGCGGGCGCCGAATCTTTTCTGCGAGGTAAGCACACATTGATGACCCTACATACTCTATCCAGCGGCTCTCAGGGCAATTGTCTGCTGCTGTCCGACGGAGATACCCACATCCTGGTGGATGCCGGGATCTCTACCCGCCGCATCAAGGCGGGTCTGGCCCAGCTGGAGCTGTCCATGGACGAGCTGGACGGCATTCTCATCACCCACGAGCATACGGACCATATTTCCGGCTTGGCGACCCTCATCAAGCACCACTCCATCCCCCTGTACACAAGCCCCGGCACCGCCCGGCAGCTGGCGTATCGCCTGGCGGGGGTGGAGCCGCTGCTGCGGCCCCGGGACCCGGGAACCGAATTTTGCATCGGCTCCTGCCGGGTCACGGCCTTTGCCACGTCCCACGACGCCGCCCAGAGCATGGATTACCGCATCGACGGCTCCGGCTCCGTGGGCATCCTGACGGACACCGGCTACGTCACCGATGAGGCGGCGCAGGTGCTGCCGGGAGTCAGCCTGCTGGTGCTGGAGAGCAACCACGACGTGGAATACCTCCGCTCCGGCCCGTACCCCTACACCCTGAAGCAACGGATTCTGGGCAGTCAGGGCCACCTGTCCAACGACGATGCCGCGGCCTTTGCGGCACAGATGGCCGCCGCCGGCACCCGATGCATCGTTCTGGCCCACCTGAGCCGGGAGAACAACACGCCCCAGCGGGCGTACGACACCGTGCGCCGTGCGCTGGACGCCTGCGGCGCATCGGTGGAGCTGCTGGTGGCTCCCCGGGACGAGTTAAGCCCCGCCTATGAAACGGAGAACGCGCTGTGCAGAAGATAACCGTTCTCTGCGTGGGGAAGCTGAAGGAGAAGTTCTATCAGGAGGCCGCCGCCGAGTACGTCAAGCGCCTGGGGCGGCACTGTAAGCTGGACGTGGTGGAGCTGCCGGAGAGCCGCCTGCCGGAGGACCCGTCGCCGGGGGAGATCCAGCGGGCGCTGGCGGCGGAGGCCGCCGCCATACGGGAAAAGCTGCCCCGGGGCGGGGCGGTCATCGCCCTGTGCATCGAGGGGAAGCCCTGCTCCAGCGTGGAGCTGAGCCGCCGGATGCAGGAGCTGGCGGTGTCCGGCAAAAGCCAGCTGACGTTCCTCATCGGCGGCAGCGTGGGCCTTGCCGAGGACCTGAAGCGGCAGGCCGACTGGCGGCTGTCCATGTCGCCTATGACGTTTCCCCATCACCTGGCCCGCATCATGCTGCTGGAGCAGATATACCGGGCGTGTCAGATCGCCGCCGGTACGAAATATCACAAATAAACTTTCATTTCAGGAGGTATCGCATATGGACAATTCCAAGTGGGCCTTTGCGCCGGATGCGCCGGAGTGGCCCGTCAATGCCAGGGGAGAGAAGGAGAGGGCGGTTCTGCTGACCAGCACCTTCGATTCCACCGCCGATGCGGATATGCTCATCTCGCTTCTGGCGGCCTATCGCATTCCCTGCTTCAAGTATTTTGACTATGAGGGCGGCGCGGGAAAGGTCATCAACGGCTTTTCCGGCTACGGCGCCAGCCTGTATGTTCCAGCCTCCCTGCTGGAGGACGCCAAGGAAATTCTGGAGGCTGAGCCGGTGGAGGAACCGGAGCAGCCCCAGGCGTAATAGAAGGGAAGGAGATTTTCTGATGGACTACATGCGGGAATATGAGAAGTGGCTGGCCTCCCCGGCGCTGACGCCGGAGGAGCACGCGGAGCTGGAGAGCATCCGCGGCGACGAGAAGGAGATCCGCGAGCGGTTCTACGGGCCTCTGGAGTTCGGCACCGCCGGTCTGCGGGGCACCATGAAGGTGGGCCTGCACCAGATGAACGTCCATGTCATCCGCTGGGCCACCCAGGGCTTTGCCAACGTCATCTGCGCCGAGGGGGAGGAGGCCAAGCGCCGGGGCGTGGCCCTGTGCATGGACTGCCGCAACCACTCCATGGAGTTTGCCCGGGCCGCCGCCGAGGTCTGCGCCGCCAACGGCATCCATGTGCGGATCTTCGAGTCTCTGCGTCCCACGCCGGAGCTGAGCTTCGCCGTTCGGGAATACGGCTGCCAGGCGGGTATCAACGTCACCGCCAGCCACAACCCCAAGGAGTATAACGGCTACAAGGTCTATTGGTCCGACGGCGCCCAGCTGCCGCCTCAGCACGCCGCCGCCATCGCCCGGGAGCTGGAGCACATCGACATTTTCACCGGCGTGCGCCGGATGGCCTATGACGACGCGGCGGCCCAGGGCCTGATCCAGGTCATGGGCCGGGAGACCGATGACCGCTTCATGGCCCATGTGATGGCCATGGTCAACGACCGGCAGTCCATGGCCCAGGTGGCCGACACCTTCAAGATGGTGTACACCCCCTTCCACGGCTGCGGCTGGCAGCTGGTGCCGGAGGCCCTGCGGGGCCTGGGCGTGAAGCACCTGTACTGCGTCAAGGAGCAGATGGTGCTGGACGGCAATTTCCCCACGGTGGCCTCCCCCAATCCGGAGAACCCCGAGGGCTTCTATCTGGCCATTGACCTGGCCAACCAGGTGGGGGCGGACTTCATCCTGGGTACCGACCCGGACAGCGACCGGGTGGGCATCATGGTCCGCAGCCACGACGGCTCCTTTGTGCCCGTTACCGGCAACCAGACCGGCGTGCTGATGCTGGACTACCTCATCGGGGCCATGCGCCGGGCGGGCAAGCTGCCGGAGCATCCCTATTTCCTGAAGACCATCGTCACCACCGAGATGGCCCGGAAGGTGGCCGAGGCCAACGGCGTCACCTGCTGCGACACCTTCACCGGCTTCAAGTTCATGGCAGAGAAGAAGAACGAGCTGGAGGGCCAGGGCAAGGGCCAGGTCATCATGAGCTATGAGGAGAGCTACGGCTATATGCTGGGGGACTACGTCCGGGATAAGGACGCCGTCACCGCCTCCCTGATTCTGACGGAGATGGCCGCTTGGTACGCCGCCCAGGGCATGACCCTGTTTGACGCCCTGAACGCCCTGTACGAAAAATACGGCTATTACGGCGAAAAGACCCACAATCTGGTGATGCCCGGCTTGGACGGCCTGGAGAAAATGGCCCAGCTGATGCGGGATCTGCGGGCAGATCCCCCGGCCGCTATTGCCGGGGTGGAGGTCCTGCGCCGCAAGGACTATACCGACGGCAGCGTCATCGACTGCCGCACCGGCGAAAAATCCGCCATGGAGCTGTCCGGCAGCAACGTGCTGCGCTATGAGCTGGCGGACGGCACCACCATCCTGGTGCGGCCCAGCGGCACCGAGCCCAAGATCAAGGTCTATGTCCTGACCATCGGCGAAAATCCCGCCGCCCGGGACGGGAACCTCCGCAAATACGGCGAGTGGGTCAAGACCCTGCAGCGGTAATACGACCACTATAACGAAATACCCCCCTCATGCAGGACGATAAACCGGCATGAGGGGGTATTATTGTAAGCAGAAAGGCTGCCAAAAGTGGGACAGCGCTGCCATGGCGGCGCTGTCCCACTTTTTAGCCTATCGCACGCTGCTGACCAGAATGATGATCAGCACCATATATGCTGCGCTGACGGCAGCCAGAAGGCCGCACGCGATCATGCACGCCGTCCGCAGGCCCCGGCGCTGCCGCAGCCGCAGCGCACCGATGACGAACCCGGCCACAGCCAGGACGAATACCACTGCCGCACCCCAGAAGGGCATACCATCACCCCTTCAGCGCGTCCAGCAGGTCCGTGAACACACGGAGCTGGTCCACAAAGCGCTGGGTCAGACCCTCCGGGCGGCCCTTTCCGGCGTCAAACAGCAGGTCGTCCGTCTGGATGGCCGCAAACACGCGGCCGTCGGCCTTGACGCTGAGATAGACGCTGCCCATTTTCAGCAGCTGGTCCATGACCCGGGGGGACAGCAGGGACTGTCCGGCGGCGGGATTTTCGCACCGGACATTGAACCGCCGGTCAAACTCCGGATTTTCCGAGGTGAAGCCCTCCCGGCCCAGCAGGCGGGCCAGCTTGCCCTTGGGCGCTGCCTGCACATCGCAGGGGAGAGTGCGCCCCAGGTCCGCCGCCATCCACTGGCCCTTGAAAATGGGAAGCTCCCGGTCCTCCCAGACCTCCGTCTCGGGATTCTGGTACGCCTGGGTGTTGGAAAGCTCCAGATTGCTGATCTCCAGGTGGCGGCCGTGGTACTTGCCGCAGACCAGGCCGCTGCCGCCTACGTTGTCGGCACTGGGCAGGCCCAGACCGGATTCCGCGAATTTTCCGCCGTCGATGCAGGAACCGGGGCGGTACTCCGCCTCCTCCAGCACCTGCTCCATAGCCGCCTGGGCCAGACCGCCCTGGGCTGCGCCCTGCAGCTTCTTGCCGCCGGCGGAGCTCATCAGTCCGCCGATGATCAGAAGGGCGACGCCCACGACGATGACGGGCACCGCACCGCCCAATATTGCGCCGATGGCCGCAATAACCAGGCCCAGGCCGGACAGGACCTTTCCGAATCCCTTCAGCGCCCGGCCGCTGCGTATATTCTGCACATTGTCATCCATTTTCCTGCTCCTTTTCATGCTCCGCGAACAACGCGCCGCACCGGCGCAGCGCCTCGATGATCCCCTGCAGATACCGCAGGGACACCAGATAGCTGCGGCGCAGGGCGTTCAGGTCCCGCACGTTGATATCCACCGGCAGGTCCATCACCGGCAGCGTGGATTCCAGCGCCAATTCCAGGCGGTTTCCCGTCCAGCGGACAGCCGCCGGACGGCCCAGGGTTTCCAGCAGGGGGACCAATTCCAGGGCATCGCGCCCGTATGCCTGGTCCTCCCGGCGGTACAGATAGCCGCCCTCCGGGGCCTGCCGGTCCGTTTCACAGATCAGCCACACACCGCCGAAGGCCTTCACGGACCGGGTCATGGTGTCGTTGACGTCCCGGCCCACGTGCTCCTCAAAGTTGTGGGTCAGCTCCACGTTGGCCGCGCCGAACCGGACGCCCTGATGGACGCCCTGGCGGTAATTCTTGATCCGGCATTCTTCCCAGCGGCGGTCGATCATCTGACTGCGGCGGATGCCCGCCTCGTCAATGAACAGCTCCGGGAGCTTTGTGTCCGGGCCGAAGGCCTGCTCCGTCTCCGACCGGAAAAAGTCCCCCATCTGCTCCCAGATCAGCTTCCGCTGGCGGCTGTCGCACCGGCACAGGCCGATGATGCCCACAGCCAGCAGGATAAACAGCGCCAGCAGGCCCCAGCGGATATCGCCGGACTTCCACCATACAACGCCGCCCGCAACAAAGCCCAGCACCAGCATGACGGAGCACACCGTCCGCAGCCGGTCCCACCGAGCCAGCCGCCGCAGCAGTTCCCGGTCCGCCAGGGACTCCTTATAGCCGCAGGAGCACGCAGTGGAGCCTTTTTTCAGCGGCTCGCCGCACATAGGACAAATATGTTTTTTCATCATCTTATCCCCAGTTGTTCATCCAGTTTTCGCCCCAGTCCTCGGCGGGGTCGTAATCCACCGGGTCAAAACCGGCGGCGTACACCGGCCCGTCCTGCCGATAGGCCAGGCCGTCCTCGTGGAGGGTGTAGCTGCCGGTGATGTAGAAGGCGTCGTGTCCGTCGCTGTACCAGCGGCACAGGTCGTCCTCGTCCAGCTCAAAGCTGGCCCCCGGCAGGCCGGTATAGGCCGCCACCTGGCCATAGGGGTAGAACACGCCGGAGAAGTCGCCGTTCGTTTCCCCATCCGGCAGCAGGGCGAAGCGATCCGCCTCCAGGCCGGGGGAGATGTACGCATGGAAGCCGTCCATGGACAGATAGGGGCCCTTGCCGTCCCCGGCGTCCACAACGGTCCCGCTGCCGGCGGACAGGCGGGTGTAGCTCAGATACTCCATGCGCTGGGAGTCGATGACCAGAGTCTCGCCCAGGGCGTTCTGCCACACGCCGTCCAGCTGGGCAATGTCCCAGATCTCCACCCGGGCGTCGCTGCGGGTGAAGGTGAAGTGGTCGAAGGACTCCGCGTCGCCGCTGCCGTTCTGGTTGGGCAGCAGCACGCCGTCATCCCGCAGGATGAAATCGTACAGGAAGCTGTCGAAGTCGATCATGGGCACGTCGCCGGAGGTGTCATAGCGGCCCTGTCCCGTGCGGCCGGAGAAGGTCTGGTAGTAATAGCACCCCTCGTCGGACACGAAATACAGGATGTTGCCGGAAGGGGAGGACCACTTGCCCTCCAGCTCGCTGGCGTCCGTCACCTGGCGCTGATCCTCCGGCACGGCAGGGGAGGGGGCCTCCCCGCCGCCGCTGCACGCCGTCAGGGACAGCAGCAGCGCCAGCACAGCCGCCAGCCAAAGCGTTTTTCTCATGAAGCAGCCTCCTCAGTCCGCCAGCGTGTCCATGAACTCGCCCCGGACCGTGTTCCAGTACCAGACGTAGGTCTCATATTCGCCGTCCTGGTCGAAGGACATTTGCAGGTCGCTGTTGCCGTCGCCGTCCAGATCGCTGTAGTCCGTTCCCTGGTAGCGGCTGGCGGCAGAGTCGAGGGGTACCGGGAACTGCACGGTGGCGTAGAGCTCCTGCTCAACCCTGTCATAGTAGAGGTCGGCGCCGGTGTCGGTGATGCAGATGCACACGTCGATCATCTGGCCGTCATGGGTCAGGGTGCCAGTGTCCTGAATGGTGCCCCAGGTGCGCCAGTCGTCGCCGACGATGTCGTCGTCCGTTGTCCCCTGATTTCCGCAGGCGGCCAGGCACAGCATCAGGGTGCACAGAAGCAAGAGAATGCTGAATTTTCGCATGGTTCTTTCCTCCTTGATAAAATGAGTCCACTGTACATCCATTGTACAGTGGACTCAGATAAAATACCATTAACCAAAGGTTAGTTTTTGGCAAAAGATGGCAGAATTGCGGGGGGGGGGCGGATTCACATGCCCAGCCGCTGGGAGATGGCCGACAGCAGTTCGTTTTTCCCGGTGCCCTTTTCGGCGGAGAAGGGGACCAGACAGTCCTGCTCCTCCAGCTCCAGGGTGTCCCGGATCAGCTGCAGATTGGGCTCGATCTCGCTTTTTTTCAGCTTGTCCAGCTTGTTGGCCACGACCACCACCGGGCATCCGGTGCCCCGGAACCACTGGAACATGGTCACGTCGTCCGCCGTGGGCTTGTGCCGGGCGTCCACAATGAGAACGCCCAGGGAGATGAGGCCCGGCTCCTGGAAATACGACTCCATCAGCCGTCCCCAGCGGTCCCGCTCCTCCTTGCTGACCTTGGCATAGCCGTAGCCGGGCAGGTCGGTCAGATACACCCGATTGTCGATGAGGAAATAGTTCACCTGGGTGGTCTTGCCGGGGGTGGCGCCCACCCGGGCGAAGTTCTTCCGGTTGAGCAGGCGGTTGATGACGGAGGATTTGCCCACGTTGGAGCGCCCGGCAAAGGTCACCTGGGGTCGTCCGTCCCGGATAAAGGCCTCCGGGCGCACCGCCGAGCGGATAAATTCCGCCTTGTTATAGTTGATCGCCATGGCAAGCATTCCTCCTTTACACTGATAGCGCGGCGGGGGATTCCACCGATACGCGGCCACGGGGGGCGGCGTGCTCGCCCCGAGGTGCGGCCAGCGCCGCTTCAAACACCTGGTCCACGGTGTCCACGGGGACGAAGTGCAGTCCGGCCCGGACCGCCTGGTCGATCTCCTCCAGATCCTTGACATTGTCCCGGGGGATGATGACCGTATGTACGCCGTTTCGCAGGGCGGCCATGGTCTTTTCCTTCAGACCGCCGATGGGAAGCACCCGGCCCCGCAGCGTCACCTCGCCGGTCATAGCCACGCTGCCCCGGACAGGCCGTCCGGTCAGCGCCGACAGCATAGCGGTGGTGATGGCGGTACCCGCCGAGGGTCCGTCCTTGGGCACGGCCCCCTCCGGGAAGTGGACATGCACGTCCTTGGTCTTATAGAAGTCCCGGGGCAGGCCCAGCTCCTCCCAACGGCTGCGCAGGCAGGTCAGGGCGGCCTTGGCGGATTCCTGCATAACGCTGCCGAGATTGCCGGTAAGCTCCAGCTTTCCGCTGCCGTCCAGGGCCTGGGCCTCCACTTCCAGAATTTCGCCGCCTACCTGGGTCCAGGCCAGGCCGTTTACCACGCCCACCTGGTCCCGGTCGCTGTGGATGGACTCGCTGTACTGCTGGGTTCCCAGCAGGTCTTTCAGATTGTTCTCTGTAATGTCAACCCGCTTTACATCGCCCTCCACCAGCTGCATGGCGGCTTTCCGGCACAGCTTCCCCAGCTGGCGCTCCAGCACCCGGACGCCGGACTCCTTGGTGTAGGCGGCGATGACCCGTCGGATGGCGTCGTCGGTGATGCGCAGCTGAGTTTTCTTCAGGCCGTGCTCCTTCAGCTGCTTGGGCAGCAGATGCCGCTTGGCGATCTGCAGCTTCTCCTCATCGGTATAGCTGGTGAGCTCGATGACCTCCATCCGGTCCAGCAGGGGACGGGGGATGGTGTCCAGGGTGTTGGCGGTGGTGATGAACATCACTCGGCTCAGGTCCACCGGCACCTCCAGGAAGTGATCCCGGAAGGCATGATTCTGCTCACTGTCCAGCACCTCCAGCAGGGCTGACGCCGGGTCGCCCCGCATATCGCTGGCCAGCTTGTCGATCTCGTCCAGCACCAGCAGGGGATTCATGGACCCGCTGCGGATGACGGCGTCAATGATGCGGCCGGGCATGGCCCCTATGTAGGTTTTCCGGTGGCCGCGGATGTCCGCCTCGTCCCGGACGCCGCCCAGGCTCAGCCGGGACAGCTTCCGGTGCATGGCCTTGGCCACAGACAGGGCGATGGAGGTTTTGCCCACGCCCGGGGGGCCCACCAGGCAGAGGATCTTGCCCTTGGCCTGGGGGTTCAGCTGCCGCACGGCGATGAATTCCAGGATCCGCTCCTTCACCTTCTCCAGGCCGTAGTGGTCCTTGTCCAGGATCTTCCGGGCCTGTTCCACGTCGGCCCGGTCGTGGGTCTCCACACCCCAGGGCACGTCCAGGCACACATCCAGATAGTTCCGGATGACGGCCCCCTCGGCGCTGCCGAAGGGCTGCTTGGACAGGCGGTGCAGCTCCTTCATGAGCTTCTCCCGCACCTCGTCACCGGCCCGGCAGCGGTTGATCTTCTCCTCGTATTCGTACAGCTCGTCGTCGCCGTCCTCGCCCAGCTCATGCTGCAGAACGTGCAGCTGCTCCCGCAGGACCATATCCCGCTGGACCTGGCCCACCCGCTGGCGGACCTTCTGGTCGATATCCGACTCCAGGACGGCGATATCCACCTCATGCACCAGAATTTCGTTCATCACCAGCAGCCGCCGGGCGGGATGCAGCTCCTGCAGCACCCGCTGGCGATCCTGGTGCCGGAGGTTGATGTTGGCGGCGATGGTGTCCGCCAGCAGGCCCGGGTCCCGGATGTCCAGCACGGAGGCCACCAGCTGGTCGGACAGATTCCCCACCAGCTCATGATACTGGCCAAACAGGGCGTATGTCCGCCGGGTCAGAGCCTCGGTGCGGTCCGAGGCCCGCCAGCTCTGGTCCTCCAGCAGCTCCACATTGGCCTGCAGGAAGGGCTTGGTCTGCCACAGGCGGCGCAGGGCCGCCCGGTGCAGGCCCCCGGCGATGACCCGTACCCCGGTATCCGAGGTCTTGACGATCTGGAAAATGCGGCACACGGTGCCGATCTCGTACAGGTCCTCCTCCTGGGGGTCCTGGACGCCGATCTCCCGTTGGGTCACCAGCAGCAGCTCCCGGTCGCCCTCCATGGCGTTTTCCAGGGCCAGGATGGATATCTCACGCTCCGCGTCGAAGCTCAGCGTCTGGCCCGGGAAGGCAGTCAGCCCCCGCAGGGCCAGCACCGGCATATTTTGTGTGGTCATAAGGGTATCTCCTTTGCGATAGGGAAAGTACAATAGGGCAAGAGGGGAGAGGCGCACGCGTCTCTCCCCTTTGTGCTTGTTTCAGGACGCCGGCGCGTTCTTGGTGCCGCGGCTGGGATCCCGCAGGATCACGGGCGCTGCGCCGTCGTTGACGGCCCCGGCGGTGATGGTCACCTGTTCGATGGTGTGGTCCGAGGGAATATCGTACATGATGGGGGTCAGAACTCCCTCCATGACAGCCCGCAGGCCACGGGCACCGATGTTGCGCTCGATGGCCTTGTCGGCCACGGCCTCCAGAGCATCCGGCTCGAACACCAGCTTCACATCGTCATAGGAAAACAGCTTCTGATACTGCTTGACCAGGGCGTTTTTCGGCTCCGTCAGGATACGGACCAGATCCTCCCGGTTCAGGCCGTCCAGAGCGGCGATCACCGGCAAACGGCCCACCAGCTCGGGGATAATGCCGAACTTCAGCAGATCATGGGGCTGGACCTCCTTCAGCAGCTGCCCGGTCCGGCGCTCTGCCTTACTCTCCACAACGGCGTCGAAGCCGATGCCCTTGCGGTCGGTGCGCTGCTCGATGATCTTCTCCAGACCGTCGAACGCACCGCCGCAGATGAACAGAATGTTGTGGGTGTCCACCTGGATGAACTCCTGGTGGGGATGCTTCCGGCCGCCCTGGGGCGGAACGTTGGCCACGGTGCCCTCCAGGATTTTCAGCAGCGCCTGCTGCACGCCCTCGCCGGACACGTCCCGGGTAATGGAGGTGTTTTCGCTCTTACGGGCGATCTTGTCGATCTCGTCCACATAGATGATGCCGTGCTCCGCCAGCTCCACGTCGAAATCCGCCGCCTGCAGAAGCCGCAGCAGAATGTTTTCCACGTCGTCGCCCACATAACCGGCCTCGGTGAGGGTGGTGGCATCGGCGATGGCGAAGGGGACCTTCAGCACCCGGGCCAGGGTCTGGGCAAACAGGGTCTTGCCGGAGCCCGTGGGCCCGATCATCAGGATGTTGCTCTTTTGCAGCTCCACATCCTCGCCGCCGCCGAAGAAAATGCGCTTATAGTGGTTGTAAACCGCCACGGACAGGGCCACCTTGGCGGCGTCCTGACCGATGACGTACTGATCCAGTACCACCTTGATCTCCCGGGGAGTGGGCAGCTGGTCCGGGGTCTCGTACCCGGCCTCGGGGCCGGGCTGATACCCGTCGTCCAGAATGGACATGCACAGCTGGACGCACTCGTCGCAGATGCGCACGCCGGGGCCCTGGATCATGCGGTGCACCTGATTCTCCGCCTTGCCGCAGAAGGAGCACCGCAGGGATTTCTTATCGTCTGCCATTGGTTACCTCTTGTAAATGACCTTGTCCACCAGGCCGTATTCCCGGGCCTCCTCGGCCAGCATCCAGTGATCCCGCTCGGAGTCCTGCTTCACCTGTTCGGGATCCTTGCTGGTGTTGTCGGCCAGAATCTGGTTCAGGCGCTTTTTCAGCTTCAGGAAATGCTCCACGTCGATCTCCATATCCGTGACCTTACCCTGGGTCCCGGCAGAGGGCTGGTGGATCATAATCTCCGCATTGGGCAGGGCGATGCGCTTTCCCCGTGCGCCGGAGGACAGCAGGAACGCGCCCATGCTGGCAGCCATGCCGATGCAGATGGTGGACACGTCGCACTTGATATACTGCATGGTATCGTAGATGGCCATACCCGCGGTAACGGAACCGCCGGGGCTGTTGATGTACATCTGGATATCCTTGTCGGGGTCCTGGGCCTCCAGATACAGCAGCTGGGCCACCACCAGGCTGGCGGTGGTATCATTGACCTCTTCGCCCAGGAAGATGATGCGGTCGTTCAGCAGCCGGGAAAAGATGTCATAAGAACGCTCACCCCGGTTGGTCTGCTCCACAACATAAGGGACTAAACTCATAGAAATGACCTCCTGTACAAATAGATGAAACTCAACCCAATTATACCCGCCCGGTGGGTATCTCAAGCAGGGGACGAAAAATTATTCCTCGTCCTTCTTTTCCTCTTCCTGCTTGGCTTCTTCCTTGGTCTCCTCAACAACGGGAGCCACGGCCACGGCGGCGTCGGCCACGGCCTTGATGGCCTTGCTGCGCAGGACCTGCTCGCGGACGTCGGCCTCGGGCAGATACTTCTTGATGGTATCCAGATCCATGCCGTACTTATCGGCCACGGACTTCATCTCGGCCTCGATCTCCTCGGCGGTGGCCTCCAGTTCCTCGGCCTTCACCAGGGCGGCCACGGCCAGATCCATGCGGACCTGCTGCAGGGCGGGCTCATGGGCCTGCTTCTTGAAGTCGTCCTCGGTGGTGTTGGTCATCTTCAGATACTGGTCAAAGGGGATGCCCTGGGCGGCCAGCTGCTGCTGGAAGTTCTCCATCATCTGCTGGGCCTGCACGTCCACCATCTCGTCGGGGATGTCGGCCTGGATGCCGTCGGCCACCTTCTGCATCAGGGCGTCCTCAAAGGCGCGCTGGGCAGCGGCCTCGCGGTCCTCCACCAGCTTCTTTCGGGTGTCGGCCTTCAGCTCGTCCAGGGTGTCGAACTCGGACACGTCCTTGGCGAACTCGTCGTCAATGGCGGGGACCTCCTTGTGCTTGACCTCGTTGACCTTCACATGGAACACCACGGGCTTACCGGCCAGCTCGGGGGTATAGTTCTCGGGGAAGGTGATGTCGATGTCCTTCTCCTCACCGGCCTTCATGCCCACCAGCTGATCCTCAAAGCCGGGGACGAAGCTGCCGGAGCCGATCTCCAGGTCGAAGTTCTCACCCTTGCCGCCGTCGAAGGGCACGCCGTTGTCAAAGCCCTCAAAGTCGATGTCGGCGGTGTCGCCCTTCTGGATCTCGCGCTCCACGCTGACCAGACGGCTGTTGCGGTCGGCCATCTCGTTCAGACGGTTCTCAACGTCCTCGTCGGTGACGTTGACCTCAGCCTTGGGGGCCTCCAGGCCCTTATACTGGCCCAGAGTCACCTCGGGATACACGGCCACGGTGCACTTGAACACCACGCCGTCCTTGCCGCAGGACTCCAGCTCCACCTGGGGATAGCCCACGACCTTCAGCTCCTGCTCCTTCACGGCGTCCTCATAGGCGTCGGGCAGAAGGATATTCACTGCTTCTTCATAGAAGACCTCTGCGCCGTACATGCTCTCGATCATCTTGCGGGGAGCCTTGCCGGGGCGGAAGCCGGGAACGCTGATCTTGCCGCGCTGCTTCAGGTAAGCCTTGTTGATGGCGGCCTCAAAGGCGGCGGCGTCTGCTTCGATAGTCAGTGCGACCTTGCTCTTGTCCAGTTTTTCACAGGATTTTACACTCATTTTGATTTTTCCTCCGTTCAGCATTAAATCGTATCAATGCAATTCTATATAATAGCAGAAAACAATTTCAATTTCCACACTTTTTTGCTCTAATCACAAATTTTTTTAGGATGGAAGCCCAAATAATCCCCGGAGACCATGTAAAACGCGGTTCCGCCCCGGTCTCCCTGCAGGGCCCGGCGGTGAGAAGCACCGTGGAGATGGCCGTAGCAGCACACCTTCACCTCATATTCCCGCAGCAGCCGCAGAATCTCCGGGCACTGGTACCCCTGGTACAGAGGCGGGTAGTGAAGAAAGCACAGCTTCTCGCGGTCGCCTGCCGCCTTCAGCGAGGTTTCCAGCCGCCCTACCTCCCGCAGCAGCACCTTTTCGTTGTGGGTGCCCTGGTTGTCCAGTTCATAGAACCACCCCCGGGTGCCGCACAGGGCCACGTCCCCGTAAAAGCGGCAGTTGTTGTGGAGGATCTCCATGGTGGTCAGGCCGTTTTCCGCAAAGAACCGCTCCATTTTGGCGGCGGTGTTCCACCAGTAGTCGTGGTTGCCCTTGAGCAGGTATTTCTTCCCCGGCAGGGCGTCGATGAACCGGAAATCCTCCAGGGATTCCTCCAGGCTCATGCCCCAGGACAGGTCGCCGCACAGCACGGTGACGTCATCCGCCGTCAGCACGGAGAATCCCTCCCGGATGCGGGCCACATAGTCCTTCCAGCCGTCCCCGAAGATCTCCATGGGCTTGTTGGAGCGCAGAGACAGATGCAGGTCGCCAATGGCATACAGCGCCATACGGCACCTCCTTTCTTGGTGTGTAGTTGATGCTTATCCAACGTTACGGAGACACGTACCTTAATCATACTGTTCCACAGTGTTTTTTTCAGTAGTGTCCACGTCAATCCGTTGGCAGTATAGACGGAAGCGAATGTGATTTGTTAAAAGAACGCTCAACACCACCACACCATCCTCGAGCCGCCTTTCGTCCCACTGTGAGGAATGTGGGTATGCTTTACATAGGGATTGCAGGAAGGTATCCTGAGAGCGGATCGCGTCGGACCAAGGCATATTCCGGCATTCCGCCTGGAGAATGATTTGATCGTCCCAGATACATAAATCTGTCATACCTATGAAGCCCTCGCACCGCACAGTAACCTTATGGTTCATGCTGCGATTCCAGATGGTCAATTCCGCAGCATCATAGCAAATCCTGATTTGCTCCAGGGAACTGTCCGGCCAGAAAAAGTCTGAAAATTTCATAACTGACCTCTCCATCACTAACAACAAGACACGTGCCTTAATAAAACTGCTCCACGGTACGTTCTTCACCGGTGTCTACATCCCGGAAACGCAGCTCTACCAGTTCTCCGTCCCGGCGCTGACCAAGATACTCCATGGGCGAATTCTTGCCCATAGGCCAATCAGCCTCCTGCGCCCAGCGAGGAAATTTCCGATCCTTGATGTGAAAAGCTTTCCAGAGAGCTTCTTTACCGGCTGCCGCACGGTCGGCCTTTTTCATCGTCCTGGGGAATTTGTTCAAAACCTCTGCCACATAGGACATTACTTCTGCACCACCAATAGACCTTCCAAGTGCCTTGAAGTAATAATCGTCATCATCCTTGTAGCGCTTTGTCCTTTTAGCATCGGGGTATTTCGTCAAAATCGCTGTAAGCATTAAATTATATATGCCGCATTGCCTGCGAACGATTGTTGTGTACGAGTCTTTGGGCGGATAGGGACTTTCCGCCAGCATTCTCAGTACGTGTCCATCATATACTAAAGCTATTGTCCGGTATAAAGCATAGAGTAATCTATCCTTAGCAATAACCTGCGGCGGCTCATGGCTGAAATCAGTAATACTGTCCAGCCACTCTCCGATTTTGGGGTCCGCACAGTAGGCTTCCCAAAATTCATCAAAAGGGATATCTCCGGCGATAAAGTCAAATACGATCTGCATAGTACCTCCTATCGGTTTTTACACCATCCTCCGCAGATTGTTCCAGAACAGATCCTCCAGCAGGGTCTGGGGATAGCCCCGGGCTGCCAGGGCCTGCCACAGGCGGGGCATGTCCTGGACGCCCTGCATTCCGGCGGCCAGGGTCCCGCAGCCATCCAGATCGCCGCCCAGGCACAGAGCTTTCTCCCCGCCCAGCTCCAGAAAATGCTCCACATGGGCCACCAGCTCCTCCATGGTGCCCGCCGGACCCACAAACGGCCGGTACAGGTTCAGCCCCACCACACCGCCGGAGTCCCGGATGGCCCGGAACATGTCGTCGGTGAGATTGCGCCGGTGGGGGCACAGGGCCCGGCTGTTGGAGTGGGTGGCCACCACCGGCCCCCGGGCCAGGCGCACCACGTCCCAGAACCCCGGGTCGCTGATGTGGGACACGTCGGGGCAGATATGGCACGCCTCCAGCTGCCGCAGAAAGTCGGCGCCAAGAGGGGAGAGGCCCCGATCCGTGTCCCGGCAGTTGGCGCCGGACAGGACATTGGGCCAGTTCCACACGGGGTTGAGAAACCGCACACCCCATTCCGCCGCCGTCTCCACCTGTCCCGGGTCGCAGCCTATGAGCTCGGCCCCCTCTATGGAGAGAATCGCCGCCATTTTCCCGTCTGCCGCAGCACGGTCCACCTCTGCGCCGGTGCGGCAGGGGACGATGACGTCCCGGTTCTGCTCCATCTCCTGTAAAAACCGCCGGTGAAGCAGGCGGCCCTCCCGGACCATGGTGCTGCCCCGGGGAAGCTCCTCCGGGTCCTGATACAGGGCGAACACCTGGGCGAACCGCCCGAAGCTCGACGCCCGGTGCAGATCCAGATGACCATCGTTTTCCCGCAGCTGCGCTCCGGTCCGCAGGCACCGGTAAATGGTATCGCAATGCGCGTCAAAATAGGGAATATGTTCCATACGTCACCTCAGAATGCGTTCTCAATGTACTCTATGTGGCTGGCCTTTTGGGGATGCGGACCCTCGGCGTACACCTCCGCCACGTCGAAGCGGGCGGGGCAGTCCAGGTCCTTCACCATCAGATACCACGCCGCCGTTTTCCGCAGCCGCTCCTGCTTTTTGGGGGTCACATACTCCCGGGGCAGGCCGCAGGACAGATTCGTCCGGGTCTTGACCTCCACGAAGCACAGCACGCCGTCCTTCCGGGCGATCAGGTCGATCTCCCCGAACCGGCAGTGAAACCCGTGGGCCAGCAGGGTGTAGCCCCGGCGGCGCAGGTAGTTGGCCACCTCCGCCTCGCCCCAGGTGCCCTCGGCCCGGCTCATGACTGCCGCTCCTTCCACTTTTTCAGAAACGACTGCCGGTGCTCCGGGCAGGGGCCGTATTGGTCCAGCATGGCGTAGTGCAGCTTCGTGCCGTAGCCCTTGTGCTGGGCAAACAGATACTGGGGATATTCCCGGTCCAGCACCTGCGTCACGTACCGGTCCCGGGTGACCTTGGCCAGGATGGACGCCGCCGCAATGGACACGCTGCGTCCGTCGCCGCCGATGACCGTCTCGTGGGGGAGGGTAATAGCGGCGGTTTTGCCGTGATCCCGGTTGCCGTCGATCAGAACGTAGTCCGGGCGGAGGGTCAGGGCCTCTATGGCCAGCGCCATGGCCCGGATCCGGGCGCTTAAAATATCCGTGGCGTCGATCTCCGCCGCGCTGACGGAGGCCACGGCCCAGGCGATGGCCCTTTCGGTGATGAGGGTATACAGGGTCTCGCGCTTTTTCTCCGTCAGCTTCTTGGAGTCGTCCAAGCCCGGGATATCGCAGCCCGGCGGCAGGATCACCGCGCCCGCGCACACGGGACCCATCAGGGGTCCTGCACCGGCCTCGTCACAGCCGCACACAACGGCATAGCCCTGCTGCCGGGCCGCCTGCTCCAGGGATTCATCCGGCTTCATTGCGCATCCTCCACCGTCTCCAGGGTGAACCGGCCCAGCTTGCCGCCCCGGAATTCGTCCAGCAGCACCCGGGCCATGCGCTGGGTGTCCACCTGGGCCCCCCGCATAAGGAAGCCCCGCTTCCGCCCGGCCTTTTCCAGCAGGTCATACCCGCTGTCCTCCGGCTGCACGTCGATCTTGTACCGCTCCTCCAGCACCGGCGCATACCGCCGGCCCAGATAGTCCATGAGATAGCAGGCCAGCTCCTCCATGTCCACCACGTCGTCCTTGATGGCGCCGGTGAAGGCCAGGCGCTTGCCCACCTCCGGGTCGTCAAACCGGGGCCAAAGGATCCCCGGGGTGTCCAGCAGCTCCAGGGTGCTGTCCACCGGCACCCACTGCTTGCTGCGGGTGACGCCGGGACGGTCCTCGGCACGGGCGGTTTTGCGGCGGGCTACCTTATTAATAAAGGTGGACTTACCCACGTTGGGGATCCCCAGCACCATGACCCGCACGGTGCGGCCCGCCTGGCCCCGCTGGGCCCAGGCGGCCAGCTTGTCCCGCAGCAGCTCCCGGACGGCGGCGGCAAACTGGGCGGTGCCTGCGCCGCCCTTGGCATTGGCCTCCAGGACGGCATAGCCCTTTCCCCGGAAATACGCCGCCCAGCGGCGGGTCTCGCCGGGGTCCGCCTGGTCTACCCGGTTCAGCACCACCAGGCGGGGCTTCCCCGCCGTCAGTTCGTCCACATCCGGGTTCCGGCTGGACAGGGGAATGCGCGCGTCCAGAATTTCGCACACCGCATCCATATTCTTGATTTCTGCCGTGATCATCCGCCGGGTCTTGGTCATGTGCCCGGGGAACCAGCTGAGATTGTCTACCTGCATATTTATCACCTCTTACGCATACTTCATAACTATACAATTATATCACATTCCAGGCCCCTTGGCAAAAGAAAAAACGCCTGCACACAGCAGGCGTTCGTTCTTTTTTCGGGGGATACGGCTTACAGCTTCTCCTTGACCTTGGCAGCCTTACCGACGCGGTCGCGCAGGTAGTACAGCTTGGCGCGGCGCACGAAGCCGTGACGGACCACCTCGATGGTGGCGATGGAGGGGGAGTGAACGGGGAATACCTTCTCCACGCCCACGCCGTAGGAGATACGACGGACGGTGAAGGTCTCCTCAATGCCGCCATGCTTCTTGGCAATGACGGTGCCCTCGAAGACCTGGATACGCTCGCGGGCGCCTTCCTTGACCTTCACGTGCACGCGGACGGTATCGCCCACCTGCACCTGGGGGACTTCCTTCTCCAGCTGCTCTTTGTTCAGTGCTTTGATCAGATCCATGGATATTTCCTCCTGTTTATATAGGCGTTCGTGCCGTCATGTATGCGGCGTCCGACTCGTTCCGGACCCCGGCGGCAGAGGACCGCCCTTTTTATGCCATGATAGGATATCACATCCGAGCCGGTTTTGCAAGCATTTTTTGCGCTTTCCCTGAAAAAGAGTCGTCGTCAGGGAAGCAGGTGCATCTTGACGGGGCGGCGTTTTTCCTGTAAAATGAGTAAGATAAAAACGTATTCTTTCAGATGAGGTAACGATATGGCAAATGGATTCATTGATAAGGCCCGCATCACCGTCCGGGCCGGCAGCGGCGGCAACGGAGCCGTTGCCTTTCACCGGGAAAAATACATCGCCGCAGGCGGCCCCGACGGCGGTGACGGCGGCGACGGCGGCAGCATCATCGTCCGGGTGGACGACAATATGTCCACGCTGATGGACTTCCGCTATAAGCGCAAATATGTGGCGGCCAACGGTGTAGACGGCCAGGGCGGCCGCAAAAGCGGCAAGGACGGCCAGAGCCTGACCATCCGCGTGCCCCGGGGCACCCTGATCCGGGACGCCGAAACCGGCGAGATCATCAAGGATATGTCCGATGACCAGCCCTTTGTGCTGTGCAAGGGTGGCCGGGGCGGCTGGGGCAACCAGCATTTCGCCACCCCCACCCGTCAGGTGCCCCGCTTTGCCAAGGCAGGCCTGCCCGGCGAGAGCCACGACGTGGTGCTGGAGCTGAAGCTGCTGGCGGACGTGGGCCTGGTGGGCTTCCCCAACGTGGGAAAGAGCACCCTGCTGAGCGTGGTGTCCAAGGCCCACCCCAAAATCGCTAACTACCACTTCACCACCCTGTACCCCAACCTGGGCGTGGTGTATGTGGACGAGGGCGTGTCCTTCGTCATGGCCGATATCCCCGGCATCATCGAGGGAGCCAGCGAGGGCGCGGGCCTGGGCCACGACTTCCTGCGGCACATCGACCGCTGCCGCCTGCTGGTCCACCTGGTGGACGTGTCCGGCAGCGAGGGCCGGGACCCCATCGCCGACTTTGACGCCATCAACCAGGAGCTGCGGCAGTACAGTCCGGAGCTGGCGGACCGGCCCCAGATCGTGGTGGCCAACAAGACGGACCTGCTGGCGGACCCCGCCCAGCTGGACGCCTTCCGTGCCCATGTGGAGGAGGCGGGCTACACGTTCATGGCCATGTCCGCCGCCACCCACCAGGGTACCCGGGAGTTGGTGCAGGCCATTGCCGCCCGGCTGGCGGAGCTGCCGCCGGTGGCGGTGTACGAGCCGGAGTATGTCCCCCGCCCGCCCCAGATCGACACCTCCGAGCCTCTCAACATCCAGCAGGAGGACAACACCTGGCTGGTGGAGGGTCCGTGGCTTCAGCGCCTTATGGCCAACATCAACTTCTCCGACTACGAAAGCCGTATGTACTTCGACAAGATGCTGCGCCAGTCCGGCCTGTTTGACCAGCTGGAGCGCATGGGCATCCAGGATGGGGACATCGTGTCCATGTACAACCTGGAATTTGAATATCAGCGTTGAAAAAAGCCGCCGGTTCCTGAACCGGCGGCTTTTTTGGGGCTTCTGATGTTATTTTTGCGATGAAGCGGGATCATTATGCGCCATATGAACGAAACGACTTCATCTCGCTACCTTGTGCGAAGTGTGGTAAAACACAGAAAATGACCAGACGGGAATTGTTTCGGTTGCACAACGGAGCGGGATATGTTATACTGACAAAACACGGAAGGGGGGGATCCCATGAAAAAATTGACGGCGCTTTTGCTGGCGCTGGTGATGGCACTGTCCCTGACGGCGTGCAGCTTTGTGATGCTGCCGGAGGAGCAGGACCTGCCGGCCGACCCGAAGCAGGAGCAGCAGCTGGCCCGGGAGGGTACATACACCACAAAAGAGGATGTGGCGCTGTATATCCACCTGTACGGCCGCTTGCCGGACAATTTCATCACAAAAAAAGAGGCCCAGCAGCTGGGCTGGACCGGAGGCTCCCTGGAGCCTTATGCCCCGGGCTGCTGCATCGGCGGCAGCCGGTTCGGCAATTATGAGGGCCTGCTGCCGGAGGCCGATGGCCGCACCTGGACCGAGTGCGACATCAACACCCTGGGGGCCGATTCCCGGGGAGCGGAGCGCATCGTGTTTTCCAACGACGGCCTGATCTACTACACCGGCGACCACTACAAGACCTTTGAACTGCTGTATGGAGGAGAATGACTATGCAGATCCACCTGAACGGAAATGACATCGCCAACCGGGAACAGCTGCACGACGCCCTGTCGGAGGCGCTGGAGCTGCCGGAATGGTACGGCCGCAGCCTGGACGCCCTGTATGACTGCCTGACGGATCTGTCCGTGCCCACCACCATCCATGTGGAGAACTGGCCGGAGGAGGACTATATGCAGCGGGCGCTGGCGGTGCTGCGGGACGCAGCGGAGGAGAACGAGCTGCTTCAGGTGCGCTTGGAGGACTGACCCAGCTTGTGCCGGGTGTACCACAGGGCGCCCAGAATCAGCAGACCGTCCGCAATCAGCAGGGCCCAGAACACCGGATTGCGGAAATCCGGGTTGTTGCCAAGAATGCAGAAGCACACCATGCCCGGCATGATGGCCAGCCACGACGAGGCCAGATACGACCAGTAATTCAGCCGCATCATGCCGAACAGCACCCCCAGCACCTCCATGTTCAGCCCCAGCATATGGATGGCGAAGCAGGAGACAAAGCCGTATTCCTGGGTGGCGGCGAAATATTTCCGGAGCTTGGGGTGCTTGTTCAGCAGGCCCTCCAGGCTCTCGGTGCGGGTGGAGCGTCCGATCCAATAGGAGATGGACAGGCACAGGGCCGTGCCCACGGCGTTGATGGCCAGGGCCGCCGGAAGCGGGAAGATCAGCGACACAACCACCACCAGAGCGTTGTATACCACCACGCCGGAGATGCCCTTCACCGCAAACAGGGCCAGGATCACCGCCACCGCCAGACCGGGCCGGTGGTCCACCAACTGGGGGATGGTGTTCAGGTCCAGCACGCCTGTCAGCAGCAGGATGCCGAAGCCTGCCGCGCACAGCAGCATCAGCAGGATGGGCAGATAGTCCCGCAGGGTCTTTTTCATGGATGGCACAGCCTCCTTGGATAAAATATAGAAGAATTTATACCATAATTTTGTGAACAAATCAAGTATGCGGCGGAATTTTGAACAAATTCTGAATCCCGGGCAAAGGAATGGTTGACAATTTTCCGGGAATGGTGTAAAATGCCCACATATTGAAAACGGCTGTGATGGGAAGCAGTAGGCGGTCTGCGGATGCCGAGAGAGGGAGCGGTTGGTGGAAGCTCCCGTGACGCGCCGCCCAAGTCGTCCCGGAGCCTTGGGCTGAACTGACAGTAGGCTGCAACGGCATGTCCTCCGTTATCGGGACAGGGCGTTTTCTGCGCCCATGAGTGCGGGATTTCCCGAATACAGGTGGTACCACGGACTTTTTACGGTTCGCCCTGTTTTGCTATGGCAAAACGGAGCGGGCCTTTTTGTTTTGCCAAATACTCAGACAAGGAGAATAGCTATGCGCAAAGAATTACCCAAGGTGTACGATCCCCGGCAGGTGGAGCCCCGGATCTACCAGATGTGGACGGACGGCGGCTGCTTCAAGGCGGAGCCGAATCCCGACAAGAAGCCCTTTTCCATCGTGATGCCGCCCCCCAACGTCACCGGCCAGCTGCACATGGGCCATGCCATGGACGCCACCCTGCAGGACATCCTCATCCGCTTCAAGCGGATGCAGGGGTATGAGGCCCTGTGGCTGCCCGGCACGGACCACGCCGGTATCGCCACCCAGATCAAGGTGGAGGAGAACCTGCGCCAGGAGGGCCTGACCCGCTATGACCTGGGCCGGGAGAAGTTCCTGGAGCGCGTGTGGGCCTGGAAGGAGAAGTACGGCAACCGCATTGTGGAGCAGCAGAAGAAGATGGGCTCCTCCTGCGACTGGGACCGGTCCCGCTTCACCATGGACGAGGGCTGCTCCAGGGCCGTCCGGGAGACCTTCTGCGAGCTGTATGACAAGGGCCTGATCTATAAGGGCAGCCGCATCATCAACTGGTGCCCCCACTGCCTGACGGCTCTGTCCGACGCCGAGGTGGAGTACACCGACAAGCCCGGCCACCTGTGGTATATCCGTTACCCCCTGGCCGACGGCAGCGGCGACATCGTGGTGGCCACCACCCGCCCGGAGACCATGATGGGCGACACCGGCGTGGCCGTGAACCCCGAGGACGAGAAGTTCAAGCACCTCATCGGCAAGACCTGCATCCTGCCCATTATGAACCGGGAGATCCCCATCGTGGGCGACGAATACTGCGAGATCGGCTTCGGCACCGGCGCGGTGAAGATGACCCCCGCCCACGACCCCAACGACTTCGAGGTGGGCCTGCGGCACAACCTGGAGGTGATCCGGGTCATCGCCGACGACGGCACCATCAACGAAAACGGCGGCAAGTACAACGGCATGGACCGCTACGAGTGCCGCAAGGCCATCGTCAAGGACCTGGAGGAGCAGGGCTACCTCATCAAGACCGAGGATTATTCCCACAACGTGGGCACCTGCTACCGCTGCCACAACGATGTGGAGCCTCTGATCTCCGCCCAGTGGTTCGTGAAGATGGAGCCCCTGGCCAAGGAGGCCATCCGGGTGGTGAAGGACGGCACCATCAAGTTCGTGCCGGAGCGCTTTACCAAGACCTATACCAACTGGATGGAGAATGTCCATGACTGGTGCATCTCCCGCCAGCTGTGGTGGGGCCACCAGATCCCCGCCTGGACCTGCGACGACTGCGGCCACATCAACGTCAGCCGGGAGGACCCCACCCGCTGCGAAAAGTGCGGCAGCACCCATCTGACCCGGGAGGAGGACGTGCTGGACACCTGGTTCAGCTCCGCTCTGTGGCCCTTCTCCACCCTGGGCTGGCCCGACAAGGACGCCAAGGACCTGCAGTATTGGTACCCCACCTCCGTGCTGGTCACCGGGTATGACATCATCTTCTTCTGGGTGGCCCGCATGATCTTCTCCGGCATGGAGCAGATGAAGCAGGAGCCCTTCAAGACCGTTCTGATTCACGGTCTGGTCCGGGACGACAAGGGCCGCAAGATGTCCAAGTCCCTGGGCAACGGCATCGACCCCCTGGAGATGGCGGACAAGTTCGGCGCGGACGCCCTGCGCTTCAACCTGATCACCGGCAACAGCCCCGGCAATGATATGCGCTTCTTCGTGGAGAAGTGCGAGGCGATGCGCAACTTCGCCAATAAGATCTGGAACGCCTCCCGCTATGTGATGATGAACCTGACCATCGACCAGGTGGAGCTGCCGGAGAAGCTGGAGCTGGAGGACAAGTGGGTCCTCAGCAAGCTGAACACCCTGATCCGCGAGGTCACCGACAACATGGAGGCCTATGAGCTGGGCGTGGCCTCCGCCAAGATCTACGACTTCATCTGGGACACCTACTGCGACTGGTATATCGAGCTGACCAAGACCCGCCTGTACGGCGAGGACCAGGAGGCCAAGCTGGCGGCCCAGAACGTGCTGTGCTATGTGCTGCTGCGGGTGCTGGAGCTGCTGCATCCCTTCATGCCCTTCATCACCGAGGAGATCTGGCAGGCGCTGCCCCACCAGGGCGACTATCTGATCCGGGCGCAGTGGCCCACCTATCGGGAGGAGTTCGCCTTCGCCCGGGAGGAGCAGGCCATGGAGGCCGTGAAAGACGCCATTTCCGCCGTCCGCGCCCGCCGGGCCGAGATGAATGTGCCGCCGTCCCGGAAGGCCAAGATCATCATCGCCAGCCAGACCCCGGAGATCTACGCCGGCGGCCGGGACTTCATCACCCGTCTGGCCTATGCCAGCGAGGTGGAGGTGGGCAGCCAGGCGCCCCAGGACCTGAACGGTATGGTGACGGTGTCCACTCACGATGCCACCATGTACCTGCCTCTGGCGGAGCTGGTGGATATTGAGAAGGAGCTGGAGCGCATCCAGAAGGAGCTGACCAAGGCCCGGGAGAACCTGGAGCGCATCGAGAAGAAGCTGCAGAACGAGAGCTTCGTGTCCAAGGCCCCCGAAGCGGTGGTCAACGCCGAGCGGGAGAAGGCCGATAAGGCCCGGGCCCTGATCGCCAAGCTGGAGGAATCCGCCCAGGGCATGCGCGGCTGATTTTTCCCGCCCCGGCGGCTTCCGACAGAAAACGAAATCCCCAATATGATACAATCACCGCAGATCGAATGATCTGCGGTGATTGCTGCTATCAAGAGAATCCGGCGGTTTTCGTTTTCGGAAAGGAAGATAGTTACGAAAGAAACCCATCAGGGGTGTCTTTCGTTTGCAATCGGGTTTTTTCAGAACTTTATAAAGTTCTGAAAAAACGTACTCAGCTTGTCAAAAAAATTGACAAGCTGACAATCACCGCAGATCGAACGATCTGCGGTGATTGTTGCTTTATCCCAGAAGCCTCGCAGAGTTCACGGCCCGCAGGCCGTGAAGAAGATTCCATTTGTTTTTCGCGGCGGCGTGTACGTCGCGAAAAACACTTTGCGCGGAGAGAGTGTGTTCCGCATGGCCCCTGGCCAGGCGGAACGCGCGGGTCGGAGCGAGAATCTCCTTGTTCCAAAAGAACAATGTTCTTTTGGAACAGGAATCACCGCAGACCGAATGATCTGCGGTGATTTTTTCAGGCCCCGAGGGTCTTGGGGTCTGCGGAGAAGATCGGATTCTGAAAGCACAAAAGCCCTGGAGCACAGGGCGGATGATAAGGGAGTGAATCGGCATGGAAATGACGGTCAGACAGGAGGAACGGTGCCTGGAGATCGCCCTGATCGGGGAACTGGACCACCACGCCGCCCGGGAGATCGGGGGTCGGCTGGACCGGGCCATCGAGGCGGCGCTGCCGCTGCGGCTGGTGCTGGACTGGTCCGGGGTGACGTTTATGGACAGCTCCGGTATCGCGGTGGTCATGCGGGTCCGGCAGCGCGTGCGGGACCTGGGCGGCGCCGTGACGCTGCGGGGCGTGAGGCCCCAGGCGAGGAAGGTGCTGGACGCCGCGGGCCTGGACCGCTTTGTCACCGTGGAATAGAGAGGAGGTACATAAGATGAAGGCCGAAAACTATGTGACCCTGGAATTTCTCAGCCGCAGCGCCAACGAGGGCTTTGCCCGCATGGCGGCGGCGTCCTTTGCCGCCCAGCTGGACCCGACGCTGGACGAGATCGGGGACATCAAAACCGCCGTCAGCGAGGCGGTGACCAACGCCATCGTCCACGCCTATCCGGACGAGCTGGGGAAAATCGTGATGAAGCTACGCATTCTGGAAGGCGGCGTGCTGGAGCTGACGGTGCGGGACTGGGGCCGGGGCATCGACGACATCCGCCAGGCCCGGCAGCCGCTGTTCACCACCGGCGGCCAGGAGCGCAGCGGCATGGGCTTTACCATTATGGAGAGCTTTATGGACCGGCTGACGGTGAAGTCCGCGCCGGGGAAGGGCACCACCGTGTCCATGCGCAAGCGCATCGCCCCGCGCCTGTCCGGCCGGCGATGAGCGGCGGGCAGCTGTTCGCGCTGCTGGACCGGGCCCAGAACGGCGACGACGAGGCCTGCGAGCAGGTGCTGCTGGAAAACAGCGGACTGATCTGGAGCATTGTGCGGCGGTATTATGGCTGTGGGGTGGAGACGGACGACCTGTATCAGCTGGGATGCATTGGATTCATCAAAGCTGTAAAGGGGTTTGACCTGACGTACGGAACGCAGTTTTCCACCTATGCTGTCCCGAAAATCGCTGGGGAGATACGGCGTTTTTTGCGGGACAACGGCGCGATAAAAGTGGGACGGAGCATCCGGGAAAAGGGGCAGGCCCTGGCCGCGGCCCGGGAGCGGCTGCGGCACCGGCTGGGCCGGGATCCACGGCTGTCGGAGCTGGCGGAGGAGACGGGGCTGACGCCGGAGGAGATCGCCAGCGTTGAGCTGGCCACCGGCGCGCCGGAATCCCTGCAGCAGGAGACGGCGGAGGGGCTAACCCTGGAGTCCACCCTGGGCACCGACAGCCCGGAGGAGCGCATGGTGGAGCACATCGCCCTGCGGGAGGCCATCGATCAGCTGCCGGAGCGGGAGAAAATGACCATCCTGCTGCGCTTCTTCAAGGGGCTGACCCAGGAGCAGACGGCCCGGATCCTGGGGGTGTCCCAGGTGCAGATATCCCGGCTGGAGCGCCGGGGGCTGGCAGATCTCCGGCGGCTGCTGGACGGCTGAGGCTCTCGTAGTCCACCGGAAGAAATTCCGTCATGACGCCCCGATACCGCTTGGGGAGAAACGAGTTCTGACAGCGGGGGTTGGTCCGATCCCGGATGGATACGGTGCGGAAAAACTCCTGCCACAGGGCACGGTATTGAAGCTCCTCCGGGCCGGGCAGATCCAGCGTCAGATTTTCCACCGGGACGATGCGTCGCTGACCCTTGGTGTACAGCAGCAGCTCCCGGTGGGTGCGGTCATACAGGAAGAAGGACTCCCCGGCCATGCGGCTGCAGAAGTGGTTGGCCAGCAGAGGGAGCACCCGGTTCTTTGGCTCGATCTCGCCGCCCAGGATGCCGTTGTAATCGGAAAAACGCACGAAGCCCCGCAGCTTTTCCAGTTCACCGCCCAGGTGACGCAGGGCGCAGGCGATGGGGTAGTACACATCGTCGGCCTTGCTGCGCATAAAGCCGGGCCCCTGGTCGTACAGCTTGCGGATGAAGGCGTACAGGCGAAGCTCCTTGTCCTCCAGACAGGTCAGCCAGGCCCGGCGCAGGACCTTCAGAGCCGGAGGGGACAGGCGCTGCAAACTGTCGTAAACCCGCTGGCTATGGTCCCGGCGGGTAACCACCACCCGCACCGGATACAGGGAGACGCATTCCTCATCGCTGTAAAAGGCGATGGGGAATTCTTTATGGGCATAGCTGTCGAACACGCAGCACAGGAAGCCGGGGAAGCTGCCGTCATATTGAAAGATCACATCCTCCATGGCGTCACCCGGCATCGAACAGCGACAGCTGCCGACATTCCTGGGGCGGCAGCTGGCCCCGCTCCATGGCCTCCAGCTGGCGGGACAGGGTGGCGGCAGAGAAGTGAAGCCCCGGGCGCATACGGCCGCCGCAGGTGACGAAGAACTGCGCCCGCTTCAGCACCACGCCCAGCTTGGGCAGGTCCTCCAGCCGCAGGGGCGTCTGCCGGCGGGCGGAGACGATGCGCCGGGCGCTGACCGGGCCGATGCCCGGCACCCGCAGCAGAGTCTCCAGGTCCGCCTTGCGGATCTCCACCGGGAACTGCTCCAGGTGGCACAGGGCCCAATGGCACTTGGGGTCCAACAGGGGATTGAAGTCCGGGTGGGCCTCGTCCAAGAGCTCCTGGGCCTTGAAGCCGTAAAACCGCAGCAGCCAGTCCGCCTGGTACAGCCGGTGCTCCCGCAGCAGGGGCGGCTTGGTGTCCAGAGAGGGCAGAAGGGCGTTTTCCACCACCGGAACATAGGCGGAGTAGAACACGCGTTTCAATCTGTATTTTTGGTACAGGGATTCTGTCAGGTGCAGAATATGCCGGTCCGTGTCCCGGGTAGCGCCGACGATGAGCTGGGTGCTCTGGCCCGCCGGGGCAAAGACCGGGGCGTGCTTATACTGCACCAGCTCCGCCTTGCTCTGGGCGGCCCGGTCCCGGATGAGGCCCATAGGCCGCAGGATGGCCTGTTTGCTTTTGTCCGGGGCCAGGGTCTGCAGCCCCTCCTGGGAGGGAAGCTCGATATTGACGCTGAGTCGGTCCGCCAGCAGGCCCAGCTGCTGCACCAGCTCCGGGGACGTGCCGGGGATGGCTTTGGCGTGGATATATCCGTTGAACCGGTATTCCTGCCGCAGCAGGCGCAGACACTCGATCATCTGTTCGGTGGTGTAGTCGGGGCTGCGCAGGACGCCGGAGGACAGGAACAGTCCCTCGATATAATTGCGCCGGTAGAACCCGATGGTCAGCTCCGCCAGCTCCCGGGGGGTGAAGGCCGCCCGACGGGTATCGTGGGACCGGCGGTTGACGCAGTATTTGCAGTCGTAGACACAGCGATTGGTCATCAGCACCTTCAGCAGGGTGATGCAGCGCCCGTCGGCAGAGAAGCTGTGGCAGCAACCTGCCAGGGAGGAGCTGGTGTTGCCGATCATGCCCGGCCGGGAGCCCCGGCGAACGCCGCTGGAGGTGCAGGCCGCGTCATATTTGGCCGCATCGGCCAGGATGGCCAGCTTATCCAGCAGTTCCATGACCGGCGGCCTCAGGCGGTGCGGCGGCGAGGACGGGGCTGGTCAATCCAGTCCGCCAGACGGATAACCCCGGCGGAGAAAGCACCGGCACCCAGCAGCATCACAATAAATCCAAAAGTCGTCATAAGGAACGCCTCCAAAAACATTTGTTCTATCGGTATTATAAATCGAACAGACGTTCTTGTCAAGAGATAATCGAACAAAAATTCGACAAGTTTTGCGGAGCGGTTGACCGGAGGCGAAAATTGTATTAAAATGGGAGACGAGAATACAGACAGGGGAAGGAACACTATGAACGACCTGGAGAAACGATTTATTGAGGCCCGGACAAGGGCCATTGCCACGGATTATGCGCACCTGAACCCCCGGCAGCTGGAGGGGGTTCTGACCACCGAGGGGCCGCTGCTGCTGCTGGCGGGGGCCGGGTCCGGCAAGACCACGGTGCTGATCAACCGGGTGGCCAACCTCCTGCGCTATGGCCGGGGCAGCGACACAGATGAGATCCCGCTGCCCATTTCCCGGGACGAGGTGGAATTTCTGGAGCAGTATGCCGCCCGGCCGGACCCGGAGCAGCGGCCGCTGATGCAGTATCTCTGCGCCGTGGAGCCTGCCCGCCCCTGGGAGGTGCTGGCCATCACCTTCACCAACAAGGCCGCCAACGAGCTGAAGGACCGGCTGGAGAAGATGCTGGGGGAGGAGGCCCGGGACGTGTGGGCCGCCACCTTCCACTCGGCCTGTGTCCGCATCCTGCGCCGGGACATCGACAAAATCGGCTTCGACCGCAGCTTTACCATTTACGACACCGACGACAGCAAGCGGGTCATCAAGGACATCCTCAAGGAGATGGAGCTGGAGGAAAAGACCTTCCCGGTGCGGGAGGTGCTGTCGGTGATCTCCAACGCCAAGGACGCCATGATGATGCCCGAGGAGTTCAGCCAGCTGTGGGAACAGCGGGGCGACTGGAGACGGGTGCGGATGGGCCGGGTCTATGCCGCCTATAACCGCCGCCTGCGGGACGCCAATGCCCTGGACTTTGACGACATCATCCTGCACACGGTGGAGCTTTTGCAGTCGGACCGCCAGACCCTGGAATATTACCGGAACAAGTTCCGCTATGTCCTCATCGACGAGTATCAGGACACCAACCACATGCAGTATATGCTGGCCAGCCTGCTGGCCGGGGGACGGAAGAACATCTGCGTGGTAGGCGATGACGACCAGAGCATCTATCGCTTCCGGGGGGCCAACATCGAGAACATCCTCAGCTTTGAAAAGCAGTACGCCGGGGCCAGGACCATCCGGCTGGAGCAGAACTACCGCTCCACCCAGAATATTCTGGACGCCGCCAACGCCGTGATCCGCCACAACGTGGGCCGCAAGGGCAAGACCCTGTGGACCGAGAACGGAGCGGGGGAGGTGGTCACCGTGAAGACCTGCTTCAACGAGGGAGACGAGGCCAACTATGTGGTGGGGCAGATCATGATGAACTATCGCCGGGGGAGAAACTGGAAGGACAACGCCGTGCTGTACCGCATGAACGCCCAGTCCAACGCCCTGGAGTATGCCTTCAAGCGCAACGGCGTGCCCTATAAGATCATCGACGGCACCAAGTTCTTCGACCGGGCCGAGGTGAAGGACATGCTGGCGTATCTGTGCATCATCAACAACCCCGCCGACGACCTGCGGCTGCGGCGGATCGTCAACGTGCCCGCCCGGAAGATCGGCGCGGCCACCATGGACAAGGCCCAGGTCATCGCCACGGAGGAGGGCCTGACGCTGATGGAGGTTCTGCGGCGGGCAGGAGACTATCCCCAGCTGAAGGCAAGCGCTGGCAAGCTGACAGCCTTTACAGAGATGATCGACGAAATGCGCCGCCAGGCGGACGATATGGGCCTGGTGGAGTTCTATGAATATGTGTGCCGCCGCAGCGGCTATGTGGGGATGCTCCAGGAGAAGAACGATATGGAGAGCCGGGGCCGCCTGGAAAACGTGGAGGAGCTCAGCTCCAGCATCCAGGCCTTCCTGGAAAACGATCCGGAGAATCCCACATTGTCGGGCTTCCTGGACGAGGTAGCCCTGTATACGGACCTGGACAGCCAGGAGGCAGGGGACAACTGCGTGACGCTGATGACCATGCACAGCGCCAAGGGACTGGAGTTTCCCAGCGTGTTCGTGGTGGGCATGGAGGATGGGCTTTTCCCGGGGAATCGCGCCATGGGAGAGCCGGAGGAAATGGAGGAGGAGCGGCGGCTGTGTTATGTGGCCATGACCCGGGCCAAGGAGAAGCTGACCCTGACCAACGCCCGGCAGCGGATGCTGTTCGGCCGCACCACTCCCTGCATGCCCTCCCGGTTTCTGAAGGAGATCCCGGAGGAGAACATGGAGTGGCTGGGGAAGCCCGAGCCCCGTCTGGCGTCCTCCTGGGACGATTTCGGCGATGGGCCTGCCTATGCGCCGCAGCGGGAGGCGCGAGATGGTGCGGAGCGTCCGGCACACCCGGAGCGCCCGGTGCGTCCGGCGGCTGCATCCGCACCGCTGCTGCAGCTGCAGCCCGGCGACGGGGTGCGGCACAGCGCCTTCGGCCAGGGGATGGTCCTGAGCGTGCGGCCCATGGGCGGCGACGCCCTGGTAGAGGTGGCTTTCGACCGGGTGGGCACCAAGCGGCTCATGCTGAAGGCCGCAGGCGCGCATCTGACAAAGCTGTAAAGCATTTTCACTTTGCAGGAAAAGTTAAAAATCCCCTGGCGCTTACGCGCCAGGGGATCGTTGAAACGGGGATTTACTTGGCCAGGATCTTCTTCAGATGGGCAAAGCGGGGCAGGGAGTCCACCTTGGGCAGGTCCGGCTCACCCTGGATCAGGGGCAGCGCGTACTCCACAAACTGGTGGTTCACGCCGTTGCCGGCCTCGTTGATCCACTCCCGGGGGACCTTCTTTTCGGTGTTGGCCACCTCCATCAGGGGGATGAGCTTGGTCTTGCAGGCATACTTGCCGTCCCGGATGCCGCGCTCGAAGCCGATCATGCGGCCGTTGATGCCGTTGATGGCGTTTTCCACGGCGGCCTTGCCGGCCATGTAGGACTCCTCGATATCGGTTTCGGAGGCCAGATGTGCGCCGCAGCGCTGCAGCAGGTTCAGCTCGATGCCCCGGACCTTGGCGCCGGTTTCCTCCTTCAGCACCTGGGCCAGCATGGCGGCCAGACCGCCCAGCTGGGCATGGCCGAAGCCGTCGTTGGCGGCCACCTTGGCCTCGGAGACGAAGCCGCCGTCCTCATAATGGATGCCCTCGGACACAGCCACGATGCAGGAGCCCTTTTCGGCGTATACGCGCTTGACATCCTCAATAAACTGGGTCATGCTGAAGTCCACCTCAGGCAGGTAGATCAGGTCGGGGCCTGCGCCGTATTCACCGGCCAGGGCGGCGGCGGCCGTCAGCCAGCCGGCGTGGCGGCCCATGATCTCCATAACCACGATCATGCCGGTGTCGTACACATGGGCGTCCAGGTTCACCTCCATCAGGGAGGTGGCGATGTACTTGGCGGCGGAGGCGTAGCCGGGGCAGTGATCCGTGCCGAACAGGTCGTTGTCGATGGTCTTGGGAACGCCCATGACCCGGCATTCGTAGCCCACGGACTGCATATACTGATTGATCTTATTGCAGGTATCCATGGAGTCGTTGCCGCCGTTATAGAAGAAGTAGCGGACATTGTGCTTCTTGAACACCTCCAGGATGCGGCGATAATCGGTATCGTCCACCTCGGGATCGGCGATCTTATAGCGGCAGGAGCCCAGGGCGGAGGAGGGGGTGTATTTCAGAAGACGCAGCTCCTCGGGATCCTCCAGACCCATGTCGAACAGACGGTCGCTGAGAACGCCCTTGATGCCGTGCTCCGCGCCCAGCACCTGGGTGATGACGCCGGATTTCAGGGCCGTGTCAATGACGCCGTAGGCACTGGCGTTGATCACAGACGTGGGCCCGCCGGACTGACCGATGATACAGGCACCTTTTAATTCTTTCATGATTGACTACCTCCCAGTAGAATTTTCTTGCCGTGCGGAATATTTTATCATAAAAGATTGATAAAGTAAACCATCGGGGCTTGCAAAAAAGAAAAAATGTGGTACAATGCATATGTACATCTTATCCCAATCATTCCATACAAGTCAAGACCAAATTTTCAAAAGGAGCGATTTATTATGCCACTGGTTACAACAAAGGAAATGTTCGAGAAGGCCTATAACGGCGGTTACGCCATCGGCGCCTTCAACGTGAACAACATGGAGATCATTCAGGGCATCACCGAGGCCGCTGCCGAGCTGAAGGCCCCCCTGATCCTGCAGGTGTCCAAGGGCGCCCGGGCCTATGCCAACCGCACCTATCTGAAGAAGCTGGTGGAGGCCGCCGTCATCGAGACCGGCCTGCCCATCGCCCTGCATCTGGACCACGGCGACAGCTTCGAGCTGTGCAAGTCCTGCATTGAGGACGGCTTCACCTCCGTGATGATCGACGCCTCCTCCAAGCCCTTTGCCGAGAACATTGCCCTGACCCGTCAGGTGGTGGAGTATGCCCATGACCACGGCGTGGTGGTGGAGGCCGAGCTGGGTACCCTGGCCGGCATTGAGGATGAGGTCAACGTGTCCGCCGAGGATTCCTCCTATACCCACCCCGAGGAGGTGGAGGAGTTCGTGTCCAAGACCGGGTGCGACTCTCTGGCCATCGCCATCGGCACCAGCCACGGCGCTTATAAGTTCAAGCCCGGCACCAAGCCCCAGCTGCGCTTCGACGTGCTGGAGGAGGTTTCCCGCCGTCTGCCCGGCTTCCCCATCGTGCTGCACGGATCTTCCTCCGTGCCCCAGGACCTGGTGGCCAAGGTGAACCAGTACGGCGGCAATATGCCCGGCGCCATCGGCGTGCCCGAGGATCAGCTGCGCAAGGCGGCATCTCTGTCCGTCTGCAAGATCAACATCGACTCCGATCTGCGTCTGGCCATGACCGCCTCCATCCGGGAGCACTTCGCTCTGCATCCGGCGGACTTTGACCCCCGGCAGTATCTGAAGCCCGCACGCCAGGCCATCAAGGAGCTGGTGGCCCACAAGATCGTGGACGTTCTGGGCTGCGACGGCAAGGCATTCTGAGAGATAAGGACCCCATTTGCGTCCCCCCTGTGACCCCACCGGTGCCCAGGGGGGCGCATTTTCAGGATTGCCACCCCAACAGAGCAGAGAGGAAAGACCATGAGAAAGACAAAAATCGTATGCACCCTGGGTCCGGCCACCGACAGGGAGGGGGTGCTGCGGCAGATGCTCCAGGCGGGCATGAACGTGGCCCGGTTCAATTTCTCCCACGGCAGCTATGACGAGCATCAGCGCCGCCTGGACCAGCTGGTGGCCCTGCGGGAGGAGCTTCATCTGCCGGTGGCCGCCATGCTGGACACCAAGGGGCCGGAGGTGCGGCTGAGGAGCTTTCAGAACGGGCCGGTGCAGCTGAAAACAGGCCAGAGCTTTACCCTGACCACCGACGACGTTCCCGGCGACGAGAGCCGGTGCTCCATCACCTATGCCCAGCTGCCCCAGGACGTGAAGCCCGGGAACACCATTCTGCTGGACGACGGACTGGTGCGGCTGACGGTGCTGGAGACCACCGCACGGGAGATCCGGTGCCGGGTGGAGAACGACGGCGTGATGAAGGACAAGAAGGGCGTCAACGTTCCCGGCGTGTCCCTGTCCATGCCGTATATGAACCAGCGGGACCGGGAGGATATCCTGTTCGGTATCCGGCAGGGGTTCGATTTCATCGCCGCCAGCTTTGTCCGGTCTGCCGCCGATATCCGGGAGATCCGGCACATTCTGGATAAGAATCACTCCAGGATCCGGATCATCGCCAAAATCGAGAACCAGGAGGGCGTCAGCAATCTGGCGGACATCCTGTCTGTGGCTGACGGCATCATGGTGGCCCGGGGGGACATGGGCGTGGAGATCGACTTCACGGAGATCCCTGCCATTCAGAAGAGCATCATTGCCCAGTGCGTGGCCGCCGGGAAGCCCGTGATCACCGCCACCCAGATGCTGGACTCCATGATCGAGAATCCCCGGCCCACCCGGGCGGAGATCACCGACGTGGCCAACGCCATCTATGACGGCACCAGCGCCATTATGCTCTCCGGCGAGACGGCGGCAGGGAAGTACCCGGTGGAGGCCGTTCAGACCATGGACGCCATCGCCCGGAAAACCGAGAGCAACATCGACCGCATCTGTCCCACCAAGACGCCCAAGCGCACCCGGCTGTCCATCACCGCCGCCACGGCCCACGCCGCCTGCACCACGGCGGAGGACATCGGCGCGGACGCCATCCTGACCGTCAGCCAGCGGGGCATTACCGCCCAGATGGTCAGCCGGTTCCGGCCTGCCGCCACGGTGGTGGCCCTGCTGCTGGACCCCCAGGTCCAGCGCCAGATGGCCCTGTACTGGGGGCTGGTGCCCATTACCATGCCCCGGGCCAGCAGCACCGACCAGCTGGTGGACCTGGCCATCCAGTCCGCCCAGGAGGCGGGGCTGGTGAAGCATGGGGACCTGGTGGTGGTCACCGCAGGCGTGCCGGTGGGAATTTCCGGCACCACCAATATGATTCGCATCGCCCAGGTGGGCGGCTCCCTGGTCAACGCCATCGGCGTGGGCAGCCAGATCGCCTCCGGCCCGCTGTGCGTCTGCCGGACGCTGGAGGAGATTCCGGAGAAGTTCCACCCCGGCGACGTGCTGGTGGTGCCCTATACCAACAACGAGGTACTGCCCTGGCTGCGGCAGGCTGCGGCCATCGTCAGTGAGGAGGCCAGCGCCGACTGTCACACGGCCACCGTGGGACTGCTGCTGAATAAGCCCGTCATCGTGGCAGCCTCGGACGCCACCCGCCGCCTGAAGGACGGCACCTTCGTGTCCGTGGACTGCGCCCGGGGAATCGTGCAGGTCATTCCCCAATAATCATATCAGGACAGAAAAATCGGGAGAAATCAGACGATTTCTCCCGATTTTTGCATCGAATGAGGTTACAGAGTCTCCCGGATGCGGTCGGCGATCTGGTCGGCGGTGAGTCCATACTCCCGCAGGACGTCGGCAGCCTTGCCGGACTGGCCGAACTGATCGTTGACGCCGATCTTGCGGAACTTGCAGCTGACCTTGCCCATGAGCACGTCGGCCACGGCGTCGCCCAGGCCGCCGATGACGCTGTGCTCCTCCACGGTGACCACATTGCCGCATTTTTCGGCCCACTGGGTGACGCAGGCGGCGTCAATGGGCTTGATGGTGTGGACGTTGATGACCGCGATGTGGATGCCCTGGGCCTCCAGCAGCCTGGCGGCCGCCAACGTCTCGCTGACCATCAGGCCGCAGGCAAACACGGCGGCGTCGGTGCCCTCCCGCAGGACGTTGGCCTTGCCGATCTCAAAGGGATAATCCTCCTCGAACACGGGGGTGGCCAGACGGGCCAGACGCATATAGGCCGGACCCCGGAACTCCGCCAGGGCCAGGGTGGCCTTCCGGGCCTCCTTGGCATCGGCGGGAACGATGACGGTCATGCCGGGGATCAGGCGCATAAGACCGATGTCCTCGATGGCCTGGTGGCTGCCGCCGTCCTCGCCCACGGACACGCCGGCGTGGGAGCAGCAGATCTTCACGTTGAACTTGGGATAGGCGATGGAATTGCGGATCTGTTCATAAGCCCGGCCTGCGCCGAACATAGCAAACGTAGAGCAGAAGGGAACCAGCCCCATGGTGGACAGGCCTGCGGCGATGTTCATCATGTCCGCCTCGGCAATGCCGCAGTCGAAGAAGCGCTGGGGATAGGCGGCCTTGAAATGCTTGGTCATGGTGGCGCCGGCCAGGTCGGCGTCCAGCACCACCACCTGCTCATTGGCGGCGCCCAGCTCTACCAGAGCCTTGCCGTAGGCTTCACGGGTTGCGATTTTTTCACTCATGGTCTCAGTCCTCCAATTCCTTCAAAGCCTGCTGGCGCTGCTCCTCGTTGGGGGCCTTGCCGTGCCAGCCCACCTGGTTCTCCATGAAGGAGACACCCTTGCCCTTGACGGTGTGGGCCAGGATGCACTTGGGCTTGCCGGGGACGGCGGGGGCGCTGAGGGCCGCCTCAATGGTGTCCATGTCGTGGCCGTCGATCTCATGCAGGTCCAGGCCGAAGGCCCGGAGCTTGGCGGGCAGGTCTCCCAGGGACATGACCTCATCGTTGGTGCCGTCGATCTGCAGGCCGTTGTTGTCGATGATGATGGTCAGGTTATCCAGATGATAGTGGGCCGCTGCCATGAAGGACTCCCAAATCTGGCCCTCCTGGCACTCGCCGTCGCCCAGCAGGGTATAGACCTTGCAGTCCTTATGCTGCACCTTGGCACCCAGGGCCATGCCCACGGCGATGGAACAGCCCTGGCCCAGGGAGCCGGTGGCGGCGTCCACGCCGGGGACCTTCTTGCTGTCGGGGTGACCCTGGAGAATGCTGTGGAGCTGGCGGAAATTCTTGAACTCATCCCGGCTGATGAAGCCCATCTCCGCCAGGACCGCATAGTAGCAGGGGGCCGCGTGGCCCTTGCTCAGCACGAAACGGTCCCGATCGGGGTCGTCCGGGTGCTTAGGATCCACATGCATGTGGTTGAAAAACAGGCAAGTCATCAGGTCTGCCGCAGACAGGGAACCACCGGGGTGGCCGCTGCCGGCGTTGGCGGTCATGTTGATGATATCCCGCCGGACCTGCTTGCTCATGCTGGAAAGCTCTGCCGTATTCATGAGAAACCTCCATATAAAATAATTACCTCTCGTTAGGGTATAGCATTCCGGGCAGAATGTCAATGGCCTGGCCGGAAAAATTCCCGGTTCTCCCCGGAAATTGCCGCAAAAAGGGGAGAGGGTCCACACGGACCCTCTCAGTTGTCGTCATCCTTGATTTTCCCTTTGGTCTTCACCTGTGACAAGGGATTTGCCTTTGCAGCCACCCGCAGGGCCTCGTTGTCGATATGGGTGTATATTTCCGTGGTATTCAGGTGCTCGTGGCCCAGAACCTCCTGCACCGCCCGCACGTCCACGCCGTTTTGCAGCATCAGGGTGGCGGCGGTGTGGCGCAGCTTGTGGGAGGAATACTGGGTGCTGTCCAGGCCCGCCTGGGACAGGTGCTTTTTCACCAGGGCGTTGACCATGGAGCGGCTGATCCGTTGATTGCGGGCCGACAGAAACAGCGCGTCCCGGTCCGGCCCGGTAATGGGCCGCCGCACCGCCAGATAGTCGCGCAGCGTGTCCAGGCACGCCTGGTTCAGGTACACCATGCGCACCTTGTTGCCCTTGCCCAGGACCCGCAGGGCGTCCTCGTGAACGTCCGACAGGTTCAGCCCGATCAGCTCCGAAATACGCAATCCGCAGTTGAGAAACAGCGTCAGGATGCACAGATCCCGCTCCCGGTTGGGTCCGTCCACGGATTCCAGCAGGGAAATGCTCTCATCCAGCGTCAGATAGCGGGGCAGGGTCTTTTTCAGCTTGGGCGCGTCGATGTCCTTCACCGGGTTGCGGTCCAGTTTGTGGACCTTGTTGCACAGATACCCATAAAAGGAGCGGATGGTGGCCAGCTTCCTGGCCCGGGAGGTGGGGTTCAGTCCCTTGGCGGACCGGTCGCTGTTGGGGTGAAGCACCCGGTCCCGGCTGAGGTAGGACATGTAGGCGTAGATTTCCGTCAGGGTCACGGAGCCCACGAAGGTCAGGTCCACGTCCCGGATGTCCACGGACTCCATGGGCTGCTCCTGCAGCGCCGGATCCCGGGTCCACTTCAGATAGCGGAAAAAATTCCGCAGGTCCAGATAGTATTCGTCCACCGTCCGCTGGGAGTGGGCCTTGATGGTCTCATGATACGACAGGAAATCCAGCAGAATTTCCGGGGAATCCTCCCGGTAGTCCATGGCTTCGCACCTCGCTTTCTATGGCTTAATCATACCGCGATCCGGCCCGGCTGTAAACCCCTACAGGCTCAGCGCCGCCAGCAGAATTGCCAGGAAGCCGAAGCTGATCAGGGTAAACAGGCCCAGGAACCGGCCGGTCTGCTCCGGGCAGCGGCGGGTGTATTCCCGGAAGGTGATGAGGCTGGCCAGGGACGCAATCAGCGTTCCGGCGCCGCCTATGTTGACGCCGATCAGCAGCTCCCGGAAGCGGTCCGTGAACTGGCTCAGCAGAATGGCGGCGGGTACGTTGCTGATTACCTGGCACGTCAGCGCCGATACCGGCAGGACGCCATGGGCCAGCAGTCGGCCGAACAGCTCCCGCACCGGCTGAATCCGGGCCATGTTGCCGGAGAACACGAAAAACGCGGCAAAGGTCACCAGCAGCCCCCAGTCCACGCTTTTCAGCGCCCGAGGATCCATAACGGCCAGCGCCGCCGCGATGACCGCCAGGCCCACCGGGTAGGGGACCGCCCGCAGGACCATCCCCACGGCCAGACAGAACAGCAGTCCGTATGCGATGGCCCGGGGCTTGTCCAGCGTCAGCTCCCGCTGGGGCACCGCCAGCACCTGCCGGGGAATCAGCAGGCAGCACAGCAGGATCAGCCCCGTGGACAGGGCAAACGGCAGCAGCATAATGGACAGGAACTGGCCCACAGGAATGTGATAGTGGTCGAACAGGTACAGGTTCTGGGGATTCCCGAAGGGGGTCAGCATACCGCCTAAGTTGGCGGCACAGTTCTGCAGGATAAAGACATAGGCGGTCAGCTTTTCCTGTCCCGCCTCCTGCAGGACCATCCAGCTCAGAGGCAGAAAGGTCAGCAGGGCCGTGTCGTTGGTCAGCAGCATGGAGCCCACCAGCGTGATGAGCACCAGGGCCGTACCCACGCTGCGGGCGGTTCCGAACAGCTGCAGCAGCCGCCGGGCGATCACCGGGAACAGGCCCACGCTGCGCAGGGCGCACACCACTGCCAGCACGCAGAACAGGCAGGACAGGGTTTTCCAGTCGAAATATCCGGCATAGGCCGCGTCCGGCGGCACAAAGCAGGCTGTGACCGCCGCCGCCAGCACGGCAATCAGGGGCATGGCGTTGGCCCGGCACCAGGAAGCGATTTTCATGGGAGTCTCCTTATTGAATGGCATAGCCGGACAACGGCCCGGCGTCTGATACGATACCACAGGCGCGAAAAAATAGCAAGGGGCAGGAGCACCGGAGAGAAGATACTCCCGGTGCTTTTGTCATTCACGGGACCAGGCAGGAAGGAGGGGCATTTTTTTGGTGCAATCAAGATTGAGCAAAATGTAAATTTTGTTCAATTGAGGGTAGGCGTAAAGTGTGAATGGGGCTGAATGGGCGTCCGGATCAAAGATTGTGCTTCCAGAATCCCCTGTGCGGCCCCGGTGCAGAGTTTGCGGGTTTTAGTCACAGTGTGTTTACGCACGCTGTGCGTGCGCGCTCAGTATGAGTCAGTACTGCACCTATTTGAAGACAATTCCGGCCCGGGTAGCGTGTACCGACTGCGTTTGCAGTCAGCGCACAAGCCACCCGGGCCGCCGTTATTATTGTATCTGGTACCTGAAGCGATCATAGGTGTTTGTCCATTGTTTTTTCCACTCTTGCCGCATGAGCCAGTGTCTCACTTTCCCCATTGCTCCAGGTACTGCTCCAGGCAGAGACCTTTTTCGTGGATGTCCTGGGCGTACTCCTTACCGACATATCGATAATGCCACGGCTCATACACGATTCCAGTGACATCCGTCTGGCCCGTAGGATAGCGCAGGATGAAGCCATAGCGCCAGCTGTTTTCCAGCAGCCACTTCTGCACGGCGGTGTTCTCCTGGTTGGTGTCCAGCAGCTGATAATTGACGTCCACAATATCCACCGCCAGCCCCAGCTGGTGCTCGCTGGTGCCGGGGACCGCCACCTGATGCCCGGCCTTCTCCCGGGCCTCCTCCCGGCTATAGCCCTGCTCCATCCACTCGGACACCTTGTTGTCATGCAGGGTCTGCTGGAAGTCCTGAGTCCGGTAAGCAGAGCAGATCACCGGCGTCAGGCCGGCATCGTAGCATCCGTCGATCATGTCCATCAGTGCGTCATAGCAGCGCTTGTCGATCTCCAGTCCGTTGGGCAGGGTCACTAAGTCCACCGTCCAGTCCTCCGGCACCTGATTCCAGGGGTTCACCAGAGTCAGAAGCTCCGGTATAGGCTCGGGGTCCGGCTCCGGTTCGGGGTCCGGAGTCGTGGGCTGGTCATGGGAAACGGGAGTGGTGTTGGAGCTGTCCGGCAGCACCTGGGGCTGTTTGTTCAGCTCCACGATCAGCACCACCGCCAGAATGACGGCGGCGCACAGGGCCGGGATCAGCAGCCAACGGCGGCTATTTTCTCGCTTTTCCAGTCGCTGGGACGGCTGTTTTCTGCTGCTTTGCATGTGAAGTGATTCTCCTTTTCAGTTCCGCAGCGTAGCGGGATATGTACCGTTTTCGTGGAGCCGGGCCAGCTCCTGGGCCACGGCCTGGCGGTCCTCGTGATAGGTCATGCCGAACCAGCGGTCCGCCGAGTGCAGCACGGACACGGACAGCTGCCCCTTCTTCAGCAGGTCCCCTACCATGTTGGGCAGCAGGCACTCGGCCTTCAGCTCCTTCGGCGGCAGGGCGCGGAGGAAGTCCTCCAGATAGGTCTCCATCTGGTCAAAGATCGACGGCATGAAGCCCCAGAAGTTCATGGACACCGGCGTATCCGCCGCCAGCTCACGGCGCTGGCCGTCGGCCACGTCGGCAATGCTGCCGTCGGGGAACAGCTGGATTTTCAGGGCCTCGTGAATCCCGGCCAGATGGCCGTTTTCCACCTGGCACACGCCCCGGGACACGGTACCGTGGGCGCTGACGGTGTTGCGCAGCAGATAGCCCACCATGGTGGCCTTCCCCTGCTGCGGCAGACGGCCCAGCTCCTCATAGATGGCCCGGTAGGCGTCCACGCCGTAATAGTCGTCGGCGTTGATGACGCAGAAAGGCTCCTGCACATAGGGCCGGGCGCACAGCACGGCGTGGGTGGTGCCGAAGGGCTTGGTACGCCCGGCGGGCACGGTATAGAAGGCCGGCAGACTGGAATAATCCTGCACGGCGTAGCATACCTCCACCGGCTCCCCGTCCCGGGCCGTCAGCCCGGCGATCCGGTCGCCGCAGAGGCTTCGCATCAGGTCCTGCATATCGTTCTTGATAATGAACACGATCTTAGTGAAGCCCGCCCGGATGGCGTCGTGGATGGAGTATTCCATCAGAATTTCGCCGCCGGGGCCTACGCCGTCCACCTGTTTATTTCCGCCATAGCGGGAGCCAAGCCCGGCCGCCATGATAACAAGCGCTGCCTTCATATCTGTTTTCCTCCTCATATTCCGGACCCGGTGTTCCGCGCCGGGTCCGACAGTGTAGTTCATCATACCACATTTTTTCCGCCGCTTCAACCGTTTTACCGTATGAAACCGGGGAGTAGGCTGGTAAATATGGGGAAATTCATAAAATTGTTACAATTTGGGATGGAAATTTGCGGCCGCAGGATATATAATAGGAGACTGTTATAATAGGTGCGCTTTGCGAAGCGGCGCACCGGCGACTTATCCCATTACAAAGGAGACACGCTATGACAACCGAAAAGACCTCCTCCCCCCGCCGCAGCGGGGCGGATTGGTTCGGCCTGGTCGCCTTCGCCGTGCTGGTGATCTGCAGCGCGGTGCTGGTGGTGCGGCTGATATCCACCAAGTTCCTGCCCACCGGCCAGCTGCCGCTGGCAGCCGGGGCGCTTCTGGTGCTCAGCGGTCTGCACGGCTGGGTCCAGCTGCCCCGCCGGGAGAAAACCGGCGGAAAGATCGCCTGCGGCATCGTGGCCCTGGTGCTGGCCGCCGCCATGCTCTATGGCGCGGTGGCTCTTGGTTCCGTGCAGCACGCCATCACCGATGTGGCGGACAAGTCCGTGGAGACGGACATCACCTGCGTCATCGTCAACGCCGATGACCCGGCCCAGAGTCTGGACGACGTCAAGGGCTACCGGTTCGGCATTCTGGAGGACCGGGATACCGAGAACACCCAGTCCCTGCTGCAGCAGCTGCAGGAGAAGCTGGGAGCGGCAGAGCACACGGCATACGCCTCCCCTGCCCTGCTGACCGACGCTCTGTACGACGACCAGGTGGGGGCCATCCTGCTGAACAAGGGGTATATCCCCCTGCTGGAGGAGCAGGAGGGCTATGCCGACTTCTCCGACCGCACCCGGATTCTGTATGAATACACCACGTCCAAAACCGTGGAGCCCACCCCGTCGGATACCAACGCCCCGGTGGACGTGACCAAGGACCCCTTCGTGGTCTATTGCAGCGGCATCGACGCCCGCAGCAGCAACATCAACATCACCAGCCGCAGCGATGTGAACATTCTGGCGGTGGTAAACCCCACCACCCGGCAGATCCTGCTGGTGAATACCCCCCGGGACTACTATCTGCCCCTGGCCCACAACAGCCAGCTGGACAAGCTGACCCACGCCGGGATCTACGGCACCGGCGAGTCCATGCAGACCCTGGACAATCTCTACGGCACCCACACGTCCTTCTATATGCGGGTGAACTTCGCTGGTCTCACCAAGATCGTGGACGCTCTGGGCGGCGTGGACGTATATTCCACCAAGACCTTCTCCATGGGCGGCTATAACTTCACCGAGGGTGTCAATCACCTGAACGGTGAGGCGGCCCTGTGCTTCTCCCGTGAACGCTATGCCTTTTCCGATGGAGACAACCAGCGGGGCAAAAACCAGATGGCCGTGATTCAGGCCATTATCAGCAAGGCCTCCTCCCCTGCCGTGCTGAAAAATTACCAGACGCTGCTGTCCTCCCTGTCCGATGCGTTCATCACCAGTCTGAGCTATGACGACATCGCCTCCTTGGTGCAGATGCAGCTGCAGGATATGTCCGGCTGGCACGTCACCAGCTACGCCGTCTCCGGCTCTGGCGATACCTCGTACTGCTACGCCCTGGGCGATGCCGCCTGGGTCATGCGGCCCAATATGGACACCGTCAACACCGCCAAGGAGCTCATCCGCCAGGTCATGTCCGGCGAAACGCCTCAGCTCCCCTGAACGGCACACGCAAAAAGATATAGAGAAAAAACAAGGAGAAAACCCATGAGTTATCGTCGCAGAAATGCCTATTCATCCTATTACGGTTCCCGGGGCGGAAGCCGGGGCCTGGCCGACTGGTTCGGGCTGCTTGCCCTGCTGTGCATGCTGGTGTGCAGCGTGATCCTGCTGGTGCGGGTGCTTGGCGCCGGTGTGCTGACCACGGTGCTGACCGTTGTGCTGATTCTGGTGCTGGTGCTTCTCAACGGGCTGCATGCCTTTGTGCAGCTGCCGGTGCGCCGCAATGTGGCCGGAAAGCTCATCTGCGCCGTGGTGGCGCTGGTGCTGTCCGCCGCCATGATCTTCACCTCCACCGCCGCCGGCTCCCTTATGAAGTTCCTGTCCAATATCACCTCCGGCGGCTCTGCCAAGACCACCACCTGCGTGGTGGTCCGGGCCGATGACCCCGCCGAGACCGTCAACGATACCTTCGGCTATACCTACGGCATCCTGGAAACCCTGGACCGGGAAAACACCGACGCCGCCCTCTCCCACATTGAGGACGGCATGGGCCAGGTAAAGACCGCCAGCTTCGGCACCCTCACCCAACTGGCCGATGCCCTGCTGAACCGGCAGGTGGACGCCGTCATCCTCAACAACAGCTACTTCTCCGTCCTCAAGGGCACGGAGGGATACCAGAGCTTCTCCAAGGACACCAAGGTCATTTACCGCTTTTCCATCGACAAGGAGGACCCCGAGCCCATTGCTCCCAACGCCAACATCTCCCGGGAGCCCTTTGTGGTGTATTGCAGCGGCACCGACGAACGGGTGGATTATATCCCCCTCAACAGCCGCAGCGATACCAATATTCTGGCTGTTGTGAACCCCTCCACCCACCAGATTCTGCTGGTCAGCACCCCCCGGGACTATTACCTGCCCCTTCCCTCTTACGGGCAGAAGGATAAGCTCACCCACTTCGGCCTCTATGGCATCGAGGAGTCCATCAAGGGCCTGGAGCAGCTGTATAACGTGGACGTGAACTATTACGCCCGGGTCCACTTTGCCGGTCTGGTGGGCGTCATCGATGCCCTGGGCGGCATCGACGTCAATTCGGACGTGGCCTTCAACACTGTGGGCATGGAGGTGCCCGACGAGGACGGCAGCGGCAACTTCCACTTCGCCGCCTACTCCTTCCAGAAGGGCGTGAATCACCTGGATGGCCGTCAGGCCCTGGCCTTTGCCCGGGAGCGGGACGCCTTTGACGACGGCGACATGCAGCGGGGCCGCAACCAGATGCTGGTAGTCCAGGGCATCGTCAATAAGGCGGCCTCCCCTGCCATTCTGAAAAGCTACCAGGATGTCCTGGCCGCCGCCTCCGACTCCATCGCCACCAATATGCCCAAGGAAGATATTATTTCCCTGGTAAAGATGCAGCTGCAGGACATGTCCGGCTGGAACATCACTACATACGGCCTTGCCGGTGAAAACAGCGCCGACTATTGCTACAGTCTGGGAAATGACGCCCGGTACGCCGTGGTCCTGCCCAATGAACAGATGGTCGCCACTGCCCAGGACCTGATCCAGCAGGTCCTCCGGGGCGAGACGCCCACCGTGAATCCCTGACGCAGAAAGGACGAAACGATTATGAACGAACAAGAACAGCCCCGCCGGAGACGGCGCAGGCTCTACCGTACCAGCGCCGATTGGTTCGGCCTGGCCGCTGTGGCCCTGCTGATGATCTGCAGTCTGGTGCTGCTGGTGCAGCTGATGTCCACCAAGCTGCTGACGGATCTGTACCTCATCGTCATTGAGGTGGTCCTGCTGCTGATCAACGCAGGCCATGTCATCATCCAGCTGCCCATCCGCCGGGTCAAGACCAGCAAGGTAGTCTGCGGCCTGCTGGCGGTGCTGCTGTCCGGCCTGATGCTGTATGGCTCCGTGGCTGCCGCCTCCGGCAGAAGTGCCCTGCTGGCCATTGCGGGCCACACCCTGCAAAAGACCACCTCCTATGTAGTGGTCATGGACGACGACCCTGCCCGCAGCATCGGCGATACCGTGGGCTACACCTTCGGCATCCTCAGCGAGGACGCCGACATCAGCGCCGACAATACCCAGGCCCTGCTGGACGATATCAAGGACGGCCTGGGCGGCCGTGTGGATACCAGCACCTGCACGGACCTGACCTCCCTGGCCGACGCCCTGTACGACGGCAACGCCGGGGCCATCATCCTCAACTCCAGCTATCTCACCACGCTGGACAGTCTGGAGGATTACAGCACCTTCTCCAAGGATACCCGCATCATCTATGAATTCAGCACCACCAAGGAGGTGGAGCCCATCAAGCCCAACGCCTCCATCACCTCCCAGCCCTTCATTGTCTATTGCAGCGGCATCGACGCCCGCAGCAGCGATATCAATATCCAGAGCCTCAGTGACGTGAACATTCTGGCGGTGATCCACCCCCGCACCCACCAGATCCTGCTGATCAATACCCCCCGGGATTATTATGTGCCCCTGGCCCGCAACGGGCAGCGGGATAAGCTGACTCACGCCGGCATGTACGGCATCGACGAATCTGCCGCCGTGCTGGGGAACCTCTACGGGGTCAAGGCGGATTACTATGCCCGGGTGAATTTCGCGGGCCTGAAGAAGATCGTGGATGCCCTGGACGGCGTGGATGTGAACTCCGAACACGAGTTCACCACCGTTGGCATGGAGGTGCCTGACGAAAACGGCGACGGCGTCCACATGGCGGGCTACACCTTCACTCAGGGCATCAACCACCTCAACGGAGAGCAGGCCCTGTGCTTCGCCCGGGAGCGCCACGCCTTCGGCGACGGCGATAATCAGCGGGGCCGCAACCAGATGGCCGTGATCCGCGCCATTGTGGACAAGGCCTCCTCCCCTGCTATCCTCAAGGGATATCAGAAGGTCCTGGACGCCGTGTCCTCCTCCTTCATCACCAGCCTGACCTACGAGGACATCAGCAGCCTGGTGCAGATGCAGCTGCGGGACAACGTCCATTGGAACATCACCAGCTATTCCGTCAGCGGCGAAGGCGGCATGGAGCCGTGCTATTCCGCCGGCAACGAGACCCTGTGGGTCATGTGGCCCAACGCCACCCAGATCAATACCGCCAAGAGCCTGATCCAGCAGGTTCTGAACGGCGAGACCCCTACCCTGCCCCAGGATTGACCACGCTTCCCCATGCAAAACCCCATGCAAAATGCCCGGTGCTGCCGGGCATTTTGCAAGAGAGATTTCGCTCCGACCCGTGCGTTTCGGTGGGCTGTAAGCCCGCCGAAACGCACTCTGGCCGCGCAAAGAGAATAGAAAGAGAAAGAGGAGAACATCACCGTGCAAAAGAAAACCCTGGGGCATCTCTATGCCCTGTTTACCATTCTGGTCTGGGGCAGCTGCTTTGTGCTGACCAAGGTCATGCTGACGGCCTACACCCCCACCCAGATCATCCCCCTGCGGATGGGTCTTGCCTACCTGACCCTGTGGGCCCTGCGGCCCAGGACCCTGAAGCTCCCCTGGAAGGATGAGCTGATGTTCATCCTCATCGGCATCACCGGCGGCAGCGTCTACTTCTTCCTGCAAAATACCGCCGCCGCCCATACCTCCGCCGCCAACGTCAGTATTCTGGTATCCATGTCCCCTATTCTGACGGTGCTCCTGGCGCAGCTGTTCTCTCGCAAGGGGGAAAAGCTGGGAAAGCTGGTGTATATCGGCGCGCTGGTAGCCATCGTCGGCGTGGTGCTGGTGGTGCTCAACGGCACCCTGTCCTTCCACCTGAGCCCCCTGGGCGACCTGCTGGCCCTGGCCGCTGCCCTGATGTGGGCGGTATACTCCATCCTGGTGAAGAAATATACCGAGCGGTACGACAACTTCCTGGTGACCCGCCGGGTGTTCCTCTGGGCCTTCCTCACCTCCCTGCCCCTGGTGCTGCTGACGGACGGCATGCCCAGCCTGTCTCCCCTGTTTTCCCAGCCGAAAATTCTGGTTTCCTGGCTGTTTCTGGGCGTGTTCGGCAATGCGGTATGCTTCGCCATCTGGAACATCGCCTTCAAGCGTCTGGGCGTGGTGGTCACCAACAACTATCTGTACGCCTCCCCCTTTGTCACCGTGGTGGTGGGCTGGCTGCTGCTGGGCGAGAGAATCAGCTGGATGAGTATTCTGGGCGCGGTTCTCATTACCCTGGGCGTGATCTTTGCCAACAAAGACGGCAGCCAATCGTAACGCCATGGACATTCGCAGAGCAGCACCGGCGGATGTACCCGCCATTCTGGAGATTTTCCGCATCGCCAAGGCATACATGGCTGCCCACGGCAACGCCGGTCAGTGGGGCGGCGATTATCCCGGTCTGCCGGAGCTGCTGCCGGACATTGCCCGGGGCCACAGCTATGTCCTGACAGACGGCGGCTTCATCGTCGGCACATTTTCATTTATCATCGGCGACGAACCTACCTACCGGGTGCTGCTGAACGGCCATTGGCACGCGGACCGGCCCTACGGCACCATCCACCGCCTGGCCTCAAACGGTACAGTCCGCGGGGTGTCCCGGGCCTGTTTCGACTTTTGCACCGGCCTTTCCGACTATGTGCGGGTAGACACCCACGCGGATAACCGCGCCATGCAGGCCGCCATTGAGGGCTACGGCTTCCGGAAATGCGGGAATATCTACGCCTCCAGCGGCACCCTGCGCATGGCCTATGACTATGTGCGGGAGGGCTGATACCCGACTTGAAGTAAAAAGCGGCTGTCCACCTCGGTGGACAGCCACTTTTGCAATCTACTGAATCAGCGATTAGCCGTTCTCGCGCATCTTGGCGAAGCAGTCGCTGCAATAAACAGGACGGTCGCTCTTGGGCTCGAAGGGCACGCGGGCCTCGCCGCCGCAGGCAGCGCAGGTGGCAGTGAAGAACTCCCGGGGGCCGCGGGCGGCGTTCTTGCGAGCGTCGCGGCAAGCCTTGCAGCGCTGGGGCTCGTTCTGGAAGCCGCGCTCAGCATAGAACTCCTGCTCACCGGCGGTGAACACGAATTCCTTACCGCACTCCTTGCAAACCAAAGTCTTGTCTTCGTACATGATTTTACCCTCTCTTTGAGATGAAATATATTGCGTTCAGCTGTTGCTGATATCGCCGGATGAAAGCTGCCGCGCCACTTTGCGGCGAATCCGCTGCACGGCGTTGTCCACCGATTTGATGGGCTTGCCAACGGTTTCCGCGATCTCGCCATAAGCAAGACCGTCCAAAAATAACCCTAAAATCTTTTCCTCGAAAGCGGACAACTGTTTGCGGGTATTCTCCAGCAGACTGGCAGCCTTTTCTCTGTCGATCAGCAAACGCTCGGGATCGACCTGCGCGAAGACGGAATTTGCGTTCAGAAGCGAGGGATTCAAGGGGACGGATTGGTTAAGCGGTGCGTTCCTCTGGCTGGCATCCCGCCGGAGCGCGGAACACACCTGCTGATGGATGCAGAGCCCGGCGAAGGGCCGGAACAGTGAGGAGCGCTGGGGATCAAACTCCCGCATGGCCTTGATCAGGCCGAACATCCCCTCCTGCATCAGGTCCTCGCTGTCGCCGCCGATGAGAAAATACGGGCGGGCGCAGGAACGGACCAGCCAATGATACCGGGTGGCTAAAACGTCCTCCGCCTGACGCTGCCCTGCACGACTCAAGGAACAAAGTTCCTCGTCGGACAGGTTTTCTAATTGGTCATAGCGAAGTCCAGTATCCAAAACCATAGACATTATACCTTTTCACTAAATAATTTGTCAAGCCTTCTTGGGAAATTTGTGTATCCTGTGATGAAAATCACAGTTTTTTTATGAAATCAGCCAAAACGGAGGCCACCTGATGGGCAATTTCCGTGGTTTTCGCCTCCACCATCACCCGGATCAGGGCCTCGGTGCCGGAGGGACGGATGAGAATGCGGCCCTGGCCGCCCAGCTTTTCCTCCCAGCGGCGGGTCTCCTGCCGCAGGGATTCATCGGCCATGATGCGCTCCTTGACTCCGGGGGTGTGGGGGACCTCCACATTGATGAGCTCCTGGGGATACTGGGGGCAGCGGGCGGCCAGCTGGGAGGCGGGGACGCCGCTGCGGCGGAGGGTCTGCAAAAATTGCAGGGCCGTCAGCTCGCCGTCGCCGGTGGTGGCATACGCCCGGAAGATGGTGTGGCCCGACTGCTCGCCGCCGATGGCGAAGCCGTCGGCCAGCATCCGCTCCAGCACATGGCGGTCGCCTACGGCGGTGCACACCAGGTCCAGGCCGTTTTCCCGGCAGTACTCATGCAGACCCAGGTTGGACATGACGGTGGCCACCACGGTGTTGCCGGAGAGCTTCCCCTGGCGCTTGAGCTCGGAGGCGCAGACGGCCATGACCTTGTCGCCGTCGATGGTATTCCCCTGCTCGTCCACCAGCAGGCAGCGGTCGGCGTCGCCGTCGAAGGCGATGCCCAGATCATACCCGCCGGAGACGACGCCCCGGGCCAGGGACTCCAGATGGGTGGAGCCGCAGCCGTTGTTGATGTTGACGCCGTCAGGCTCCGTGTGGATGAAGTCCGCCTGAAGCGGAAGCGCCCGGAACAGGTCCGGCGCAGTGGCGCTGGCCGCGCCGTTGGCGCAGTCCACCAGCACCCGCAGGCCGGTCAGGTCGCAGTCGATGCTGCCCAGCAGGTGCCGGATATAGGCGCTGTGCAGGGCGTGCATACCGTGGTGGCGGCCCACGGCGCCGTCCACGGCGGCCGGAAGCTCCGCATGGTTCAGGATCAGGTCTTCCACACGCCCCTCCATCTCATCGGAGAGCTTGTAGCCCTGGGCGTTGAAGACCTTGATGCCGTTGTAGGCATAGGGGTTGTGGGAAGCGGAGATGACAATACCGGCGTCCGCCTGCTGCTGCACCGTCAGAAAGGCCACCGCCGGGGTGGGGATGGTGCCCAGGGGCATCACGTCGCCGCCTACGGAGCAGATACCGGCCATCAGGGCCGCCTCCAGCATATCGGAGGAAATGCGGGTGTCCTTGCCGATGGTGATGAGGGGGCGGCTGCCCTTTTCCTCCGTCAGGACGGCGGCCACCGCCTGTCCCACATGAAATGCCAGCTCCGCCGTCAGGGTCTGCCCCGCTATGCCGCGGATGCCGTCGGTGCCAAAGAGTTTTCCCATATTCCGATTCTCCTATTCGTTATAATTCCAGCTGTTCCTGGCCCATAAAGTCCATGTGCAGGTGCTCATATGCCTTGCGGGTGACGCAGCGGCCCCGGGGGGTCCGGGTCAGGAAGCCCAGCTGCATCAGATACGGCTCGTACACGTCCTCCAGGGTCACGGACTCCTCGCCGATGGTGGCGGCCAGGGTATCCAGGCCCACGGGGCCGCCGCCGTAATTCTCGATGATGGCCCGGAGCATCCGGCGGTCCACCGGGTCCAGGCCCAGATAGTCGATCTCCAGAGCCTGAAGGGCGTGGTCCGCCATTTCCCGGGTAATGGTGCCGTCGCCCTTGACCTGGGCAAAGTCCCGGACCCGGCGCAGCATACGGTTGGCGATGCGGGGGGTGCCCCGGGAGCGGCGGGCGATCTCCATGGCCCCCTCCGGCTGGATGGGGACGTTCAGGATTCCGGCGCTGCGGGTGACGATCAGGGCCAGCTCCTCCGGGGTGTACAGCTCCAGCCGCAGGGTGACGCCGAAGCGGTCCCGCAGAGGAGCGGACAGCTGCCCGGCCCGGGTGGTGGCTCCGATGAGGGTAAACTTCGGCAGGTCCAGCCGGATGGAATTGGCGGAGGGGCCCTTGCCGATGATGATGTCGATGGCGTAGTCCTCCATGGCGGGGTACAGGATCTCCTCCACGGAGCGGTTCAGACGGTGGATTTCGTCCACAAACAGAATGTCGTTTTCGCTGAGGTTGGTCAGCAGCGCCGCCAGGTCGCCGGGCTTTTCAATGGCGGGGCCGGAGGTGATGCGGATGTTCACCCCCATCTCGGCGGCAATGATGCCGGCCAGGGTGGTTTTGCCAAGGCCCGGGGGGCCGTGGAGCAGCACATGGTCCAGAGGCTCCGTCCGGCGGCGGGCCGCCTCGATGAAAACGGACAGATTCTCCTTGGCCTTCTGCTGGCCGATGTACTCCCGCAGGGTGTGGGGGCGCAGGGACAGCTCGCCGCTGTCCTCCGGCAGGAAGCTCTTGGAAACAATGGGCTCCTCGTAAATATCCGTTCCGAAGTCGATGCTCATGGGCCTGCCTCCTTACCGTACCATTTTCTTCAGCGCCTGGCGGATGATCTCCTCCAGGGGCAGGGCGTCCATGTCGATGCCCTTCAGGGCCAGGCTGATCTCCTGGGACCCGTAGCCCAGCACCGCCAGGGCCGCCGCCGCCTCGCCGCCCTTGTCGCCGGGCAGGGACACGGGTACCGCTCCCCCGCCCTGGGCGGAGAAGCTGCTCTGCTCCTTGGCCAGCTTGTCCTTCAGCTCCAGGATGATGCGCTGGGCGATCTTTTTCCCGATGCCCGGGGCGGCGGTCAGCGCCTTCTCGTCGCCGGTGACGATGGACAGGGCCAGATTCTGGGGCGTGGTGGCGGACAGGACGGACAGGGCCGCCTTGGGCCCCACGCCAGAGACGCCGATGAGCATCCGGAAGCTGTTCAGCTCCGCCTGGGAGGAGAAGCCGTACAGCTCGAAAATGTCCTCCCGGACGTGGAGATGGGTATACAGCTTGGCCCGCTCCCCTTTTTTCAGCTGGGACAGGGTATAGTTAGTGGTGGCACAGGCGTATCCCACGCCGCCGCAGTCGATAACGGCCAGGTTGGGGCCGGTTTCGGCCACAGTACCGTTTACATAGTAAAACATATCAGACGGTCTCCTTTACATCCGGGTCCTTCCGCCGCAGCAGGCTGGTGGCGCTGCGGGCGTGGCACATGGCGATGGCCAGGGCGTCGGCGGCGTCGTCGGGCCGGGGGATGGACCTGAGCTTCAGAAGCCGGCGGGTCATGTCCATGACCTGGTGCTTGTCGGCCAGGCCATAGCCCACCACGGCCTGCTTGATCTGCATGGGGGTGTATTCATACACCGGCAGGTGCAGGCGCTCGGCGGTGTACAGAATGACGCCCCGGGCATGGGCCACGGCGATGCCGGTGGTGATGTTCTTGCTGAAAAACAGCTCCTCGATGGACATTTCATCGGGCTGAAACTGGGTGATGAGAGTCTCCATATCCTGGGCGATCTGCACCAGGCGGGCGGCCAGCGGCTGACCTGCCGGGGTGGTGATGGCCCCGTATTGTATCATTTGCTGGCGGCCTGCCTGGGCCTCGATCACGCCGAAGCCCACGGTGGCCACGCCGGGGTCGATCCCTAAAATGCGCATGGCTGCTCCTCCACCAAGATATCATCCTATTATAACAAACGTTCGGGTGAAATGCAACACAGCGCAGCAAAAAACTGCTGCGCTGTGATTTAGTCTGATCAGGCCAGGGGGTGCGCCTTGCGGTACACGTCCTGTAGGCGCTGCTTGATGATGTGGGCGTAGATCTGTGTGGAGGAGATGTCCGCGTGGCCCAGCATCTCCTGGATGGAGCGCAGGTCCGCCCCGTTTTCCAGCAGATGCACCGCAAAGGAGTGGCGCAGGGTATGGGGCGTGATGTCCTTGGTGATCTCGGCCTTGGCCTGGTAGTGCTTCACCAGCTTCCAGAAGCCCTGGCGGGTCATGCGCTGGCCGTTCATGTTGACAAACAGCGCCGTCTCCTCCTGGTCCGTCAGGCGGGGACGGATGACCTGGATATAGTCCCGCAGGGCCTTCACCGCCCGGGGGTACAGAGGAATGATGCGCTCCCGCTTTTCGTCGCCGCAGCGCAGGAACGCCGCCGGAAGATTCACGTCCTCCACGTTCAGGGCGATGAGCTCCGACACCCGGACGCCGGTGGCGTACATCAGCTCCAGCATGGCGTGGTCCCGATAGCCCTTCTCATCCACGCACTTGGGCTGCTCCAGAAACAGCTCCACCTCCCGGCCCGTCAGGATCTCCGGGCATTTGCGCTCCACCTTGGCGGCGGCCACGCCCTTGGCGGGGCTGGCCTTCATGGCTCCGGAGAGCACCAGGTAATGGTAAAAGGACTTGATGGAGGCGGCGCTGCGGGTGACGGTGGCCGCCGAGCGGCCCTGGTCCGTCAGGTGGGCCAGATACTCCTCCACGGCGGCGGGCTTGACCCGGCGCAGGTCGCTGCCCTGGGGCAGCCAGGCCCGGAACTGGGTCAGGTCCCGGACGTAGGAGCTGACGGTGTTGGGGGAGGCGTGCTTCTCCTGCTCCAGATAGGCGCGGTACAGGGCGATATAGTCGGGCATACACGTCTCCTCCTCTCTTTCTACAGTGTGCGGGCGATGACCCATTGCAGCAGCCGGGGGCCGAAGGTCAGCTCCAGAGCGGCCCCTATCAGCAGAATCAGGCCGCACAGCCCCACCCGGCGCCAGTAGGCCCCCTCCGTCAGGCGGACCTTCTGGCCGTCCCGGCGGCGGGCGGCGGCGGATAAACCCTGCACCGTCAGAAGCAGGGTGCAGGGCAGAACAAACAGACATCGGGGCCCGAAGGCCGCCAGGGCCAGGTATACGCCGCCCCGGCCCAGAGCCCGGGCAAAGCATCCGACGGAAAACGACAGAAAAAAGCCCTGGGCCACCGACAGGACCGGCAGCAGTACCAGTCCCGCCGCCGCCAGCCCCAGCAGCGCCGCAGCCAGCGGATAGCGGAAATAGGCGGCGGCCACGCTGAGGGCCGAGGCCGAAGGCCCCCGGCCGTCCGCCGTGGCCTGGGCATATTGATGCAGATAGTCGCTGAGCTCCTGCCGGTCCTGCTGGGGCACGGCCCGGCAGACGGCAAAGCCCAGCACTGCCCCCAGCACCAGCAGCAGGCATACCAGTACCAGCGCCGGAAGCCGCAGGGCTTGGGTCCTTACGGGAAACAGCTTCATTTGCACACTCACCTCATCTGATCCTATGAGACAAGCGGGGCAAATAGAAGCCATAAGCCAAACAAAAGGGACGTCCTTTAATATAGGCCAAAACGGCCGCCGGTGCAAGGATTATTTCGGCGGCGGCGGCAAATTTGTGAGTTATGTTAAATTGTTATGTAAACTGTGTTATGTTAACCTTGTAAACCGTCGGATCAGGTCGTCTCTTTTCGGGTCGAAAAAAGCAAGATATGGGGCCGGACGGTCCGGCTTTGGCCCCACATCTTGCCTGTACGCGTGATTACGATTCGTATAGTCCCCTGTCAAGGAAATTTTTGCTGCGGCGGCATTTTCGTGATTTTCACCACGCCGCTCCGGCGGGCCTATTTCCGCCGGACAGGCTTTCGGATCGGCGGTCTGGCATCCCGGCGCTTTTTTCGGGGTCTGCTCCCCAGCAGGCCCGCCGCACCGGCGCCGCCGAAGATGGCGGCTGTCAGGTACAGCCCGCCGGTGCGGAAGGTGGGGTCGCCTATGGCCGCACCCGCCAGCCAGGCCAGCAGGTACGCCGCCGCACCGGCGGTCAGAGCCGCCGTCAGTGTCCCCTCTCCCCTGCCCCGGACGGCCACCCGCCCTCCGGCAAAGGCAGCTAACGCCCAACAGCCGCAGCCCCAGGCCAAAGCGCCGCCCTCCGGCAGGACGCCCTTCACCACCAGCAGCGCCCCCAGGGCGCAGCCCCCGGC